>Ga0208794_1000089_pt1 | contig 102425 bp, 89 predicted proteins | sample 32_taG_FD_184106 | JGI IMG/M metagenome (GOLD analysis project Ga0208794, IMG submission 184106) | Marine viral communities from the Gulf of Mexico - 32_GoM_OMZ_CsCl metaG (SPAdes) (version 2) | ecosystem: Environmental > Aquatic > Marine > Oceanic | place: Atlantic Ocean: Gulf of Mexico... | reverse complement strand
AGCTCCGCCAAATAGCGGGAGGCGCGCAGCAAAAACATGCCGCTATTCCAGAGCGTGTCACCCTGCTCAAGCAGCGCTTTGGCATGCTCCAACGCGGGTTTTTCGATGAATGCTGCCAGATGGTGACCCTCCCCCAACGCGTCACCGCAGGCAATGTAGCCGTAACCGGTCTCTGGATAGGTCGGCACCACGCCAAAGGTCACGAGATAACCCTGCTCTGCGAGCGGTTCGGCACGCCGCACGCTATCGATAAACGCCGCTGCATCGCCAATAACGTGGTCAGCGGGTAGCACCAGCAGCAGCGGGTCTTCGCCGGATTGCCGCGCCAACAGGGCCGCGCAGGCAATCGCCGGGGCGGTATTGCGCCCTGCTGGCTCTAGCACGATCTGGCCCTCCTGCTGGGCTTCACGCAGCTGTTCGGCCATCAAAAATCGGTGCGAATGGTGCCCCATCAGCATCGGCGGTAGCGTCGTCAAGCCCTCAAGGCGAGTGAGCGTTTGCTGAAGCAGGCTCTGTTCGCCGGTTAAGCGCAAAAACTGTTTGGGCATCTGCTCTCGGGAGAGCGGCCAAAGCCGGGTGCCGCTGCCACCGCTCAAAATAACCGGTTGAATCATGGTGTCGTCCTTGGTAATAGTGCCGAGGGGCCAAAGTCCTGCTGCAGCCAGTGGCGCAGCTGGCTCATTCGCGGCGCATCCTGCGGGCGCGCTAGTGGAGGCAGCATACCCTCCACGAAACCGCGCTGTTTAAACGGTGCCAGCAACGCCGGGTCGCCGCTAATGATATGCACCGGAACCGCGGCACTGGCGTCATCGCCGGTAATCAGCGGTGCGGGCTGATGGTCGCCCAAGACAATCAGCAGCGTCTGCTCATCGGCCACTCGCGCGGCCCAGCGCCCGGTCACGCTAACAGCGTAGTCCACCGACCACGCGTAGTGATCGCGAATTCGCTCCAAATCTCGCCAAATCACTTCGGGCGGATCGCCTGCGTTTTCCCAGGGCGCATAGATACTCCCATCACCCACCAGCGACCAGTTTTCCAGCACCGGGAGCACCGGCGTCCAGGGCGCATGGCTGGAAATCAGCGCGAGTTGCGCAAAGACCGGCTCGTCGCCCAACAGCTCGCGCTGGGTATAGTCCAGGGTAAATTGATCCGGCATGGTCACCCAGTTGAGCGGCGGCCCGGCGTAGGGGATATCCTTCGCTGCGGCGATTTGGTCGAAGCCGTAGGCCTGCCCCTCTGGCCACGCCAACGTAATCGCGGGCATCACGCTGAGTGTGCGCTGACCGGTGGCATGAAAGTCATCGATCATCGTCGAGTGGCCGCTCTCCAGCATCAGCCGATACCAGAGCTGATTGTCGATCCAGCGGCCACTCAGCGTCGTTGCGTGGGCAAGCCACGACTGCCCACCGCGGATGGGGGATTCCACCAGCCCCGACACCACGTGCAGGCCACGGTTGGATAACCGACGCTTAAGGTCTTCCAACGTAAGCAGCAGCGTTCGGTTATAGCGCGGATCATCGAGAGCAGACACGCCGTAGGACTCGATGAACGTCAGCAGTACGTTCCGTCCAGCCAAGCCTGGCAAGGCCTGCGCCGCTAACGGAGACGCTTCTAACTGCTCACTGAATGCCTGCCGGGCCCGATGGGTATCGAGGATCTGCGCCCATTGAAAACGTGCGGTCGTGACCATCGGCAGCGCGGCATGGGGAACCAAGCGGTGTTGATTCGCCTCTAAAATGCTCATACCTAAGCTACCCACCAGCAACACTCTGGCTGTGACAACCACCCCACCTCGGCGCTTAGGGGGGCGAGCAGGCAGTAATAGGCGCAGCATCAGCCACAGCAAGCCAAGGAGCAGCATACCGCCTAGCAGCATCAGGAAAATTGCCGCCAGTTGGCCTACATTACCCACTAGCAGGTGGTAAATGGAGCGTACCAGCGGCACATCCAGGTAGAGGTTGAGCGGCCGCCCAAACGCCGTATAAGTCGCTGCCTCCCCCAAATTGGCCGCCGTGGCCAGTGCCAGGGCACTAACGACCCCGATACCCACCCAGCGCCGCCATGGGCCAGGGGGTAATAGCAGCATGGCGGAGGCGATGACCCATGCTTCCCATGCGATCAAAGGCGATAGCGTGCCAAAACGCCACCACAACGGGGCGACCAATAGCACGTTCAGAGCACAGGCCGTGACAAGGAGACGAAGCATTCATTCCACCACTAGCGTTGTAGAGAGCATCAGCGGTATAACCGATTGACGGCGTACGCGCGTCGCTGCGTTTAATCTTAATGTTTGACCCAACTTTTTAAGCGTATAGTTTTTGTTTAAATATTTCACACAATGACGTGTTGTCCACTCTATCAGGTCACGAAAGGAACTCGCCCATGGGTTGTCGTAGGACTGCAAAATGGATGTTATCACTGAGTTGGGCACTCGCCCTGCCCGCCACCGCTAGCGAAGACGCCGTATTTCAACAGGTCGTGGCGCGTGCCCAACAGTTAGCCAATGCCCCCTATGAAGCGCCCGAGTCTTCACTGCCCGAGGCACTGCAATCGCTTAACTACGATGGCTACCGGCAAATTCGCTTCAATCCCGAACGTGCCTACTGGCACGACGACAGCCCCTTTAGCCTACAGCTCTTCCACAGCGGGTTTCTATTTCAAACGCCGGTAGCGCTGAACATGGTCGAGAATGGCGACGTCGTCCCTCTCGACTTTACCACCGACGATTTTCGCTACGATGGCGACGCCAGCGAACTGCTCGAACATGATTTGAGCGGCAGCGGACACGCCGGTTTTCGTCTCCACTATCCGCTCAATAATCCCGACTACGCGGATGAATTCGCCGTCTTTCTCGGCGCCAGCTACTTTCGTCTGGTTGGCCAGCATCAAGCCTACGGGTTATCCACACGAGGGTTGGCGATCAACACCGCCTCGTCTCAAGGCGAAGAGTTCCCGGCCTTTCGCGAGTTTTGGTTGGTCACACCAGACAGCGACGCCGAGAGCGTCACGCTGATGGCCTTGATGGATAGCCCGTCGCTGAGCGGTGCCTACCGCTTTACCCTCACCCCCGGCGAGCACACCGAAGCGGAAATAGAAGCCGAGATCTTTGCCCGTGACGATATCGAAAAAGTCGGGATCGCCCCGCTGACCAGCATGTTCACCTTTGGGGAAGCGAGCGCCCAACGGCCGGATGACTTCCGCCCTCAGGTGCATGACTCCGATGGCCTGCTGATGCATACCGGGCAAGGCGAATGGATCTGGCGACCGCTGAGCAACCCATCGGCCGTACGCGTTTCAAGCTTTACCGATGACGCACCCCAAGGGTTTGGCCTCATGCAGCGCGAGCGCGACTTTGATCGCTACCTCGACCTAGAGGCCAACTACCACCGCCGCCCCAGCCAGTGGGTCGAGCCGCTGGAAGCGTGGGGCAAAGGTCACGTTGAGCTGGTGGAAATTCCCACGCCGGACGAAACCCACGACAACATCGTGGCCTACTGGGTCGCTGAGGACACACTCAAGGCTGGCGACACCCAGCGCCTGCATTACCGCACCTATACCCTGAACGAACAGCCTGAAGAGCACGCTCTGGGGAAAGTGATTCGCACCCGTCACGGCAGCGCCGCCGTGCCGGGTGAAGCGGACTCGCCTTCCGCCGAGCAGCGCCAGTTCGTGGTCGATTTTGCCGGCGGTGCTTTGGAGGCACTGTCGGCCGATGCGGAACTCACGCTGGATATCAGCGTGCGAGAGGGCGAAGCGTTACTGCCCCAGGTCAAAGTGCTGCCCAATAGCGGTCGACGCGCCACGTTCAGGCTGCCTCCCAGCCGCCAGCCCAGCGATATCCGTCTGCGCCTGATGCGCGACGGTGAGCCCGTAACCGAGACCTGGAACTACGTGTGGTATCCCGATGCGTGATGTGCCTACGCTGACGCCCTCCATCCCGTGGCTCAACGCTCGGCGTGCGCTGCTGGCCACGCTGGTCATCGGGTCCAGCATCGTAGGCTGTCTAGCGATGGTCCACGTGGTCGACAACCTTGCGCTGGGTTGGCAAATCGCCATGCTGACGCTGTTTGGCCTCACTTTTAGCTGGATTGCGCTGGCCTTTTGGGGAGCCGTCTGTGGTTTCGTGATCTGCGCGTTACGCCTTGACCCCCTCAGTCTCAAACGCGTGACGACAGAGCGCCCAACCGCCAGCCGTTTGGTCAGCCGCACGGCGTTGGTCATGCCGATTTACGCCGAACCCCCGATTCCCACGATGGCGGGGCTTGAAGCCACCTGCCGCTCGCTGCTTCAGCAGCCCAGTGCACAGGGCGAAGACACCGCGCGCGTGATCGGTCAGCACTTCGAAGTGTTCATTCTCAGCGATACCCAAGACCCCGCCCAAGCCGACGAAGAAGCCGCTCACGTGGCTGCGCTACAGCAGCGCTTGGCGGGGCAGCTCGCGGTGCATTACCGCCGTCGCCCCAACAATCACGGGCGTAAAGCGGGCAATATTGCCGACTTCTGCCGCCGCTGGGGCCGCCGCTACGACTATATGATCGTGCTGGATGCCGATAGCCTGATGAGCGGCGACACCCTGCTGCACATGGTGCATCAAATGCAGCGCTACCCCACCGTAGGGCTGATTCAAACCGTGCCCATTCCCGTGGGGCAACGCACGCTGTTTGGCCGTTTTACCCAGCTTGCCTCGGCGCTGTATAGCCCCATGCTGGCAGCGGGCCAGAGTTTTTGGCAGGGCGACGCCGCCAACTACTGGGGACACAATGCGATCATTCGTACCCGCGCCTTCATGGCCCACGCAGGGCTGCCAACGCTGTCCGGCAAACCGCCGCTTGGGGGCGAGCTTTTAAGCCACGATTTCGTAGAAGCGGCCCTGCTAAGGCGTGGCGGCTGGCAGGTACTGCTGGATACCTCGGCAACGGCAGCGCTGTCTCGACGTAACCCCCATGCCAGCGCGTCGCGCAACAGCTTCGAAGCCATGCCCAGCAATCTGCTCGATTTTGCCAAGCGCGACCGGCGCTGGCTCCAGGGCAACCTCCAGCACCTGCGCCTATTGACGGGCGCTGGCTTCCACATCATCAGTCGCCTGCACTTCTTCTTTGGTGCATTTGCCTACTTATCCTCTCTGGTGTGGCTGGGATTGCTGGTGTGCACCAGCCTCATGGTGGGCTACCACGCACTCGACGGTGCCCCAGAGCCACTGTTGCCCAAGGCGCTATCCCTATGGCTATTGAGTACCACGCTAGGCATGCTGATGGCTCCCAAGCTGCTCGGATTACTGCTGACTATCTGCCAATGCCCCCACGCCTTTGGCGGGCGCTTCAAGCTGGTGGCCAGCACGCTGCTCGAGATCGTGTTTGCCGCGCTGATTGCGCCGCTAATGATGGCGTGGCACAGCTTATTCATCATCAACGTGCTGATTGGCCGCGCCATCGACTGGCAAACCCAACACCGGGGCGAACGCTCGTTGAGCTGGCGTGAAACTTGGCGGCATACCGGGTGGATGACGCTCTGTGGGGTGCTGTGGGCAAGCCTGATGGCGCTGTTCTCTCCATCGGCGTTTGGTTGGCTGACCCCCGCTTGGCTTGGGCTCGTGGCCGCTGCCCCGCTGGTAAAATACTCGAGCAGCGGCACCTGGGGCGGCGTGGTCAGCCACCGGCTAGGGCTGCTGCACACGCCCAGTATTAGCCTGACACCGGCACTGCTCAAGGACTTTGCCGACCTGACGGCGCGCAGCTCTCAAGCGCTGGATACCCGTGGCGATCTCACGCTGAACGTGCCCCCCAACGAGCTGTATGGCGATATGCCTTGCCAACTGTTAAAACCCGGCAAGTCCTCTCAAGAGCCAGCCGTTTCCCGGGCGAAGGAGCCCCATTAGATGCCCTCTACGCTTCAACAGCTTCGTAGTGCCAGCGGCTTGGCCCGCTCCCTGTTCATATACTGGCGGCCTGGGCGGCAGCGCAGTTTGAAGCGGCTCTACCAGCCCTTTTTAGCACCGGGCGATATCGCCTTCGATATTGGCGCGCATTTGGGCGACCGCAGTGCCGCCTTTCAGTCACTGGGGGCGCAGGTCATTGCGCTAGAACCCCAGCCAGCGCTGGCCAAATGGTTTCAACGGCTGCTAAAAAGTCCCAATATCACCTTACTGCCTCTGGCGGTTGGCCCCGCCCCCGGCCATGCGGACATTGCCATCAGCGTGGGCAACCCTACGCTCTCGACGCTCGCTACCGAGTGGCGTCGCCAAGTGGGCGAGCGTAACCCGGGCTTCCAGCGAGTACGCTGGGAAGAGACGCTACGGGTGGAGATGACCACTTTGGATGCGTTGATCGACCGCTACGGCGAGCCTCGATTCATCAAGATCGACGTGGAAGGATTCGAGGCGGAGGTGCTGCAGGGGCTTAACTATCCCGTGGCCGCGCTGTCCGTGGAGTTCGTGGCGGGCATGCTCGAAGTGAGTCACGCTTGCCTAGCGCAGATTCAGCGCCTGGGCGACTACCGCTTCAACGCCATTGCCGGTGAGCAGCGCCAGTTCCGCTTCGATACCTGGCTTACGCCGGCTGCCATGGCCGCATGGCTTGCCGAAGGGGCCGATCAGCTTGCCTCGGGAGACATTTACGCCTGTCGCAGCGACCACGCGCTATTATCAAACACGTGCGCCAAGCCCGGCGCGGCCCTTGGATGACACACGTTAATCACCCTATCGCAAACGGGATGTTCATGGTTTATCACTGGCAGCACCTGACCGCTCCTCAGCTTCACGCCCTATCGCAACGCGACCCGGTCGCGGTCATTACTCTGGGGGCCATCGAGCAACACGGCACCCATCTACCGCTGGGCACCGACCTCATCATCGGTGAAGGCTTGCAGGCGGCGATGCTGGAACGGTTGGACGCGCAGGATACTCGCGTGGACGTCGTGTGCCTGCCCGCCATGGCCGTGGGCGCCAGCGATGAGCATGCAAGCTTTCCGGGCACGTTGAGCCTACCCGCCCCGCTGGCCATTGCCACGCTTGAAGCCTACGGCGAAAGCATTGCTCGCGCTGGCATTCGCAAGCTCGTACTGATCAACAGCCACGGCGGCAATAAAGCCGTCATGGATTTAGCGGCCCTCACACTCCGGCGGCGCTGCCACATGCGCGTGGTCAAAGCGACCTACACGCGGCTACCGCCACTGGAAGGCGCAATGAACGCCGATGAGCTGCGTTACGGGCTGCACGGCGGGCTGCTCGAAACCGCCATGATGCAGCATCTGGCACCGCAGCTCGTCACTCTAGACGGCTATTCCCCCACCGCCCCTGCCACTCCTGCGACAGGCGCGCTGGTGAGCCCCGAAGGCAGCGCCGCCTTTGCCTGGTTAGGGGAGGATTTAAGCGAGCACGGCGTGGCCGGGGATGCCAGCCACGCCAACGCTGCACTGGGTAAACGCCTCGTGGATCACTACGCCATGCAGCTTGCCCAAGTCGTTACGGAAACCGCACAGCTGCCGCCGCTGGAAGCACCCGCAGCGGGCAGACGTTAACGGCCGCGGCTTTCGAGCACTTCGTCCAAAAAGTGGCCCGCCCGGTTGGCTTTGGCACTCAGGTAACGGTGGTTGTGGTCCGTCACGCTGCCATACAACGCCTGGCGGGATACCACCTCGATACCGCCCTCTTTCAGGGCTGACATCTTCAGCGGGTTATTGGTGAGTAGCTGCACTTGCTCGATATTTAGCGCATTCAGCATGTCCACTGCCACGGCGTACTGGCGTTCGTCATCGCCAAACCCCAGCACCTGGTCGGCATCTACGGTATCCAGGCCGCTATCCTGCAGGGTGTAAGCACGCAGCTTGTTCGCTAGACCAATGCCACGCCCTTCTTGGGCCAGGTAGAGCAGCACGCCGCCCCCCATGGCCTGGATATCCGCCACGGCATTGCGAAGCTGCTCGCCACAGTCGCAGCGCAGGCTGCCAAACAGATCGCCGGTCAAACAAGCGGAGTGCATCCGCAGCGGCACCGGGCCTTCCAGCGCCTCGACCTGGCCAATCACTACCGCCACGTGCTCGCGCAGGCCATCCGGTTCACGGAACAGCACAAAGCGGCTGTTCGGGGCGTCTTCCAACGGAATACTCGCCTCACTCACTCGCTTCAGCATGCCCGGTGCGCCCGCCAAGCACTTTTGCGCCTCGTCAGCCTTGACTTCTAACAGCCGCCCTTGAGCAATTTGCTCGGCAATATCGGCCTGGGCGTCTTCGCTGACCACTGCAGTCAAAGCAGCGGGGATCAGCAGCGCACGGCGCATTAATGCCACGGCGCCCCGTTCGGCGGCCCCTGCGGGTTTCAGTCCGCTCAATAGCGCGCTGGGTTTGCTGCCGGAGTGGGCAACGGCCAACTGATGCAGCTCACGTTCGCTCACCTGCTCCGCCAGCGGTAGGCAAGCGGCTTCTGCAGTAAGCGATAATCCCATGGCTTCCAAGCGGTGGCGGGTGAGTACCAGCGCAGGACGCGCCCCGGATAAATGGGCCAGGATATCCACCGAACGGCTGCCCTCTAGTGCTTGGACGAGAAGGCGCTGCTCACCGTTGCTGATCACGACCGGTAAACCACGACGAATATCGAAAATAGCGCGTTCAATTTGATACATGTAGGCCTCCAGGTTGCCTAATGATATGGGCAAAGGTTGCTTGCGTTGGGCAACATGGCCCCGCATGATCTGAGGTTATTTTCAGTGTGGAGGCGTCATGCCCGACTCCAGTAGTACATCCCATTCGATCAATCTTGATACCGCGTGGCAGTGGCTGCTCGCTCAGCGCGAGGGAACTTCCAGCACGGCGGCGCTGACGGTCACCAGCGACGGTCGGTGGCACTCGCCACACACCGTGACGCCTCAGGCCGAGATGCTGTTGGACTGCCTGACGCCGCTGGCGTTGCGCCCCCACTGGGTAGTCGCCCAGTTGGGGCAGAGTCTGGATGGTCGAATTGCCACGGAAAGCGGGCACTCCCACTACATCAACGGTCATGACAGCATCGTCCATTTGCACCGCCTTCGCGCCCTGGCCGATGCGGTGCTGGTCGGTGCGGGTACCGCTGCCGCCGACAATCCCCAGCTCACCGTACGCCACGTCCACGGCCGCCATCCGACCCGGGTGGTACTTGATCCGCGCGGGCGCGTGCCAGGCGATTTGGCGCTGTTTCGCAGCAGTGACGTCGAGACCCTGCATATCACCGGGCCAGACGCGACGCCTGCACCGAGCCACGCGGAGCGCTGCGTGCTGCCATTGAACGCCCGCGGGCAGTTCGAGCCGTCGGCGGTCGTGGCACTGCTGGCGACACGCGGGCTTAAACGCGTGCTGGTAGAAGGCGGCGGTGTCACCATTTCTCAGTTCATCGAAGCGCAGTGTGTCGACCGTCTGCACCTGATGGTCGCCCCGCTGCTGATCGGCTCCGGCAGGCCCGGCCTGCAAATGACGCCCATCGAGACGCTGGAGAGCGCGCTGCGCCCCACGATGCGCTCGTTCCGGTGTGGCGATGACACGCTGTTCGACGTGGAGCTGGGTGCCGTCTAACCCACCGGTCGGGGTTGGGTTAAACGAGGCCGAGCCAGACGAAGGGGTTGCTTGAGCGCGTTTGGTAAACGCTACCCAAATGCCCGGCAGGCTGGAGAGCAGCACCAGCACGCCATACGCGAGCGAGATCGCCACCCCTTGAGCAGCGGGCAGACCGACCAGCAACCAAATACCCGCTGCGGCTCCTTCTCGCAGCCCCCAACCGGCAATCGAGAGAGGCACTAACATGGCCAGCAGCAGCACCGGTGCCAGCGCCAAGATGTCCAGAGCGGGCATCTCGCTGCCAATGGCACGAGCGGCGCAGACCATCACCAGTCCGTAGCTGATCACGATGGCCAGCGACGAGGCCAACTGCAGTGGCCATACCCGGCGCTCCAGCAGCCCGCGACGCACATCCCGCCCCAGCGCGACGCACCAGGACGGCAGCGTCGGCCCACGCTCGCGGCGACACCATATTCCCAGCGCGGCAACCACCAGTACCAAGGCGACCACCCCCGCAGCCAGAACGAGCAGACCCGTACCGCCCAGCGCGGCGTGCCACAGCGGCGAAGTGAGCAGTGCCACCAAGGTCAGCAGCGCCACCGCCATTTGCCCAGACGCCCGCTCGATCACCACCGCCCGCCAAGCGCTACCCTTGGACGTAGCTTGACGAGCATGACGGTGGGCACGTCCAGCATCGCCCAACACGCCGCCCGGCAGCAGCTGGTTGACCAGCAGCGCCAAGTAGTATTCGCGCAGGGCGTACCGAAAGCGCAGCGGCACATCTACCCGACCGGCGGTGAACTGCCAGCGCCACGCGCTGAGCATCACCTGCAGTACGCTGACCGCCAACGCCGCCAGCACCCACTCGGGCGCTAGGCGTGTCACCTCGGCTAGAACGGCAGCGGGCTCTATCCATAGCGCCACGGCCACCAACAGTGCCACGCTAACGATGCCGCGCTGCACCCAAGGCCGACGCAGAAAGTGCCCGGCAGGCATGGACTAGCCCTGCTCCGCTGGCAGCGCCAGCAGATCACGATGGCCCACCCAAACGCCCACTTGCCCACGCTCCACGGCATCCAGGCGCGCGGTGCGCCACTCGGCGATCCGCGTTGCCGCCTCCGGCGCCTGCTCGGTGGCCGCTTCCGCCCAGCCATTGATCAGCGAGCTGACGAGCGGCTGCTGCTCATGGCTCCCCGCGGCGAGCTGCCAAGGCGTAGCGGCCTCTTCCACCGCGTACCCCTGCTCCGCCATGGCGTGATAGAGCGCTCGGTGAGCCTCGCCGCCTAACGCCTCGCCCAGCCCTTTATCCCGCTGCTGATGGGCGTTGAACAGCCCTAGCACAAAGCGGTCTTCCGGGTCGTCGATGGGCTGCTGATCCGCATCGGTAAAGCACCACTCGCCGGTGACGCTCAAGCTCACTAGCAGCGCTTGACGATGAGCGGCACACTGCTGTGCCAGCGTGTCGATCCACTGCTGAGACACCAAGTCGATGAGCGCTGAAGCAGTGACGACATCCGCCACTTTCAGTGCCGAGTGATCGAGATTCGCAAGCGACGCGCAGTGGGTTTCCACGTTCAGCGACTGGCCCGTCGCATCATGAAGCGGTAGGGCACGACGGCGCGCCTCTCGTAACAGGGCGTCGTCGTGGTCGAACAGCGCCCACCGCTGCGCAGTGCTCAGTCGAGGCGCGAGAAACTGCATATTGCTGCCCCGCCCGCAGCCTAAATCTGCCAGCGATACAGGCGCTTCACGCATGGATAGCCACGCATCGAGCCGGTTGACCAGCGCTTCACTGCGGGCGTGACTATCTACCGCTTCCCGCAGCGTGAGCCAGCTGGCCGCAAACTGGCTGCCCGCCGAGAGGTCGGGCGTACCTGTGCCATTCAACGCCTTGGCGAACTCAACGCCAGCGGCCTGCCAGTCGTTGAGAGCGCCTCGCGCCACCGCTACCCCGGCACGTAGTTCGGTACGTAGCGCCTCATGGGTGCAGAAGTTAGCAATCGCAGCGCTAAGTGCTTCCACATCGCCAGGAGCGACGCTGATGCCTGCGCCTTCCGGTAGGGTATCGCGCAGGGCGCCGCCAGTCGTGGTAATCACCGGCAGCCCGTGGGCCAACGCCTCGGTGACCACCATGCCGTAACCTTCGTACCAAGAAGGCAGCACCAGCGCATGGGCACGTTGGTACGCGGCCTCCAAGGTGTCGGCATCGCACTCACCGTGGAGAGTGACGCGCTCGGCAAGCCGATGTTCGTCAATGAGCTGCTGCACGCTAGCGCTAAATGCCGTATCGCGGGCCCCTCCGTAGCAGTCACACTGCCACTGGTCGCTATTCACGCGCGCCAGCGCCTTGACCAGCACATCCTGTCCCTTGCGCGGCGTGAGCGTGGCCACGCACAGCAGGCGGATGGGTTCACCCGGCGCAGGTGCGGGGCTGACCGGCGCGTGAGCAACGCCCGGCTCGACCACCGTAACGGGCGCAGTAATGGGCAGCGAGTAATCGCTGGCCAGTTCACTCAAACGGCGGGCGGTGAAGCGGCTAGTGACGATGACCCGCGCCGCCTCCGCCAGCCCCGTCAGCTCGCTGCGATGAAGATACTGCTGCTCGTCACTTGAGAGCCCTTGTTCATCGCCCAGCGGGTGATGCAGCAGCGACGTGATATCCAGCCGATCCGCATGGCGGGCCACCACATCGGGCAGTGCGCCCATGGCCAAGCCATCGATAATGACGCGCTCGCCATCGGCTAGGGTTTCCAGCGCGCTATCAAGCGCACGTTTTGCCGTTGCATCGGCCTGCGGAAAGCGCCCGTCCAGGCCGACCACGTCCACCTGAAGGCCCTGTTCGCGCAGTGCGGCAACGATCTGCGCATCGTAGATATAACCACCGGTACGCTGGTCCGGATCACCTGCTACTAGTAAGGTAAAGCGCTGGCTCATAGTGCCCCTTCGTAGCTGGCCCAGGCCACATGAGATTCATGTAGCTTGATGTCCATTTGCGTCAGGCCTTTGGCGGTCTCGCCCATACGGCCCGCTTTGATGGCAGCGGCGAGCTGGTCAAAAATCACTTTCGCCATGAACTCCGTCGTGGTGTTCTGGCCGTTAAACTCACTGACCTCATCGAGGTTGCGATAGTTGTAATTGGCCAGCACTTCTTTGACGGTCTCACTGGCGAGGCCAATGTCGATCACCAAGCCATCCTGATCCAGCTCTGGGCGCTGAAACACGACATCGACCACATAGGTAGCGCCGTGGGTGCGCTGGGCCGGGCCAAAGATCTCGCCTTTGAAGCTGTGGGCAATCATGAAGTGATCGCGGACGCATAAACGGTACATGGCAACTCCAGTCGGAAACTAACGGTTAAGGGGTTTAGGGGTAGCGAATTCGGTGGCAAAGCGCCGTGCTCTGTGGACTAAACAGCGCCGGGGCTCGTTCAGGAAAATCGATAAAATCGCACTCGCTGCTGATCAACGCCTCTAAGGCGGGGTCCGCCAACAGACGTAGCGCCACGCTCAAGCGGCGGCGATAGTTCCAGCGCGGTTGCAGCTTGGCAGGCAGCTGACCCACTTGGCTCGCGCGCAAAGTCAGCCGCTGGGAATGGAAAGCCCCGCCGAGGGGCAGTGCCACCTCCCCTTGGCCAAACCAGCTCATCTCGATAACACGCCCTTCATTGCCGACCCGCTCCATGGCCAGACGCAGACCGTCCGGGTGGCCGCTGGCGTGAATCACGCAGTCTTGATCGTTGGGCGCTTGTTCAGGCAGGGCAAACGGTACGCCGAGGGCGCGGGCAAGAGATTCACGCTCGGGATTGATATCGACCAGCGTGACCTCGACCCCCGCAATGCGCGCACACAAATACGCCACCAGCGCCCCCACCACGCCTGCGCCCATCACGCAGACGCGCTCACCCAACATGGGGTTGGCATCCCACACGCCGTTGAGGGCGGTTTCCATGTTGGCAGTGAGCACGGCGCGCTGGGCAGGTACGTCATCAGGGACCGGCACCACCCTGTCGGCAGGCACTACGTAGTGATCCTGATGGGGATGAAGACAAAACACGGTTTTATCGAGAAGTGAATCAGGGCCGTGAGTCACACGACCCACGCTGCAGTAACCGTACTTTACCGGGGTGGGGAATTCTCCGGCCTGGAAAGGAGCGCGCATCCGCTGAGTTTCGCTTTCCGGCACGCGGGCATGAAACACCAGAGATTCCGTGCCGCGGCTCACGCCGCTATACAGGGCACGAACACGCACTTCTGATGTATCTATTGTGGGCAGCTCTTCCTGCTGCAGTTCGCCGTGACCTGGGTGCGTTACCCAAAAGGCCACCGCCGTATCAGGCGCCGACATGACATTTCCTTATCGTTGAAGCGCTGTTTCCATCCGTTGATCTTAACGTTACTAAGATATGGCGACTTTTCAATGGCTCACCTATAGCTTAGCGTAGAAAAGCAATCGGTCTATTAACGCTTGCCAACCTTCAACATTGTTTAAGTGGGGAACTTTTCGGGATGCTAACCACCATACACCCTATACAATAATGGTACATAGATAAATTATTGCATCACTAATTTCAACTGCGGACGACCGCGCCGCTTCGTGAGCCACCATGCCGCCTGTTTCTAACTCCTCCTCCTACCCACTGCCCAAGCGGCTGTTCAGCAGTCTCGAGCTGCTAATAGGCGCGCTGTTTCTCGTGGGTATGGGCATGCTGCTCACGCCGCTTATGGCAAGCGCCGCCAATTGGTGGGCAGCCGGTATCTTCTATATGCTCATCAGCGGTTTGATCTTGGTGTTTTGGCCCCATGGCCCGCTAGGTTGGGCCAACCGGGTGACACTAGGACGCGCGGTGCTGGTTGCTCTGGTTGCGGGCGCGCTGGTGAATGACGCTTTCATCGATGCCATTTGGCTATGGCTGGGTGTCTCGGTCATCGCTCTACTACTGGACGGCGTGGATGGTTGGATTGCCCGCCGCACCCGAAGCCACTCGCCTTTTGGCGCGCGCTTCGATATGGAACTGGATGCCCTGCTGATTATGCTGCTCTGTGTTGGCTTGATCATGGAAGAGGGGCTGGGGCTGTGGGTGCTGCTGATTGGCGGCATGCGCTACTTATTCGTGGCCGCTAGCCTTCCCTTCCCTTGGCTGGATGCACCGCTTAATGAGAGCTACCGCCGCAAAGCCGTGTGCGTCTGGCAGGTCGTGGCGATGCTGTTGGCGTTAACGCCACTGACTTCGCCTTTGTTAGCAGGGCTGCTTGCGTTTAGCGCGTTAGTCACGCTGGTTTACTCTTTCGGCGTGGATGTTAAGTGGCTGTATCAACATCGCTAATTCTATTCGGCGTTAAATAATGCGTCTTTAAAAAGCCGCCTGTCGTTTTCAATCAGGCGGCTTTTCATTTAACCACTATGCAACTAAACGTCAAAACACCAACAAAATCAGCTAGTAGACACATTGTTAGCCAAAGCTATGTTTGTTCGCTACTACAAACTTTATTTTTCGCAAACCGCCTTGTTACCAGCAAAAAACCTGATAGGATTCAGCGCTATTCAATATCCTCCTTTTACACTCAAGTAAGCATTTTAAAGATCGCGTTTTATCTAAAGAGCCTATCTATCATGACGCCTGTTGCGCTACTGTTTCTTGCGGTTTCCATGTCGGCGGATGCATTCGCAGCCTCCATCAGTAAAGGCGCCGAACTCAGCAAGCCCCGCTTCCGACATGCCCTGGGTATTGGCTTGGTGTTTGGCATCATCGAAGCGATGACACCGGTGCTGGGCTGGGTGGCTGGCAAGGCGTCTCAACAGTACGTCGAAGCCTGGGACCACTGGGTGGCGTTCACCCTACTTTCCATCATTGGCCTGCACATGATGCATGAAGGGCTCAAAAAAGAAGAAAAGGTAGCACACCGCAAACAAACGCTATGGCTGCTGATACTGACGGCTACTGCCACCAGCTTAGACGCCATGGCGGTAGGCGCTAGCCTGGCGTTCATCGACGTAAACATCATCACCACCAGCCTCGCCATTGGCCTTGCCACCACCGTCATGGCATCCATGGGGACGCTGCTAGGCCACAAACTGGGTAAATACGTTGGCCACTGGGCAGAACTTGTAGGTGGCGTTGTATTGATTGGGATTGGGGTAATGGTGGTGGTGGAGCATACGGGGATTATTCACTAACTAGCTCTGGCCTAACTGGCCACTATTGACATTTAGCGACAGCCATATATCAACGTAAGCTGTCGCTTTTAACATTAGAGAAAACGCCCTAAGCGCCCTTTCATCTATTTCTTTCAATATAAAGTGTCTTATTTTTCTCAATAATGTCCTCTAAAGGCAAAGGTTTCGAAAACCAAAAACCTTGTAAAAGGTCACATCCGAAGCCTTTCAGTGTTTGCAGCTGCGACTCTGTCTCCACTCCTTCAGCAACTACTTTGAGCCCCAGCGAATGAGACATATCTATCACTGCTTGAACAATGGCAGCATTCTTATTCTCTTTATCAACGCCATTGATGAAACTCATGTCCAGTTTAACCTTGTCAATAGGCAAATAACGAATATAGCTTAAACTCGAGTATCCCGTACCAAAATCGTCCAGCGACACCTTGACCCCAATCTCTCTAAATTTTTCAACTAAACGTATCGCTTTGTCAGACCCTTCTATAAGCAAACTTTCTGTTACTTCTATTTGAATTAACTCTGGAGGCAAGTCAAAACCGCTGATCAGATCAAGAAAGATCTCGAAAAAATCACTTCGCATAAACTGCAGGGCTGATATATTAACAGCTACTGGCAACGCCTTTCCGAGAGCACATGTCATTGTCACTATATCTGAGCAAGCTTTTTTTAATATCCAGTAACCTAACGGTACTATTTGGCCTGTTTGCTCTGCAACGGGAATAAAAACACCTGGCGATATCAAACCCTTTATCGGGTGCCGCCACCTAATGAGCGCTTCGTAACTATTGACCTCCCCAGTAGCGACGTTAATGATTGGCTGATAGAAAAGCTCAAACTGATCATTTAATAAAGCACTATTTAGTTCATATCTTAAATTAACAGCCATTTCGTTATTTAATATCTTGTTTGACTGACCGCTGGACCAACACCACGTATTCCTACCCACTCTTTTTGCTTCTTCCATAGCAATGCTTGCTTTTTGCATTAGCTCAAAGCAAGTTTCTTTGTACCTATCATTACAACTAATACCTATACTAGCACTAACGTGTATAGAAAAATCTTTAACAAAAAAAGGCTCTAGAAGGCAATTTAGTATCTCTTTAGCTTTACCGTCAGCTTGATCAACACTCTCAAAATCCACGAAGACAAAAACAAACTCATCGCCGTTTAGCCTGGACAGAGCACCGTCGCAACAAAGGCATTTATTCAACCTTGCAGCCACATGTTTGATAAGCGCATTGCCCACATGGTAACCCAGCCCATCATTAACAGTTTTAAAACCATCTAAGTTGATATGCATAACGAAAATATTTTTTTTATCTTCATTAGCGCTGCAAAGATTTTTCGCAAGCACCTGTTCTAACTTATTTGCATTTATCAGCCCTGTTAAAACATCATGTTCAGCTTGGTAACGCAATAACGACTCTTGCTCTAACTGCTTTGTGATGTCTTGTTGAAAACCAATATAATGGGTGCAAACATCATCCGAATTAATGACGGGGCTTAATGTCAGTTGGTTCCAAAATTTAGCACCATCTTTCCTATAGTTTAAAATGGTGAACGTGCCACGCCGCCGATCTCTCAGGAGATTGCGAATACTCATTATTGTATTTTTATCAGTAGCCCTCCCCTGTAGAAAACGGCAATTTTTACCTAGCACCTCTTTTTTATAATATCCCGTTATGTCAAAAAAAGCTTGATTAGCGAACACTATGGGCATGTTGTCCCTTAAAACATCTACCAACACCACCCCTACTGGCGAGGTGCTAGCGCCATGTCGCAATAAGCCTTGAAAATCAATCTCTTTTTCAAACATCACACCATCCCTGCCACGCCTACCCCATAAAATCATGGATCCCTTTGCGGGTAACATAGCCACTACCTGCAATCACTTGCAACTCAATTTTAGGAAAAATCAAATATTATATAAAGTACACAAAAACAAACGTTTGAAACACAAAAACAAACTTTAGAAAACATCATAAAATTTGCATAAACATAAGAAAGGCACTATTAATCAAGCATTATCTATCCTGAGGGGGAAGTTATGCCACAAAAAATTGTAGGAAAAAATGTTACAGCAACTGTCATAAGATCATTACTCCAGCATACACATCAGGTTTCGATTGTATCATTCGACCATAAATTTCCTTTAAAAGCAGATGTTATTGAACTCGACATCAACACTGGACAGCTGACCTTAGAAGCAAACACCTCTGATAGAGACGTCACATCTTATATTCAAGATGGTTTAATTAGCTTAGATATTGAATCCACTAAGCACCTATTGAACTCTGACAAAGAAACATTCAGCCTTGCCAACATATCAGCAAAGTTGACAAAGCTTGATCTCTCTTTATATAAAATCGACTGTCAATTACCTGAGTCTATTTTCATAAAAGAAAAAAGAGGTACCATACGTATTCCTTTCATACTAGGCATGTACGCCAGAGCAAATATTGAGGTTTATCCTAATGAGCTAAATATATCGGGTAGGGTAAGAAACTTTTCTGTGGGCGGGTGCATGCTAGACATTCCTTTGTCAGATACAAATGCGATTACCGTTGGCAAGGAGCTATCTGGTTTAACGATCGAATTCCCAAGTGGTGAAAGCTTTCATGCAGAAGGAAAAATAAAGCATATCCGCCCCTTAGGATATTTTGGATATGCAGCGCTGGGCATTCAATTTATAAATCTTTCTAGACCTCAATTAGAATTATTATTTCGATTTACCACGGAGGCTGAAAGAGAAGCGGCCTATCAAACAGGTATGAGTGATGCGATGGCCACTCACTCCTCGCTATTTATTCCAGGAGCGAAGGAAAAAAATATACTTCTAAAAGAAAGCAATGAGCGTAAGAAAAAAGCACAGCGAACGGCAATGGAAAGAGGGGTAATAGAGCTAGCGCATCAGCTACAGGCTGGTTTAATGTATTTAAAGACACAAAATGTTTTTCCTGCCGAGATCTTCTACAACTGTGTTGACACCATCAGATACTCTATTGAAGAAAACAGGAAAGCTTTTTTACTCGCACTCTCTCTACTTCGAGAAGAAGTCGAGTGGGTAAGGCACTCCATACAAGCAACAAGTTATTTAGCGGACATGCTATTAATTAGAGACCCTCACAGCCCTTATATAAGAGAAACGTTGCTTGGTGCCCTGATGCATAATCTTGGAAAGCCTCTTTTAGTGGGCCCAAAAATACCAACGCTTAAATCCAATATGACACCCGCTCAGAAAGCTATACTAGCTGACCATCGGTCTGCTTTGTTAAACAAGATTAACAATATAGAGTGGAACCCCAGCGAAATATGCTCAACCATTATAAAAAAGTCCGATAAAAGCAATAAAAATCACAAAGAGACAGACATAGAGGTCAAGATCTATGAATTCATTGACATTTTCCTAGTCGTCAAGGAAGTCAACAAACTTATGCACTCAAGGAATGGAACTCCACCGCTGCCACCGATAAGCGCCTATCGAAAAGTCCATGAAGAAGGAAAACAATTAAACAAATCTCTTTTAGTAGAATACATACAAATCTATGGACTTTACCCTATAGGCAGCTTAGCAAAATATTCTGGCGGCTACTTGGCTTGGATCAAAGACATAGATAAAAAAGGCATACCAAACAAAGTAAAAGTGGTGAAAAACTTAAAATTTCCTGACGCGACTTTCAATAGCGATTTAAATGAGAAGGATTTATCACAAATAGGAAAGCTTGAAGAAATCGTCACGCCTAGCGATTTCGGAATTAAAGCACCACGACTATAAAAGGCGCCCTAACTCGCAATAAAAACTGGCGGGTTAGGGCTAACCAATGACAAGGGCTAACTATGGCCCTCTATGCGATTCAGCAATAACATCTTGAACCACCTCTCCCAACGATGCGATGGCCGCATTGCGCTCTTCAAACGATGCCTCGGTTTCGGTGATATAAAACACCACGACCGTAGGTGCCTGCTCCGGCGGCCAAATAATCGCGGTAATGGAGCGTGAGCCGTAACCGCCTGCGCCGGTTCTGTCCGCAATTATCCAATCAAACGGCATGGCGGCACGGAACAGGCCATCCGCCACCGCATTGCCCTTCATCCACGCTTCTAACTGCTGGCGAGACTCATCTGATAACACATCTCCAAGCACCAGCTTTTCCAGCGTGGCCAGCATGGCGTTGGGCGTGGTGGTATCGCGCTCATCCCCTGGCGTGGCCTCGTTTAGCTCGGTCTCATAGCGGTCTAGGCGGGTAACGGGGTCATCCATACTCCGCACGAACGCCGTGATGGCTTCCGGCCCACCTAGCGCTTGCAGCACCAGATTAGCAGCGGTGTTGTCGCTGGTGGTCATGGTGGCATCGCACAACTCAAACAGCGTCATCGGCTGGTGGCCCGCGTACTGTTCGGTGACCGGCGAGTAAGTCACCAACTCCGATGCTTCAAAACTGACCTCGGTTTCCAGCGCCAGCTGCCCCTCATCCACCTGCTCCAGCAGTGCGCCGCAGGCCAGGGTTTTAAAAGTGCTAGACATGGCAAAGCGCTCATCCGCATTCACTCCCCAGCGCTGGCCTGTGGCTATGTTGTGGGCAGCAAAGCCAATGCGCGCATCCAGGGTTTGCTCAATGCGCTCAAGCTCAGCGTTAATACGATCCTCCTGCGCCATAACAGTGGCAGAAGCGAAAAATAAGCAAGCCGACAGCGCAGCACGCATCCAGCGTGGTTGACGGTGATTCATTGTGTGCATTCCTAAGCAGTGAGGAAAAGGGTCGAGATGAGTGTAGCGCTATTCTGGCTAAACCTGCTGCAGTGCGCTGTTCAGCGCCTGTAGGCTCTCGGGTGAGGCATCAAAGCGCTGGCAGTGGCCCGACTCCTGCTCCCAGGCGGCGGCAGAGGCCACATGAAGATGCACCGCTACCCTGGCAGTGATCTCACCTTCTAATAGCCCGGCAGGCACCCACATCCAGTCGCTACCGCGCAGTTGGTTGGGTACCGGGCTGCCGCATGTCGCGCAGAAATCGCTTCGGTAGCCGCTTTCACGCTGATAAGAACGAATATTCCCCTGCCCCGACAGCCACTGGAACTGCTCGCCCTGCACAAAGGTGGCCGCATTAGCAGCGGCACCGGTTGCCTTACGGCATAACGAACAGTGGCATTGGTACAGATGAGGCAGCTCGCCCGCAATCTTAAACGTCACTTCCCCACACAGGCACTCGCCTTTCATTTCCTTCTCCTTAAGGAATTTTTGGTACGCCACCGCTTTTGCGCTACTCCACGCTGGCGTTATACAAGATCACCTCATTCCCTGCGCCATAGCCACTAATCACCGCCGCACGGGAGACGCCCAGCGTGGATTGATACAGCTTCTCTGCGAAGTTGCCTTCCGAGGTGGTTACCATCACCGCTCCCACGCCAAAGCCCTGGCGGCGCACGTGGGCTTTGAACGGCGCTAGCGACTCCATAATAAGCTGTTTACCCAGCCCCTTACCTGCCGCATCTGGGTGAATGCCGATTTGTTCCAGCTCGATAATGCTCTTTTCCCGAAAACCGTTCTTCACGCACCAAAGGATATAACCACGCACTTGGCCCTCCACTTCGACCACGTAGTAAACGCCCCTTGGGTAAGCGTTAAACGACGCCTCTATCCACTTGGCGTGGTTTTTCTCGTGGGGGAAACAGGCCTGATACACCTGGGCGATGGCGGCAATATCGGTTCTTTCTGCAGCTCTTACGGTCACTTTAAAATCCTTTTTCCGAGAGTTACCTCATGACTTTCTCAAAGCCAAAAAACTCAAGCTTATGCGCCTTACTACCCCGCTCTTCATCATCCGGTAAGGGGTAATAACGGTTATAAAAAGAGACAATCTTAAAACCGCACTTATTGACATAAAAGTGGATGTTTCGCTTTTCGAAGTAAGGCGTGTGGGTCATCCATACCCGCGTTTGCGGGTACATCTGCTCAATGGCTTGCCAGGCACGATAGCCCACGCCACGCCCGTGGGTGCTGGGTAAGAGATAGAACAGATCCAGCGCGTTGTGTTGAGTGGCTTCGTCAATGGTCACAATCGCGCCGCCCACTTTCACGCCGTCTAACAGTATGTGATGCACCACGGCATCTGGCGCGGTAAGAGAGTTGTCGATATCGGCGTCGGAAGGAAGCAAGCTCGCCTCCACTGCGCCAAACGTCTCTTCCACCGCCACACTAAACGAGGCTTTTAACTCTTGCTTGAACACTTCAAATGCCGATGCGTCTGCCAACGCCAGCGTGACGTTAAAGGTATCTTCCATGGCTACGCCTATATGCTCAATGAGCGTGATTAACCAACCGTTTAGGCTAACCGTAGCCATGACGTTTTGCTATACCACGCTCAAGAAGCCGACGACTTAACGACGTTAATGCTGAATCTCGGTCACCATATCGGTCTTAACCGAGTTAGCGATAAAGCACTTTTCATGGGCAGCGTGATGAATCTGCTCAAGCGCCTCCATTGAGGGTGGCTCCCCTGCAAACACCGCCTTTGGCCGCAGCGTGACTTGGGTCATGGCGATCTTCCCATCGCTGCCCTTCTCCATCACACCCACCGCGTTATCCAGGTAGCTTTCTACGACAAAACCCTGCTGCGCGGCAATGGCGAGGAAAAACAGCATATGACAACTGGAAAGCGAAGCCACAAACGCCTCTTCCGGGTCGACGTTGGCCTCGACCGAATAAGGCAACGGCACTACGTGGGGCGATGACGACGCAGGCACGCGAACGCCGCCATCAAACACCCACTCGTGCTCACGGCTATAGCGCTGATCTAGAAAGGCTTCATCGGCCCCACGGGCCCACTGAATGGAAGCGGTATACTCGGCCATCTGGGTTCCTCTGGTTCATTGAAAGCTGCCACTAGGGTCAGCATGGGTAGCTTCTGACATGATCTCAGAATTGTGCTCATTGATCTTCTCTCGTTCACCACCTTCAAAGCGGATCGTCTACGATGGGGCATGAACGGCGATGGCATTGGGCAGCCAGAACCACATCACAGCAGGGAATGACATTAGGAGAGTGAGATATGCAGGCGATAGAGCTAGGCGGCGTCAGCGTACCCCGTATCGGCCAGGGCACCTGGCACATGGGCGAGGATGCCGGGCAGAGGCAGGCTGAAATCAGGGCGCTGCGTGAAGGCCTAGACCTGGGCATGACACTGGTTGATACCGCCGAGATGTATGCCGAGGGCGGCGCTGAAGAAATCGTAGGCGAAGCCATTCGCGGGCGGCGCGATGAGGTGTATCTGGTTAGCAAGGTTTACCCGCACAACGCTAGCACCCAGGGTGTTCAAGCCGCCTGCGAACGCAGCCTGCGCCGATTGGGCACTGATACGATTGATCTCTACCTGCTGCACTGGCGCGGCCAGTACCCGCTGAGCGAAACCGTAGAAGCGTTTGAGCGGCTGCGCGAACAGGGCAAGATCCTGCGCTGGGGCGTGTCGAACTTCGATGTTGACGACCTAGAAGAGTTAAATGCTCCCGCTTGCGCCACCAATCAGGTGCTCTACAACCCCGAAGCACGAGGCATTGAATACGACCTGCTGCCCTGGCAAGCACAGCACCACATGCCGCTGATGGCCTACTGTCCCATCGGGCAAGGCGGCGCGCTACTTCGTGACGCTACTCTGCAACGCATCGCCGACAAACACAGCGCCACCCCCGCGCAAGTCGCCCTTGCCTGGGCACTGCGACACCCCGGCGTGATCGCGATTCCTAAAGCCGTGAACTTAGATCACCTCAAACAGAACGCTGATGCTGATAAGGTCAGGCTTGATGACGAGGACCTGGCACAGATGGATGCCGCCTATCCTCCACCAACGCATAAGCAATCTTTGCAGATGGTATGAGGAGGGGCCACTCACGGCCTAAAACATCAGACCCCAACGGCCCAATGCAGGAGCGCGGTACTTGCCAACGCGCTGGTTGGGGTTCTGAGAGCGCATCAAGCCTTTGCTTTGCCAAGCCATTAACCCAGTCAAGTTAAACGCTGCAAGATAAACGACACGCGCTCTTCTAAAGTGGCACGCGGAACGTCCAACGTTTCGTAACCCCATTGCACATACCACTGCTTCATCCCCTCGAATACTTCTATGGCCTCTTCAAACGTTTGGTCACGCTCTGAATCGGTAGCGTAAATCTCTTCCCATGGCGGCAGAAGAAAGACAACGGGGTTATAGGGGAATGCTTCGACATGGTGGGCGATGTCAGCCCGCGAACGCGCACCCGCGGCATCCAGCATGTAGAGCGCATCCAGTATCCCACGATCAAAAAACGTGGCCTGCTCGCAGGCAGCAACACGCCGGTACTTTTCGATATCCGCATTCAAGATTTGCTGAGCAAAATAGACAGGGTCTGGCCGGGGCGATAACCCCGCCGCCAACCGATCTTTGATAATGCGGCGGGCAGACTCTGGCAAGGTGCGATAGCCGCGCGCCGCTAAGGTATCAAGAAGAGATGTTTTGCCACCACCGGGGCCGCCGGTGAGTACGAATTTCTGATTCATCACGCTTATACCCACGACAACAAAAACCGCAGCACCGTAGCACCGTAGCACCGCCAAGTAGCGGAAACTCGACCGCTGCACAGCCTACAATTTATTCCGCTGCGATACCTTTCGAGGCCTCACCCAGCCGGCCACCAAAGAGCCCAGCACGATGAGCACGCTGGCGCTCACGACGGCGATAGTCGCCTCGCCGTAGCCTGCCAGAATCAGCAGCACCACGGAGATGAGCGGCGCGCTATACGCCAGGGTGCCCAGTAGCTGAATATTCCCGTGCTTGACGCCATAATCCCAGGTAAAGAAGGCAATTCCCACGGGGCCAAGCCCTAACCCCACGACACCCACCCATTGCCGCCAGCCGCTCGGCCAGACCGTCTCTTCCCACAGCACATGGCAGCCGAATGCCAGCAACGCCGTTACCCCGCAGAACCAGCCCACGGCATCGGTAGGCACGGAACGCACCCACCGGCTGAGCACGGAGTAAGATGACCAGATCAACGCACACGCCAAGGCGACCAAATAGCCAGGCAGGTACTCCCACGCGAATCCACCGGCCTGGCGGCTAATCAATAGCCAGCACCCCAGCAGAGCCAGCAACGCCCCCACGATAGACTGAGCCCGCAACCGCTCGCCCGGCAACAGCGCAGACAGCAGCAAGATCAGCAGCGGCCAGAGGTAAGCCAACAAGCTGACATCTACCGCTGGCGCCAACGTCATTGCCTTGAAATAGGCAAAGTGATAACCGAACAACCCGCCAATCCCGATACACCAAGCTATCAACGGCTGTCGGGTATAACGAATGCCCGTATGCCCAGCGAGCCCCCAGCGCCCCAACATCAGCAAAAACGCAATGCCAAAGGTCATGGCCATAAGCTGAAACTCAGGAATTTCGCCGCCAGATAACTTGGTCAACAACGCCAGCGTGCCCCAAAGCAGCACAGAAATAGACCCAATCCAGGTAGCCGCGTTTACGTTTGGCATGTGGCTCTCTCCCCTTACATTCTCTCATTCGCCGTGTCGGAAGAGCGTAACGGAAGGGGCTAAAGGGGGCTTTCGCGTTCTGGCGGCTTTATGTCGGAAAACGGCGAAAGTGGCTGGGCGGTTGGCCAAAGTGACGACGGAAGCGCTCGCTGAAGGCCGACAATGACGTATAGCCCACCAATTCCGCCACCCGCTGGATGCTGAGGTCTGACTGCTCCAACAACCGCCATGCCTCGTTCATACGTCGCTCTAGAAGGTATTGATGAGGCGTCGCGCCGACCTGTTGGCGAAAGAGATCGTTCAACTGGCGAATGCTTAGATGCGCCGCACTGGCCACCTCCGCCATGGAAACCGGCCGATGAACGTGGTTTTGCAGAAACTGTTGCGCGGCGTGCACCCTGCGGTCCAACTGGCATCGGCTGCCGTGGCGCTCTTGCAGCAGTTGGATCAGCAATAGCAGCATATGATGCTGAGTCGCGTGCGCTACCGCCCCACCCACAGCCTGGGCATGCAGGAAATGAGCGTAATGACGCAGCGCTGCATCCAGCTCCACGAAATGCGGCAGCCTATCCAGAGAGGGCGCCAACCGCTCGGGCACATCGACCACCAAAAACCGATTGGTCGAAGTGGCCGCAAACCCATGGCTGCTGCCTGACGGGATGATTGCTGCTTGATGTTGCGACACCTCCCCCGCTCTGGCATCGATAGTGAGAAACAGCGTACCGGCCAGGGGAAGCACCAACTGATGATGATTGTGGGCATGACGCGTCACTTCATCATCGTAGGTGCGTATATGTAGGGCGGTATCAGGGTGTTTCATGGTCTGACTCAGGAGTGATGTACACTTTAAAGTGTACCTCGCCATCGGTTCTTATAGTCTTCCGCTACCAGCGCCAACACAGCACAAGTGATAACTTGTCACCGGTTGAGTATGAAAGACGTTACTTTAAGAGCCTAACGGGTGTCTAGAATATCCGGGGCGATTCAGCCCCATCTTCCTCGGAAACCAGGGCGGCCTTGTGGCTCTTCCCTATGATGACGATGGATTGGTGGGATTCGGCACAGTCTCGTCGATCAACCGATATAGGTTGCTGCGCGCCTCAGTGGCTGTGATTCCAGTCATGACGCACCTCTTGCGTGTTCAACTTTTCACCGAGTGTACGCGAATGCCAAGACGAACGCCTCGCATAACGCCGCGCTCTGCGGCAAATTTGGAGCGCAGCGTAAAATTTGTCCGACAGCAGCGCTTTGTTAGCCAACACTATTCCCAATCATTTTAATCCAGAACCTAAGATCGGTGTCTACTTCTCGGGATTCAATTGATGTCCCTGAATCGAAGCTTTTTAGCATCAAACTATCTTTAATACGCTTATCAAAGCTGAATATTTCAACTTTTTTAGTTTTTGGATTATAAATACAGCTTAGAAATGGATACAAACTAATAAACCTATCATTGTGCCGTATGTAAAGTTTATCCCGGCTTAAGCGCTCATCACTATCAAAAACCACTCTTTCAAATGCTGGATGGTCTCCTCGTAGTAGACTTGCTTTGTACCTAGTATTTCTTGTAGCCCATTCAGTATCTATACTATCGATTAAAACTATTTCACATTGACTAAGGAATTCAACGTCCTCCAGGATCTTATTTAAGAATATAGCTTGTTCTTCTCCAAACTCTTTATATTCATGAGTATTGACAGGCCCCCTTCCATGCTTAAAGTTATTTAGCTTTTGAACTATATATGTATTCGTATTTACTGCGAAGTCCGATTCTTTCTTCCCTCTTCCCTTAAACCATAAGGCAGAAAAATCGTCGGCAAGAGGTGCATCTTCTAAGCTTCTCAATATACTGCAAGTTTTTTGCAGTAATTGGCGCCAATGACCAGGTGATAAGCCTGCCGAAAGCCCATCGGTTATAAGAGTTTCGATATCGCTTAGAGACTCATTAATTTGCTCTTTGTAAGCGTATATTAAACTCAAGCCTACAGATGCAAGAAATGATAATAGATGCTCACCATACTTCATTTGCCGCTCATATATCGCAGCATATTCCTTTTCCACATAAATATTTCTGAAAGGGTAAGCTAGTGGAAATGGATAAAGACTTCTCACTTTATAATTTATGTCATCTTTTTGGGAAAGAGCATTTTTAAGCACCTGAGACGAAAGCTTCACCTTTCTTAGATTCGTCGATAAATCAACCTCGTCAAATCCGCCAAAAAGGGAGACCCTTAACTGAGCGGCTTTCTCGTACTCGTTACGAAGTGCTGCTTCAATTTCATTCATCTCTTTCACTAAGGTTACAACCTTCCTATCAGGAACAGGGACTTTTAACCCTTTAATAGCCTTTATAGATTGTGTTTGAACAACAGCATAAGAATTCGAATCACGAATTCTCCTAGAACCTTCTTCAGAATTAATAAACTGGCAAATGAAATTGATTATTTCCGGCTCAAGCCTGCTAAATCGAAGAATAAAAACCGTATCGGCGACTGCCAACCCTTCTTCAGTTGTAACAAAATATGCTGCTGGGTTTTCTCCTATTCGCTGCAGTAATATGTCATATGCTTGGGTTCGTCGAACTGGTTTTTTGAAAGCTGCGAGATTTTTACACTCTAATTCGTTAATATTCAGTTTTTCGACTCTCAGGTCTCTTCCCTGAATAACAGGTTCGCTCCCATTATCTAAGTTAGAGAAACTACCGCCACGAAGAATTTCAGCAACTTCTCCAAGAGGCTCCCATATTTTTGAAAGACTTAAATTAACACCTGCTATTTCCTGATCAATGTATTGATCAGGAACAAGAGAGTAATCATTATCTTTAACAGAGCCCAAACCTACAATTTTTGCGACTAAACCGTCATCTACATAATTAATTCTATTCGTAATTTCTTTAATATTTTCAACATTTAAAAACCGTTTACCTTTTTTCCCTTCAGAAAAACAGTCATCTGACTTAACAAATTTAATCTTCTTTTCACTTTCAGCAGAGGCGTCTGTCGATTTTTCAAAAATCAAGATCGCACATTTTAGTCCAGTGTTGGCCAAAAGCTTTGATGGTAGACTAATTACAGTTTTCAATATCCCAGACTCCACCCAATGCCTGCGTATTTGCTGTAATTCTCCTGCCCCGAAAAGTGGCTTCATATTAATCAAAAATATCGCTCGACCGCCGGGCTTGATAGCCTGCAAACCTAGCTCTACAAAATTCAGCGACATTTCTGAGGAGATATATTCACTACATAACCGCTCTTGGTAACGATATCTGGCCTCGCTCAGGGGAATTCGTCTAACTGGTGGATTACAAAGAACCACATCAACTGAGTTAACAACAGGTTTAATGTGAGTAGAGAATGTACTACATTGAAGCAGAGTTGAATTGCTATCACTTAAAAGGTACTTATAAAGGCTAGATATATAAAATGACTTAACATTGATCTCAACACCAGTGAAACCAGAACCTAAGTTTCCTCTGCTTCTTAATGCTCTATAGAATCCTGCAACCCCCATTGCAGGATCTAGTACACTCTCCTCCTCTTTAATATTAGCTATGTTAATAATTAGCTCAGCAACTTCTGGTGGAGTTAACGATTCAGAGAAGTTAATACTCGCATGGCCAATTATCCAGTCAAGTAGTTCTATAAGAACGGAGTTTGATAGCTCAGCATTGTTGCAAACGTAAAGTAAACGGTGTAGCGCAGGATGCTCGAAATTAATATTTAGTATATCAAGGATATTCACGTGCGTTGTTAGGAAAAGCTTGTCAAACAATTTGTAGACTGCACCAGGTATTGCATTGAAGTCATTGGTGCTTGTAAAGTCTACGTTTAGGTTTTCAATTTCTCGTGATGCCAATACCGCCGTAAATGCACCTAAGAAGCTATCTTCCACCGATCTGCCACTATTTCTTACTGCATCGGCAAAATTCCAAAACTCAGCTTGAATACGTTGTGACAATGTAGTTGATTCAACTTGCACTATTTAAAATCCTCTAACATTTCGAATAGACCGGAATCGGCATATGGGCTAATGCCTGCATTTGCGACTGGTTTGGGGCGCAGCGGAAAACCAGTCCGACAACATGCGTTTGTTATTTTTATTGAGCCTCTTAGATAAGGTCATTGAGAATATCATCGAGGCCAGCTGCCTTTTCCCTAGCAATATTAAATAGGTCAAGCAACGCAGGGAAGTATTCATTGGCCTCCCATACAACTCGATCGCTTTCATCGACAATACAAAGGCCTATGCTTTCAGACCAATAAAACTCATGCTCATCATAGAAATGCTTAGTTCTGAGATCATAGACACCTATATACTTGCCCTTGTACTCAGTTTGCAAAAATAAAGGAACTGATTGTTCCGTATCTTGGTTTAGTGACCTAGGCGTTTCGCGAACCTCCCACTTTACATCACCATTTGCTGTTTCATTCAGTAGCTTTTTGACTAGCTGTTCAGTTTTGCTGTTCATAATTAATTCCACGTATTATCTTTAGCTAGCTCACGAAGAGATGTAACTAAACCGTTTAACTCTGAGTACAGTTGAAAGGCTTCTTCTCTATTTAGATCTGAAATTTCTCTTTTCTTGAACAACAACCCCTTAGGTTGCAGTCGATTTAAATACCTTTCAACCATTTTACGTTCATCATCGGGAAGCTTTTTCTGAATATTCTCGAGTAATGCCTTTGCATGCAAAAATTTCTCAAGCGCGGGTTCGTTGTCGCTCTCCCAAGTCTTTATGTGAGCCGAGATTTCAGACGCTGCCTTTGCGAGATCTTTATTCAACTCAGGAAGTCTAGCTCTGCGTAGAAACGATTTTCGAATACTCCGAGCTTCTATAAATAGGAAAATGGTCACGATTAGACCTATGATCGAGGCCGCAGACCCAAATGTGTTTATATTTTGTAGCCATTCCGGCATCTACATCATTCCTCAATAATTTCTAAAACATAACGTTTGGTTGAGGGGCGGGCTTTAGCTCGTCCCAGTGAGCGAAGCGAACGGTTTGAACCAATTGTTAAGCCTTGAACGTCTCACCTCGAAATTGCCCCAAGCCTTTTGTCCAAGCTTTTGATATTTCATACAAGGTTTTTGCCAAATCTCTACAGCACTCAGGTGTGAAAAATTCGTTGTGCTCGCCAAGCTCAGTGTTGATGTATTCAAGAATATTTCCATGGCAAAGGTTGTGACGAACTCTGACGAGTTCAACATTTACTAGGTTTGGCTTTTTTGTACTCAGCTTTTCGATAAAGTCGTTTTCATTAGGAAATGACAGAAGCTGTACAGGTAGACCGCTCTGCTGTGCGTTCAGCAATAGTCTGTTGCTCAAAAGCTTTACCGGATCAAGCTCTTCAACTCTTGCCGGTTTATCAATCTGCGCGAGAGTAACTCTCAATGAAGCTTCTATTCCGATAAGAAAGCTTGTGCAAGCTGGTAGATAAAGCTCCGACTTAAAAGCTTCAAGTGCTTGGCAAAAGAACCAGTGAACGTCTGCCCCTAACCCTTGCTCTAGAAAAAATACGCGTTCTTCGTGATCCCGCCTAACTGGTTCTAGATGTATTCTGATTTCTTTGTCCATGCGGGAATCTCAAAAAGGCATAACAGTGATTATACGCCCTGCCATGAAACCTCAATGAACGTGACATCATAATGACTGAGGTTTCATAGCCACCAAATTGAATCTACCTCATTGATTCTACAGCGTGCAAAGAGAATTTTAGCGATGTAGCTTAAATTCGTGGGCTTGCACGTTTTGCTCGCCTCAACAATTTTATATTTATGAACAGCATTATTGAAGAATTCCCCTATAAAACCGATGGAACGAGTCAAGACAACCATGAGGGCCAAGCGCTGTAGCTTGCGTACCGAGAAAACCTATTGCTAACAAACTATCTTTTATATTAAGTTCAATAACTTACGACACCCACCCTCTGACAGATTATGAAGCACGGCAGTTTTTAGAGTATCTGGCAAACGACAAACACGTGGAGGCGGTTACATAGAAGCAGGCGCTTAGTATCGTCGTGTTTCGGGCTCTTATCGATTTCGCAGTAGGCTATTGGCAACCATTCAGAAAAATCCCCCCCTTGCATCTCCCCCACTCGCCTCCTACACTCCATCCACGAACAGCTTGACGGGGTGCCGGTGATATCCGGCTGAGATGGCGCAGGGTGGCTTTTTTGCTGCCGAGCGCTGGTCCCGCTGAACCTGATCCGGCTAATGCGCTGCTTTATGAATGGCGGCGCGGGTACCGGCGTAGGGATCAAGCGATGGCCGCGGCGCTCCTTTACGCCACCCTTCCGTGCCATTTCCTCGATCTTTCTCGCCTGCCCTCCGGATCATTACCACCGGAGGCACCATGGGCTACCGCTTTGCCGATCTCACCACCGTTTGCCAAGCCGATTGGCGCGCCTACATCGAGCACGATTTCGTGCGCCAGCTGGGCACCGCTACGCTGCCTGAGGCGTCGTTTCGCCACTACTTAAAACAGGATTACCTGTTCTTGATTCACTTCGCCCGCGCCTACGCGCTGGCCGCCTACAAAAGCCCCACCCTAGCGGATTTGCGCCAGGCCCACGAAGGCCTGAAAGCCATTGTGGATGTGGAGCTGGGCCTGCACGTGGGCTTTTGCCAGGAGTGGGGTATTTCCGAGCAGGAGCTTGCCGAACTCCCCGAAGCCCGCGCCACGCTGGCCTACACCCGCTATGTGTTGGATACCGGCAACCGCGGCGACCTGCTGGATTTGCACGTGGCGCTGGCTCCGTGCCTGGTGGGCTACGGTGAAATCGCCAACTGGCTGAACGCTCAGCCTTCTACGCTGCGCGGAGCGCAAAACCCTTTCAATGCCTGGATCGCCATGTACGAAGGCGAGGAGTTCCAAGCCGCCATGCAGGCAGAGCTTGCGTGGCTCGATGCCCGCTTGGCTGATGTCACCCCCGCCCGTTTTGCTGAGCTGAGCAAAATCTTCCGCGATGCCACCCGCCTGGAAATCGACTTCTGGCAGATGGGTTTAGACCTTTCTGAATAATGACCAACAACAAGGACACCGTCATGACCAAGACCGTTAAAAGTAAAACTGCCCACTTTCTTGCCGAAACCGCCCAGGTAGATGCCGCCGCCGTGGCACCCCTGCCCGGCTCGCGCAAGGTGTACGTGGAAGGCTCGCGGCCAGATATTCGCGTGCCGTTTCGGGAAATCACCCTCTCGCCTACCAAAACCAGCGGCGTGGATGAACAGAACCCACCATTGCTGGTGTACGACACCTCCGGCCCCTACACCGACCCCAGCGCCAACATCGATTTGCGCCAAGGCCTGCCAGAACTGCGCCGTGCCTGGATCGAAGAGCGCAACGACACTGAGTTTTTGGATGGCCCGACCTCGGAATACGGCAATCGCCGCGCCAACGACCCAACGCTTGCCCAGCTGCGCTTTGATTTAACCCGCACGCCCCGCCGGGCAAAAGCGGGCAAGAACGTGACTCAGCTGCACTACGCCCGCCAGGGCATCATCACGCCGGAAATGGAGTTTATCGCCCTGCGGGAAAACCAGCGCCGCCAAGCGTTGGGTACGGCAGAGGTGGAGCGCATTCTGGGCCATCAGCATGCGGGCCAGAGCTTTGGCGCTAGCCTGCCCAAGGAAATTACCCCGGAGTTCGTGCGCGATGAGGTGGCCCGTGGGCGGGCGATCATTCCCAACAACATCAACCACCCGGAAAGCGAGCCGATGATCATTGGCCGCAACTTCCTGGTGAAGATTAACGGCAACCTGGGCAACTCGGCGGTCACCTCTTCCATCGAGGAGGAAGTGGACAAGATGACCTGGGGCATCCGCTGGGGGGCGGATACCATCATGGATCTCTCCACCGGCCAAAACATCCACGAAACCCGCGAGTGGATCATCCGCAACTCGCCGGTGCCGATTGGCACGGTGCCCATCTATCAGGCGCTGGAGAAGGTCAACGGCATTGCCGAAAACCTCACCTGGGAGATCTTCCGCGATACGCTGATCGAGCAGGCGGAACAGGGGGTGGATTACTTCACCATTCACGCGGGGGTGCTGCTGCGCTATGTGCCGCTCACCGCCAACCGCGTCACCGGCATTGTGAGTCGTGGCGGTTCCATTATGGCGAAGTGGTGCTTGTATCATCATCAAGAGAGCTTCCTGTATACCCACTTCGAGGAGATCTGCGAGATCTGCAAGCAGTACGATGTGGCGTTTTCGCTGGGCGACGGCCTGCGCCCGGGCTCGATTGCCGATGCCAATGATGAAGCGCAAATGGCGGAGCTGAAAACCCTGGGCGAGCTGACTCACATTGCCTGGAAGCACGATGTTCAGGTTATGATCGAAGGCCCCGGCCATGTGCCCATGCACCTGGTGAAGGAGAACATGGATAAGCAGCTGGAGTACTGCGACGAAGCGCCCTTCTACACCTTGGGGCCGCTGGTGACGGATATCGCCCCCGGCTACGACCACATTACCTCTGGCATTGGGGCGGCGATGATTGGCTGGTTTGGCTGCGCGATGCTTTGCTACGTCACGCCGAAAGAGCACCTGGGCCTGCCCAATAAAGACGACGTGAAAACCGGCATCATCACCTACAAGATTGCTGCCCACGCGGCGGATTTGGCCAAAGGCCACCCAGCGGCGCAGCGCCGTGATAACGCGCTCTCTAAAGCGCGTTTCGAGTTCCGTTGGGAAGACCAGTTCAACCTGGGCCTAGACCCGGACACCGCGCGGGAATTCCACGATGAAACCCTGCCGAAGGACTCCGCTAAGGTGGCGCATTTCTGCTCCATGTGCGGGCCGAAGTTCTGCTCGATGAAGATCAGCCAGGAAGTGCGCGACACTTACCGCGACCGCGCCCCTGAAAACGCCAGCGAAAGCGATGCCGAAGCCGTGAAGCGCGGGATGCAGGAGCAGGCGGAGAAGTTCCGCCGGGAAGGGAGTGCGCTGTATCAAGAGGTGTAGCCCTTAAACACAACAACCGGAGCCAACGGCTCCGGTTGTTCGTTCTGCGCCACAAGCACTACTTTTTCTTCTTGGCGCCTTCTTTGGCATCGCCCTTGCCTTTTTGCAGTTCGCCTTTGGCCTGTTGGGCTTTACCTTTGGCTTCGGTTTTGCTGCTACCGGTGGCCTTGCCTGCTGCTTCTTTTACTTTACCGGCGGCTTTGTTGGCCGCACCTTTCGCTTTATCTTCTTTGCCACTTGCCATGACGAACACCTCTAATCCGTTAGTAGGGAAATAGTCGCACACCAAGTATGTAGCTACGTTAGCGCCGACTCCCTTTCAGAGTAGCTCTTTGTTAAAAAGTTGCCTCAACTTCTTTCGGGCAAGCGCGTGGGCTCCCAGCGGTTCAGAAGATAATGCAAACAGATCATTACCGACAGCGTGCCGATCAGCGCCACGCTCATGGAAGAGAAGCGGTAAAGCGCGCTGTAGACTAGATCTTGCTGCGGCCCTAACGACTGACCAAACAAAATCCCCATCGTGGTCAGCCCACCAAACCCAATGCCTGAGCCACCCCCTTCCAAGATATGCTCCCTGGCAAACAGCATAAGTCCCAGCCAATAGAGCAGAATCACCAGCAGAAAATGGTGGCTTTGGGTGTAGAGCGCTAGCTGCATCACCAGTGCGAGATTACAGCCCAGCAGCGTGCCCACCGCACGTTTTGCTGCCGATGCCTGCGCGCCGAAATAGCCCAGCGTGAACAGAATCAAGATGGTGGCCATTTGCGCTGAGAGCGAATCGCGCAGGTCAAACACCTGAAACACCACAAACGAGAGCGTGGCGGTGATGCCGCCAATCAGCGTTTCATGGCGGATTTGTGCCACCGTTTTACTGCCTCTGGGCGGCGGCTGGCGTGGCTCTACATCGGGAAACAGGGTGTACATCAGCATGGCGATGAACACCGCCAGCACGCTGGCCATGAGATTACTGGCCAACAGATCACTTAAATCCACCCCTGGATAGCTAGCAAAGTGCAGCAGAATACTGAGCGTCAGCACCCCGTTGGCACCAAACAGAAACAGCGGGCCTTTGGCCATCACGTTAAAGCGCAGCAGAAACAGGCCAAGCACCACCAGCGTCATCACCACGGGCATATGTTTTAACAGCCCAACGACCAAGCTGACTTCCAGCACGTTGAGGCTCACGTTGGAGAGAAACTGGCGAATGATCGAGCCATTTAACACCGGCACCAAGCCCAACAAAAACATCGGGAAGACGGTAAAGAAGACGCCGTAGTTCCATCCCATCAGTTGGCTGATGATAAACCCCAACGTGCCACCACCCGCGACTCGTAGGCACTGGCGCAGCCCGTTCTGGCTAAGCGCCGAGGGAACCGGTGCCGAACGAGTGGCGGGTGTCGCCGAGCGTGACTTTGAATTAGCCAACGATCTCGTCAACCGTCTAATAAACATAGTGCAGCCAGCTAATAAGATGCGCCTGCAGCCAAGCAAACGGCTTGGCCAAGGCATGCTCGCCGGGCACTAGTTGTACCGTGGCCCGCGCGCCGCTGGGCGGGAGTTCTTCCAGCGGTTCATCCAGCACGACGTGAATACGCACTCGCTGGGCGTCGCGCACCCAGCGGTCAGAGGTAGGAATATCCACCAGTTGCCCGTCGGCGGCCTGCTGCCCTTCTCGCACACCGGCATCGAACGCGCTCACGTGGCCTGCAAAAATACGCCCCGGCAGCGCATCGAAGACGATCTTTGCGTCATCACCAGGGGCCACATGGCGCAGGCTTTTTTCGCGAAAATCAGCCACCACGTCGACATTGCTGGCCACCAGCGCCACGGCTGGCTGGCCTGCCTGCACGTAATCCCCCGGCTGGAGCTGAAGGTTCGTCACTTCCCCCGCTTCCCGCGCTCTAACCGTGGTACGCGCGATATCCAACTCGGCCTTCTCCAGCGCATTGTTAGCCTGGCGCAGCCGTAAGTTGGCATCGCCCTCTTCGCCTAGCTGTACTTCCAAACTATCGATTTGCGCGCGAGCGGATGCTACGGCAGCTTGGGCCGTATGCTCAGCGGCCACTTGCTGTTCATACTGCTGGCGGGAGATACCCTGCCGGCCCAAAAGCGCCTCGGCGCGGCGGCGCTCACCGCTGCGCTCGTCAAACGTGGCCTGAGCTGATGCCAGCGAGGCCCGCGCCGCCGCCAGTTCGGCGGTTAGCCGAGCGTTCTCCTGCTCAGCTTGCTCGCGATTCAACTCCGCCTGCTGCCGGGCAAGCTCGAACGGTGCCGGGTCCAGCCGAAACAGCACATCACCCGCTTCTACCCGCTGGTGGTCACGCACCACCACGTCTTTCACCGGCGCGCTTAGCTCCGGCGCAATCCGCGTCACGGGCCGCATCGCCCGCGCCTCCGGGGTCATGGGCATAAAACTATCGGCGAGTAAGAAATAAACAAACAGCACCACAAACGCCGCCAGGGCTATTTTCACCCAGCGGGTAAATCGTTGATCAGGGGTCATTAGCGTTTCTCGTTCACTGTTCCCAAACGGTCATGGCCCTTGGGTCGCGTTAGATGGAATACTTTAGTCTAACAAACTTATTAGCACGCTAACAATATGGATTGAAAAAACCCGCTGCCGAGTCTTTGCTCAGTCAGCGGGGTCGTATTCCCTTGAAGCAGCGCTTAGCGCGCTAGAACATCAGAAGCGGTAGCGAAGGCCTATACTGGCCGCATCAAAATCGTAGGCGGATTCGTCCAGGTAGCGCATGTAATCGGCCCCAACGGAGACGTTCTGCGCAATGTCCATTTCGGCACCCGCACCGTAAGAGAGGCCGCTTTCGCGATTATTGCTGATCTCGACTTCGGAGAAACCCGCAAGGCCATAGAGACGGAAGTTGGGCGCCACGGGGATGATGCCTTTGGCATACGCACCCGCTAGGTGGTCTAGATCGGCACCGCGATCCGAGCCGCCGGTGCCCAGGTGGCCTTCCAGGGCGAAGTAATCATTGAACTGAGCACCGCCGCGCAGGCGCAGGCCGACGTCATCGCGGGAGTCGCCGCGCTCAGGGTTCAAGCTCCAAAACATGGCATCGCCACCCACGTATCCTTGTGGATATTGAAAGGACTCTTGGGCTTGGGCGGATGCCGCAAACGATCCTGCACCTACCAGAAGCGCTGCGGAGGTCAGTGATAAGACGGTCATCTTCATGGGGATCACCTCAGTTAAAAAACAGTGTTTCCTTACACTTCGAAGTGTGGCCCGGCCCCCTGAAGAACGCAATTCCCCCGCTCACGCTTGCATCGAGTTTCCTTTTTTCTTGCGCTGTTCATGACGTTTTCTAGCGCCCTTTTGACAGGCTCAGTACGACGATGCCCCCGACTACCACCGCGCCACCCACGAGCTGGCTAGGGCTGAGCATTTGCCCAAGCACCAGATAGGCAATTAGCAGCGACGCCACCGGCTCGAAATTCATCACCGGCGCGTTGCGGGCCATATCCAACCGAGGCACGAAAATAAACAGAATCGAGAACCCGCTGCCGTAAAGCAGCGCCAGCAGCGTTAGCCCTACCCAGCCGGTGCTATTGTCCGGCAAGCTCATACCGCCCGGCACCGCCCCTAAAAACCCACCAATAATCATGGCGATAAACACGGTTTGCATGGTCAGCAGGCTGCGCAGCGTGCTGCCTACCCCGGCCAAACGATGCTCGGTCACCCACAGCGCACAGGCAAACGCGAACGCGGCAAATAACCCAAAGCCAATGCCTGCCAGCCACTCCGACCCCATCGCATCGGCGTTGGCCACCCAACTGGGGATATCCAGCACCACCAACAGGCCAATCAAAATAGTGCCCATAATCAGGCAGCTACGCAGCGATGGCCGAGGCCCGCCCAGCGCCCAGCTAATGAGCGCCAGTTGAATAGGAAAGGTATTCACTAGCAGCAGCGCAATCACCACCGGCAAGCGCGCCACAGCGGAATATAAGCTGACACTTTGCAGGGTAATAAGAAGCCCCACCGCGAGCTGCCAGCGCCACGCTCCCGGAGGCAGCCAAAGGCGCTTTTTCTGAAGGATGACCAAGGAGAGCAGAATCAAGCAAGCCACGCCTGAGCGCATCAATACCGCCAGAAGCAGCCCCGTGCCGTTATCAAACGCCAACCGAGCTGAGACGTGGTTCGCAGCGAACATCGTCGCCACCGTCATCATCAGCAGAATGGCAAGATGACGGGGTAATAGGTTGGGGCTAGAAATCGAGGACATAGGAACAAAAGGGCTCACGATGGGTTATATAAGGAACAGGATGCCGACATTTTACATAGAAGGCTAACTAAATTCTTCGCTGATTTTCCGCGTCGCAGCATGTTAAACTAAAGTCTATCCCCTTACCTCCTAACTACGTTACAAAGGTTGTTATGAACGCACCGGTGCTGGTTATTAACTGTGGCTCTTCTTCTATTAAATACGCTTTGATCGATGCTGACCCGCAGGCACCACGCTTAGCCGGGCTAGCGGAGCGCTTAGGCAGCAGCGACGCCCGCTTGAAAGGTAAAAACAGCGCCGGTGAAAGCTTTACCCAGCCGCTGCCGAATGCTGACCACGCCGAAGCCCTCAACGCCATTTTGCAGCGCTTGGAAGGCCGCGTGCCGGGTGCCGTGGGCCACCGTATCGTTCACGGCGGCGAACACTTCACCCAGGCTGCCCTCATTGATGACAGCGTCATCGAGGCCATCGAAACCACGGCAGCTTTAGCACCGCTGCATAACCCCGCTAACCTGGCGGGCATTGCTGCAACTCGCAAGGTGTTTCCAGAACTGCCCCAAGTGGCCGTGTTCGATACCGCCTTCCACCAAACGCTGCCGCCCCGCGCCTACCGTTACGCATTGCCGGAAGCGCTGTATACCGAGCACGGCATTCGCCGCTACGGTTTCCACGGTACCAGCCACGCCTTTGTGAGCCAGCGCGCTGGCGAGCTGAGTAGCCGTGGCGCGGGCGGCTGGCTGACGGCCCACCTGGGCAACGGCTGCTCTACCGCAGCGGTGTGGAACAACCAGAGCCTGGATACCAGCATGGGCCTGACCCCGCTGGAAGGCTTGGTAATGGGCACCCGCAGCGGCGACGTTGACCCCGGCCTGCATGCGCATCTTCACCGTCAGCTAGGCTGGTCGGTAGACGAGATCGACAATGTGCTCAACAAGCAGAGCGGCCTGCTGGGCCTTTCTGGCCTGACCAACGATATGCGCGAAGTAGAAGACCAAGCCATGGCCGGGCACCCTGGCGCCAAGTTGGCGTTAGACGTGTTCTGCTACCGCATCGCCAAGTCGCTGGCCGCGCTCTCCTGTGCACTGCCTACGCTTGATGGCGTGATCTTCACCGGTGGCATTGGCGAAAACTCGCCTATCGTACGTCGTGAAGTGCTGGCCCTGCTGCCCCACTTTGGTTTCAGCTTAGATGAAGCGGCCAACGAAGCCACCATCCGTGGCAAAGAGGGCAAACTGGATAGCGCCGGTCACCAAGGCCCGGAAGTGTGGGTAATCCCCACCGATGAAGAGGGCCGCATTGCCATGGAAACCCGCCACTGCGTGGAGACCCCTGAATGAACAGCTCCCCCGAGCAACCGCAAGCCATTCTCCTGGTACCCACCAACGTTGGTGCCGGGCTAACGTCCGCTTGCCTTGGTTTGATTCAAGCGCTCGACACCATCGGCTTGAAAGCCGGTTTTTTAAAGCCGTTCATGCAGAACGAGCTGAACGGCCCCGGTCTGGATCGTTCCACGGCGCTGGTATCGCGCACGCTAAGCCAGCGCCCGCCCTCGCCCATTTCCCAGGCGCGTTTAGAGCGACTGCTGCGCGACGACCAAACCGACGAGCTGATGGAAAACGTCATCGAGCTCTACGAGCAGGTGGTGCAGCAGGCCTACCGAGACGGCAGCGCGCTGGATCTGATCGTGGTGGAAGGCGTGGTGCCGACTCAGCACACCACCTATGCCACCCAAACCAATGCGCAGCTCGCTCATGCGCTAAACGCGCGAATCATTCTGGTGGGCACTGGGGACCTCAACGAACCCCAGGCGCTGGCCGAAGAGTTGGATATGCACGCCCGCAGTTTTGGCGGCGTTAGCTCTAGCCGCACCCTGGGCGGCATCTTGATGCGCATGAAGAACCTGCCCTACGGCCAGGAAGATGACCTTTCGGCCGCGCCGGGCACCATCAAACCGCAGCTGGAAGAGCCGGTACTCAACGAGCTGCGCCGCTACTCCCCGGCGCTGGCTACTGACCGCTTCCACCTGATTGGCGTAGTGCCTTACAGCAAAACGCTGAGTGCCCCGCGCACGCTGGACGTGGCCCGGGCGCTGAATGCCAAGGTGCTCAACGAAGGCGAAGCCGCCAGCCGCCGCGTGCTCTCTACCAGCCTGTGCGCTCGAAGTGCGGCCAACGCGCTGCATATCTTCACGCCGGGCAGCTTGGTCGTGGCCTCCGGCGACCGTGACGATGTGGTGCTGGCCTCCGCGCTGGCGACCATGAACGGCACCCAGCTGGCGGGCGTGCTGCTCACCAACGGCTTCTTGCCCAACGAGGGCATGATCGAGATGTGTCGCCCGGCGCTGAAAACCGGCCTGCCGGTGCTGGCGGTAGAAACCGACAGCCTGACCACGGCGCAAAACCTGAGCCAGCTCAGTACTGAAATCCCCATGGATGACTTCGAGCGCGCCGAGCAGGTGGCCCGCTACGTGGCTGCCCACATGGATTTGGAGTGGCTGAAAGCCAAGCTGAGCCGTGGCTACACCCGCCGCCTTTCGCCCTCAGCGTTCCGCCACCAGTTGGTGAAGCTCGCTCAGCAGGCCAAAAAGCGCATCGTGCTGCCGGAAGGCGACGAGCCGCGCACCATCGAGGCGGCAATCATCTGCCAGCGTCGTGGCATTGCCGACTGCGTGCTGTTGGGCAAACGGGAAGATATCGAGAGCGTCGCCCATCACCGTGGCCTCACGCTGCCCGATGCGCTGACCATCATCGACCCGGAAAGCACCCGCGCCAGCTACATTGGCCCGATGGTGGAGCGCCGTCGCGGCAAGCTCAACGAGCTGACCGCCGAAGCGCAGCTTCAAGATAACGTGGTGCTGGGTACCATGATGCTGCAGCTCGATGAAGTGGATGGCCTGGTGTCCGGTGCGGTTCACACCACTGCCAACACCGTTCGCCCGGCGTTTCAGCTGATCAAAACGGCCCCTGAGTACAATCAGGTATCGTCGATCTTCTTCATGCTGCTGCCGGAACAGGTGGTGGTGTACGGCGACTGCGCGGTGAACCCAGACCCGGACGCCGAAACCCTGGCAGAGATCGCCCTACAGAGCGCCCGCTCTGCCGAGGCGTTTGGCATCGAGCCGCGCGTGGCGATGATCAGCTACTCCACCGGCGACTCCGGCACCGGCGCGGATGTGGATAAAGTGCGCGAAGCCACTCGCATTGCTAAAGAGCGCGCGCCGCATCTAGCCATCGACGGCCCGCTGCAGTACGACGCCGCTGCCATCGAGAGCGTAGGCAAGCAGAAAGCCCCCGACTCTCCCGTGGCGGGCAAGGCCACCGTGTTCGTGTTCCCCGACCTCAACACCGGCAACACCACCTACAAAGCGGTGCAGCGCAGCGCCCGCGTGGTGAGCGTTGGCCCGATGCTGCAAGGTCTGAACAAGCCGGTGAACGACCTCTCCCGTGGCGCGCTGGTGGACGACATCGTCTACACCATCGCTCTCACCGCGATTCAGGCCAGCCAGCGGGAAAGCTAGCCACTCGCCGTGTGCCATACGCGCTAAAAAACGCACCGAACAGTGAACTGTTCGGGGCGTTTTAAGTTTTGCGTCAGGTTGAATCGTTAGGATGTATCACGCCCACATGGGCACCATGGCTTCCAGCACCATCACTAAGCTCATGGCGGTAATGGTCAGAATCGAGACGCCGAACACCTTCTTCGCCCAGCGAACGTCGTCCTCTAACCGGTAGCCGCATAGCGCCAGATAAAGCCAGTAACCACCCATGGTGAGCGCTACACATAGGTAGCCTGCGCCTGCTTGGCTAGCCAGCACCAGCGCCAGTGACGCAGGAATAAACGCCACGATATAGCCCAGAATATGGTGCTTGGCCCGCTTAATGCCGTGCACCACCGGCAGCACCGGGATGGAGGCGCGACGGTAATCCGCATAGCGGAAAATCGCGATAGCGTAGGAGTGCGGCATCTGCCACAGGCAGAAAATCACTAGCAGCATAAACGCGCCGCTGTCGAACTGTCCTGTGACCGCGCAGTAGCCCACCACCGGCGGCATCGCGCCGGAAAGGCTGCCCACCAGCGTGCCGTACTCGGAGTGGCGCTTCATATAGAGGCTGTACACTCCCACATACACGCCCCAGCCGATTACTGCCAGCGCCACCGTCAAACCGTTAGTACCCAGCGCCAAACAGACCACGCCGGCCACCCCCAACAGCGCCGAAATCCCCAGCGCCTGGGTGATCGAGATGCGGCCCTTGGCCAGCGGGCGATGGCGCGTACGCGCCATCAGTGCGTCAATATCCCGATCAATCACGTTGTTGCAGGCGCAGCCCGAGGCGATGACCAGGGCAATGCCCATCATCACCGAGGCAAAGGTGACCCAATCGAAGGTGCCGTGGGCGGCCAAAAAGTAGCCGCCCAAGGTCGCAATCAGATTGCCACCGATGATCCCCGGCTTGGTGAGCGCCAGCACGTCGCGCCAGCGGCTCGGTGCCACGTTCAGCCGATCATCATGTTGAGATGCAGATGCTGCATGATCCATAACGAGCCCCCTACCACCAGGACGAGTATCGTCAGTGTGAAAACGAAGGACATGACGTTCCAGCCTTCGTCGGCCTTGGTATTCATATGCATAAACATGACCAGCTGAACCAAAATCTGCAGCACGGCTGTTATAGCGATGACCACCACCGTCGTGGCGGTGCTTAACGCACCGCTCATAACGACCGCGAACGGAATCACGGTTAGCACTAAAGATAGCAGAAGCCCCGTCACATACGATTTAACGCTGCCGTGGGATGACGTTGAAGATGATGAATGGCTCATGTCACAGCACTCCCATCAGATAAACGAACGAGAACACGCAGATCCACACGATGTCCAGGAAGTGCCAAAACAGGCTGAGGCACAGAATCCGTGGACGCGTCATCGGGGTGATGCCCTTGGTCGAAAGCTGCACCAGCATGACCAGAATCCACACCAAACCCACGGTGACGTGAAGGCCGTGGGTGCCGACCAGGGTAAAGAACGACGAAAGAAACGCGCTCTGATCAGGGCCGTAGCCCTGATGAATCAGATGCTGAAACTCGTACACTTCCATGCCGACGAACGCGGCACCCAGCAGGAAGGTGATCGCCAGCCACGCTTTTACTTGGCCGACGCGCTCGGCGCTCATCGCCAGCACGCCCATACCAAAGGTGAAGCTACTGAACAGCAGCAGGAAGGTTTCCACCAGCACGAAGGGCAGCTCGAAGATATCCGCCGCCGTTGGGCCGGCAGCCGTGCCTTTCATCAGCACGGCGTAGGTAGCGAACAGTGACCCGAAGATCACCAGGTCACTCATCAAGTAGACCCAGAAGCCAAACACTTTCGTGCCGGTCGCGTCGTGGTGCTCATGGGGCTCGGCTGCGGCGCCATGATGTAGGGTATCGGTGGCCATTACACTCGTGCCTCCACATAGTTGGTCTGTTCACGATCAGACGCTGCGCTACTCGGCGCAGAGGTTTTGCGCTTTTCGTGCTCGCGCTCGATGCGCGCCACTTCAGCGGCGGGCACGTAGTAGTCGATATCTTCGTTGAATACACGTGCTAGGAAACTTACCACCGCACCCAGCGCGCCGACGGCGGCCAGCCACCAGATATGCCACACCAGCGCAAAGCCTAGAATCAGCGCGAAGAAGCTGATGACCGGCCCCGCCACGGTGTTACGCGGCATGTGAATATCGGTGTAGGGCGCTTCGTCCAACTGCTCGTTACCCCGCTGCTTTTGCGACCAGAAGCTGTCGATGTCGCCGACTTCTGGCAGGCGAGCAAAGTTGTAGAACGGCGCAGGCGACGAGGTCGACCACTCCAACGTGCGGCCATCCCAGGGGTCGCCGGTCAGGTCGGCATTCAGCTTGCGGTCGCGGATGCTGACCCAGAACTGAATGATGGTGCAGGCAATCCCCATCATGATGATCACGGCACCTACCCAAGCCAGAATCATCCAGGGTTGCCACTCAGGATTCGCGTAGGACTGCATACGGCGCACGGCACCGAAGAAGCTCAGCACGTAGAGCGGCATGAACGCGACGTAGAAGCCGATAAACCAGCACCAGAACGAGCGCTTGCCCCACTTCTCGCTCAGCGTGAAGCCGAATGCTTTGGGGAACCAGTAGGTCAGGCCCGCCATCATGCCGAATACCACGCCGCCAATGATCACGTTATGGAAGTGGGCAATGACGAACAGGCTGTTGTGCAGCACGAAGTTAGCCGCCGGGAGCGCCAGCATCACGCCAGTCATACCGCCTAGGGTAAAGGTGATGATGAAGCCCAGGGTCCACAGCACCGGCGAGGTCAGCTCAAGGCTGCCGCGGAAAATGGTAAACAGCCAGTTGAACACCTTCACCCCGGTGGGGATGGCAATGATCATCGTCATGATGCCGAAGAAGGCGTTCACGTTGGCGCCAGCACCCATGGTGAAGAAGTGGTGCAGCCACACGATAAACGACAGCAGCGTGATGGCCACCGTGGCCCAGACCATGGTTTTGTAACCAAACAGACGCTTGCGCGCGAAGGTGGCGATGACTTCAGAGAACACGCCAAAGGCCGGCAGAATCAGAATGTACACTTCCGGGTGACCCCAGGCCCAAATGAGGTTGACGTACATCATCATGTTGCCGCCAAAGTCATTGGTGAAGAAGTGCATACCGAAGTAGCGGTCAAGGGTTAACAGCGCGATGGTCGCGGTCAGAATCGGAAACGAGGCAATAATCAGGACGTTGGCGCACAGCGACGTCCAGGTAAAAATCGGCATGCGGAACAGGGTCATGCCTTTGGTGCGCATTTTCAGAATGGTAACGAAGAAATTAATGCCGGTGAGCGTGGTGCCTATCCCGGATATTTGCAGTGCCCATATCCAGTAATCGACCCCCACCCCAGGGCTAAACTCTATCCCCGATAAAGGCGCGTAAGCGAGCCAGCCGGTTTTGGCGAACTCCCCTACCACGAGGGAAATATTGACCAAAATCGCCGACACGGCGAACAGCCAGAAACTCAGGTTATTCAAAAACGGGAAAGCAACGTCGCGGGCGCCGATTTGCAGGGGCACCACCAGGTTCATCAGACCGATGACCATGGGCATCGCAACGAAGAAGATCATGATCACGCCGTGGGCGGTAAAGATCTGATCGTAGTGTTCAGGAGGGAGATAACCTGCGGCCCCACCGGCCGCCATGGCCAGTTGCGTCCGCATCATGATCGCATCGGCAAAGCCGCGAAGCAGCATGACCAAGGCCACCACGAAGTACATGATGCCGAGCTTTTTGTGGTCGACGGAGGTAAACCACTCGTTCCACAGCCAGCCCCATTTACGGTAGTACGTCAGTGCGCCCAGTAGCGCGGCACCCCCAATCGCCATGAAGGCGGCAACGACCATAATGATCGGTTCGTGATACGGAATTGCTTCTAACGTGAGTTTTCCAAACATGCTTAACCCCCCGCTTCAACGCTTGTGGGATGGCCGCCCAAGGCGTGGTCATCACCTGCATGCTGATTGGTAACGTGGCCGATCGCGGCCTGCTGTTGCGACCCGTTGGCGCTCTCTAGCTCGCTGGATTCGCCGTGGCTATCGTGGGCATCACTGATGGCGTCACCGTGGTTTGCATGACCGCCGTGCCCACTGCCGTCACCACTGTGGAAGCTGCTGACGATCGACTCATACAGCTCGGGCGTGACCGCCGAGAAGTACTCCACCGGGTGATACTCCGTCGGCTGCGCCAAGGCTTCGTAACCATCCGGGAAGGTCAGGGTGTCGTCGGCGGCACGCACGTTTTCCACCCAGGCGTCGAATTCCGCCGGAGAGGTGACGTGGGCATCGAAGGTCATCCCAGAGAAGCCAGCACCGCTGTAGTTGGTGGAACGGCCGGGGTAGACGCCCTCTTCGTCGGCAATCAGGTGAACATCGTTATCCATGCCCGCCATGGCGTAGATCTGGCTGCCTAAGCGTGGAATGAAGAAGGCGTTCATTACCGAGCCAGAACTCACTCGGAAGCGCACGGGGGTATCTACCGGGAAGGCCAGTTCATTGACGCTAGCAATGCCCTGTTCCGGGTAGATGAACAGCCACTTCCAATCCAGCGCGACGGCTTGGATCTCCATGGGTTCCACGTCGCTTTCCAGCGGTTTGTGGGGGTCCAGGCTGTGGGAGGTTTTAAAGGTGAGAAAGGCGAGTACGGCAATGATCAAGCAGGGCACGGTCCAAACGGCCGCTTCGATGGCGTTGGAGTGCGCCCAGTCCGGCAGATACTTGGCGACGCGGTTACTGCGCCGGTAGCGCCAGCCAAACAGCAGCGTCATCACGATGACCGGAATGACCACGATCAGCATCAGCCCAAAGGAGGTCAAAATCAGCGAGCGTTGCTCAACGCCAATCTGCCCCTTGGGATCCAGCAATGCAGAACTGCAGCCCGTTAACAGCAAGCACAATGCGACGAGCACAAAAGTGCCTCGCCTGCGCCAGTGGGTAGGTAGTTGCATGGTGTGATCTCATCAGAGAGTTGTCTAAAACAGCCTGCTGCTTGGCGGACGTGTAGCCAACTAAGTAGCAAGCTAACTATCACCCCATACTTTTCCCAGAACAGTGAGCGCAACTGCGTTGCTCCGGGAAAAATATGCGCCACCTTATGGGGTTGGTGGCGAGCCTTGGCCGTGCACCTTGCGTGCATCAACTAAGACTAAAGTATTTTCTATTGATCTGGGTCAATCAGAAAGAGACGTTATGCCGCACCCTGCGCACCCGTTGGGTGCCAAGCAGCATCCTCTCTGTTTAGGCGAGCGTGACGCTCAAGGTGGGCAGTGGATGGCGCTCCAGCAGGCCAGGGGCTCGCTCATCGTCAGTGACGACGATATCGAAATCCTCCAGCGAGGCAAAATAAGCCGGGCGCACCACGCCAAATTTGCTGGCATCGACCACCAACAGCCGCTGCATCGCCGTGGCAATGGCCGCTTGTTTGGGCCCGACTTCATGAAAATGAAAGCAGCTTACGCCTCGTTCGCAATCCACGCCTGCGGCGGAGATCAGTGCTTTATTGATGCCCAAACGCTCGATAGCAGCGCCCATGCCGTCGCTGCCAAACGATTGGGAGGAGGCATAGAACAGCCCGCCCAGCAGCACCAGGCGCACGTTGGGCAACCCGGCCACGGCGTTGGCCACGTTGAGCGCATACGTCACTACGGTTAATTCGCGGAAGCGGCTGAGCTGGCCCAGCAGCGGAATCAGTGTGGAGCCGCAGTCGATGAACAGCGTGTCGCCCTCTTCGATAAAGCTGGCTGCACGCTGGCAAAGCCGCTGCTTCACTTGGTAGTGACTCGCCTGTTGTTCGGTCAAATCATACACCGGCGTCACGCCCGGGTAGCTGGCCATCACCAGCCGCCCACCCAGCAGACTAATGGCCGACGGCTGCGTTGAAAGATCCCGACGAATGGTCATTTCGGAGACGCCGCACAGCTCGGCAGCATCGCGAAGATGCAGCGTTCCCCCGCTAGCCAACGCTTCTTGCAACATCGCCATGCGCTGTGCGCTCCGATCGTTCATGTCTGGCATCTCCTTATGATTCATTTTGTTATCAGCACTAAGCCCTACCAGGCGCTCTATGCTGAGCTAGCCCCTCGCTGATTTCCACTGCTACGCACGTTTATCACCCGCACATGATGCGCTTATCACATTTAAATAGCGTTGATGTGACAATACTTGCAAATCAAAGTTAAAAAAATAACACTCAATGTTATAATTTTAACATCAACGCCAGCCCACACGACCCATAACGTCGGAACGCCAGCCCCTCTGGCCCCGAGATACAAACCTGTTGAGGCTTCCATGACTGCTCTATCCCACTCTCGTTCTTCTTCGTTCGTCACGCTTGGCGCTGGCGTTTTACTGGCCAGTGCTGCCGTAGCAACCCCTGCGTTTGCCGACGATGCCGAGCCGCAAACCCTCGACCGTCTGTGGTCGTTTGCCAACGTTTCAGTCAACTACCTGGACTGGTCGAACGGCACCGAAGCACGCACCGCCAGCAACGCGGCGAAAAGCGACTTTACGTTCGTTGAAATCGAAGGCGGCGTCGGCTTTAGCTGGGGCGAATTCTACGGCTTCTTCGATTTCGAGAACCCGACCAACGACCAGTTCGACCAAGCCAGCGGCGGTAAAGACAACTTCCGTACTGCGGGTAAAGTGACCTCTCACATCTACTTGGGCGACAGCCCGCTGTCGATTTATGCCCACCTGTACGACTTCCGCGACTACGGCTACGAGTCTCGCGAGCAAGACCAAATTCTCGGCTTGGGGTATCGCACCACGTTCGACAACGGCCTGTGGTTCAAACCGTTCATCGGTGCAGCCCGCGTGCAGAGCAATAGCTACACCGGCATGAACGGCTTCATGGCTGGCTGGGTCGCAGGCTACGACTTTACCGCCTTGAACCAAAACTTCAGCGTGACCAACTGGCACGAGCAGACCTTCGGCCGCGACGACGAGTACCTGACTCAGAACTACGTGGGCGACAAAGCAGGCAGCGTCGGTACCAACGGTGCGCTGAGCCTGTGGTGGCACCCGTCCGATCTGATCACGACAGGCGTGCAGTACCGCTACTCAGAGAATAAACTGGGCACCCCGGACGCTTATCAAAACGCGATGATCTACTCAGTGAAGTTGAACTTACTGTAATCGCTCACACTCCTCACGATCCGAAGGTACTCCCATGACCCTCATCATGAGCTTGGTTGGTATGGTCACCCTGGTGGCCATCGCCCTGATCTTCTCTTACGACCGCAAGTCGATTCGGCTGCGCACCGTGCTGGGTGCCTTCGCCATCCAGGCCGGTATTGGCGCGTTCGTGCTGTACGTGCCGTTCGGCCAGGCGGTGCTTCAGGCTATCTCGGCAGGCGTTAGCCAGGTACTGGTGTACGCCAACGACGGTATCGGCTTCCTGTTTGGTGGCTTGGCCGATGTGGAAAACGTCGGTTTCGTGTTTGCCATCAAGGTACTGCCGGTCATCATCTTCTTCTCGTCGCTGATTGCCGTGCTCTACTACCTGGGCATCATGCAGTGGGTCATTCGGATTCTGGGCGGCGCGCTGCAAAAAGCACTGGGCACCTCACGTACCGAATCGCTCTCCGCGACTGCGAACATCTTCGTCGGCCAAACCGAAGCACCGCTGGTGGTGCGTCCGTTCATTGCCCGCATGACGCCTTCGCAGCTATTTGCGGTGATGTGTGGCGGCTTGGCCTCGGTAGCCGGTTCCGTTCTGGCAGGCTACGCGGCGTTGGGCATTCCGATGGAGTATCTGGTAGCAGCCTCCTTCATGGCGGCGCCGGGTGGCCTGCTGTTCGCCAAGCTGATCATGCCGGAAACCCAAGACGCTGAAGACAGCGACAGTGTTTCCAAGGTCGATGAAGAGCTGAAAGAGCAGGACGACAAACCCACCAACGTGCTGGATGCAGCGGCCTCCGGTGCAACGTCTGGCCTAATGCTGGCAGCCAACGTCGGTGCGATGCTGCTGGCGTTCATTGGCCTGATCGCGCTGATCAACGGCATTTTAGGCGGCGTTGGCGGCTGGTTCGGCTTTGAATCGCTGAGCCTTGAGCTGATTCTCGGCTGGCTGTTTGCGCCGCTGGCGTTCCTGCTGGGCGTGCCCTGGGAAGAGGCAACCCTGGCGGGTTCATTTATCGGCCAGAAGCTGGTGGTCAACGAGTTCGTGGCCTACATCAACCTGGCCCCCTATATCGATGGGGAACAGGTGGTGGCGGCAACGGGTCAGATGATGACCCCGCACACCATGGCGATTCTCTCCTTTGCCCTGTGCGGCTTTGCCAACCTGTCGTCCATTGCAATTCTGCTGGGCGGCCTGGGTAGCATTGCCCCCACGCGTCGCAAAGAGATTGCCCGCTTCGGTGTGAAAGCCGTGTTGGCCGGTACGCTCTCTAACTTGATGTCTGCTTCCATCGCCGGCTTCTTTATTGCGCTGAGCAACGTCACGGCGTAACGCAGCGAGTACGACACCATGCAACGGGCGCTGCTAGGTTTTCGCAGTGCCCGTTTTGTCTTTTATTGATTTGCGAGAATTTCATGAACGCGACTGCCTCCCCCCAGCTCACTCAAGCCCAACTCACCCAAGCCGCTCGCCAAGCGTTGACGCTGATGGATTTGACCAGCCTGAACGACAGCGACACTGACAGCGTGATTGAAGCGCTGTGCCAGCAGGTGAAGACGCCGTTCGGCAACCCGGCGGCGGTTTGCGTTTATCCGCAGTTCATCGTCACCGCCGCCCGCGCCCTGAGTGCCCACAAGCTGGACGGCCAAGTCAAGATTGCCACCGTGACTAACTTCCCCCACGGCGGCGACGACATCATGGGTGCTGCCCGTGAAACCCGCGAAGCCGTGGCGTCTGGCGCCCACGAAGTCGACGTGGTGTTCCCCTACCGCGCGCTAATGGCAGGCGACGAAGAGACCGGCCGCGAGCTGGTAGAAATGTGTAAAGCCGCCTGCGGCGGACAAGCGCAGCTAAAAGTGATTATTGAATCTGGCGAACTCAAAGCGCCTGCGCTTATCCAACGCGCTAGCGAGCTGGCCATTGAAGGTGGCGCGGACTTCATCAAGACCTCCACTGGCAAAGTGCCGGTGAACGCTACCCTGGAAGCCGCCGAGATCATGCTCAAGGCGATTAAAGCCAGCGGCAAAGACGTTGGCTTTAAAGCCGCAGGTGGCGTACGCAGCGCCGAAGACGCCGCCGAGTACCTCGCGCTGGCCGCTGATATCATGGGCCCGCAGTGGGTGACTCCCGAGCACTTCCGGTTCGGTGCATCCAGCCTGCTGAATAACTTACTGAACACGCTAAACGGCAATGCTGATGCCGTGACGAATGGAGGCTACTAAATGCCGTCTAACGCTTCTCACCACGCCCTGCTCCCCCAAGAACTGATTCGCCTGAAGCGCGACGGCCAGCCGCTGCCCGCTGAAGAGATCAAAGCCTTCGTACAGGGCATCGCCGACGACCGCATCAGCGACGCGCAGATTGGCGCCTTCACCATGTCGGTGTTTTTAAACGGCATGAGCCGGGAAGAAGTCGTGGCGCTGACCACCGCCACCCGGGACTCCGGCCACGTGATGCAGTGGGATTCGCTCAACCTGCCCGGCCCGATTGTGGACAAACACTCTACCGGCGGCGTGGGTGACCTGGTATCGCTGGTGTTGGGCCCCTGGGTCGCCGCCTGCGGCGCGTTTGTGCCGATGATTTCTGGCCGTGGCCTGGGCCACACTGGCGGCACGCTGGATAAGCTGGAATCAATCCCCGGCTACGATCCTTACCCCGCGCCCGAGCGCTTCAGCGATGTCGTAAAATCCACCGGCGTGGCGATTATCGGCCAAACCGGCAACCTCGCCCCTGCGGATAAACGCATCTACGGCGTGCGCGACGTGACCGCCACCGTGGAATCCATTCCGCTGATTACCGCTTCCATCCTGGGTAAAAAGCTGGCTTCCGGCCTGGACGCTCTGGTCATGGACGTTAAGGTCGGCAGCGGCGCGTTCATGCCCACCCCGGAAAAATCCCGCGAGCTGGCGAAAAGTATCGCCAACGTCGCGACCCAAGCGGGCACGCCCACCACCGCGCTGCTCACCGATATGAGCCAGCCGCTGGCCCCCTGTGCCGGTAACGCGGTGGAAATCGTCGAAACCCTGGCACTACTGCGCGGCGAGCGCGCCAACAGCCGCGTGATGCAGGTCACCCGCGAACTCGCCGTTGAGATGCTGATTGCGGGCAAACTGGTGGCCAACCGCGAAGAAGCCCTCACCAAACTGGATAAAGCGCTCACCTCTGGCGCGGCGGCGGAGGTCTTCGCTCGCATGGTGCGCGAACTGGGCGGCCCTGCCGACTTTATGGAGCGCTCGGACAGCTACCTGGCCACCGCCCCGGTGATTCAAGCGGTGTACCCCGAGCAGAGCGGCATCGTCCAGCGCTTCGATACCCGCGCCGTGGGCATGAGCGTAGTGGAACTGGGCGGCGGTCGCCTGCGTAACGACGCCAGCGTCGATCACAGCGTCGGCTTTAGCGATATCGTCGAAATCGGCGACCGCGTGGATAGCCAGCGCCCGCTGGCTATCGTCCACGCCCGCACCGAAGAGGCCGCCGCCCGCGCCGCCGCCCAGCTACGTGCGGCGGTCACCCTCGGTGACGCTGAAGCCACCGCCGACACCTTGCTGCAAGAGACCTTTCGAGGAGAAGCCTAATGCGTCGTGCCGTTGTCTTAGTACTCGACTCTTTTGGAATCGGTAGCGCGCCTGATGCCGCGACCTTTGGCGACCAGGGTGCCGACACCCTGGGCCACATCGCCGCTGCTTGCGCCCGTGGCGAAGCGGATACCGCCGAGCGTTCCGGCCCGTTGAAGCTCCCCAATATGGCCGCGCTCGGCCTGTTCCACGCCCACCGGGATGCCACCGGTAGCGTGGCGGAAGGCGTCAGCCTGCCCGAACAGTTGAACGGCGCTTACGCCCACGCCAAAGAGATCTCCAGCGGGAAAGACACCCCTTCCGGCCACTGGGAAATTGCCGGTGTGCCGGTGCGCTTCGACTGGGGTTACTTCAGTGACAAAACCGATAGTTTTCCCCAAGCGCTGTTGGACAGCATCGTCGAGCAGGCAGACCTGCCCGGCGTAATCGGCAACTGCCACGCCTCGGGCACCGAAATCATTGCCCGCCTGGGCGAAGAGCATATCGCCACCGGCAAACCTATCGTGTACACCTCGGCGGACTCCGTGTTCCAGATTGCCGCCCACGAAGAGCACTTTGGCCTAGAGCGCCTCTACAAGCTGTGCGAAACCGTACGCGAGCTGCTGGAGCCCTACAACATTGGCCGTGTGATCGCCCGCCCGTTTATCGGCGACGACAGCCAAAGCTTTGCCCGCACCGGCAATCGCCGCGACTACAGCATCGAGCCGCCGACCCCCACCGTGCTGCAAAAGCTGGCTGAAGCCGGCGGTGAAGTGGTGTCGATTGGCAAGATCGCCGACATCTACGCCCACTGCGGCATTACCCACAAGGTCAAAGCCAGCGGCCACGACGCGTTGATGGAGGCCACCCTGGCAGAAGTGGCGCGCACCGCCAACGAAACCAGTGACCGCCCGACCATGATCATGACCAACTTCGTCGATTTCGATTCGGTCTATGGGCACCGCCGGGACGTGCCGGGCTACGCCGCTGCGCTGGAGCACTTCGATGCCCGCCTGCCGGAGCTGCTCGCCGCCCTTAACGACGACGACCTGCTGCTGCTCACCGCCGACCACGGCTGCGACCCCAGTTGGGAAGGCACCGAGCACACCCGCGAATACGTGCCGATCATGGTGCGCGGCGCAGGCTTCGCCCCCGGCCCGCTGGGCGAGCGCGGTACCTTCGCCGACATTGGCCAAACCCTCGCGGCGTTCTTCGCCGTCGATGCCATGGCCGATGGCGAGAGCTTTTTACCGAACGCGGCATAAAAGCCGACAACCCCATTAGCACGCTGATGTGCACGGCCTGAATGCCACTGATTGGGTTATTCAGGCCTAACATTTTTTAGAGAGGAGTTTTCCATGGCTACCCCACATATCAATGCCGAGAAGGGCGATTTCGCCGATACCGTACTGATGCCCGGCGACCCGCTGCGCGCCAAGTACATCGCTGATACGTACCTTGAGAACGTGCGCCAAGTGAACGACGTGCGCAATATGTTCGGCTATACCGGCACTTATAAAGGCCGCGAGATTTCCGTAATGGGCCACGGTATGGGTATTCCTTCCGTCTCCATTTACGCCAAAGAGCTGATTACCGATTACGGCGTCAAGTCGATCATTCGCGTCGGCTCCTGCGGCGCGGTACGCGACGATGTCAACGTGCGCGACGTGGTAATTGGCATGGGCGCCTGCACCGACTCCAAAGTGAACCGCATGCGCTTCAACGACCACGACTTCGCTGCCATCGCCGATTTCGAGCTGACCAGCCACGCCGTTGCGGCCGCCAAAGCGCAGAACGTGCCGGTCAAAGTCGGCAACATCTTCTCAGCGGACCTGTTCTACAACCCGCAAACCGACATGGCCGAGCTGATGAAGCGCTACGGCATCGTCGGCGTCGAGATGGAAGCCGCTGGCCTGTACGGCGTAGCTGCCGAGTTCGGTGCCCGCGCACTGACCATCTGCACCGTGTCTGACCACATTCTGAAAGGCGACTCGCTCTCCAGCGCCGACCGTCAAACCACCTTCAATGACATGATGGTGATTGCGCTCGACACCGTTCTGCGCGACGACGCTGCCAACGCTTAACCGCTTGGGAACAAGCGCCCACTGAGAGGATAACGTCATGAGCCGTGCGGATCAGGCCCTGGTAGACACGCTGTTGACCACCCTGGGCAACGCCTACGCGCCCTACTCCAACCACCCGGTCGCTGCCGTCATGGAGTGCCCAGATGGTCAGCAGTTTGCCGGTAGTAACGTGGAAGTGGCCCACTACAAAGGGCTATGCGCCGAAGCCTCGGCCATTTCTGCCATGATTACCGCTGGCCAGCGCGAGCTTGCCAAGGTGTACGTGATGGGCCCTGGCGAGCATCTCTGCACGCCCTGCGGCGACTGCCGCCAGCGCATTCGCGAGTTCGCCACCCCCAGCACGCAAATCATGGTGCTCTCCAAGCAGGGTGACGTGCTAAAAACCTACACCATGGACAGCCTGCTGCCCGATGCCTTCGGCCCGGAGCAGCTGCCAGGGCGTTAAGAGGTTTCTCGCAGCACCAGCGCCACCGGCAGCGACACGTGCCGGGGCGCTTTTCCCGCCAGCGCTTCGCTCAATAGCTCGACACTCATCGCCGCAATGGCTGCAATATCTTGGCGCACCGTCGTTAATCCGGTGGCTAGTGTAGGCAGGTCGTCAAAGCCGGTAACGGCCACGTCTTCGGGCACACGAATATCGCGATCTTCCAGCGCGGCGACACAGCCGAGTGCCAGCTCGTCGGTGGCGCAGACCAGCGCATCGAACGGTAGCTGCTCAGCGCCTTCCTGATTGAGAAAGCGATTGAGATGGCGGTAGCTGGTCAGGGAGTCGGAGGTAAACCGATGAGGCAGGTTCAGCAGCTGCTCGCTCAGCCCCGCCTCGGCCATCGCTTGTTGATAGCCGGAAAGGCGGCTGTGGGGGCGCGGCACGTCTAACTCCCCGCCCACGAAGGCAATCCGCGTTCGCCCTTGTTCGATCAGATGCTGAGTGATCTGGTAGAGCCCGGAGACATCGTCCGGGGCCACCGAAAAGCCCTCCCCCGCATTGCCAATGCGCACGAACGGTATGCCTGCCGCACGCAGTACGCTTGGGCGCTCGTCCTCCCCGGTTTCCCCTAACAAAATCGCGGCGCCCGCCCGTTCGGGCAGCTCATGGGTTTGGTCGTGGTGGAAAAAGATCGGCACCATGCCCTGCTGGTGCAGCGCGACGGTCAGGTGTTGATAGAGCAGAATATAGTAAGGGCGCAGTTCGATATCCTGCCGCCCAAGGGAGATTCCTACGACAGCGGCTTTGCCGCTGATGAGCTGCCGGGCCGCTGCGCTGGGCTGATAGGCCACTTCACGGCTGATGGTGAGGATTTTGTCGCGCAGCGCGTCGCTGATCCCTGGCTTGCCGTTCAGCGCCCGGCTTACCGAGGCAATCGAGACCTCGGCACGCCGGGCAATTTCACGAATGGTGGCGGTTTGTGCGCTCGGTTTGTTCTGTTTCATGCCATGCCTCAGCCAGTCGGGCCCTGATTGTACAAAAAGCGGGGCCGAAAAGCGCTGAATGCACGGACGCTAACGCCGCTCGCGCTACCAGCCACGCCGTCCCAGTCGCGCCAGCTCGCTATCCAACTGCTGCACCGCCTGCTCCGGCGTGACGCTGCCGGACAGCGCATCGTGCACGCGGTTGAAGATCGCGTTGGAGACTCGCGGGTAGGCATCGCCGGTGACGCTGGCCGGACGCGGTACACCGTTCATCACCGTTTCATACAGTTCGCCAATGAACGGATGCGCGGCCAGTACCTCGTCGTCTTCGTACAGCGCTGGGCGCGTGGGGTTGCGGCCAAACTCGATGGCGTGGGCTTTTTGCTGCGCTTCAGCGGTGAGATAAGCCACCAGGTCAGCGGCGGCCTGCGGCTCATCCGAATAGCGGGACACCGCCCAATTCCAGCCGCCCAGCGTCGCGACGGACTCGCCCTCTGGCCCGCTGGGCAGCGGCGCCACGCTGAATTTGTTCTGAATCGGCGTGCCGTCCGCTTGGCCCAGCGACCACACGTAGGGCCAGTTACGCATGAACACCGCGTTGCCCGCCTGGAAAACGCCGCGAGCCTGCTCTTCCATGTAGTTACGCACACCTTCTGGACTGATATCCCCCACCCAAGAAGCCGCTAACGCCAGCGCTTCCACCGCCTGGGGATTGTTCACCGTGACCTGCCCCTCGGCATCCACGAACGTACCGCCGCCGTAGCTCGCCACCCACTCCAGCGCGTTGGTGGTCAGCCCTTCGTAAGCGCGCCCTTGAAAGACGAAACCATGCATGCGCTCGTTACCCGCTTCCCGCTCGGCGTTTTGAATGCGTCGGGCGGTGTCGGTCATCGCTTGCCAGGTAGTTGGCACCTCGGCGTCGTACTGTTCGAGCAGGTCGTGACGGTAGTAGAGCAGCCCAGCATCGGTAAACCAGGGCAACGCGACCAGCTTGCCCTGCACGGTGTTGTTCTCCATCAGCGAGGGGATAAAGCCTTCTGCTGCACCTTCCGGCAGATAATCGTTCAAATCCACCAGATGCTCGGCCAGCAGGCCTGGCCAGACGATATCCACCATCAGCACGTCGACATCCTGGGATTGGCTGCCCAACAGCTGTTGGTAGAGCGACAGTTTTTCGGTGGCCGATGCAGGCGTGGTGACGATATTGACCTGATGGCCGTTGGCCTCGGCCCAGCGCTGGGAGAGCTCGGGGCAGAAATCCGCCGCCCCACCGTCGCCGCAGGCAACGGTAATTTCGGCGGCCATGGCAGGCAGCGCCATGGGCAGCAGGGTCAGCAGTAGCAGCGGTGTTTTCAGTGGTTGGCGCATCGTCGCGTCCTCATTTTGTTATTGGGTGTCGTACGTTTAAAGATGCGTGTTGCAACGTGCTCGTTAGCAGGCAATCGCCATGCTGCGATCTTCCAGACTGGACACAAAGCAGGCGTCCAGCACGGTTTGAATGGCCGCACCGCGAGCAAAATCGGGCTGGTCGTTCTCCCCCGTGCGAATGCTCTCGATGAAGCGCTGATAAATGCTGGGCGTGGGCGGCGCCTTGACCGTGCTCCAGCGGGCAGGATGCACATCGTCGTTCAGGCACACCTGTACCTCGTCTTTGGAGGCATCCAGATCCACGCGGATGGCGCCTTTATCACCGTGAACGCTCAGCGTTAACGAGTTGTGGTGGCCAGTAGCCCAGCGGGTCGCCTGGATGGTGCCCATGGCACCGTTGGCAAAGCGTACGCGCATCAGCGCGGTGTCGTTGGCGTCCAGCACGTAGTCGCCAATGCGGTTATCCGGCGCTTTATCGAAGCAGGTGAGTTCGCAGTTGACGCGGGTGATGTCCCCCACTGGGAAGCTGGCGAAATCGACGATGTGTACACCCACATCCCCCAGTACGCCTTTGCTGCCGTGGGCTTCCGAGAGCCGCCATAGCCATTGGCTCTCCTGATCCCAGCGGCCCCAGGCGTTGCTGACCAGCCAGCTTTGGCGGTAACTGGCGTCCACATGGCGCACGGTGCCAATGGCGCCGCCGGTGACGAGCGCGCGGGCATGCTGAATGGCAGGGGCGTCTCGGTAGCTCAAGTTGACCATGTTGATGACGTTGGCGGCCTGGGCGGCGGCAGCCATCTCATGGGCATCCTCGGCGTTGGTAGCCAGGGGCTTTTCGCACAGGATATGTTTGCCCGCCGCAATGGCGGCCAGCGACGTGACCTTGTGCACGCCATCCGGAGTCACGTTGCTCACCGCGTGGATATCGTCCCGAGCCAACATGGCGTCCAGGTCTTGATACACATCGGCAATGCCGTGGCGCTCGGCAAACGCCTGGGCTTTGGGATAGTCGCGATCGCAAACCGCCACGACCTCAACGCCTTCGATGCGGCCATAGTGCTTGGCGTGTTCGCCTGCCATGCTGCCTGCGCCAATAATTGCGATACGGATCATTTGAAGCCCTCCTCGCCGGGTTTGTGCAAGCTTTCACCTTTGATCTCGACCGGGTTGGGCGCCTGGTCGGCGGGCACGTTGGGGCAGCTATCGATCCAACGGGAGCCTTCCGGCTGTGCCCAGACAACGGCATTTTTGAGCACCCGTTTCACCTGCTCGTCGTAGTAGATCGGGTAGGTTTCATGGCCGGGGCGGAAGTAGAAAATCTTGCCGTTGCCACGCTTGTAGGTCAGGCCGGAGCGGAATACTTCGCCACCCTCGAAGGCGCTGATGAAAATCACCTCATCCGGATTCGGCACCGCGAAGGGCTCGCCGTACATTTCGGTATGGGGCAGCTCCAGATAATCCCCAAGACCTTGCACGATGGGGTGTCCAGGATTGACGACCCAAAGGCGCTCACGCTCGCCGGCTTCCCGCCATTTCAGCGAGCAGGTGGTACCCATCAGCCGTTTGAAGATTTTGGAGTAGTGGCCGGAGTGCAGCACGATCAAGCCCATGCCCTGCAGCACGCGTTTTTGCACCCGATCAACGGTCTCTTCCAGCACGTCGCCGTGAGCGGCATGGCCCCACCACAGCAGCACGTCGGTATTCTCCAGCGTCTCCTCGCTAAGACCTTGCTCAGGGTCTTGCAGCGTGACGGCGGTGGCGGACAGCGCCTCTGACTCATTCAACCCATCGGCGATGCACTGGTGCATGCCGGTTGGGTAAATGCGTGCTACCACCTCGTTGGTTTGCTCGTGGACGTTTTCGCCCCACACGGTGACTCGTAGTGTCATCGCTCTCTCCCAAGCGTGTTCGTGTATCACTTCACCAGCCGTTTCGACCGGCGCCTGGGCAAAAAAGTAAACGTTTACGTGATTAGAGTAAACGTTTACTTATTAGCTTTTAGTCGCATTCAACGACACAAGAAGCGATTAGTCATCGCGGTTTTCGGCCACCCGCTCGACATCCACGATGCCCGAGCGGCTCACCGCGACTTTCCAACGGGCAAGGTAGGGAGAATCTTCACTGCCGGTTTCGCGCACCACTAGATTAAAAAGATGGCGGCGCTCGACGCTTTCCCGCACCGCTTGGCCCTCTTTTAAACGGTAGATGTGGTGCTTCTCTTTGCTCATTAGGCGGGTCAGCATCGAGAGGTCGATATGCAGCGTTTCGCGGGTGTGTTCGTAACCGCTGAGAAAACGGGTGGGCGACATGTGCGAGCTGGAGCGGTAGTGCATCACCACTTCGTCCCGCTGGGCGACGGTGCGCCGTCGCATCTGTTGAATGTCACGATCCAGCGCGGCGTAGCGTTTGTAGTCGAACCACTCAAGCTGTCGCCCCACCAGGGCGTTACGGGTGGGGTCGATGTACTGGCGGCGCCATTTGGGGCGGCCACGGCGCAGCCAACGCCATAGCGTATTACGCAGGTCGTCTTTGAACACCTCCCGCAGCGCATAGAGCAGCGCCATGGCCAATACGAATAGTGCGGTGATATCGCCCAAGGCGCTGCGCAGTTGCAGTACGCCCAGCGAGACGAAGGCCATCACCACTGCCGTGGCCAGGGCTTTCACTGCCTTTTGTTCGCCGCTGCCCAGCTCCAGGGCTCGCTGCTTGAGGGTGATGGGGTGTTCGATGAGCCGCCGTAGCAGACGCATTTTATTCGACATGCGGGTCGGGTCGTCCACCACCCGCTCGGCGTTATACTCCTGGGCCTCTCGGTACTCCCCTTCGCGCTGGCAAATGGTAATGAAGCGCCGCTTGATCTCGCTGAACGCCCCTCCCCTCGGCATGTGGGCAACGAGTGCCAATAGCTGCTGCTCCGTGAACCAAGAGAGGTAGTTATCGATATTGGCAAAGTACTTGTAGAGCCGTTCGTCGCTGGGTGGGTTGCGCCGCAGGCGTTTGAGAATACCGTCACTCAGATCGCTCATCTCGGCGAGCTGCTCGCTCAGCGAGTCGGCTTTCTCTTGCCAGGCGGCGGGGTCATCGCTCGGTTCACGACGCAGCTTGCGGGCGTCGGAGAGCAGCGTTTGCGTGGTCCGCTCCAGTGCTCCCACGTATTGGTAGGCGTAAAGGCTAAGGCTCAAGCGGTAAGAGTCGCTGCCTAGCTGATTGCGGCTGGCGAGCCGACTGTGCACCAGCGGCAGGTGGTACTCGTCGCTGTAGTAGGTTCGCGAGACGCTGATCGCGCCATGGTAAAATGCTTCTTCGGAGATGACGTGGGTGCTCAATCCAAGCTCTTTGGGCACGAATAAGTAGACATCGAGCGTATGCGAGGTTTCCTCTTTCAATCGCCGCGACAGGCGCAGCTGGAAGCTATTTTTACGCTCAACGTTGATCACCTCACGAATCTCCTACTTCATTGCCAAACACGATGATATACCATGGTTAATTCGCCATAGTGGTCTGCTATACAGAGGCTACGGTTTACTACTTCGCCTTGGAGCTAGGGAATGTCCATCGCCCGTTTTTCACCCTTTGAGCTGCTGCTGCTCAAAAGCCGCAGCCAAGTGGATACGGCTACCCTGCTACTGCTGGGGTGGGTGCTGGTGCACCGCCAGCACGTCTCGGAAGGTCAGCGGCGCCGCCGCTTGGCCCAGGTGACGGCGCAGTTTCGCCATGGGCACGAACTGGGGCCCGTGATGAGCATTGCCCACAGCCAAGATCTGCATGCCATCCAACTGGCTGCCGAGGTGGTACGCAAAGAGTGCTCTAAAGAGCGTAGCCTGAGTGTGATGCACCAAGCGATTACCGTGGCGACGGACGACGGCGATATTTCGTTGGCCAATCATTACATTCTGCGGTTTTTAGCCGATTTGTTAAACGTAACGCCCACGACCCTGGGCACCCTGTTCCAAGAGCTGACCGGCAAGCCGCTGCGCCCGCCGGAGGATCCCAGCCGCGACGCCTACTGGCAAACGCACGACCCGGCCTACTATGCCCACAAAGCGCAGGAGGAGGCCGACGCCGCTCAGCGCGAGAAAGAATCGCAAGAGAAGGCCGAGCAGCAACAGCGTTCCAAAACCGACAAACAGCAAGAAAAGAAGCAGAAGCAGCAGGAAAAAAAGCAGCAAAAAGAGGAGGCTCGCCGCGCCAAGGCCCGAGCGGAGCAGTCCAGCGCCGACCAGGCCAAAGCCGAGCAAGCCCGCCAGGAGCGCCAGCGTCAAGAGCAGGCGCGCCAGGAAGAGGCGCGACGCCGCCAGCAGCGAAGTAGCCCGCCGCCGCCCGATCACACTACCCGCGCGTTAGCCGTGCTGGGCTTGACCCCTGGCGCCAGCAAAACCGATGTGCGCCGCGCGTATCGTCGCATGGCCCAGCTCCATCACCCGGATCGTTTCTACTCCGAGAGCGAGCATCAGGTGGCGCTGGCCTCGGCGCGTTTTCAACGCATCAAAAATGCCTATGATTATCTGATGCAAACCTACTAATCGTTACGCTTGGAGAGAGACTCCCTGGATTATGCGCGACCTGTACCAACGCCTCGCTCTGACGCCGGATGCCAACGACCAGCAGATCAAGAGTGCCGTGGCCCGCTGCCCCAATAGTGCACTGCGCCAGGATGCCACGTCCGTGCTCGCCGTGCCGCCTCACCGGGAAACCTACGACACGCTACATCATACGCTGAGCGACATTGGCCGCCTGCGCGCTCGCTTGGGTCTGACCCACGGTGCCCATTGGCAGGGCGACGTGGCCAACGACTTCTCTCTGCCGCCGGATCACGCGATCTCCCGCCACGATGAGCTGGTCGATCGCGTCAGCCATGCGGTGTCACTCTACAACCGCTGGCGCCGCCTGCGCGGGCCATGGTTACTCATCGCCGTTTTCACCGTGGGGGCGGGCATAGGCCTCGCTCTGGGGTTTGCCTTGAGCGTGGGGCTTGGCCTGGGTTGACGCGCCGCGGCGCTCCCGCTCGTCTTGGCGAATTTCCGCCTGAGTGGGGCGCGGCGCGGGCTTCGGCGGCGCCTGCTTTTTATGCGCCTCGTCTGCCGAGGAGGAAGCGCCCTCCTCACCCCGCTCCAGGCTTAGATCGGTACCGGAGGTGTCTTCCATGCGCGACTCGGAGCGCGCCTCCATGCTGACACTCAAACGCGGCACGCCCAGGTCGATCTCTTGTGCTTCCATGCGCTGCTTCAGCAACAGATTGAAGGCACGAGAGACATCCCACTGCATTTCCGGCGCGGTGCGAAAACGCATCCGCAAAATCGGGCAGCCCTCTTCAAAGCCCTGCACGCCCTGCATCTCCAGCGGCGACCAGATGTAGTGGCGCATCATCGGGTCTTTACGCAGCTCCTGGGCGGTCTCCTGCATCAGAGTAATCGCATCGTCGATTTTCATGTCGTAAGGAATACGAATACGCATCAGCGCGATGCCGAACTGGCGTGACATGTTGTGGATCGACTCGATACGACTGAAGGTGATGATATGCACCACGCCATCCAGGTCTCTCAGCCGCACGGTGCGCAGCGTCAACCCTTCTACCGTGCCCATGTGGCCGTTAATCTGGACGAAGTCGTCCACCGCCAGCGAGTCTTCGATGAGGATGAAAATACCGGTGATCAAATCCTGCACCAGGGTTTGCGCACCAAAACCGATGGCCAGACCGATCACACCGGCACCGGCCAGCAGCGGCGTGACGTTCACCCCGAGATTGGCTAGCCCCGCAATCGCCGCGATGATCAGAATGGCGACGAAAATGACGTTGCGAATCATCGGCGTGATGGTCTGCGCCCTTGCCTGATTCACCCGCCGGCCGCGCGACCGAGCCGACGACGTCAGCGCCCGCTGAATGGCCGTATCGGCAAAGATCCACACCAGCCAAGCCAGTAGGATCGTCGCCCCCAGGCTCACCAGCGCTTGCCCGATCCGGGCGCTCGCGACGGCTTGCTGCCCCAGGCCAAACAGCGAGCCACCCCACACCTGCATGGAGAGCTCGGCAAAGACCATCCACGCACAGAGGTGTGCCAGTACGAAACCAAAGCGCTCCAAACGTTTGCGGTACTGGCTGAAGCGGCGACGGTGACGGCGTTTGTTGAGCCGCTCCGCTTGACGGCGCAGCAGGCCGGTCACCACCAGCGTCAACACCAGCAAACTGGCAGAGACGATGGAGCGTGCCAGGGCCGTGCCTACATCGCCCACGGTAATGAAGATCGCCAGCAGCGAGCCGCCCACCATTAATAGCGCGGGGATATGCCAAAGCCCGCCCAGGGCACGAATCATCTCGACGGCGGTGCTGGCATCGCGGCGCTGCTTGTAGGGCCGGTTGCAAATCAGATGGCGAATCGGCCGCTGGAATTTGAAGATGAAGCGAGCCGACAAGAGCGCAGCCAGCATGTTGGCCAGCACCGACACGAGGCTGGAGAGTTCGGCCCCCAGCAGCTCGACCAGCCGCGTGGAGTTCACCGCATCGCCCAAGGCAATCAGTGCGCCGATGACAAACAGACCGCGCAGCGCTTTGTGTTGCAGCACCTGCACCGCCGGGAAGCGATGCCCACGGCTGAAGAAGGCGATGACGGTCTCAAATACCACCGAGAGTGCCCGGCCGCACAGGCAGATGTAAGCCACCACGAGCACCACGGCGCGACCGGGGCTGTAGGGGAGGATTTGCCCGATACCAAGCGTAATGGCAAAGGCCAACGTCCACGGCAGCATGCGACGCAAAAAGTGCACCGCCAGCAGCCACGCTTTGGGGTCGCGGGGAAGGTCCAGCGGCCAGTGACGACGCGTGGCGACCAAACGGCCAAAGGCAATCATCACTACCAGCAGCACGCTCCAAACGAAGGCCAACACTGCACCGTCGGCCACCGCGCGAATGGCTTCGCCCTGGTCAGCGTCATCGTTCAACGCGCGTAAATCATCGGCCCCCTGCACGAGCTGGCGAGACCACTCGTCGATGGGAGAATCCCCCGCCTGGGCCTGTTCGCCGATGTCGGTCAGCGTGTCGGCCAGCGCCCCCAGCAGGCCCTGGCGGACGACGCCATCCTCCTCTGCGGCATCGGTACTCACCTGCAGCTCGCGTAACGATGCCACCAGCGCGGTGCGCTGCTCTTCGTTTTCGAGCATCGAGATCACGTCGCTCAGCGACCGTTGAAAATCCTCGTTGCTCACCTCCGCCTGCTCCGACGAATCGTTACCGGTCAGATTCGGCAGAGACACACCCTGCGCAAGCGCTGGCGCGTTCAGCAGCAGGCTGAGCACCACGCCGACGATGATCTTGGTTATCCAGTGCTGTCGCACACGTTACTCCCGACATAGACCGGCCACGGGTACCGGTGATTGACGTTGACCACGTTGATGACGCTCAGCCTCAACGCGTGATTGTGATAGGCTGGCCCTTCAAACGTTCACCTCAAGGATACCGAGATGACGCTGCAAGCCCCACCCAAACGCGTAAATAAAGATGGCCAGACTCGCTGTGTCGGTGTCGAAATCGAGTTCGCTGGCCTACCGCCCCGCGAGACGGCCGAACTGGTGCGCACGCTGTTTGGGGGGGAGCTTAACGTGGTCAGCCCCCATCGGCTACAAGTGGAGGGCACGCGGTGGGGAGAGTTCGGCATCGAACTGGATACCCAGTATGCCCACCCCGATAAAGCGCTGCTGGAAGAGCATCATGAAAGCGATAGCGAATGGGCGCGCCAGCAGCATCAGCGCCGGGTCGAGTTCCACCAAAAAACCCGCGAGCTGATCGGCGATATGGTGACCGGATTGGTGCCCACCGAGATCGTCTGTCCGCCCATTCCCTGGGATGAACTGGACACCCTCGATACGCTCTTCGAAACGCTGCGGGAAAAAGGCGCCAAAGGCACCGATGCCAGCCTGCTCTATGGCTTTGGCTTGCACCTCAATCCCGAGGTAGAGCGCCAGGAGGTGGATTACCTGCTGGCCATGATGCGGGCGTATCTGCTGCTGGCTAGCTGGCTGCGCGAAGAGATCAAGGTCGACATCACGCGCGAAGTGCTGCCCCACGCCAACCCGTTTCATAAAGAGTACGCCCTGCAAGTCCTGGACGCCCGCTACCAGCCGGATTTGGACACCTTCATCGACGACTACTTGCACTACAACCCCACCCGCAACCGAGAGCTCGACCTGCTGCCGCTGTTTGCCCATTTGCGCCCCGACCACCCCCACGAGCTGCTGCATGGCGAACTCACCAAGCCGCGCCCGACCTTTCACTACCGCCTGCCCAATGCCCAGCTCTCCCAGCCAGGCTGGGGGTCGGTGGTAGAGTGGAATCGCTGGGTGGAGGTCGAGAAGTTAGCCGCCGATGACAAGGTATTGCGCGCCCGCTGCGATGAGTACATCGCCGAGCACAGCAAGCCCTGGTGGGCACGCTTGAAAGCCGCGCTCTTGAAGCCATTCGGCAACGCCTAACCCCCGCTTATTCTCACAGACAGACGAGACGCCCACTGCATGCCTCGACCGCTGATTGGAATCACCACCTCGGATCGTAAAAGCCAGCTTGCCTGGTGCTTTGACTGGTTTGCCGTCTGGCGGCATGGCGGTAAACCGCTGCGCCTGTCCCCCTCTCGCCCCATGCCCGAGCATCTGGACGGGCTGATCATCGGCGGTGGCGACGATATTCAAGCGCAACTTTACGGCGGCGAAGTCCAGCTCGACGTGCGCCTGGACCCTGCCCGGGACGAACTGGAACTGAGCCTGCTCAACCGGTTCATTCCGCAAAATACGCCGGTGCTGGGCATTTGTCGCGGAGCGCAACTGATCAACGTCCATTTGGGCGGCACGCTGGACCCCGACATCTACACGACCCATGAAGGGCTAAAACGGCGGCGTACCGTACTACCTCGCAAAACGGTCGACATCGTCGGCGGCAGCCAGCTGTATCAACTGCTGGGCGTGACCTGGTGCCGGGTGAACAGCCTGCATCATCAAGCCGTCAATCGGGCGGGGGAAGGCATTCAAATCGTCGCTCGTGACCGCGACGGGCTGGTACAGGGCATCGAATCAGAAGCCCACGATTTTCTCATCGGCGTGCAGTGGCACCCCGAGTGGCTGATTTTCAACCGCCCCCAGCAGCGCCTCATCAGCGCGCTGGTGGCGGCTGCCCAACGGGGGCGCGACCGGATTAAGCGTTGAGCACCGCCAGCGCCGCCTCGTAATCCGGTTCGTTTTTCAGCTCACTCACCAGCTCGCTGTGCAGCACACGATTGTTTGCATCCAGCACGACCACGGCCCGCGCGCACAGTCCCTCCATGGCGCTATTGCACAGCGCCACCCCCCAGGCTTCCTGAAATTCGCGGTGGCGGAAGGTAGAGAGCGTTTCGACATCGTCTAACCCTTCGGCCCCGCAGAAGCGCTTCGCGGCGAACGGCAGGTCTGCGGATACGACGAGAACGATGGTGTTGTCCAACTTGGAGGCCAGCTCGTTGAACCGCCGGGTGGACATCGCGCAGGTCGGGGTATCGACGCTGGGGATGATGTTCAGCACCTTACGCTTACCCTGATAGGTGGCCAGCGTGACGTCTTCCAAGTCGCTGTTGGTCAGCGTCATGGCAGGGGCCGTTTGACCAACGGCTGGCAGCGTGCCCGCCACGTCCATCGGCGCGCCTGCACGTGTAATCTGTTGCATATCAAGCTCCTAATGTATGGTAAAACGGTCATCAAACAAGACGTTTCAGCTTACAGCGGAATGACCTGATTCGGCTATCTTTCCACCGCCGCGATACGATAACGAGAATGCCATGGCCTCTTTAGTCATCATCAAAACCGGGGATGCGTTCCCTGAAGTGGTCGACCAGCACGGTGATTTTGAGCAGCTGTTCATTCACCGGTTACACGAGACGCTTCCCGAGGGCGTGACGCTCAAGGTGTGGGATGCGCGGCTAACGGCGACACCTCCGGACGACATCGTCGGTGCCGTGATCACCGGTTCGCATAGCATGGTGAGCGAGCAGCCCCCTTGGAGCGAGGCGCTCAAGCCGTGGCTGCAGCAGGCGCTGGCCGATAACCTGCCGCTGCTGGGCATATGCTATGGTCATCAGCTCATGGCGGCGGCCTTTGGTGGCGTCAGCGACTACCACCCCGCCGGGCGCGAATCGGGCACGCGCACGGTGCGCTTGACCCAAGCCGGCCTGAAGGACCCCCTCTTTAGTCAGCTACCTGGGCATTTCGACGCGCATCTTACCCATGCCCAGTCGGTGATGCAGCTACCCCATGGCGCCACCATTCTGGCTCACAACTGCCACGACGCCCACCAAGCGCTTCGCTACGGGCCGCGCCAATGGAGCGTGCAGTTCCATCCGGAGTTCTCACCGCCCGTCATGCGTGCCTACATCGAGCGTCAACGCGCTGCCCTGCGCGACCAGGGTGAGGACCCAGACCAGCTACTCAGTGAAATTAGCGAGACGCCAGAAGCGACCAGCCTGCTGCAGCGTTTTATCAGTTTTATTTAACGCTTCTGTTGATCTCGCCGTGACGCCAGCCGATCTGCCAGCCGGGTCGGCTCGGGCAGCTTGGTTCGCCCAAGGCAGCGCATCACCCACTCAAGGGAGGTATCCAGCGACAGCCGATGCCCCGGCGAGACGAATACCGGCTTGACGTTCGCCCGCGAGCGCAGCACGGCACCGATCACCTCTTGCCCGGCCAGGAGCGGCACCCAATCGCCTCGCGCGTCTCCGACCGCTGCATGCGTGCCGGTTAAGCGCGACTTGGCGATACCGATGGTAGGCAAATCGAGCCAAAGCCCCAAGTGCGCGGCTACGCCCAAGCGCCGAGGGTGAGCGATGCCTTGGCCATCGACCATCACCAGCTGTGGCTGAGTCTTAAGCTTGGCAAATGCCCCTAGGGCGGCGGGGATTTCACGAAACGACAGCAATCCTGGAATATAGGGCATGCGGGTAGGTTCGCGATGCACCACCTGCTCGACCACTGGCAGTTGAGGAGCCGCCTCGGGCGACCACGTCAACACTACCACTGCCGCCCGCGTTACCGCCCCCCCTTCCTCAAAGCCAATATCCACCCCCGCGATATACCTTACCGGGTCGAGGCGATCACGGCTCTCCAACCGTTGGGCGAGCTGTGACTGAAGGGCAATCGCCTGTTTGGGTGACAGGTTCCATTCGTGTAGCGCAGCGTCCATGCAGGCTCCTTGTATCGAGGTAATGAACGTTTAGCGTAGCCAAAAAAAATCCCCCTACGCCAGCAGGCACAGGGCCAGTGGCATAGGGGGAGTTAACTCACCGATCAGGCGCTATCCAGCGCCTAGCGCTGAGTTACGCACGTTCGCGACGGCGAACCGGCGCATCGCCATCGTCACGACGACGGCGCGGTGCGCGTTCCGGCGCACGGTCCTCGCTGATTTCCAGCGGGCGACCGGCCACACGGGCACGAGCCATTTTCGCCAGGATGGTGGAAGGCAGACCGCTGGGCAGCTCGACCACGGAGAAGGCATTACGGATATCGATACGGCCGATACGCGCGCCTTCGATACCGCCCTCGTTCGCCAGCGCACCGACCAGTTGGCCCGGCTTCACGCCGTCTTTATGGCCCACGGAGACGCGGTAGCGGGTCATGCCTTCGCTGGGCGCACTGGAGCGCTCGCGACGGGCACCACCCGGCTTGCCCGGTGCGCCATCGCGCGGGGCACGCTCTTTGCGCGGTGCCTGAAGACGACCGATCGGCGCTTCGTCGGCACGGGCCATGGCGGCAAACGCACAGGCCAGCTCAACGGCGTCATGCCCCTCTTCCACCAGACGCTCGACCAGTGCGCGCTGCTCTTCAGCACCTTTGGTCAGTGCCGCCACTACACGGTGATGGAACACGTCGTCACGGTGAGCGCGAATAGCGGCTTCGTCAGGCAGCGGCATTTCGGTCATTTTCTGACCGGTAGCCTGCTCCATCCAGCCCACCTTGCGGCCTTCACGGAAGCCCGCGAAAGTGATCGCAATGCCGCTACGGCCCGCACGACCGGTACGACCGATACGGTGGGTGTAGGCTTCTGCATCCTGCGGCAGGTCGTAGTTGATGACGTGGGTGATACGCGGAACGTCGAGGCCACGGGCCGCTACGTCGGTCGCGATCAGTACGTCGACTTTGCCACGCTTCAAGCGGGTAATGGTGCGCTCGCGCAGGCTCTGATCCAGATCACCGGACAGGCCAGCAGCGTTGACGCCACGAGCGGTCAACTGCTCGACCAGCGTGGTACAGGCCGCACGGGTACGCACGAAGACGATCGCGGCATCGACCGGCTCGACTTCAAGAATACGCGACAACGCTTCCAGCTTGGCACCACCGTCCACGCGCACGATGCGCTGTTCGATGTTTTCGCCCGTCGTGGTACGCGATTCAATCGCGACCTTCACCGGGTTGACCAGATAACGGTTGACGATGCGCTCGATTTCCGTCGGCAATGTGGCCGAGAAGAACACGCGCTGAGCATCTTTCGGGGTATCGGCAACCACGCGTTTGACGTCGTCGATAAAGCCCATGCGCAGCATTTCGTCGGCTTCGTCGAGCACCAGCGCCGAGAGGCCGTCCAGCTTCAAGCTGCCACGATCCAGGTGATCGATCACACGGCCCGGCGTGCCGACGACCACTTGCGCGCCACGCTTCAGCGCGCCTAGCTGTTCACGGTACTCTTGACCGCCACACAGGGTAGCGACTTCCAAGCCCTGAAGATTCTGACCATATTTACTAAAAGAGACGGCGACCTGCTGAGCAAGTTCGCGGGTCGGTGCGAGTACCAGTACTTGGGGCTCGCGACGCTGCATGTCGAGACGCGACAGCAGCGGCAGTGCGAAGGCGGCGGTTTTGCCGGTGCCGGTTTGTGCTTGGCCCAGCATATCGCGGCCTTCCAGCAACGCAGGAATCGTCTGCGCCTGAATAGGCGAAGGAGTTTCGTAGCCCTGTGCTTCAACAGCAGACAGAACGGCAGGCAATAGAGCCAGATCGCCGAAGCTCGGCGAGGCGACAGAAGTCGAGGTCATTAATCACACCTTGGTAGGCCGGCTGAACCGGCAAAAAACATCGTAAGCGTCTCTGACTCTGTTTTATGCAGCGCGTAACGGTGCGCAGCAAAAGAACAAGGCTCCGCATAGCGGATATCGTCATCAGTGGAGTCGGAGACGCCGGTCGCACCTAGCATTCGGTTGGCAACAACGCGTTGCGGGCCAACCGCTGTGGCGACCTTCTGCGCCGATTTCACCCGTTTGGTGAAATGTTGGAGGCGCGCCATCTTCACAGCAATGAACATCTGCAATGAATGAGATGTTCCCGCAAACGTTTCGACTGGCGTGGCACATCAGGCTCAGCGTCAGTGAAGAACGTTTATCGTCGTGATGGAGGGGTCAACACATGCGAGGAGGGCGCATCCTAACACCGCCAATGGGTTCTGACCAGTCTTTTTGATTTAACCCATATCAATACCGGGGCTTGCACATGTGACTATGTCGTCTAACCTGAAAGGTGCCCGATGACGTTCACGAACTTCAAGGAGTGATGCACATGAACTGGGATCAGATCGAAGGCAGATGGACGGAAATGAAAGGTAAAGCTCGCGCCAGCTGGGGCGAACTGACCGATGATGAACTGACGCAAATCGGCGGCAAGAAAGACCAACTCGTTGGTAAGCTCCAACAGAAATATGGTTTGGAGCGCGAAGAGGCCGAGCGCCGTGCGGATGACTGGGCGAACGGGCTCTAAGCCCCTCCACTTTCCACGTCCCTTCCCTACGAATTCACATACCGAATTCACTCACAGGTAGCATGACGCTACCTCTTGATAGCCACATGGAGAGAAGCTATGCGTAAATCGATTCTGACGACTGCAATTACGACTGCCCTATTCGGCGGCATGGCGTTTGGCGTCCAAGCGCAAACGGAACCCCAGGGCATGTATTCGGCCGACGACATTCTTGATGCAGAAGTGTTCTTTGCCGACGGCTCTGAGGAAGAGATCGGTGAAGTCGACGATATTCTCTTCGATGAAGAGATGCGTATTTCAGCACTGGTCATCGAAAGCGGCGATGTGCTGGGTCTGGGCGGACGCGAAGTCGTGGTCGAGGCTGACCAGTTCACTCTGGAAACGCACACCGAAGATGATGGAGACACCGAGCACCGCATCATGCTAGATGCGACGGCCGAGGACGTCGAATCCTTCCCCACGTATGATCGCGACTGGTGGGAGCAGACCAAAGCCAACGCGCAAGACGCTTGGCAGAGCACCAAAGAGGGTGCCCAAAGCGCTTGGCAAACGACCCGTGACGCCGTCGATGCCGACGAGTGACACGCTAGCGATGGGCCACTTTGCGCAGAGTGGCATCATCGCCCCGTAGCGTATAGTCGATCAAAAAAGGGCCACCCAAGCGGGTGGCCCTTTTTAATATGTGCATCACTGGGGACGTGAGTGCCGACGTATTCCCTGCCCCGGCAAACGTTCACGGTCGTGAGGACGCATGAAGTCCAGCCATGGGCCCGCCGGCACGATACGCGTCGGGTTGATCGTGTCGTGGCTGTAATAGTAGTGGCGTTTGATGTGATCCATATTGACCGTATCGGCCACGCCCGGCCATTGGTATAGCTCGCGTACGTAGTTGGAGAGATTGGGATAATCTTCGATACGTTTGAAATTGCACTTGAAGTGACCGAAGTAGACCGCGTCGAAGCGAATCAGCGTGGTGAAAAGGCGAATATCCGCTTCGGTCAGCCACTCACCCGCCAAATAGCGATGCTCCCCAAGCCGCGTCTCCATGCGCTCTAGCGCATCGAACAAGGCCGTGACGTGCTTTTCATAGACCTGCTGATCCGTGGCAAAACCCGATTTGTAAACGCCGTTATTGATGTGGTCGTACACGTCATCGTTCACATCATCGATGACGCTGCGCAAATCGTCTGGATAGAAGTCCAAATCATTGCCCGTCAGCTCATCGAAAGCGCGGTTGAAGATGCGTAGCAAATCGGCGGATTCGTTGTTGACGATGGCGCTGCGCTGCTTGTCCCACAACACCGGCACCGTGACCCGGCCCGTGTACGTTGGGTCGGTCATGGTGTAGAGCTGATGGTGATAGTCAGCATGGTTGATAGGGTCGCCACTCGACCCTTCGTCTTGATGGTAGGTCCAGCCGTTTTCCAACATCAGCGGGCTCACATGGGATGCTCCGATCAGCGGCTCGAGCCCTTTCAGTTTGCGCATGATCAGCGCCCGATGCGCCCAGGGGCACGCGAGCGATACGTAAAGGTGGTAACGATCGGCCTGAGCCGGATAGCTCTCGCCTTTAGACGTCTCATCGCTGCCCACCCAGTCGCGCAGCTGCGCGGATTCGCGAACGAATTCCCCGCCGTGCTTTTTGGTGTCGTACCACTGATCGACCCACTCGCCGTTGACTAACAGTCCCATCGGGCGTCTCCTGCATTGAACGTTATAGAGGTGTATGACGTTCAGCATACCCCCGACGGAGTCAGGCTCAAGCGGATGTTTTACGGCCGTTCATTCGAGGGAATCGAACGTTGCTCGCACACCTCTCTCACTGCCCGCTTCAAAGCCGCGGCCATGGCATGGGCTGCCGGGCCCGCACGATCACGATCACGAAAAATAAGCTGCACGGGCACTTCACGAATGCCCCCAGCACTGAGCGGCAGCGGCTTCAGCTCACCGCTGGCCAGCTCGTCGGCGATACGCGTTTCCGGAACCCAGGCAAACCCCAAGCCGCGCCGCAGCATATCCAGCGACGTTCCCACGTGACCGACCGTCCAGCGCTGCTCGGCTTTTAGCCAGCCCGCGTTGGTGGATTGACGCAGCGCCGAGTCACGCACCACCAGTTGGCGATGCTGGGCAAGATCACGCAAATCCAGCGAGCGCCCCAATTGATGCAGCGCGTGACGAGGATGCGCTACCGCCACGAAGCGCACATTAACCAGTGGCTCGCCCAAAAATCCTTGGGCCTCGATACCAGAGACCACTAGGTCGGCGCGGCCGTCGTATAGCATTTCCGTCCCCCCGTTCAGCACGCTTTCATGGAGCTGAACGCGCACCTGGGGATAGGTTTCCGAAAAGCGCTCCAACGCTTTCGCCTGAGCAGCCACCGGAAAAATTTGGTCGATCGCCACCACGACTTCGGCTTCCAGCCCCGCTGCCAAGCGCGAAGCGACGTCTTCCAAAGACGCCGCGCTTTCGATCAACTGGCGCGCACGGCGAAGCAGCAGCTCGCCTGCTTCGGTGAGGCGCACCTGCCGACCCACCGGTTCGAGCACCTGGATACCCAACTGCTCTTCCAATTTATGCACCGCGTGATTCAGCGTGGAGGGGCTTTTATGGATCGCCTCTGCCGCTCGTGCAAAGCCACCATGATCCACCACGGCGGCCAGCATCTGCCACTGCGCTAGTGTTACCCGAGACATTTCGATTTCCTCGACGCTATACAGCGAAACAATCCGCTTCATCTTCGAAAAAACATCCCTAGAATGCCAGGAAAAGACGATGAGTACCTGTCTGTTATCGAATTTCGTTGCATCGCCACGCTGGAATACACTCTGCAAACCGCATAAAAACGTAAAGAAACATTAAAATACAAAAAATTACCTTTTTGATATGAGCGACGTGGCTTGATGACACTGCTCATCCATTGAGCGGACTCAGTGTGTCAGCGTCGAATCATTAACACGGGTTATGGACGTACGGAGATAAGGCTTACACGCTGATAGCTTGGCAAAACTCCCTTTTAATTAGACGCACGTTATATTTATCTTTCACAAGATTTAATTTACGTCTATGGTAAAGGTAACGACACCGTTTTAACCCGTTGAGCAGGCCGCCGCCTCTCGGTTACTTTTGTTAGCAAACGGTGTTCATGGCTGAATAAGTTGCCTTTATATTTCCGTTATTCAGCGGAAGTATATTTTGTGTATGGATGTACAGTCTATTCACCCCCTTCTCCTTGGGGTATGGTTCCCGAGTTTGCTTACTTTCATGTTACTTTTATTTCACGAACTCGGCGGCCTATTTACCCATGTTGCGAATCCTCCATTCGCTGCCTCGCACGCATAAATTATTACTGTTACCCGTGGCCACGATGGTCACCGTGCTGGGCGCACAAAAACTCATCACTACCTATCACGACCTGAACCAACCCCAAACACCGCTGGAGAGCGTGCTCGTTCCGCTTCCCAGCGATTCTGCCCCCGGCGTACCGTCGCTTCGACAAGAGCGCACGCCAGTCGCAGAAGCGATCGACCGCGCTTCCCGCGCTCTCGACGCAACCCGTGAACATATCCCCCTGAGTGAACTCACCGCCACCGAGATCGTCGATCTCGACATGATCACCAGTGCCGAAGCCTCTATGGCGAGCGATGCCGCCCCAGGCGACGCACACGCTCAGGTCACGCTGGACGACAGCCTGCTGGATGATGGCGCACTACACATGGCCATCGTGCTAGGAACGATCACAAGCGGCATGCTCAATGTCGACGACTCCGTCGAAATCGCTGATGCCACTTCTTATGAAGATTACGGGGTTGAGCTGTACGAAGACGACGTCTCTTTCCTCGAATTGGAACTGGCGGCCGATGAGCCGTTCGTGCCCGAGTGGGAAACCCACATCGTCGAATCTGGCGAAACCTTTGCCGTGTTGGCGCAAAACGAGTTGGGGTTGGGGTATAGCGAAGTGCTCGCCCTGCTGGACGACCTGCCCGATCCTCGCATGCTGACCCACTGGCGTGCGGGCCACAGCTTCGACTATCAGTTGGACGAAACGGGTCGCCTCCTGGCACTGCGAATGATGAAGAACACCCGGGAAGGCGTTTTGCTAGAGCGTGACAGCGACCATTACGCCATCACTGCCATCGAGCGCCAGGGCGAACCTGTACAGCGGCTTTATGCCGGCAGCGTCACGGGCAGTTTTGCCCGCTCAGCCCAGGCCACCGGTTTGAGCAGCAGCTCTGTCACCGAGCTGACGCGCATTTTGCAAAAGAAGTTAGACTTCCGTCGCGACAGCCGCCGGGGGGATCAGTTTCAGGTCTTGGTGGAGTCTGACATGATCGATGGTGAGACCCTCGACTCCCGCGTACTGGCCGTGAAATACGATGGCGAGCGCATGGATCTGACCGTCGTGCGTAACGCCAACGACGATAATTTTTACACGCCGGAGGGCAGCAGTCTCGACCCGGCCTTTGCCCGTCGCCCCTTCGAAGGCAGCTATCGTCTCAGCTCCAATTTCAATCCCCGTCGTCTACACCCGGTGACCGGTCGCGTTAGCCCTCACAACGGCACCGATTTTGCGATGCCCATTGGCACTCCCATCACTGCCCCTGCCAACGGCCGGGTAGAGCGTGTCGGTAACCATCATGCTGCCGGTCGTTACATCGTGGTGCGCCACGACAACGGCTACCGCACCCGCTACCTGCACTTATCCCAGCCGCTGGTCAGCCAGGGCGAACGCGTCACGATGGGTGAGCGTATCGCGCTGTCCGGTAATACCGGCCGCAGCACGGGCCCTCACCTGCACTACGAAGTCATCGTGAACAACACGCCGGTCAATGCCATGACGGTCGAGCTGCCGGAGAACACCAGCCTTAGCGGCGACACGCTGGTTGCGTTCCAACGCCAAGCCGAACCGATGCTAGCGGCGCTGGAAAGTGGTGAGACCGGCACTATCAGCGTGGCTAACTACCAGCGTGACGCTGAAAGTGACGAGAGCATTCAATAGCCCGTCACATGCTAGACGAAAAAGCCGCCCCACTCGGGGCGGCTTTTTTATAGGGCAAGAAAACGACTAGGCCGTTTCGAGGGCTGCCAGCAGCGCCGCATCACGGCGGTAGATATCCTCTCTAAACACCACATCGCCTTCGCGATTGGGCCACGCGGTCAGGTAGTGCAGCGCTACCGGAATACGGGTAGGCAGATTCACGTTTTGATCGCTGCGGCCACTATTGATCAGCGAGCTGAGCTGATAGCGGCTGCCGCTGTCCTGCAACAGAAGCTGGGCAAATTCCGTCACACCTTCTACCCGAACACACCCCGAACTCAACGCCCGATGATCCCGCTGGAAAAGCCCTCTTGCTGGGGTATCGTGCAGGTAAATCATGTCGTCGTTCGGAAAACGTACCACGACACGCCCCAAAGGGTTACTACTGCCCGCGACCTGGCGAAGCATCACCCCTCCCGGCCGCTGCCAATCGATCGTGTCGGCATCCAGTGTTTCCCCAGATAGGCTGACGACCTGAATATTCTGCCGCGTGAGATACGCCGTATCTTGGCGCACCCTTGGCAGCACGTCTTCACGCATGATGGTCGGCGGGATCGTCCAGCTCGGGTTGACGGTCAAATGGCTGATGGAAGAGTGGATGATCGGCGTTTCTCGACTGGGCGATCCGACGACCACACGGGCATCCCAATGCTCCCCGTTAGGGCGCGTGTAGTGCAAACGATAGCCTGCAATATCGACCCATACGTTCGGTGTGCGATCTAGCGAGGGGCGAATCCAGCGGGCGCGTTCGAGGTTAATGCGCAGTTGGTCTACCCGCGCGGAGACGGGCATGTTCAGCGCCAATCTCGTGCGCTCGCCTACCACACCATCCTCTTGCAGCTGGTGGCGTCGCTGAAAGCGCATGACCGCCTGTTCGAGTTCCCTATCGAAGGTGCGCCGGTCACCACCCGCTGCCTGTACACCAATCATCGGGTAGGCGCTGCTATCCGCCGCCAGCAGGTGGGGCTCTCCCCACAGCGTCAAGCGCTGGCGAAGCGTTTGCACGTCATCATCGATATCGCCGGGGCGCAGCGACTCGTCACGCCCAGGCAAATAGGGCACGCTGCCCTGCTCGGCCAAGCGACGATAGTGCGCCAACGCGTTGCGAAGCTGGACATACGCTGCCGTATCCGGCCGCGCCAGCGACAGCGCCTGCTCCACCTCTCCCCCGTCGACGGCCTGCACGACACGCGGCAGCGCATAGCGCCGCGCTGGGCGGGGCAGGTCCCAATTCGGCTCGACGCGCCTAGGATCCACTTTGCCAATCGATAAATGATCCAGCGCCAGCAGCAGCGAACGGGTGGCGCGCACATCGAAGCGTGCTTGTGCCTGCTCGTCTAATTGCTGACTTTGCTGGAAATCGCCCAGCAGCGATGAGGCTTGGTAGTCGTCGGGCGTGAGCCCGTCATCCACCAGGGTATTCAACGCGCTGACGAGGGATTCGACGCGCTGCAGCTCTTGCCAGGCAGGCTGGCCGCCGCGTAGTTCATAGAACGACGCGATGGGTAGCGATGCTTCTTGCCGCTGAAGTTGCTGCGCGAGGGCTTGCTGCAATGCGGCGCTGGTGGGTTCATTGGCAGTGGCCATTACCGGGCAGCTCAGCGCCAGACAGAGCGCTGCCCCTATCGCCCATCGTCTTAGTGGCTGGTGGTCGTTCATCGCCTCTCCTTGCGTTACTATGCTGCGTTGTAATGTGGCGTCACTCTTTTTGCTTAACGTCGTATCAGCAGTTCCCGTTCTGATACACGTTTTTTTCATCATAGCCGCTTACGCTGACTCGTGGTGTGTCGACTTCATTGCGCTTTTGACCTCTTTAGCAGGATAACGCCCCATGCTTTTTCGTTCACGCATGACCACTGTACTGTTTTCGTTACCCATCGTGTTGTTTTCTTCCACCCTTCAAGCCGCCAGCTTTTTCTCTCAAGTGGCCGCCGCGCCGCCAGCGGGAGTATCCCCTCTACATCATCAGTTACTTCAGCTAGCCCCCGACGCCACACCGGCAGCCCTTCGGTTGGCGGCACAGGCATTGAGCTGTGCCGACCCTTCCGCCGAGCGCTTGGCCGTCATCGACTACTCGCTGCCCTCCACGGAACCCCGCATGTGGGTGTTCGACCTTCATCAGCACCAGTTGCTCTTCGAAGAGCTGGTGTCCCATGGTCAGGGATCTGGCGACGCGGTAGCCAACGCCTTTTCCAATACACCGGACAGCCATCAATCCAGCCTCGGTCTTTTCCGCACCATGAATAGCTACTACGGTCGCAACGGCTATTCACTGCGTCTGGATGGCCTGGAGCCACAGGTCAACGACTTGGCCTTCGAGCGGGCGATCGTGATTCATGGCGCCGACTACGTCAGTAACGACTTCATTGCCCAAACGGGCCGCTTGGGTCGCAGCCACGGCTGTCCGGCCGTGCGTGAAGACATCACCTATCCGCTGATCGACAGCCTCAAAGAGAACCAGTACGTCTTTGCTTACTACCCCGATGAAGAGTGGTTAGCCACGTCTGCGTTTTTACGCTGCGAGACAACGACGCCCATGCACGTGGCCCAGATGAAATAGCGCAGCCACTGAGTATGGCAGCGCTCCTGTTTTATGACGACAAGGGGTTGATTTTCATCAGCAAGGGGGAGTCTTCCCAGGCAAGCAAGAACACCTTCTGCAATACTTTGTGACAAAACATCACAAACTGCATCACCACTGAAGGTATCCGCCATGTTTGCCTTTATGCATCCCTATCAAACGATCCGTCGTCTGGAGCAGCAAGTCGCTGAGCTGCACGCTCAGTTGGCCCTGGAGAAAAGTGCACGAGGCTACCGCACGATCAGTTTGATGACACCTCTTGAGTCGATCAGCATGCTCCAGGCCAAGGGCGCAGACATGCTGATGTCCCTCGATGCGGGCGCGGAACATCACGCCGAGCAGCTCGCCAGCGAGCGCGCAACGCTCACCGATCTTTTCACGCGGCTACATCATGCCGAGAAAGTCGCTCAACGTTTGCAGCAGCAGGGCCAACGACACCAGCAGGCGGACACCCATTATGCGGCGCCGCTGGCCAGCGAAACAGCCTTGCATGAACTGCGCGGCCTCAGTGTCGAGTTGGCTCGCATGGCGGGACACACCCGGGCGCTGGCCATGAGCACGGCGCTGGAAGCGGCCCATGTGCATGACGAACCCTGCGGTTTGTCCGCCGTGGTGAGCGACATTCAACACCTAGCGGATCACACCCAGCAGCTAGGTCACCAGTTGGATCGCTGGGTCGAACAAACCGCCGCTATGCTCAAAGAGGATGCTCGCGTCCTGGCCCACCAGCGCGAGACAGCCAACGCGCTGGCTCAGGCCGCGCACGAGGGCGAGCAGATGATCGAACAGCTCACCGACCAAGCGCGCCATATGTACAAGGTCATCCATCACAGCACCACGACCGCCTGTTTGCACGCGGCCAAACTGGAGCATGTCGTGTGGAAAAGCCGCCTCTACCACCAGCTGCTGTCGGCCTCCTTGGAAGAGGAGCCGCTGACCGACCACCACCACTGCAGCCTTGGCCGCTGGTACTTGACGGGTGAAAGCCAGCGCTACAAGCAGAGCGATGCCTACCGAGCCCTGGCCGTTCCCCATCGTTGCTTCCATGAGAGCGGTTTGGACGCCCTGCGCTATGCGCGCCAAGGCGACCATACCGGTCAGCTCGCCTCGCTGGCACTCATGGAGGAGGCCAGCGTGGCGCTCGCCAAACAGCTGGACCGTCTGATGGAGCATGCCGTGTACGACCTGCCCCTGCCCCAGCAGCGACCGTCGCCGCTGGCCGACGCTCCCTAACGCATGGACGTGCAGATCGTCCCTTCCGTCCGCGCGCTTTTATGCCATGCTAAAGGCACTCCTATCACAGACGGTAAGGACGACGATGGCATCGGTAAAGAAGCTCGACCTTGCGCTACAGGGTGGCGGTGCCCATGGCGCATACACCTGGGGGGTGATCGATCGCCTTCTGGAAGATGACCGCATCGAGATCGAGGGCATCAGCGGCACTAGCGCTGGCGCGATGAACGGCGTCGTGATGGCCGATGCCCTTACTCGGGGCGGAAAACAGGCGGCGCGACAGGCACTGCGAGCCTTTTGGCAGGCGGTGAGCCGAGCGGGAATGACCAGCCCCATTCGCCGCTCCCCGCTGGATGTCCTCACCGGCAATTGGAGCCTCGACCACTCGCCGGGCTATATCGCCATGGACTTGATGACGCGCCTGGTGTCGCCCTACCAGCTCAACCCGCTCAATTTGAATCCGCTGCGCGATATCGTGGCGGCCCACATCGATTTCGAACGCGTGCGTCAGTGCGACCAGCTCAAGCTCTTCGTGGCCGCGACCAACGTGCGTACCGGAAAACAGCGCGTCTTTCGCCGCGAAGAGATGAGTGTCGACGCCGTCATGGCATCTGCTTGCCTGCCGTTCATGTTTCAAGCGGTAGAGATCGATGGCGAAGCGTATTGGGATGGCGGCTACATGGGCAATCCGGCGCTCTTCCCGCTCATGGAGGAGTGCAGCGCGCGGGACATTCTGCTGGTGCAGATCAACCCCATTCGTCGCGAAGAGCTGCCCACCTCGGCCTCGGCGATCATGAATCGACTCAACGAGATCACCTTCAACGCCGCGCTGATCAAGGAGGTGCGTATGATCGCGCTGCTCAAGCATGCACTCGACGAGCAAGGCATCGAAAACTGCTATCAGCAAGCACTGTTCCACCGCATAAGTGGTGATAAAGCCCTGGATGACCTGTCGGTTTCCAGTAAGCTCAATTCCGAGTGGCCCTTTCTCTGCCACCTGTTCGAGCAAGGCAGAGAAGCGGCGGAGAAGTGGCTTGCCACACATTTCGATGCTCTGGGGCATGTGTCGACACTCGATATCGATGCGGTTTACCTACACGAATAAGCGCTGCCACGCCCAGCCCCTGCCCCAACTTAGCGCACGCTGCCCAAGCAGAGTGCGCTAACCAAGCGTCGAGCGCCCTGCGCTTCGCCACCTTTGCCACTCATCGAAGGTGTTCCCTTTGTAGCAAAAAATTTAACCATCTGTTTTGATTCATATAAAACAGCGATGGCGGAGTATTTGCTTATTTTCCCATCATGGTGATAGGCGTGGACCAGGCCCAACAGGGTACGAGTGCGTCGAACCTGACCTTCAACGGTGAAGGCATGTTCCCGTAACCACGTAACGCCTGCGCGTTGCGTCTCGGCAAACTCGTTCATACGCTGTGAGGCCACTCCCATGGACACACGCAACAAAGCCAACCGTATTCGGCTACTCAACTTCTCGACGCCGCAAATGCGGGCGTTTCACCTCTCCTGGTTTGCATTCCACATCTGCTTCTTCGGCTGGTTCGGTATCGCGCCGCTCATGGCCGTGGTGCGCGAAGACCTCGCCCTGACGCAAACCCAAATCGGCAATACCATCATTGCATCGGTGGCGATCACCGTGATCGTTCGCTTGTTGATTGGCGTGCTTTGCGACCAAGTAGGACCACGCAAAACCTACACCGGACTGCTGGTACTGGGGTCCATTCCTGTCATGGGGATTGGCCTCGCCGATAGTTTCGAAACGTTCTTACTGGCGCGCTTGGCCATTGGCGCCATCGGCGCATCGTTCGTCATTACCCAGTACCACACCACCCTCATGTTTGCCCCTAACGTGGTGGGCACGGCCAATGCCACCAGCGCTGGCTGGGGGAATCTTGGCGGCGGAACCACCCAAATCGTCATGCCACTGATCTTTGCCGGCATGCTGATGCTAGGGGTCAACGAAGCGCTCGGCTGGCGTCTGGCCATGGTGGTGCCCGGCGTCGTGCTGTTCTTCACCGGCATTGCCTACTGGCTGTTCACACAAGACGCCCCCAACGGCAACTTCAGCGAGCTGCGCGTGCGCGGTGAATTACCTTACGCCACCGGTGAGCACGGTGCCGCCCAAAGCTTCCTGGCAGCGGCGAAGGATATCCGCGTGTGGGCCCTGTTCGTGGTGTACGGGCTCTGCTTTGGCGTCGAGCTGACGATCAACAACATTGCCGCCATTTACTTCTTCGACAAATTCGACCTGACGCTCGCCACTGCAGGGCTGATCGCCGGGCTCTTCGGCCTGATGAATATCTTCGCGCGCACGTTGGGCGGCGTGTTTTCTGACCTGTTCGCCAAGCAGGGCGGACTCAAGGGACGCGTGCGCTGGCTCTTCATTGCCCTGGTGTGCGAAGGCATCGCGTTGGTCGCGTTCTCACAGATGCACGTCCTCAGCCTCGCCATCGGCATCATGCTGGTGTTTAGCCTGTTCGTCCAAATGGCCGAAGGCGCTACCTTTGGCGTCGTACCTTTCATCAATAAAAAAGCCTTAGGCGCCGTGGCCGGTATCGTCGGGGCGGGTGGCAACGTAGGGGCCGTATCAGCAGCGTTCCTGTTTCGCAGCGAAAGTTTGAGCTACCAGCAGGGCCTTTTCTATTTGGGATTGACCGTGCTGGTGCTGGCCTCCTGCGTGCTGGTGGTCCGCTTTAGCGACGCCACCGAAGCCGAAGAGGCCAGCGCGTACCGTGACGCGGCGGGCGACGATGCGGGAGCAGGCGCGCTCTCATTACGCTAATATTAATTAACACCGCCCCTGCATGCGCATCGCTGTGGGGGCGTTTACCTTTTGGCGGCGAGTATTAAGGAAATCAACATGTCTTCTGCCCAACAGCTCCTCTTCACCGCCCTGCGCTGCGACATCGATAACCTCCACCATCTCGCCACGACCGCCGATATCGTGAGCGATATCAGTCAGTTCATTCATGTCCTGCAGCGCGAACGCGGTGCCTCGACGATTTATTTGGCGTCCAAGGGCAAACGTTTCAAAACCCGCCGAACGAGTTACGTGCAACATAGCCAAGCGGCCGAGGCCTCGATGCGCCTGCGCTTGGAAACGCTAAGCCAAGAAGCGCGGCCACAAGCCACCGCACGCTTGCTTCGACGCATTGCCGCCGTTTGGCTGGCATTGGATGAACTCGACGCGCTGCGCCAAGCCATCGATACCTTTCATATCTCACCCGATGCGGCCACGCAGGCCTTCAATCACCTCATCAGCGGTTTATTGGCCATCGTCTTCGAAGCCGCCGATACCGCAGTCGACCCCGACATCACCCGCGCCCTGGTGGCGATTTTCCACTTGATGCAGGGGAAGGAGCTTGCGGGACAAGAGCGCGCTTGCGGCGCTTTTGGGTTCACCTTGGGCCACTTCGATAACGCCCACCGCACGCTGCTCAACCAGCTCGTCGAGGCGCAGCAGCGCTGCTTCGATACGTTTGCCGAATTTGCTACTCCAGAAGCACTGAGCGCTTGGCAGCAGTCGCTCTCACCCCGAACACTGGCCGGTATTTGCCAATTACGCGACATCGCTTGCCAGCGTTCGCACCATCAAACGGCCTCAGGCAATACGCTAGGGGAAACCTGGTATGAGCTGACCACCCTACGGATCGATACCATCAAGACGGTAGAAGACACGCTGAACACCCAGCTCACGGCTCTTTGCCACCATAAAATAGCTCACGCCCAGGCCGCTCTGGACCAGGCTAAGGCCACCCCCGACACGCCGCTTCCGGCCCCGTGTGAACAGCTTCTTGCCCTCACCCCGTCTCAGCCGCTGGGGGATTTGACCGCCAGCGCTCTCAATTCGCCCTTGAGCCGCTCGCTGCTGGAGTTGACGCACGCCCAATCGAGCCGATTGCAGGGGCTCAGCGACGAGCTGGAAAATACCCGCAAAGCGCTGCGCGAACGCAAGCTGATCGAACGGGCCAAAGGACTCATCATGGCCCACCAATCCATGAGCGAGGAGGAGGCATACCGCTTTCTGCGTAAAACCTCGATGGATCAAAGCAAAAGCATGGCCGATATGGCACGTTCGATCCTGGATCTCTCTGCCATGCTGCAACGTCGGCAAGAAAAACCCTAACGCGGAAGCGCGTTTGCAACCTCGTTGGGTTTTAGCCATGCTGAAACTTCCCCTATTTGCAAGGAGAGCCTAGGATGCATGATCGCGTACTGTTAATTACCGGCGCTTCCAGCGGTATTGGCGCTGCCACCGCTCGCGCAGCGGCCCGTGAAGGGTATCAACTGGTGCTGGCCGCGCGCTCTGCCGACAAGCTAACCTCCCTTGCCCAGGAGCTAGGCCCAGAGAACGTGCTGACGTGCGAGGTCGATGTCACCGACCTGAAGCAGCAGCAGGCCATGGTGGAACACGCCATCGAAACCTTTGGCCGAATCGACGCTGTCTTTGCCAATGCGGGCCGCGGCGGCTCGCCAGGCGGCTTTAGCAGCGCCGACCACGACGCTTGGCGAGAGATGATTTTGACCAACATCTACGGGGTTGGCCTGACCTTGCAAGCCTGCCTGCCGGAGTTGAAACGCCGCCAAGGGCACGTGCTACTGACCGGCTCGGCAGCAGGCCGCACGACCATCCCTGGCTCCATGTACAGCGCCACCAAATGGGCGGTCACGGGCATTGGCTACAACCTACGCGAAGAGCTGCGCGGCACCGGCATGCGGGTGACGCTGATCGAACCCGGCATGGTCGACACGCCCTTCTTTGATGAACCACCCGAGTACGCTCTGCAAGATCGTGATATCGCCAATGCGGTGATTTACGCGCTCTCACAGCCGCCGCATGTGGATGTCAACGAGATCTTGGTACGCCCCACGCCCCCCCAAAGCGTGACGTTCACGTGACGACGGCTTGCAATTGCTCGGAACTGCCCACATAAACGCAGCATTATGAAGCGTGCTAACGAATCACTGCACGCACCATGCACGTTTATCAGGTGATTTATGAGCCAACTTGCGAGCACCGCCCTCTCCGTTCTAGACCTTGCGCCCATTCGTCAAGGCGGCAGCGCGGGAGAAACGTTCGGTGACAGCGTATCCCTGGCCCAGCATGCGGAATCGTTGGGCTATCAGCGCTACTGGCTAGCCGAGCACCACAACATTGCCGGTATTGCCAGCGCCGCCACTTCGGTCTTGATAGGTCATGTGGCGGGCCAAACATCGTCCATCCGCGTGGGCAGCGGGGGCATTATGCTACCGAACCACCCACCGCTGGTGATTGCAGAGCAGTTTGGCACGCTGGAGACACTGTACCCAGGGCGCATCGACCTGGGCTTAGGGCGCGCCCCTGGTTCTGACGGTGCCACCATGCGAGCGATGCGCCGCCATGCCCATGCAGGCGTCGACGATTTTCCCGAGCGTTTAGAAGAGCTGCGCCGCTACCTTGGCGAAGAAGACCCACAGCAAACCGTCAAAGCGGTGCCCGGCCAGGGCACGCACGTGCCCATTTGGCTGCTGGGTTCTAGCGGCTACAGCGCCCAGCTCGCCGCCAAACTGGGCCTTCCCTTCGCGTTTGCCGCCCAGTTCGCCCCCGGCTATCTGTTCGAGGCTCTGCGCCTCTATCGGGATAACTTTCGCCCGTCCGAGCATTTAGACGCGCCTTATGCCATGGTCGGCTTGCCGGTCATGGCGGCTGAAAGCGACGAAATGGCGCACTACCTGGCCACCACCGCGCAGCAAAAATTCTTGAATTTGATCCGCGGTAAACCAACTCAGTCACTGCCCCCCGTAGACGCACTGGATTGGTCGCCCATGGAGCGCGCTCAGGTAGAACAGTTTTTGGGCGCGGCCATCATCGGTGGCCCTGAAACGGTCAAAGCACAGCTAGAGGCGTTTCAAGAACGTACGGGGGCGAACGAGCTGATGATCAATAGCGATTTCTACAGTCACGCGGACCGCCTGCGTAGCTATGAAATCGTGGCTCAGGTGGCCCGTTAAGCCGCGTGTCTCACCCTTTGGCGACCAGAAAGGCACCCGCAGCCATCATCAATGAACCGGCTGTACGATTGGTGCCTTTCTGGGCGCGCTCGGACTGGAAGAAGCGCCGCGCAGACGAGGCAAACGACGCGACCAACATCAACCCCATCATTAGCCCGAGCAACGTCAAACCGACCACGAGGATCATATCGCTACGCTCGAGCACGGTCAGGTCGATGAAGGTCGGTAAGAAAGCGATGTAGAACAGGATGACTTTGGGGTTGGACGCTGAAATGATAAAGCCCTGAAGAAAGCTCTTCGCGCTATCCCGACGCCAAGCACCGCTACTGGCTGGGAAGGCCTCCAACGTCTGCGCCGTGACTTCGGCCGTCCACATTTTCCACCCTAGGTAAAAGAGGTAGGCGGCACCGGCGTAGCGTAGCAGCGTGAAGGCGCCTCCCCAGTTCTCCGCCAAGGCAGCCAGCCCGTAGAACGCGAGCAGTAGGTAGATCACATCGCTGACCGTCATGCCTAGGGCCAGCGGTAAACAGGGCCGCGCGCCCGCTGACATTCCTTTGGCCAGCAGAGCAAAAATACCCGGCCCGGGCGTCACCGCGAAGACAAAGATCGCCAAAAAGTAGGTCAGTGCGCTCTCAACGGTCATGGCCGTGTCCTCTCGCGGTCCAGTGGTTCACTGATCAACGTACCAGCGGCACAGATCTCTCCTCGATTGTGCTAACGTCGCTCATGACGACATCAACGGAAGAAACCTCATGTCCAACCTTCAATTTTCCCCGATGACAGCCAACGAGTTCGCGCTCTTCTGGCCTACGTTTCAGGCCATTGTAGCCGCCCAGGAAACCTACGCGATAGATCCAGAGATTCGTCAAGAGGAGGCTTTCGCGTTTTGGTGCCAAACGCCGCTCCTAAGCATGGCCGTCAAAGATGAGCATGACGAGCTACTGGGCAGCTACTACTTGAAAGCCAACGCCGCAGGCCCCGGCCGCCATGTGTGCAACTGTGGCTACATGGTCACCCCCAACGCGCGGGGCAAAGGCGTCGCCAGGGCCATGTGCGAACACTCTCAGCGGGAAGCGTTGACGCTGGGTTTTAAGGCCATGCAGTTCAACGCCGTCGTCGCCAGCAATCAGGTGGCCGTCGCGTTATGGCAACGCCTGGGCTTCGAGATCGTCGGCACGGTACCTAACGCCTATCGGCACGCCTCCTTGGGATTTGTGGATACCCATGTCATGTACAAAGCGCTGACCGCCCATTAAGCGTTCTTCCTGCCCACGGCAGCATGGCCCCGCTTATGCTGCCATTCAACGCTGCAAAAAATAACATTGTCTCTAGTGATTAACCCTGACTTTCGCACGCTATCGTGACGATACATAAACATCACATGGCTGCCGCTGAGGGGCGTGTGGCGATACGTTATGTCGTCTTAATTCACTTAATGAAACAATGGTCGTTTGATTTTCGATAAACTAATGAAAACAATCGTTTAAAACAAGATATCTAAATAAAAACAACCTCTGCGTGCCCATAAGATTTCACTGCTATCTTTTAAATCCCACGTTAACACTACGTCAGGTGTTGGGATCATAAAGGGAACGGACATGCAAAAAATATCAGTAAAAACCCTGATAGCGGGCGCACTCGTCGTGCTTTTAATCATGCTGATGGGCGTAGGGCTCCTTGGCTATTTGGGCGAACGCAAGGCGGCTACCTATCTAGAAGACGTCAATAATATCAGCGCACTGCAATCGAGTTCGGCGGCTAGGGCAGAGACCAACCTCATGGAAATGCGGGTTCGCTTAGAGCGTCTGTCTCAGCATTACCAAAATGGGTTGATGGCCAACGTCGACGATGCACTGACCTCTGCAAAAGAGAGCCTCGCCGTATCGGACGCTAGAATCGAAGCGATGAATAGCGTTCCCACTGGCCCTGACGACGAGCGCTTCTCCTACCTCTCCACGATCAATGACACCTATAACGCTGCAGCGACAAGCGAACTTAGGTCGATGCTTGCCAGTGCGGATATCGAAGGATTGATCGACTATAAAGAAACCATCAATCCCGCTTTTTTAGCCTTTGGTCAGGCGGTGGGCGACTTTAACCGCTTTGCGCTGGACTATGGCGATACCCGAACGGCAGAGACCCTGCGCGATAGCCAAGTTCTAGGTATAACGGTCGGCTTTTTGGTCGTGCTAGCCCTCGTGCTCTATATCACGATGCAAGCAACGATTAATAAATATCTGCTCACCCCTTTACAGCGCGCCGTCAACATTTGCGAAAACATCGCTAAAGGCGATCTCACCAGCACGATTGAAGATCGTGGCAGTAATGAGATAGGCCGCCTTTACGCAGCAATGGATGATATGCAGGATCGACTCGAAGAGATGATCAGCACGCTCAATCAAAGCAGTGAAGCCGTGGCCAGTAGCTCCAAGCAGATCGCTGGTGGCAGCCAGGACTTAGCATCGCGAACGGAACAGCAAGCCGCCGCACTGCAGCAAACCGCAGCCAGCATGGATGAAATCTCTTCGATCGTCCGTCAGAACTCGGATACCGCCGAGCAGGCCGAACGGCTCACGAAAGCGGCCGCCAAGAAAGCCACTAGCGGTAAGCAGGCTTCCGAGCACACCAGCCAGCTAATGCGTGAACTCGAAGAAACCTCCCACAAAGTGCACGACATCATTCAAGTCATCGACTCGATTGCTTTCCAGACCAACATTCTCGCGCTGAACGCCTCGGTGGAAGCCGCTCGGGCGGGCGAGCACGGACGCGGCTTTGCCGTGGTCGCCAGTGAAGTGCGCTCGCTAGCCACCAAAACGTCTACGTCTTCCAAAGAGATTCGTGAGTTGATCGAGGACATTTCACAGCGTATTGCGCAAGGGGCCGAACAAACCACGCGTAATGGCCAAAGCATGGCGGACATCAACGCATCGATCGTACAAGTGACGGAAATGATGCAGGAGCTAGCGCTGGCCGCGAAGGAGCAGGATTCCGGTATCAGCCAGGTCAGTACGGCGGTGTCTCAAATGGACGCGGCGACACAAGAGAACGTCTCGCTCGTCGAAGAAACCAGTACGGCGTCTGCCTCGTTGCAGGACGAAGCCGGCCGCCTGGCCGAACTCGTGAACGAGTTCAAATTGAAGCGTCTTGCGCACACCCTGCGCGACAGCCAAATCCCGCTTGCCGTGCAGCAAACGTTCAAAACGTCTTACGCCTCGCCGCTGGCGGCGGCCGCCCCTTCCCGGGTCGCCGCCACGCCAGAGTGGGAAGCATTTTAACCCATTGCGTCGATGGCAAAAAGGGCCAGCTTGCTGGCCCTTTTGTATGGCAAGCACAGATGTCACTTGCTTAAAACCACACCTTTGCAAATAAGTGTGAAAAAAGCGATCCACACCTCTCAATATCACTCTCGTTGTGTCGATAATGTACAAGCGAGGCTCCCCTACCTCGTACCAAAAGCTCCTCACCTTATCGTGCCTATGAGAGTAACCAATATGAGAAACCTATCTGTCAAACACTTGCTAGCAGCAGTGCAAGGGCTAATGCTGCTTGCCCTACTGGCTATAGCAGCGACAGGTATATTAACCAAGCTTGATGTGATGGATAGTTTACGCCGCGTCGATGAGATCGCTGCTCAGCAAGTCGCTGCTATCAATCGCGCAGAAATTAATCTAATGGAGTTAAGGGTGCGTTTGGGCCGCTTCAATGAGTACAGTGAAGATGGAGATACCGTCAGGGCACAAGAAACTCTTGAGTTAGCAAGAGCGGCTTTGGAACGAGCAGAATCACGTTTCGAGCAGTTTTCAGAGGTAGAAGTACCCAGCAACGCTCTCAGAGCCCCCATCATTCAAGCTTTGCAAACCAGATTTAACCAACTTGTAACGAGCGATCTACGCACCGACCTAGCGTCAGGAAACTTAGCCGCTTTGATGGGCCATCGTGAGCGCATCAATGACAATTTTGAGCCCTTCTCTGAGTCTGTGCGCAGCTTTAATCAGCGAGCACAAAGCTTGTCATCAGAAGAGATTAGCTCTGCAGAACGCCTACACACCGTTACGATGATCATCAGCGGTGTACTAATTCTACTTGCCTTATTGCTTTTCATTATCGTACAGATTGGTATCAAAAGGCTCATCGTCCGTCCGCTACAGCGCGCGGTGGAGCTGTGTGAGCATATTGCCAAAGGCGATTTGACCAGCCAGATCGAATCTCGTGGAAAAAACGAAATTGGTCGGCTCTACAGCGCCATGCACGACATGCAGGGTAAGCTGCAAACCATGGTAGGCACGCTTTCGCAAAGCAGCACCGCTGTTGCGGCGAGTTCTCGCCAAATTGCCGGCGGCAGCCAGGATCTCGCTTCACGTACCGAACAGCAGGCAGCCGCACTGCAACAAACCGCTGCCAGCATGGATGAGATTTCCTCCATCGTTCGTCAAAACGCCGACACTGCTGCTCAGGCCGAGCGCCTGACACAGGATGCTTCCAGAAAAGCGGCTCACGGCAAGCAGGAGTCGGAGCAAACCAGCGTGCTGATGCGCGAACTGGAGGCCAGCTCGCAGAAAGTCAACGAGATCATTCAGGTCATCGACTCCATCGCCTTCCAGACCAATATTTTGGCGTTGAACGCCTCGGTGGAAGCTGCACGCGCGGGGGAACACGGCCGTGGTTTCGCCGTCGTAGCGAGTGAGGTGCGCTCGCTGGCAACGAAAACCTCCAACTCCTCGAAAGAGATTCGTACGATGATCGAGGATATCGCCAGCCGTATCGCGCAAGGGGCCGATCAGGCGCTGAAAAATGGCGAAAGCATGGATGACATCAACCAAGCCATCGTACGCGTCAACGATATGATGCAAGAACTGGCGCTGGCAGCGAAGGAGCAGGAGTCCGGCATTAGCCAAATCAGCACCGCGATTGCCGAGATGGATTCCGCCACCCAGGAGAACGTCTCTTTGGTAGAGGAGACCAGCACCGCATCGGCTTCGCTGCAAGACGAAGCGTCCCGACTGGCAGACCTAGTCGCCGCGTTCCGGCTCAACGGCACCAGCCGCCACGCGGCGCTTGCTCAACCCGCTTCTGCGCCTGCCCAGCGTTTACACGCTCCCTCGCCAAGCAAGAGCATGACGCAGCGCCCCACTGCTGAGCCCGAGTGGGAAGAGTTTTAACTAAGCCTTATGACCGCGTGGGTGATCCCCATGCCCACGCGGCCTCCGTTGACCCCGCCGATTCGTGCCATAACAAAAATTACGCTAGGGTCTTCTCATTACCACAACGTGCTTGGCCCACCCATGCCTAACCACTCGTCCCTCCTGAGGCGTGTTTCTCTACGCACACGCATCATTGGCCTCATCACCTCGTTAGTGGTCGCCATTACGCTACTGCTGAGTTGGGTCGCTTCCCGGGAAGCGGCCATTCAGCTCGAGGCGAATATTGGCTATAGCAGTGCCGATACCGCTTACCAAATGGTGGATAAGCTCAACCGCAGCATGGATGCGCGGATCAAAGAAGTGCGCCTGCTGCTGGGTATTCAAGAGTTTGCCGACCGCACCGATCTCTTCTCGGTACGCGCCCAGCTCGAACACCTGCAGCGCAACTATGACGTGCTTTCCTGGATTGGCGTGACGGATGCCACTGGCCTGGTCGTCGCCTCTACCGGAGGAGTTCTCGAAGGGACGTCGATTGCTCAGCGGCCCGTGTTTATCGAGGGACGGCAAGCACTGTGGGTGGGCGACGTGCATGATGCCGTCATGCTGGCCCAGCTACTTCCCAACCCCACTGGCGAGCCCGTTCAATTCGTCGATATCGCCGCGCCCCTTTACGACCAACGCGGCACCTTTACCGGCGTGTTGGGCGTACACCTGAGCTGGGAGTGGGCAACGCAGGTGAAGAACTCCATGTTTTCCCCACAGCTTCGCGCACAGCAAACGGAACTACTCCTGCTCTCTTCTCAAGGCAGGGTCATTCTCGGGCCGGAGGAGCTCATCGGTGAATCGCTGGCGTTCCTGGAGAACGCTTCTGATAGCCCCATGCCTGCGTGGTCCATCGAAACCTGGCCAGACGGACAGCGCTATGTCACGGGCGTAGCCCGAAGCCAAGGATTTGGAGACTTTCCAGGTTTGGGCTGGGTCGCCGTGAGCCGACAGCCCGTGACCAACGCTTTTGCGCCCGTCGAGCAGCTTTACGAGCTCATATTAGGAACGGGGCTGCTGGTGGCGCTGATGTTTTCCATCATTGGCTGGCTCGTCGCGTCCCGTTTGGTCGCACCGCTGACGCGCCTTGCCCGGGCGGCCGACAACATTCAAGCAGCCACCCACCGCGGCGTCATCACCCTGGAAACCGGCTCTCCCGAGTTGAAGCGGCTATCGACCTCCATGCGCGACATGGTGGAGCGCTTGATCGACCAGCGTCAGACCATTAGCCGTTTGGAAGATTTGGCCAACACCGATCCGTTGACCGGGTTGCCTAACCGCGCCTTTCTAACCCAGTACCTACAGCACACGCTGCCTGACGCACATCGCCAGCAGCAGAGTGTAATCGTCTTGCTATTCGACTTGGATGGCTTCAAACGGGTCAATGATGAACTTGGTCATCACGCGGGGGATTTGTTGCTGATCGAAATCACTCAGCGCCTCAAGTCAACGCTACGCAGCGGCGATGTGGTAGCCCGTTTAGGAGGCGATGAGTTCGTGATGATTCTCAAAAGCACCGCCGAGCACAGCGCCTATCTTGCAACGGACGTGGGTCAGCGGCTGCTACAACGTATCGCAACGCCCGTTCTGCTGCCCGGCGGACACCGAGCGCAAGTCGGCTGCAGCTTGGGCGCCGCATGGTGGCCTCAACATGGCCACGATATCGAGCAGGTCATCCAACTGGCCGATATCGCGCTCTATCAAGCCAAAAACAAAGGAAAACACCGACTGGTCATTTATGAGGAAGCGCATTGAAACATGCCTGCCGCTGCGCTTCGGCGGCGACGCTGCCGAGAGCGCTCAGGTAAGCGATATTCCGCTCGGGAATGGCGGCCGTGTCCCCATAAAACGCGATGGCTTTCTCGACACTGGCCTCACGCAGCACGTGCACCATGGCATGGGGTGAACGGTTCGAGTAGTTGGCAGCATCATCGGGGTCAGCATCGTCGAAACAGTAGTCGGGATGAAACGTGGCTAGCTGATATACCCCTTCGTAACCCAGCTCAACTAACAGGTTGTCAGCCATGTCGATGTAATCCAGGTAATGATCGAAGCTCTTGAACAGCGTCGGGAAGACGATCAGTGTGGTTTCGGTGTCAGGATGCTCATCGAGCCACGCAAGCTCCGCCGCCAGCTCTTCGAGCGCCACCTGTAACTTTTTGGAACGCACGACTTCCACGCGGATCGTGTCGTTCTCCAACTCCCGCTTGGCGAAAGGGCAAATGTCGTGCCCTACGATAAATTGGCGCACCCACGCGAGTGTCTGTTCCACGACTTGCTGATCGGCTTCTTGCGTCATACCCACTCCCACGGTGGCCTTCTTTCCTGCGTTCATTCAAGTGGCGAGTGCCACGCGCTGGCCCCCAGTGTACAGGGATCCCCTGGCAAATACGTCAGGCGTGCTGCTGGTAACGAGCCAACGCGACTTCGTAAGATTTGTGGATATGGTCATCCATCAGTGCCCGTGCAGCGGTGGCGTCGCGCTGAAGCGCCAGTTCGACCAATTCGTGGTGCTGTTCATCCAGCTCTTGGCGGATGGTGGGCATCTTTGGCCCTAAACGCCGATAGCGGTCGAACTGGTCGTGCAACTGCTCAATAAACCGTAATAACCACACCGAACCACAAGGTGCTACGAGCGTGCGGTGAAACTGAGTGTGCAGCCGTTCCCACTCCTCGCCTTTATCCAAGGTAATGTCGGCGCGCTTGAGTCGATGCGCTGCCGCCAGCAAATCGGCTTCCCATACGGCATCGCCGTGGGCAATGGCCCGCTCTAACGCCATGCCCTCCAACTCGGTGCGCAGCCGGGCAATGTCATCGAGCTCTTCGCGGGAGAGCTTGGGTACCCTGAACCCGCGCTGATTCTCCTGCACCAGCAGCCCATACGCCGCCAGCTTGTTCAGCGCCTCACGGAGCGGACTGAGGCCGACTTGGTACTGCTCTTTCAGCGCGTTGATGGCGAGTTTCTCACCCGCTTTGAAGCGACCGCCGACCAAGTCCCGACGCAGCACATCATAAATAGGGCTTGAGGCGCTGCTAGTGGGAAGCTGCATATGCTTGTTCATTCCGGAGTCCTTTTGCATACCTTTGCCAGGGATCGGTTAACGAAAAACCCATGGTGACGTGTTGACGCCTCTTGCGGGGCTCACCTATATTCTATTTTAGACAAAATAATCGATTTTTTAATCTACAAACGATAAACAGGGCATTCTTCTTATGTTGCTGACCCCATGGCCTCCCCTTCAGGCGTTAAACCCATGAAGCAAACCGCACTCTTTTGGGCATTTTTCCGCGTCGGTATTTTCGGCTTTGGCGGCGGCCCTGCCATGATACCGCTGGTTCGCGCGGAAGTCGTGACACGCCACCAGTGGCTCACGGATGAAGAGTTTGCCGACGTGCTCGCCATTGGCAACACCCTACCCGGCCCCATTGCCACCAAAATGCCCGGCTACATCGGTTATCGCGTGGCAGGCACCAGCGGCTGCGTTGCTGCGGTCATCGCCGTCATTTTGCCGATGATCGTTGCCATGATTGTGATGCTAGGCATTTTTAGCCGCTACCGCGACGTGGGTTGGATACGCGGCATGGGGCAAGCGGTCGTTCCCGTGGTCATGGTCATGATGGCTCAGCTTACCTGGGACTTCTTCGATAAATCCAAAGCCGCCCTGGGCTGGCTTGTCAGCCTTGTGATGGCGGTCATCGCTGGTGGCGTGATTTATTGGCTCGGCGTTCACCCCGGCTGGGTGATTGGGGCCATTCTGCTCGCCGCGCTGCTGCGTCCTTCCGATAAAAAACGCGCGGAGGGTGCCGCATGATTTATTGGGATCTCTTTTTAGCGTTTTTCATTCCTAACATCATTGGCTACGGCGGTGGCCCCGCCATCATTCCGCTGATCGAGGCGGAAGTGGTAGGCCGCTACGGCTGGATGACCTCGCAGGGTTTTGCTGAAACCTTGGCGCTCGGCAATGCGCTCCCTAGCCCAATCGCCACCAAAATGGCGGGCTATGTGGGCTACGAGGTCGCCGGCATTGGTGGGGCGTTCGTGGCCGTGGCTGCCACGGTGGTCCCTTCCCTGCTGCTCATGCTTGGCGCACTCGGGCTTCTCTATCGCCACCGCGACTCCCCGCGCGTCAAGCGCATGAGCCAGTGGGTGCGCCCCGTCATTGCCATGATGATGGCGTGGCTTACCCTCGGTTTTTTCACAGAAAGTATGGCGGCAAGCGGCCTCCTCCACACGCTGATTATCGGTATCGTGGCCGCGATTGCGCTTGTGCGTTTCAACACCCATCCCGCTTTTGTCGTTATCGGCGCCTTGGTGTATGGAGGGCTTTTGTTAGGCTGATAACCTCTCTTAGCGCCCTCCTTCACGAGAAAGGACTCCCATGCATAACAACGCTCTCTATTACCCCAGTGCCTCACGTCGTATGGCCACTTTCGGCAAACGCGGTATGGTGGCCACCTCTCAGCCGCTCGCCGCCCAGGTAGGTATCACTATTTTGCAGCAAGGCGGCAATGCCATTGATGCGGCGATTGCCACCGCCGCCGCACTCACTGTGGTAGAGCCTACGTCTAACGGCATTGGCAGCGACGCCTTCGCAATTGTGTGGGTCAATGGAAAGCTACATGGCCTCAACGCCAGCGGCCCTGCTCCGCAGGCGGCCACCATTGAAGCATTGAAAGCGCTTGGCCATGACGCTATGCCTAACCATGGCATGCTGCCGGTCACCGTGCCTGGCGCGCCTGCGGCCTGGGCGGCACTCTCTGAGCGCTTTGGCAAACTGCCCTTTGCGGATCTGCTAGCGCCTGCCATCGCGCTGGCAGAAGAGGGCTTTGCGGTGACGCCGGTGATCCACCAAATGTGGGAAGAGGCCTTCCATCACTACGCGACCTACCCCGACGCTGCCTTCCAACCCTGGTTCGATACCTTTGCCCCCCAAGGCCGGGCACCGCGCCCTGGCGAGTTATGGTCCGCTCCTGACCACGCGAAAAGCTTAGACGCGATTGCCAACACAAACGCCGAGGCGTTTTATCGCGGTGAACTGGCTGAGGCCATCGATACGTTCTCCCGCGAGCATGGCGGCTTAATTCGTAAAGAGGATTTGGCCGCTTACCAGCCCGAGTGGGTCGACCCGATTAGCGTGCGCTACCAAGGCCATGATATTTGGGAAATTCCACCGAACGGTAGCGGTATGATTGTTCTGCAAGCACTCGGCATGCTGGAACGGTTAGACCCGTGCCCAGGCGATGCGGTTGAAACCCTGCACCGCAGGATTGAAGCCACTAAACTTGCCTATATGGATGGCTTTAAACACATCACCGAACGCAGCGCGATGGCTCCCACCACCGAGCAGATGCTAGATGATGCCTACCTCACCGCACGCGCTGCGCTGATCGGTGATCAGGCCGTTGACCCGGCGCACGGCAACCCGTTGCAAGGCGGCACCGTCTACCTAGCTACCGCTGATGACGAAGGCAATATGGTGTCGTTTATCCAAAGTAACTTTAAAGGCTTTGGTTCCGGCATGGTGGTTCCCGGCACCGGGATTAGCCTGCAAAACCGCGGCTGGTCATTCTCGTTAGATCCTGAGCACGCTAATGCGTTGGCTCCCGGCAAGCGCACCTACCACACCATCATTCCCGGGTTTATCACCAAAGATAATCAAGCCGTTGGGCCATTTGGCGTCATGGGCGGCTATATGCAGCCCCAGGGCCAAGTGCAGGTGGTCACTGCGATGCTTGAGGATCAGCTCAACCCACAGGCCGCGCTGGATATGCCCCGTTGGAAATGGACCACCGGAAGAACCGTGGAAGTGGAAGCCGACTTCCCCAACCACTTGGCGCTCGCCCTCGCTCGGCGCGGCCACAAGATTGTTAAGGTGGCGGATTCGATTAGCTTTGGCCGTGGCCAAATCATTCTCCGTAATTCTGATACCGGCGTGCTGCAAGGCGGTACTGAACCGCGCACCGATGGGGCCGTGCTGCCGCTGTAGCGCTTTTCACACCATCACCTGCTGCCCTCTTAGGGGCAGCAGGCTGGCTATCAACGCCAAAGCACCGCATCATGGCGGCCTACTGATGCTGGTGCTCCTTACTTTTCGATGTTGCTAACGCCATGATGCCGTCCTCTCCTTCCTCCTCTCCCTTCAGCGGCTTCTTTAGCGTGTTTCGCTATAGCCGCCGTGCGCTGGCATTGGTATGGGACACCTCCCGCTGGATGATGTTGGGCTTGGCGCTTTGCACGCTGGTGGCTGGCGTGCTGCCCGCTGTGGCGGCTTATGTGGGCCAACTGATTGTTGATGGCGTGCTGGCGGCGATGGAAAGCTATGAGACAGCGAGCAACCCTGACTTATGGGCAACGCTCACTCCAGTGCTGGGGTTAGTGGCGTTGGAAGGCGGCATCATTGCCCTGATGGCGTTAGCCCAGCGTGGCCTCTCGGCCCAGCAGTCGCTGTTAAGAGCGCTGCTCGGGCAGAAAGTGAACGTGATGATTTTGGAAAAAGCGGGCACGCTGTCGCTGAGCCAATTCGAGGATTCGGAGCTTTATGATCAGCTCACCCGTGCTAGACGAGAAGCCTCGACCCGCCCACTAGCGCTGGTCAATAAAACCTTTGGGCTGCTGCAGAACGCCATTTCCCTCGGCAGTTTTGCCTTCCTGTTGGTGCAGTTTTCTCCCTGGGCACTGCTGATCTTGGTGGTGGGAGCGCTGCCAGTGTTTCTTTCCGAAGCGAAATTCTCCGGCGATGCCTTCCGGCTATTTCGCTGGCGCTCGCCGCAAACCCGCATGCAGATGTACCTGGAAACCGTACTGGCTCGTGAAGACAGCATTAAAGAGGTCAAACTGTTTGGTTTAGAGCAGCGCTTTCTGCAGCGCTACCGAGATATCTTTCATCAGCTGTTTGCCGAAGATCGCCGCTTGACACTGCGCCGAGAGGGTTGGGGGTTCGTGCTCGGGCTATTGGGTACGCTGACATTCTACGCGGCCTATGGCTGGGTCGTCGTCGAAACCGTTATCGGCGCGCTAACGCTGGGTCAAATGACTATGTATCTGATGGTCTTCAAGCAGGGGCAAAGCGCACTGTCCGCCAGCCTTACAGCCGTGAGCGGCATGTATGAAGATAACCTCTACCTCTCCAACCTCTACGAATATCTGGAACAGCCCACCGAGACCGATACGGGCCATGTGACCCAGGGCGTCATCCCCAACGATGGGCTACGTTTCGAGCAGGTGAGCTTTGCGTATCCCGGCGGCCGTGAGGTGCTACACGATATTTCGCTGCATATCGTCCCCGGCAGCAGTCTTGCCCTAGTGGGTGAAAACGGATCGGGCAAAACCACCTTGATCAAGCTCTTGACCCGGCTCTACCGACCCACAAAAGGGCGAATTTTGCTAGACGGCAGCGACCTCAACGACTGGGACACTCAGGCGCTAAGGGCACGGGTGGGCGTGATTTTTCAGGACTTTGTACGCTATCAGCTCACCGTTGGGGAAAACCTTGGGGTGGGCGACACCACCGCCTTCGATGATCAGCAGCGCTGGCAGCAGGCGGCGAAAGACGGGCTGGCCGATCACTTCATCAAGCGCATGCCCGACGGCTACCAAACCCAGCTAGGGCGCTGGTTTAAAAACGGCCAAGAGCTCTCCGGCGGCCAGTGGCAGAAAGTGGCGCTCTCCCGCGCCTATATGCGTAAAGATGCCGATATCTTAGTGCTAGACGAGCCTACCGCTGCCATGGATGCCGCCGCCGAGGCGGATGTCTTTGCCCGCTTTCGTGATCACAGCCGCGACAAGATGACGATTCTGATCTCCCATCGTTTCTCGACCGTCCGCAGCGCCGACCAAATCATCGTCATCGACCAAGGGCGCATCATCGAACGCGGCACCCATGAAACGCTGCTTGAAGACAACGGGCGCTATGCGTCGCTATTTCATTTGCAGGCAGAGGGGTATCGATAAGTGGTTAGTTAAGCTGCTATCGAAAAGCACGTTAAGTCTCATTATTCATCATTAGCCAGAGACTCTTACAACGTGAAGAAAAGTGACATTTCCCCTCGCACTATCGACTGACATCATTGCCTCGTTTACTTTACAACATATCCCATGGCTCATTTTTCGAGGCAACGAAAATGAACAACCGCCTACACTCCATCAGCGTTAAATACTCTGTCGCTTTTATTAGCGTTGCGCTGGCGTTATTGATTATTTTTATTGTCGACTTGCTTCTGGTAAATAGCGTTCAACATCGCATGTTGGAGTTTAGCCAGCGGTTCGGGCCAGCCACTGCTGCCGTGATCAATGCTGACCGTGACCTGCATCAAGCCCGTATTGCCGAAGCGGAGTACGTCCTTGTGAGCCCCGACAGTAGAGAGTCCGCCGAGCTAAAAGCGACGTTCGAAGAGAATGTCCAACAAGCGTTAGACGGTATGCATCGATTTAAAGAGATCATGCAACAGCAGCCTCATATACTCGAACAACTTGCTCTTTTTGACACTTTATTTAACCAGTGGAAAACCACATCTAACGCGGTTTTCGATACTCACCAGCGTGGTGATTTAAACTCAGCATTACAATTACACAAGCAGGAATCACTCACGACCTTTAATGCACTAAGAGAACTCTATAACACGGCTGGTGAAGCCGTCGTAGACGTCGCGAGTAATACCGAAGCGGCAACGGTTGCAAAAGTAAAACGCCAGGAGTGGATAACAGGGACGTTCTCGGTCGCTGTTTTCCTAGTGGCTATCTTCATTGCCTTGGCAGGCCCCATCACCATGTCACGGGCGATTCGCCAGGTGACGGCACGCATCAAGGACATCACCGAGGGCGAAGGCGACCTTACCGCGCGCATTCAAAGCCAGCGCCGGGATGAAATTGGCGAGCTTGCCCAACAGTTCAATGCCTTTATCAACCGCATCGACGACACGCTACAGTCCGTCAGCCGAAGCACCGTGAGCCTTCAACACGCCTCGACTGAAATCGCCAAGGGTAGCCAAGAGCTCGCCTCGCGCACCGAACAGGCCGCGGCCAACTTGCAGCAAACCTCTGCCTCTATGGAGCAAATTGCGGCGGTGGTAAACAATGCCTCCGAATCTGCCCAACAAGCCAACCAGCTTGCACTATCGACCCGCGACATCGCCCATCAAGGTTTGAACGCCATGCAGAACGTTCAGAAAACCATGGGCAGTATTAGCGAGTCGTCTAGCCAAATCGGTGAAATCGTGACCATGATCGAAAGCATTGCCTTTCAAACCAATATTCTGGCACTGAACGCCTCAGTGGAAGCGGCTAGAGCGGGAGAGCATGGTCGGGGCTTTGCGGTGGTCGCACAAGAAGTGCGCATTCTCGCCAGCCGTACCAGCGACGCGTCAAAGAGCATCTCTGAACTGATCAGTACCTCGGCGGAACGCACCCACTCGGGCGTCTCTCAAGTGAAAGCCGCCAGCGATACGCTGCACAGCATGATGCAAAGTATCGAGCGCGTCGCCGACGTGGTGGCAGAGATCAGCGCAGGCGCAAAAGAGCAGAGCGTGGGCATTGGTCAAGTCAATGACGCGGTAAACGAACTGGATAGCATGACGCAGCACAATGCGTCGATGGTGGAGGAGTCCAGCGCTGCCGCCGCTGAGCTGCGTGAACAGGCAGATCGACTGAGCGCATTGGTGGGCTCTTTTAAACTGAGCAATAGCCCACCCATCGTTGATTCAGGGCGTCACGTATCTCTTGATCAAACTAATAAAAGCACACTACAGTTAGCCTCAACGCTACCTAGAAATTTGGTTCGTCAGTCTACCCCTGAATGGGAGTCTTTTTGATGATGCCCACTAAGCCAATCGTTTAACCCTATTCATCTCTACGTCTTCAGGCTCCTCCCTGGCACCTGAAGGCGCTTTTGCATTGCCGACTCAGGCATTGCGTCAGTGCGCTGGCAATAACACTTACTTAAAACGCTGCGCGTACCTATTTGAAAGGACATATCATGCCGCCCAGTGCGTTAGTGATTGATGATGACGTCGATATCCAGCTGCTAGGCAAAATGTTGCTAAGCCGCCATGGGTTTGACGTTGCCACCGCCGGATGCTTGGGAGAGCTGGCGCGTAAACCTACCCTACTTAACACTAACCTAATCGTGCTGGATTTTGGCTTGGGCGATTTTACTGGGCTGGATATACTGGATTATCTCTATGATCTAAAAATGAATGCGCCTATTTTGCTGTTAAGCAGCTGCTCTGATGAAATTGCCGCGCACGCAATTGCCGAAGGTAAATCTAAGGGGCTAAAGATGCTGGGCTTTTTACCTAAGGCCAAGCTAATGACCGGCCTTAGCGCGTTTATCGAGCAAATTGAGTCATCGCCGAAACCACCCTCGGTGGGCGAGCTGGCCCAGGCGATCAAGCAGCAGCATATTTGCCTAGCACTGCAACCAAAGGTATCGCTGGCGACAGGTGCAGTTGTGGGCGCAGAGGCCTTAGTGCGCTGGGAAGATCCAATGCGCGGTACCATTTACCCTGATAACTTTATTCCCCTGGCCGAAAGAAGCGGACTGATGGTGCCGCTGACTTGGTGTATTTTAGAGCTCTCGTTTGCACAGCTGGCTGCTTGGCATGCCCGTGGGTTGCCGCTAAGCATCGCCGTTAACGTGCCTGCAGAATTTATCAAAGCCGAAAAAATGCTGACGATGTTCGATACGCTATGCAGCCAGTATCCCATCGATATGACTAACGTTACGCTGGAGCTGACAGAATCCGTCGGCGTGGAGTGCTTGGGCTATGCTCGACACGTCTTGGATGAACTACGTAAACGGGGATGCAAGTTAGCGCTTGATGACTTCGGCACGGGTTACTCATCGTTAACACAGCTCTACCGACTGCCGTTTGATGAGTTAAAAATTGATCGAAGCTTTGTATCCCTCATCGATAGCGAGCCCAGCGCTCAAGCCATTACGCTCTCCATTGTCGAGCTTGGCGCGCGTCTCGGGATGAGCGTCGTGGCAGAGGGGATTGAAAACGCAGAGCAGCAGGCGCTGCTCGCCAAAGCGCACTGCCCCGTTGGGCAAGGCTACTTCATCTCTCGCCCTCTCTCGTCAGTGCAGTTCGATGGGTGGTTGGATCATCAAATGACAATCGCTAAGCGCGCCTAGTCGCCGCCC
>Ga0208794_1000088_pt1 | contig 103046 bp, 99 predicted proteins | sample 32_taG_FD_184106 | JGI IMG/M metagenome (GOLD analysis project Ga0208794, IMG submission 184106) | Marine viral communities from the Gulf of Mexico - 32_GoM_OMZ_CsCl metaG (SPAdes) (version 2) | ecosystem: Environmental > Aquatic > Marine > Oceanic | place: Atlantic Ocean: Gulf of Mexico... | reverse complement strand
CGGGACGGTTCAGGGCGGCGTTCGAGCCGGATCACGCGTCGATCCCCATGGCGCGCGGCCCCGTCTTCATCACTCCGAAAATACGCAAGATCCCTCAGCCTTCCACCTGTGCCGGGGCCATGTCATGCGCACCCCCCAGCATCATCCCGATCTCGTCGATCCCCAGCCCCGCCATGGGGCGCGGCGCGCTCAACCGGCCGGCATTGAGCGCGGCAAAGCGATCCGAGATCTCCATCAGCTCGTCGAGGTCCTGGCTGATGACGATCAGCGCGGCGCCCGCCTCGGCCAGATCCAGCAGCGCCTGCCGGATGGTTGCCGCGGCGGCGGCGTCGACGCCCCATGTCGGCTGGTTGACGACCAGCACCTCGGGCCGCTGCAGGATCTCGCGCCCGATGACGAATTTCTGCAGGTTGCCGCCCGACAGCGCGCGCGCCGCCGTGCCGGGGCCCGGCGTGCGCACGTCGAAACGCTCGATCACCCGCTCGGCGAAGCCGCGGGCCCGGCCCCAGCGCAGGAAGCCGTGTCGCACCAGATCCTCGCGCGGACCGGCGGTCAGCAGCGCGTTCTCGGTCAGGCTCATATCCGGAGCGGCGGCATGGCCCATCCGCTCCTCGGGGGCGCAGAGAAGCCCCATGCGGCGCCGGGCCGTGACCCCCTCGCGGCCGATCTCGCGCCCCTTGAAGCGGATCATGCCCGGCGCCACGTGCATCTCGCCCGAGAGCGCCATCGCCAGTTCGTCCTGGCCGTTGCCGGCGACCCCGCCGATGCCCAGCACCTCCCCGGCGCGCAACTCCAGATCGATCGCGTGCAGCGCAGTGCCGAAGGCGCGCGGCGCGGGGGCCGAAAGGCCCGCGAGTTCGAGCACGACGTCCCCGGTGCGGCCGCCCGCGCGCGACGGCGTGGACAGCGTCGCGCCGACCATCTGCTCGGCCATGTCGCGCGCCGCCGTGGTCTTGGGGTCGCATTTGCCGACCACCTTGCCGTGACGCAGGATCGTGGCGCTGTCGCAGATCGTGCGGATTTCCTCGAGCTTGTGGCTGATATAGAGGATCGAAACCCCTTCCTCGCGCAGCTTGCGCAGGGTTTCGAACAGGATCGCCACCTCCTGTGGGGTCAGCACCGAAGTCGGCTCGTCCATGATCAGCAGCCGCGGCTCCTGCAGCAGGCAGCGGATGATCTCCACGCGTTGCCGTTCGCCAGCCGACAGGTCGCCCACGATCCGGTCGGGATCGAGCGGCAGGCCGTAGGATTGCGAGACTTCGCGGATCTGCGCGGCGAGCCGGTTCAGCGCGGGCGGGTTCTCCATGCCCAGCGCCACGTTCTCGGCCACGCTCATCGCGTCGAAGAGCGAGAAGTGCTGGAACACCATGGCGACGCCCGAGGCACGGGCGGCGCGCGGTTCGGCCGGCACGAAGGGGGCGCCATCGAGGCGCATGGTCCCGGCATCGGGCTGGACGAGGCCGTAGATCGTCTTGACTAGCGTCGATTTCCCGGCGCCGTTCTCGCCCAAAAGCGCGTGCACTTCGCCGCGGGCGATATCGAAGGAGACGTCGGCATTGGCCACGACCCCGGGATAGGCCTTCGTCAGGCCGGACAGCTGCAGTAGCGGCGTGCTCATCCGGCGCGGTCCCTCGTCATTCTTCCGTTCCCGCTCCTCAGTAGCGCGGCGGCGACGCCGACGGCAATGGCCTGCGGATCGCGACCCAATGAGGTGTCGCCTATCGGACAGGCTATGCGGGAAATCAAGGCGTTGGCATGGCCCAGCGCCGAAAGCCGCGACCGGAAACGTGCCCATTTTGTGGCCGAGCCGATCAGCCCGCAGCTGGCGAAGCCATGGGTGAGAGCGGCGTGGCAGAGCGCGAGATCGAGGTCGTGGTCGCGGGTCAGGATCAGGTGGTCGGCATCGCGCGGCGCGCGCGACATCAGCGCGGGTGGGGTCGCGGCGGGGATCACCGTGACGCCTTCGGGGACGGCTTCGGGAAAGCAGTCGGGCGCGAGGTCGATCCAGGTGATCGCCCGGCCCGGCAGCGGCGCCATGACCGAGACAACGGCGCGGCCGACATGGCCCGCTCCCCAGACCCAGAGCGGTCGGGCCGAGGGCAGGGGCGCCTCGACGAGCCAGTTCTCGACGATGGCCGGGGCCGCGCCGGGGGGCATGGCGGCAAGCTTGCGCGCGACGGTGGCGGGCATCTCTCCGGCAGGCCCGAGCGGGCGGGCGCGGGGCAGGGTCTCGGGCAGTTCGCCTGCCGCGAAGCGCTCCCAGACCAGCGTGACCGCGCCGCCGCAGCATTGGCGGAGCGCAGGGCCCAGAGGTAGTCGGCGCTGGGCCGTGGCCCGGCCCATGGCCAGCATGTCACGCGCCGTTTCCACCGCTTCGTGCTCCAGCGCGCCGCCGCCGATGGTGCCGAACTGGCCGCCCTGCCAGACCAGCATCGAGGTGCCGGCGTCGCGCGGGGCCGATCCGGCGGTCGCGACCACTAGCACCCTGATCACCGGGCCATGCGCGGCGACAGCGGCAGCGAGGGTGTCGCGGTCGAAGCTCACCCCTTTGCCCTCCGGACGGCGGCGAGCACGCGCTCGGCCGTGGCAGGCGCGTCGAGGCGCGGGTAGTTCGGCCCGCAGGCCGAGGCCGCGTGGCTCAGCGCGAGAAAGGCCGAGATGCCGAGCATGAAGGGCGGCTCGCCCACCGCCTTGGAACGGTAGATCGTCTGCGCCGGGTTCGGCGCGTCCCACAGATCCACGTGAAACAGGTCCGGCCGATCCGAACAGGCGGGGATCTTGTAGGTCGAAGGGGCGTGGGTCCTGAGCGCGCCCTTGTCATCCCAGACCAGCTCCTCGGTGGTGAGCCAGCCTGCGCCCTGCACGTAGCCGCCCTCGATCTGGCCGCGGTCGAGCGCCGGGTTCAGCGAATGGCCCGCATCGTGCAGGATGTCGGTCCGCAGGATGCGGTTCTCACCGGTGAGCGTGTCGATCGCCACCTCGGTCACGGCGGCGCCGTGGGCGAAGTAGAAGAAGGGCCGGCCCTGGCCCTTGATCCGGTCCCATTTCAGGTCCGGCGTCTTGTAGAAGCCGGTGGCCGACAGGCTGACCCGCGCCTCGTAGGCGAGCTTCACCGCCTGCTCGAAGCTCAAGCTCTCGCCACCGACATGTACCTGGTCGTCGGCGAAACGCACCTCGGAGGCGCTGCACTGATGCAGCCCGGCGAGGAACTCGGCAATCCGGGTCCGGATCGTGTCGCAGGCGGCTTTCGCCGCCATGCCGTTCAGGTCTGAGCCGGAGGAGGCGGCGGTGGCCGAGGTATTGGGCACCTTATGGGTGTCGGTCGCGGTGATCCGCACCCGCTCGGGCGAGACGCCGAAGCGGGAGGCGGCGACCTGCGCAACCTTGCGGAACAGGCCCTGGCCCATCTCGGTGCCACCATGGTTCAGGTGGATCGAGCCGTCCTGGTAGACATGCACCAGCGCACCCGCCTGGTTCAGGTGGGTCAGCGTGAAGGAGATGCCGAACTTGACCGGCGAAAAGGCGATGCCGCGCTTGAGGATCGGGTTCTCGGCGTTCCACTGCGCGATGGCCTCGCGGCGGGCCTTGTAGTCCGAGGTCTCAAGCAGCCGTTCGGTCATCTCGTGCAGGATGAAATCGGTGACCTCCATGCCGTAGGGCGTGGTGTTGCGACCCTTTTCCGGCGCGGCCTCTCCCGCAGGAAGCTGCGTCTGCGCGCCGCGCGAGGCGAGGTCGGTGTCGCCGTCGGCGGGCAGGGCAGGTGCCGGGTCGTCGTGGTGCTGCGCCTCTTCGTTCAGCGCGCTGGCCGCGCGGTAGTAGTTTCGTTGGCGCACCTCGACCGGGTCGAGGCCCAGCTCGTGCGCCACCTCATCCATCACCCGCTCGATGCCCAGCACGCCCTGCGGCCCGCCGAAGCCGCGGAAGGCGGTGGCAGATTGGGTGTTGGTCTTGAGCCGATGCGAAGTGATCCGCACCGCATCGAGCAGATAGGCGTTGTCGGAATGCAGCATCGCCCGGTCGGCCACCGGCAGCGACAGGTCGAGCGACCAGCCGCAGCGGGTGTAATGGGTGAAGTCGATGCCCAGAACCCGGCCGCTCTCGTCGTAGCCCACCTCGTAATCGACGCGGAAATCATGCCGTTTGCCGGTGATGGTCATGTCGTCGTCGCGGTCGTAGCGCATCCGGCAGGCGCGGCCCGTTTTCGAGGCCATGATCGCGCAGGCCACGGCGAGCGCGTTGCCCTGGCTTTCCTTGCCACCGAAGCCGCCGCCCATGCGGCGACACTCGACCTTCACCGCCGACATCGGCAGGCCGAGCGCGTCGGCCACCTTGTGCTGGATCTCGGTCGGGTGCTGGGTCGAGGAATGGATCGTGACCCCGTCCTCCTGCGGCTGGGCCATCGCGGCCATGCCCTCGAGATAGAAATGCTCCTGGCCGCCCATTTCGATCCGGCCCCTGAGCTTGCGCGGCGCGTTCGCGATGGCGGCCTCGGCGTCGCCCTTGGACCAGACGCGCGGCCCGTCCTCGAAGCGCGAATTGGCGGCGAGCGCCTGCTCTACGGTGAGGATCGGCTCCTTTTCCTCGTATTCGACCTCTGCCAGCCTAGCGGCCTTGCGCGCGGCGAGATGGCTGTCGGCGGCGACGAGGAACAGCTGCTGGCCGAGGTAATGCACCGCGCCGTCGGAGAGCAGCGGCTCGTCATGCGCGCTGGGCGAACAGTCGGCAGACCGGTCGAGGTCCTCGGCCGTCAGCACGGCCACGACGCCGGGGGCCTCGCGCACCTTGTCGAGATTCATCGACACGATGCGCCCGCGCGCGATGCGCGACAGGCCGAAGGCGAGGTGCAGCGCGTGGGCGGGGGCGGGGATGTCGTCGATGTAGCGCGCCTGTCCGGTGACGTGCAGCACCGCGCTGTCATGCGGGAGGGGTTTGCCGACGCTCATGCCCGCACCTCCAGAACGTTGGTTCGCTGGCCCGACACTTCGGCGAAGTAGCGCCGCGCGAGGCCCTGCGCCGCCTCCAGCCGATATTGGGCCGAGGCGCGCATGTCGGTGAGCGGGGTGAAGTCGTCGGCCAGCGCCGGCAGCGCCGCCTCGATGGTCTCAATGTTCCACGGCTTGCCGGTGAGCGCGGCCTCGAAGGCCTTCGCGCGCTTGGGCGTCGCCGCCATGCCGCCGAAGCCGGTGCGGGCATGCGTGATCGTGCCGTCTTCGATGGTCACATCAAAGGCGCCGCAGACCGCGGAGATGTCCTGATCGAAGCGCTTGGAGATCTTGTAGACGCGGAAGCGCTCGCGCCCCTCGGGCAGGCTCACGGCCTCGACGAACTCGCCGGGCTGCCGGTCCTGCTTGCCGTAATCGATGAAGAAGTCCTCGAGCGGCAATTCGCGGCGCGCGTCGCCCTTTCGCAGGTGGATCGTGGCGCCCAGCGCGATCAGCGCGGGGGCGTTGTCGCCGATGGGCGAGCCGTTGGCGAGGCTGCCGCCGATCGTGGCGGCATTGCGCACCTGAACCGAGCCGTAGCGGCGCACCATCTCGGCATAGGAGGGGTAAGGCGCGGCCAGCGCTTCGAGCACCCGCGTCATGGTGACGCCCGCGCCGAAGCGGATCCGGCCATCCGCGCGGGTGATCGTCTTGAGGTCTTCACAGCGATTGAGGAAGGCCGTCTCGGGCAGGGCGCGCAGTCCCTTGGTGACCCACAGCCCGACATCGGTGGCCCCGGCGATCAACGTGGCGTCGGGGTGGTCGAGATACCACGCGGCCAGTTCGTCGGCGGTCTCGGGGATGAAGCCCGGCGCTTCGGTCAGCGTCGCATCCGTGCCCCGGCCGGTCTCCGGCTCGTAGGGGGCACGACCTGCCGCGGGCGCGGCGGCGACATCGGCGCTCCGGGTCGCTGCCCCGCCAGCCTGTGCAGGGGCGAGGGTCTTCAGCTTCTCGCGGTCGCTCTCGATCCATGCAGGTAGGGGCGCGCCCTCGGCGGCCTCTGCGGCACGGATGATCGGCGCGTAGCCGGTGCAGCGGCACAGGTTGCCCGCGAGTTGGTCGTCATGGTCGGTGCGGCCCTGCGCATGGGCGGCGGCCATCGCCATCACGAAGCCCGGAGTGCAGAAGCCGCACTGGCTGCCGTGATGCTCGACCATCGCTTGCTGGACGGGATGCAGTGCGCCGCCTTCGGCCAGTCCTTCGACGGTGCGCACGGCGCGACCGGCAAGCTGCGGCAGGAACAGGATGCAGGCGTTGAGCGCGCGCAGTCCCCCCTCGGGGTCGGTGACGATCACCGTGCAGGCGCCGCAGTCGCCCTCGTTGCAGCCTTCCTTGGTGCCCGTCAGGCCCCTTTGTTCACGCAGGTAATCGAGCAGGCTGCGCGTCGGCGCTCCGCCTGCGCGTACCGTCTCTCCATTGAGAAGAAACGCGATCTCGGTCATCGCTAGATCCGCCGCCTTACCGGATGGGTCCGGGCCGCGATGCCCGGTCGATGCGGCGTAGACCGGGCGGCCCTCACGTCCAGATCATGAAAGCCGATGGCATGCGCGTTTGGCAAGCCTCGCGTGCCTGCCGTTGCGGCAGACCGCCCCGAGGCAGGGCAATTTTCCCTACATGTGCTCGCGATACGATAGCGTGACGACCTTTCCGCCCGTTTCAGTGGCATGGCGCGTGCCGCCGATCACATCGGCGCGGCTGACCATGCGGCAAGCCTGCCCGTGCTTCCCGCGAACGGTCGGCCGGGATAGAACCACTCCATGGCCGATCCCCGATTCATCCATCTGCGCGTCCATACCGAGCATTCGCTGCTCGAGGGTGCGATCCCCGTGAAGAAGCTGCCGGGCCTCGCCGCCAAGGCCGAGATGCCGGCTGTTGCCATCACCGACACCAACAACATGTTCGCAGCCCTCGAATTTTCCGAGACGGCGGCGAAGGCGGGGGTGCAGCCGATCATCGGCTGCCAGGTCGACCTGTGCTATCTGCCGCCCGAGCCGGGCAAGCGGCCCGAACTGCCCGCGCCGATCGTGCTGCTGGCGCAGTCCGAGGCGGGCTACATGAACCTCATGAAGCTGAACTCCTGCCTCTACCTGAAGAGCGACGGACAGCTTCCGCAGGTTTCGATCGAGGAGATCGAGGCGCTCTCCGGCGGTTTGATCTGTCTCTCGGGCGGCCCCGACGGCCCCGTCGGGAGGCTCTTGCGGCAGGGGCAGCGACCCAAGGCCGAGGTGCTGATGCAGCGGCTCAAGGCGGCATTCCCCGACCGGCTCTATGTCGAGCTGCAGCGCCATCCGGGCGAGGACGGTCTGCCCGAGGCCGAAAAGCTGTCGGAGCGTGGTCATGTCGAGATGGCCTATGCGATGGATCTGCCGCTGGTCGCGACCAACGACGTCTATTTCCCGAAGCCGGAGATCTACGAGGCCCACGACGCGCTGATCTGCATCGCGCAGGGCGCCTATGTCGACCAGCAGGAGCCGCGTCGCAGGCTGACCGCGCAGCATTACTTCAAGAGCCCGCAGGAGATGGCGACGCTGTTCGCCGATCTGCCCGAGGCGCTGGAGAACACCGTCGAGATCGCGCGCCGCTGCGCCTTCAAGGCGTACAAGCGGGCGCCGATCCTGCCCAGATTCGCCGATGACGAGGTCGAGGAGCTTCGTCGGCAGGCCAAGGAGGGGCTTGAGGCCCGTCTCGCGGTGATCCCGCATGCGGTGAGCGTCGAGGACTACCATGCCCGGCTCGACTTCGAGCTTGGCATCATCGAGGGGATGGGGTTCCCGGGCTACTTCCTGATCGTGGCCGACTTCATTAAATGGGCCAAGGATCACGACATCCCCGTGGGACCGGGGCGGGGCTCGGGTGCGGGCTCGCTCGTGGCCTACGCGCTGACCATCACCGACCTCGACCCGCTGCGTTACTCGCTGCTGTTCGAGCGCTTCCTCAACCCAGAACGGGTCTCGATGCCCGACTTCGACATCGACTTCTGCATGGATCGCCGGGAGGAGGTGATCCGCTACGTGCAGGAGAAGTACGGCCGCGAGAAGGTGGGTCAGATCATCACCTTCGGTGCGCTGCTGTCCAAGGCGGCGGTGCGCGACGTGGGACGGGTGCTGCAGATGCCCTATGGTCAGGTCGATCGTCTGTCGAAGATGATCCCGGTCGAGGGGGTGAAGCCGGTCTCGATCGAAAAGGCGCTGGCCGACGAGCCGCGGCTGCGCGAGGAGGCGAGGAACGAGGAGGTGGTGAACCGCCTCCTGACCTATGCCCAGCAGGTCGAGGGTCTCTACCGCAACGCTTCGACCCACGCCGCCGGCGTGGTGATCGGCGACCGGCCGCTGGATGCGCTGGTGCCGCTCTACCGCGATCCGCGCTCGGACATGCCGGCGACCCAGTTCAACATGAAATGGGTCGAGCAGGCGGGCCTGGTGAAGTTCGACTTCCTCGGTCTCAAGACGCTCACGGTCATCCAGAACGCGATGGATCTGATCGCGAAATCGGGCCGCCCGTTGCACGTGGCCGCCGACGGGACCGAACTCTACCAGCCGCCAGAGGGCGGCGAGAACCAGATCAACCTGATCCCGCTCGACGACGAGAGGACCTACGAGCTCTATTCCCGCGCCAAGACGGTGGCGGTGTTCCAGGTGGAATCCTCGGGCATGATGGATGCGCTCAAGCGCATGAAGCCCACCTGCATCGAGGATATCGTCGCCCTGGTGGCGCTCTATCGCCCCGGCCCGATGGAGAACATTCCGGTCTATTGCGAGGTCAAGCACGGGCAGCGCGAGCTGCAGTCGATCCATCCCAGCATCGACCACATCCTCGCCGAGACGCAGGGCATCATCGTCTATCAGGAACAGGTGATACAGATCGCCCAGGTCATGGCAGGCTACAGCCTCGGCGGCGCGGACCTGCTGCGCCGCGCCATGGGCAAGAAGATCGCCGAGGAGATGGCCAAGGAGCGCCCGAAATTCGTAGAGGGTGCGCAGAAGAACGGCGTCGACAAGAAGAAGGCGATGGAGGTCTTCGACCTTCTGGAGAAGTTCGCCAATTACGGCTTCAACAAGTCGCACGCCGCAGCCTACGCCGTGGTCAGCTACCAGACCGCCTGGCTCAAGGCGAACCATCCGGTCGAGTTCATGGCCGGCGTCATGAACTGCGATATCCATCTTACCGACAAGCTGGGCATCTATTTCCAGGAGGTCCGCAAGGGGCTCGGCCTCGAATGGACGCCGCCTTGCGTGAACCGCTCGCAGGCCACTTTCGACGTGAAGGACGGCAAGCTGGTCTACGCGCTGGGCGCGCTCAAGAATGTCGGCGTCGAAGCGATGCGGCTGATCGTCGAGGGGCGCGGGGAAAAGCAATTCGCCACGCTCTATGACCTCGCACGTCGCGTCGATCTCAAGAAAGTGGGCAAACGTCCGCTGGAGATGCTGGCCCGCGCCGGGGCTTTCGACGCGCTCGACCGCAACCGACGCCGGGTGTTTTCCGGGCTCGACGCGCTGGTCGCCTACTCGGCCGCGATCCACGAGCAGAAGGCCAGCGCGCAGGTCTCACTCTTCGGCGAGGCGGGCGAGGATCTGCCCGAGCCGCGCATGCCGCAGGTCACCGATTGGCTCCCGGCCGAACGTCTCGCCGAGGAATTCAAGGCGGTTGGTTTCTACCTGTCCGGTCACCCGCTCGACGACTATCTCGCGCCGCTCAAGCGCAAGGGCGTGATGACGCTCGACGAGGTGACCGAGCAGGCTGCCGCGCGCGGCGCCTTCGTGGGCAAGATGGCTGGGACCGTCGCCGGGCGGCAGGAGCGCAAGTCGGCGCGCGGCAACCGCTTTGCCTTCGTGCAGATGTCTGACCCGACAGGGCAGTTCGAGGTGACGATGTTCTCCGACACGCTGGAGACCGCGCGCGAGCATCTGGAGACCGGCAGCCAGATCGTGGTGCAGGTCGAAGCGACGATGGAGAGCGATCAGCTCAAGCTTCTGGGCCGCTCGGTCGCGCCGATCGAGGGGGTGGTCGCGGATGCAGGCGGCGCCGGGCTCAGGGTGTTCCTCGATGCGCCGGACGCGATCACCATGCTGGCGGGCGTGCTGGAGCGCGCCGGGCGCGACCTGCCCAAGGGCCAGCGCGTCGCGCGCGGGCCGATCAGCATCTGCCTGATGGCCGACGGGCTGCCCGGCGAGGTGGAGATCGATTGCGGGGCCGAGTTTCCGGTAACGCCGCAGATCAAGGGCGCACTCAGATCGCTGCCCGGGGTGATCGAGGTCGAGGAGGTCTGAGCCGGCCCGCGGGATGGACGCGACGGGTTCAGGCGCTAGAACGCTAGCGATACACCCGGAGGTCCCCCATGCGCCGTGCCATTCCCGCCTTCTCGGCCCTCGCGCTGCTCGCCGCCTGCGCGACCGGCGGTGGTGGCAGTGCCTCGCTTCCCGGGCTCGACCTGCCCGAGGTCGGGGCTGGAACGACATTGGCCTTCGGGCCAGCGGCGAAGCGCTGTGGCCTGTCGGGCGCGGCGCTGGGCGCGCCGGTCGCACGTGAGGCGGGCTTCACCTTGTACGATACCGCGCCGGGCACGACCGCGTCGCGAACGCATTACCTCACCGGCTTCAAAGACGGCTGCGCGGTCCAGTTCACCGCGGCACTGGCCCTGTTCGGCGATGCGGCCACGCTCGAGGCCACGGCCTACGGGGCGGGTATCACGCACAGCCCGGTGCAGCCGGCCTACGAGGCAGTGAAGGCCGAGCTTTGCGGCGTGCCCGTCGGCCAGCCCTGTGGGCGCGCCAGCGCCGGGCTGGCGCGCAACACCACGTTGCTCACCGCCTATGCCGCCTTCGGTGCGAGCGGACGGCATGCCGACATGCTGCTGCATGACGGGCGGCTGGTGGCCCGGGGCGTGGAGGGCTGAACCTCAGTAGTGCGGCGGGCGCTCGTTGCCGATGGTGACGCCGCTATCCGACTCGGCCTCCGCTTCGGCGAGCCTTTCGCCCAGCATCCGCATGCGCCGGGTCAGGGCGTCGATGTCGCGCTCCTGCCGCGCCACCACGTCCGACAGGTCCTCGACCGTTCGGATCAGATGGCTCAGCCGCTCTTCGATGTCGATCTGGTCTGTCATGCCCCCTAAACACATCAGCGGCGTCCCGGTTTCAAGCCCGGAGGTTGCCCCCGGACCCGCCCCGCGCTAAGCCCGCGCGCGACTCCCGCTCCTGACGAGGACGCCATCCATGGCCAAGGACAAGATCCGCCGCCCCCGCGCCGAGACGCCGAAGGGGTTCCGCGACTATTTCGGCGCCGAGGTCACCGCGCGCGCCGCGATGCTGCGTCGGATCGCGGAAGTGTATCATCGCTACGGCTTCGAAGCGCTCGAAACCTCCGGCGTCGAGACAGTCGAAGCGCTGGGCAAGTTCCTGCCCGATGTGGACCGCCCGAACGAGGGCGTCTTCGCCTGGCAGGAAGACGTCGAAGGCGCGAAGCCCGGCGACTGGCTGGCGCTGCGCTATGACCTGACCGCGCCGCTGGCGCGGGTCTATGCCCAGCATCGCAACGACCTGCCCACGCCCTATCGGCGCTATGCGATGGGGCCGGTCTGGCGCAACGAGAAGCCCGGACCGGGCCGGTTCCGGCAGTTCTACCAATGCGATGCCGACACGGTGGGCGCGCCTTCGGTCGCCGCCGATGCGGAGATCTGCGCCATGCTCGCCGACACGCTGGAAGCCGTCGGCATTTCGCGCGGCGACTACATCGTGCGCGTCAACAACCGCAAGGTTCTGAACGGCGTGATGGAAGTGGCGGGCGTCCTCGACCCGTCCGACCCGGAGAAGTTCGCTGCCGAGCGCGGCATCGTGCTGCGCGCCATCGACAAGCTCGACCGGCTCGGCACCGATGGCGTGCGGATGCTGCTGGGCGAGGGCCGCAAGGACGAGAGCGGCGACTTCACCAAGGGTGCGGGTCTCGGGGCCGCGCAGGTCGAGGTCGTCATGGGCTTCATGGATGCGCGGCGCGACACGGCCGAAGGCACGTTGGCGCGGTTGCGCGAGCTGGTCGGCGCCTCCGCCATCGGTGCCGAGGGTGTGGATGAGCTGGAGACCATCGCCGGGCTGCTGGCGGCGCAGGGCATGGGGCCCGATCGCGTCGTGATCGACCCCTCGGTGGTGCGCGGTCTCGGCTATTATACCGGTCCGGTATTCGAGGCCGAGCTGACCTTCGAGATCTTCGACGAGAAGGGCCGTCCGCGCCAGTTCGGTTCGGTCGCTGGCGGTGGGCGCTACGACGATCTGGTCAAGCGCTTCACCGGCCAGACCGTGCCTGCCACCGGCGTGTCGATCGGGGTCGACCGGCTGCTGGCAGCGCTGGCCGCCAAGGGGCGCGGCGCGACCGAGGCGCAGGGTCCGGTCGTCGTCACCGTGATGGATCGCGACCGCATGGCCGATTACCAGGCGATGGCGTCCGAGCTGCGCGCCGCGGGCATCCGGGCCGAAGTCTATCTCGGCAACCCCAAGAACTTCGGCAACCAGATGAAATACGCCGACCGGCGCGGCAGCCCGGTCGCGGTGATCGAAGGCGGCGACGAGAAAGAGCGCGGCGTGGTGCAGATCAAGGACCTGATCCTTGGCGCGCAGATCGCCGAGAACGCGACGCTGGAAGAGTGGAAGGACCGCCCCTCGCAGATCGAGGTGTCGCGCGCCGAGCTCGTGGCGCGCGTCCGCGCGATGATCGAGGGACAATCCTCATGATGCCCGGTCCCATGGGCGCCGCGACCCGCGCGGAGGCGGCGCGGCTCGGCGCGATCTTCGAAGGGCTGGGCGCGCAGCCGGTGGACACTGCGATCCTGCAGCCCGCCGACGTGCTGCTCGATCTCTATGGCGAGGACATTCGTGCCCGCGCCTATGTCACCGCCGACCCGCTCCGGGGTGAGATGATGCTGCGGCCCGACTTTACCGTGCCGGTGGTGCGGGCGCATATGGAAGAGGGCGGCGACCCGGCGCGCTACTGCTACGCGGGCGAGGTGTTCCGGCGGCAGGAGACTGACCCGGAACGGCCGATCGAGTTCCTGCAGGTCGGGTTCGAGCATTTCGGCGGCGATCCCGCGCAGGCCGATGCCGAGGTCTTCGCCACCATCGCCGAGGCGCTGGCCGGGCTCGACCTGCGCCCGGCGACCGGCGACATCGGCATCCTGATGGCCGCGGTGCGCGGGCTGCGCACGACCGAGGCGCGCAAGGCGGCGCTGTCGCGCCATGTCTGGCGGCCCCGCCGGTTCCGGGCGCTTCTCGATCGCTACGGCGCGCGGGTGCCGCTGCCGGCGCACAAGAAGACGCTGCTCGCCATGAAGGATCCCTTCGAAGCGGCGGGCCCTGTGGTCGGGCTGCGCTCGCGCGAGGAGGTCCGGGCCCGGATCGCCACGCTGCGCGCCGAGGCCGAGACGCCCCCGCTCTCGGAAGAGGAAGTGGCGCTGATCGACGCGATTCTCGATCTGCGCGAGACAGCGCCCAACGTGCTTTCGAGCCTGCGCGACATCGCGGTGGACATGCCCGCCATCGGCGACGCCGTGACCGGACTGTCGCGCCGTCTCGACGCCATGGCGGCACGCGGTGTCGATGTCGGCACGCTGCCTTTCGAGGGCAGCTTCGGGCGCACCACGCTTGAATACTATGACGGCTTCGTCTTCGGCTTTCACCATGCGACGCGCGCCGATCTGCCGCCCGTGGCCACCGGCGGGCGCTATGACGCGCTGACCCGGGTGCTGGGGCAGGGGCGGGCGGTGCCGGCGGTGGGCGGCGTGGTCCGGCCCGAGCTCGTGGTCCGCATCAGGGAGGGCCGGGCATGACGATCCGTCTCGGCGTGCCGTCCAAGGGGCGGCTCATGGAAAAGACCTTCGACTGGTTCGGTGCGCGTGGGCTGAGCCTGCGCAAGCGCGGCAACGACCGCGAATATGCCGGTGTGGTCGAGGGAATCGACGGGGTCGAACTGGCGCTTCTCTCCGCGGGCGAGATCCCGCGCGAGCTGGCGGCCGGGCGGCTGCATCTCGGCGTCACCGGCTCGGACCTCGTGCGCGAGAAGGTGGCGGGCTGGGATCTGCGCCTGCGCGAGCTGGCGCCGATGGGCTTCGGCGGCGCCGATCTGGTGATCGCGGTGCCGCAGGGCTGGGTCGATGTCGACACGCTCGACGATCTCGACGCGGTGGCCTCGGCCTTCCGCCGCAGCCATGGTTTCCGTCTCAGGATCGCGACCAAGTATCACCGGCTGACGCGCGAGTTCCTGCGCGAGCACGGCGTCGCCGACTACCAACTGGTCGACAGCCAGGGCGCGACCGAAGGCGTGGTGCGCAACGAGACCGCCGAGGCGATCTCGGACATCACCTCGACCGGCGAGACGCTGCGCGCCAACGGGCTGAAGATTCTCTCCGACGGGCTGATCCATTCGAGCCAGGCAACGCTGTTCAAGTCAAACAGCGCCGATTGGTCGGATGCGCATCGCGCCACGCTCGACGCGCTCGAGGACCGGCTCGGAATCTGATTTAGAGGACGCCGATCTCGGCCAAGGCCGCCTGCAATGCGGGCGGCAGCGGCTCCTCATGCTCACGTCCCGGCGCGAGGTCGCGCGGCGCGTCGCCTTCGGCGAGGTAGCGCCAGCCCTGAAAGGCGCGCTTGGGCGTCGCCGCCACCCGCACCAGCCCCGGCTCGCAGACGATCGCGCAACGGCGGATGCCGTCGCCGCGATCGACCTCATCGAATCGCAGCACCCGCTGCCGGCACAGAATCACCCCCTTGATCACCCAGTAGATCGATCCGCCGCCGAGCACTTCCTCGGCGCGCTTGGGCCACATGCGGGTGACGTGGCGCGGCAGACCGTCGGGGCCTTGCCCGCGGCGGTCGCCCTGCCAGGCAGCGAGATCGGAGACATCCTCCGTTCCGACCGAAAGCTTGATGAGATGCAGCATGGTTAACGACTTAGGAGCCCGGGGGCGGGGCCGCAACTCTCGATTTCGTGTTGTGGCAAAATCGCAATTTCTTGTGGATAAGGCTGTGTCAAACACAATCTGTAGCTTGGAACGTGCTATGATACACTATATCCACGATCACCGTCGGGGCAGCCAAGTCCCCTGAAATTCCGATAAGTTTCAAGCCGAAGGATCGTCCCATGACCCGCTTTGCCGCGCCCATCGCCGAACAGATCTGGGACATGAAGTACCGCTTCAAGCAAAGCGACGGCACGCCCATCGACGCCACCGTCGAGGACAGCTGGCGCCGCATCGCCAAGGCCCTGGCCGCCCCCGAGAAGGACCCCGCGCTGTGGGAGGACAAGTTCTACGCCGCGCTCGAGGATTTCCGCTACCTGCCTGCCGGCCGGATCACCGCCGGTGCCGGCACCGCGCGCGCCGTGACGCTGTTCAACTGCTTCGTCATGGGCACCGTGCCGGATTCGATGTCGGGCATCTTCGACATGCTCAAGGAAGCCGCGCTGACCATGCAGCAGGGCGGCGGCATCGGCTACGACTTCTCGACCATCCGGCCGCGCGGCGCCGAGGTGAAGGGCGTCGCGGCCGACGCCTCCGGCCCGCTGTCGTTTATGGATGTGTGGGATGCGATGTGCCGCACCATCATGTCGGCCGGCTCGCGTCGCGGCGCGATGATGGCGACGATGCGCTGCGACCATCCCGACGTCGAGAACTTCATCACCGCCAAGTCCGACCCGGCCCGCCTGCGCATGTTCAACATGTCGGTGCTGGTCACCGATCCCTTCATGGAAGCGGTGAAGGCCGACGGGTCGTGGGATCTCGTCTTCAAGGGCAAGGTCTACAAGACCGTGCAGGCGCGTGACCTGTGGAACGCGATCATGAAGTCGACCTACGAGCAGGCCGAGCCGGGCGTGATCTTCATCGACCGCATCAACCAGATGAACAATCTGGGCTACTGCGAGACGATCAGCGCCACCAACCCCTGCGGCGAGCAGCCGCTGCCGCCCTATGGCGCCTGCCTGCTGGGCTCGATCAACCTCGCCAAGCTGGTGACCGACGCCTTCGAGGAGGGTGCCCGTCTCGACGAGGCTGCGCTCGACGATCTCGTGGCGACCGCCGTGCGGATGATGGACAACGTCGTCGACGCCTCGAACTTCCCGCTGCCGGCGCAGGCCGAAGAGGCCCGCAACAAGCGCCGCATCGGTCTCGGCGTGACCGGTCTTGCCGATGCGCTGCTGATGGTCGGCCTGCGCTACGGCTCGGACGAGGCGGCCGCACAGACCGAAGCCTGGATGAAGCGCATCGCGCGGGCCTCCTATCTCGCCTCCGTCGAGCTGGCCAAGGAGAAGGGCGCCTTCCCGTTGTTCGACGCGAAGAAGTACCTCGCCTCGGGCAACATGCAGCAGATGGACAAGGACGTGCGCGACGCGATCGCCAAGCACGGCATCCGCAACGCGCTGCTGACCTCGATCGCGCCGACCGGCACCATCTCGCTCTATGCGGGCAACGTGTCCTCGGGTATCGAGCCGGTCTTCGCCTATGCCTACACCCGCAAGGTGCTGCAGAAGGACGGCTCGCGCACGGAGGAAGAGGTGGTGGACTACGCCGTGCAGGCCTGGCGCGAGAAGTTCGGCGACAAGGAGCTGCCCGACTACTTCGTCAACGCCCAGACGCTGGCCCCGATGGACCACGTGAAAATGCAGGCCGCAGCGCAGAAGTGGATCGACAGCTCGATCTCCAAGACGATCAACTGCCCCGAGGACATCTCCTTCGAGGCGTTCAAGGACGTCTACATGGAGGCCTACGAGACCGGCTGCAAAGGCTGCACCACCTACCGCCCGAACGACATAACCGGTTCGGTGCTGTCGGTCTCCGAGCCCGCCAAGGCACCCGAGGCCAAGTCGGCGCCGAAGGAGGCCACGGGCGGCGAGGTGATCTACATGTCCGAGCCGCTCGACCGGCCCGCCGAGCTCGAAGGCGCGACCTACAAGCTGAAGTGGCCAGACAGCGAGCACGCGATCTACATCACCGTCAACGACCTCGTCGTCGGCGGCCATCGCCGGCCCTTCGAGGTGTTCATCAACTCCAAGAACATGGAGCATTTCGCTTGGACCGTGGCGCTGACCCGGATGGTCTCGGCGGTGTTCCGGCGCGGCGGCGACGTCTCCTTCGTGGTCGAGGAGCTCAAGGCGGTGTTCGATCCGCGCGGTGGCGCCTGGATGCAGGGCAAATACGTCCCCTCCATCCTCGCAGCGATCGGCGGCGTGATCGAGAAGCACATGATCTCCACCGGCTTCCTTGCCGGGGAGGGGCAGGGGCTCAAGGAGGATCCGCAACAGCAGGTCGTCAACCTCGACGCGCCGCGCGGCAAGTCCTGCCCTTCCTGCGGCGGCTTCGAGATGCGCATGGTCGAAGGTTGCATGACCTGCGGCAGCTGCGGTCATTCGAAGTGCGGATGAGGTGAGCTGTCACAGTGTCAGAAAGGCATATGAGTGCGAATTGAAAGCATAAGCGTGCGAGTTGCACGTCAAGCGCTTTCTTCGATGACCCCCGGCAGACATGCCGGGGTCATTCTCGTTTCGGCCACCGACACAGGAAGTGGGCGTTCAAGGGCCGACCACAGGAAGAGGTTCTCGTGCTCTGTTTCGCCGTCAACGAATCTCAGCTCCTGCAGGCCGAAAGCAGCTTCTGCCATGACCACCCCGTTTCCACCGACAAACGGCGCAGTGGGGCGAAGGTCTCGTCGAAGTACTGCCGGTCGCTCTCGGTAATATAGGGCTGTACCGCGTTGCGCTTTGGGTTGGAGGCCTTCGTGGCTCGGATGTGCCCGGCGGCAACGAGTTGCGTCGTCTGCGTGGGATTGAGGCCGACTGATTTAGCGAACACCTCGAGCGTGAGGCCCGGAGCGCAATCGATATTCAACTTGCTTTGCAGCTCGTCTCGGTCGACCAAAACCGAAGCTCGCCTTTCTTGATCAGATCGATGATCTCGGCGGGACGGACCCGAAGCTGATGGCAGGCCTCCTGAAGGGTGCGCCAACCATGCATCTTCGCATGAACCGTTTCGGCCCCGCGTAGTAGGTTAGCAACGAAGCGGTGGGCGTCCGTCGCCTTCCACAGAGGCTTCGCACCTGCGGCCGCGATCGCTGGCGGAAGATGCCCATCTGTTCTGAGCGATTCGAAATGGGACCGAGAGATATTCATCCGCTGCTGCAGTTCGATCCCGCTCACCATTCGATTGAGCTCTTCGATGATGGGCTTCACCGCCTTGGCGTCGAACACCGCCCATTCGTCGGTGCTGCTCGCGGCCGCGCCTGTCAGTATTCCTCGCTCGCGCAGAATTTTATGCAGACGGCGCTCATCGATCCCGCCCTCCTCTGCAGCCGTCCGAAGAGAATAGAGCCTGCGCTCGAGGACGGGCTCCCCCATCACGTTGTCTCCTGCGCCGACCGGCCAGGTTGCCAGGATGTGGTCGCGAATGATTTCCCTGAAAACGCCGTAAGGCTCGGAGGTCAGTTCATGCGCAAACCTGTCGTACAGGTCGCCGAAGACGCCCTTCGGTCCCTGCCGGGGCGTTCCCAATTTGGATTGCAGCCGAGCAAGCGTGCCGCGAACTTGGTCTGGTCCTTCCGCCGAAAGCACATACCCCGTCGCCGCTTCGGCCCAGAGCTCGTCCGGATGAACGCGGTTACGTCCTCCGGTCTCCAGACGTACTGCGGCCCGCCCTAGTAGTTCGGAAAAGACGCAGACGGCCTGCAGATCGATGCCGTCAAACCAGTTGCCACTATGCCGATCGTGCAGCCGGTCCGCGACGTATAGCTCGAAGAGGCTGGCCTCCCTCGGCTCACCATCGAGCTCTCCCTCTTCGAGGGACGTTCGGATCTCAGCTAGACGCGCAGCGAAGTCGAAGCGGACAGTTGAAGCAGGATCGGCCCATAAGTCGACCAGCGGCATTTTATGCTCGGTGCAAACACGGAGGTGGCGCAGCAGCCAGTCGGCCCGCATGTGGGGCATCCACGGTGACAGGTTCTCGGCCAGATCCTCTCGAATACATGCGGGACAACCCCGGAGGCCCACAGGTTTGATGCTGTTAGCGTGGAAGATTTCACCACGAAACGAATGTTCGCGACCTCCTAGGTGAACGGGCGTCCACTCCAGAAGGGCATCGAGCGCTACCCCACCCAGCTCTGCCAAACGCTGGCAGGCCAACTCATCGCCCTGAATGATCTTCGAGAAGGGGAGGTCAAAGTCTGCACCGAAGGTACTGGCTGGCAAGCCATTCCGGTTCGCCAGGCGCGACATGAAGGAGAAGGCTGGTTCCCGTTCGCCGAGGGGAGCGGAGAGGGGGAGTGACGTCATGAGATCTCGGGCTATGGTGATTTCCAAGCGCTCTACGGCGTCGACCTGGAGGTCAGCGAGGGTGAAGTCTTGGCCATTTTCGGGGCCAACGGCGCCGGCAAGACGACGCTGCTGCGCTCGATCGCCGGGCTGATCGGCAACGAGGCGTCGCAGATCACCTATCGCGGCAGGTCGATCGGCAATGCGCGCCCCGACGTGGTGGCGCAGATGGGCCTCGCCATGGTGCCCGAGGGCCGACAGCTCTTTCCCTCGCTCTCGGTCGAGGAGAACCTGATGATCGGCGGGAGGGTTAATCGCGAGGGCCCGTGGAACCTGCGCAAGGTCTATGACCTCTTCCCTATCTTGGAGGAACGCAAGGCGCAGGCCTCGACCTCGCTCTCGGGCGGTCAGCAGCAGATGGTCGCCATCGGCCGGGCACTGATGGCTAACCCCGACCTGATCATGTTCGACGAGATCAGCCTCGGCCTCGCGCCGGTCATCATCCGCGACATCTACAAGGCGCTGCCCGGCATCGTCGGCGGCGGCATGAGCGCGGTGATCGTCGAGCAGGACATCACCAAGGCGCTTGCCGTGTCGTCCCGTGTCTACTGCCTGCAAGAGGGTCGGGTGTCGCTCGAGGGCAGGTCCGACGCCGTTTCGCGCGAAGATATCGCGCGCGCCTATTTCGAAGTGGAATGACATGGATTTCGTGAATGCAGTGGTTCAGGGCACCTTGCTGGGGGGGCTCTATGCGCTCTTTGCCGCCGGGCTGTCGCTGATCTTCGGAGTGATGCGGCTGGTAAATATTGCGCATGGCGATCTGATCGTTCTGGCTGCCTATCTGGGGCTGACCACGACCGTTGTGCTGGGAGTGCATCCGCTGGTGGCGCTAATCGTTGTGGTGCCGGCGATGGCCGGGATCGGCTATGTGCTGCAACGGGGGGTGCTGAACCATACCCTGGGCGATGACATCCTGCCGCCTCTGCTTGTCACCTTCGGGCTATCAGTGATTATCCAGAACGCTCTGCTGGAAGGCTATTCCGCCGATCCGCAGAAAATGGACGCCGGTGTGCTTGAGACTGCCTCGGTCGCGCTCGGCCCGCTGTCGCTGGGACTGTTGCCGCTGCTTACCTTCGCCATCGCAGTCGCAGTCATCGCGGGGCTGCAATGGACCTTCTATCGCACGCCGTTGGGCCGCGCCTTTCGTGCCACGTCGGACAACCAAGATATCGCTCAGCTCATGGGCCTGAACAAGCGCCATGTCTTCGGACTCGCCATGGCGCTCGCGCTCGCAGTGACGGCGGTCGCGGGCATTCTGCTGGGCATCCGCACCAGCTTCGACCCGTCGGTCGGTGGCGGGCGACTCATTTTCGGCTTCGAGGCAGTGATCATCGGTGGTCTTGGAAACCTCTGGGGCACGCTTGTCGGCGGCGTCATCCTTGGCGTGGCTCAGACCGTGGGCGCGACGATCAACCCCGGCTGGCAGCTTCTGGCTGGCCACATCGCCTTTCTCGTCATTCTTGCCGTGCGTCCCAACGGCCTTTTCCCGAGGATCAGCGGATGAACACAGATATCCGAGTAAGCCGTACCTCTAACGCCGCGAAAGTTGCGGCCGTGCTCGGTGCGCTGATCGTCGTGATCCTGATCGCCGCGCCGTACTGGGCAGGCCGGGCCGACCTGCGGCTGATGGGCGAGGTCTTTCTCTAACTCGCGCTGGCCTCGCTGTGGAACCTGCTGGCGGGCTACGCCGGGCTGGTCTCGGTCGGACAGCAGGCCTATGTCGGCTTCGGCGGTTACATGCTGTTCGCGCTGACCATATTCGCGGGTCTGCCCCCGTTGGTTGCGATTGCTCTAGCAGGCGTGCTCGGCGCGCTGATCTCGATCCCCGTTGCAGCGTTGATCTTCCGCCTGAGGGGTGCCTATTTCGCCATCGACACTTGGGTCATGGCCGAGGTCTTCCGGCTGGTCTTCGCACAGGTTTCGGCATTGGGAGGCGGCTCCGGCACCTCGTTGCCCACCGATATCGAGCGCTCCATGGCCGATGATCGCTCGGCACGAGAGGCACTCAGCTACTGGCTGGCACTCGGCGCGGCGTTGATCGTCGTCACCGCCGTCTACCTGCTGCTGCGCTCGCGCAAGGGGTTGGCGTTGACCGCGATCCGCGACAACGAGTTGGCCTTGGCCTTGGCCTCGGCCTCGCTGGGCATCGACATCTGGCGGACAAAGTTCTTCGTCTATGTCGTCACCTCCGGCCTGACCGCCGTGATCGGCGCGCTGATCCTTCTGCAAAAGCTACGTATCTCCCCCGACGCCGCGTTCAGCGTCAATGACTGGACCGCCTTCGTGATCTTCATTGTCGTTATCGGCGGGATCGGCACCATCGAGAGCCCAATCATCGGCACGCTGGTCTTCTTCCTGCTGCGTGAAACGCTGGCGGACCTTGGCACCATCTACCTGATGGTCCTCGGCCTCGTTGCCATCGTGGTGATGCTGAAGGCGCCGCACGGCATCTGGGGCTTCATCCGGCACCGCTTCAATCTGCAACTCTTTCCACTCGGCTACCGCGTCGTGATTGCGGACCATACCAAAGGAGTCTGACCCATGGCACGTCAGAAAACCGTCATCACCTGCGCAATCACAGGCGCGATCCACACGCCCACCATGTCGGACGCGTTGCCTTATTCCTATGACGATATCGCACAGCAGGCCGTCGCGGCGGCTGAGGCCGGTGCGTCGATCCTGCACTTGCACGCCCGAGACAACGAGACCGGCGCGCCGTCGGTCGACGTCAAGGATTTCCAGCCCTTCCTGCCGCGGATCAAGCAGGCGACCGATGCGGTGTTGAACATTTCCACCGGTGGCTCGCTGTCGCTGTCGATCCAAGACCGGATAACGCCGGCCAAGACCTTCAGCCCCGAGATGTGCTCACTGAACATGGGAAGCATGAACTTTTCGTTCCACCCGCTCGCCAATCGCTTCAAAGAGGACGACTGGAAATTCGACTGGGAGAAGGACTACGTCGCCAACTCCGACGGCAACATCTTCCGCAACACCTTCCGCGACATCAAGGAGGCCGCCGACACGCTGGCCCCGCACGACATCAAGTTCGAGCATGAATGCTATGACGTCGGCCACCTCTACAATCTGAAATTTTGTATGGATATCGGCCTGTTCAAGGCGCCAGTGTTCATCCAGTTCATTTTCGGCATCCTCGGCGGCATCGGGCCGGAGGTCGATAACCTGGTGTTCATGAAACGCACCGCCGACCGACTCTTTGGCAACGATTACCGATGGTCGGTTCTGGGCGCAGGCGGCGCGCAGATGACCCTCGCCACGACCGCCAGCCAGATGGGCGGCAACGTGCGCGTCGGTCTGGAGGACAGCCTGTTCATTTCGCGTGGGAAGCTGGCCGAAAGCAACGCCCAGCAGGTCACCAAGATCCGCCGGATCGTCGAGGATCTCGGTTGCGAAGTTGCCACGCCGGACGAGGCGCGAGAAATCCTTGCGCTAAAAGGCGGCGATAGGGTCAATTTTTGAAGAAGACCGCCATCACCGCAGCGCTAATCAGTCGGCCCTCTTTAGCTGACCTTCACCCGGTATTACCCCCCCGAGGGCAGTTCTCAACTCGCGGGCAAGCTCAAACAAGATCTGTTCTTTCTCCGCCCCGAGTATCGATCCGATCATGATATCCATATCCTGCCATGCACTGCGAATATCTACGACCATACGCGCGCCAGCTGGTGTCAGCGTCACGACATCATCGCGTTTGTCCTTCTCGCTTTTGTGGCGCGTCACAAGCTCGAGGGCCAGAAGCCGTTCGATCATCGTACTCATGCTGCCTTTGGTAATGTCGAACTCGCGCGCCAGAACCGTCTGTGACGTCGGACCGATGACATCGATCGCAACGAGAATTCGGGCCTGACGCGGGCGAACGCCCAAGGGGGCGAGCCGTTCGGTCAGGCGTTTTTCGAGCAGGTCGGCGCTGTGGAGCAGCGCGTGGAACTTGGCATGCTGTGTCGTCATACCTCCCTTGTAGCATGAGATGGTTTGTATCCAAACTAATTCGTGCTACTTGTCCCTCCGGTTTTGAATTCGAACGCCGAACAGCCCGCTGACCCGCACTGCACAGGTCGGGTTGCCTTTGGTGAGATGAAAGGACGATGTCTTGCAACACGCTGGAAAGATTGCGTTGTTCGTCGCTATGACCGGTCTCGTCGGCGTGGCGCTCATGCTGTTTGGCGCACGGTTTGGGCTCTGGGAGCCGATCGTGGGCTTTGGCTTCTATCGGACCTACCTCACCCCTCTTGGCGCGACCGTCGCGGGGCTGGGCCTGCTCGCGGTGGTCGTCCATGCCGTGCGCAAGGAGCGAAAGGGAGCGGTGGCCGGCGGTCTTGCGGCCGTGATCGGAGTGGCCTGTCTGGCCCCCACGATCGCCAGCGCGATCAACCCGCCCCAGCGCGCCGCTCCGATCCACGACATTTCGACCGATACGGTGAACCCGCCCGAGTTCGAAGTTCTCGACGAGACCCGCGCGGGGGCCAGCAACACGCTGGACTACGGCGGGGCCGAACTGGCTGCCGCGCAGGCCGCCAGCTATCCCGATATCGCGCCGCTCGAGGCGGATCTGTCCCCCGACGCTGCCTATCAGCGCGCCCTGACGGTCGCCGAAGACATGGGGTGGGACATCGTCGCCTCGGACCCGGATCGGCTTCGCTTCGAAGCGACGGCGCGCACGTCCGTTTTCTACTTTGCCGATGACGTGGTGGTTGTCGTTGCGGCGCAGGACGAGGGCAGCCGTATCGATATGCGGGGCGTGTCCCGAGTGGGGCGCAGCGACCAAGGCGTGAACGCCGCGCGCATTCGCGCCTTTCAGGACCAGTTTGGCGAATAACCAAGCGCCCGTCCGAACGTGCCCGACGGAAAGGCACGGCACGTTCGCTCGCAAATGATCTGGAAGAAGCAGGAGTTGGTCGAAAATGCCCGAACTTACGTCAAGTCCGACGAGATGCGCTTCGCTCGGCACCGCCGTTCTCGCCGTGATCGCAGGTTTCATTCTGCCTCAGGCGTCGCTGGCCGATAGCCCCGTCATCCAGACCGAAGGGCCGATCATCCACCTCTCGGACAATCTCGACGAAGAGGCCAATCTCGGCTGGTGCATCGACACCGAAGGTCGCGGGGAAAGCGATCAGCTTCACGCGCATTCCTGCAAACCGACGGGGGACGACGTGCTGTTCTCCTATGCACCGCAGAGCGAGAGGATTGAATCGGCGACCTACGCGGGCTTGTGCATGGCGCACAACGCGCCGGACGACGAGGAAAACCCCTTCGGACTGATCGCCTGCGACGATACCGATCCGAACCAGCGCTTTGAATACGATACCGAGACCGGGCAGATCCATTTGGGCACCGATGCAACGCAATGCGTGACGGTCAGTGCCGAGATCGACGACGCCGGACCTTTCCAGTCGCGGGACCTGCTTCTGGCAGCTTGTGATGATCTCGACCAGAGGTTCAAGACATGGACCATTCGCGACTGACCCGGCCCGCATCGGCCTGCTGGTCATAGGGCGGATCACTCCGTCACCCCCGCGACATCCGGCACGAAAACCGTTTGCCGGAGGGAAGTCATTTCCCTTGGGGGTGGTCCTTTCGGGGGTGTCGGGACTCATGGTCCTCGATGGGCGCCGAACCATGAACCCTGCCGTCGATGACGTGGGTCCTACGCAAAGAACGTCCCGACGGGCGAAGCACATTCAGGAGCTGAGAAGACCTTGAAGAAATTGATCGTTCTCATCCTTTCGCTGGGCGTCCTTGCAGGGGCCTACAGCATCGCCTTCGGCGTGCCCGAGCAGGTCGCGCAGATCTGGGGCGGCACCTCCGCACCCGCCGAAGAGGCCGAGGCGCCGCGCGGCGCGGCCGGGGGCCCGCCGGGCGGCCCGCCGGGGCAAGGTCGGGAAACGACCGTCGTTCTCGCGCCGCTCGAAGAGCGCGCCTACACGCTGGTTCTGCGCACGGTCGGCAGTGCCGTTTCCCTGCGCCGGTCCGAAGTGGTCTCCACCGAAGCCGGCGAGGTCGTCGAAGCCGCGCTGCAAGCCAACCGGCTGGTCGAAAAGGGAGACGTTCTGCTGCGTCTGGACGACCGCACCGAACAACTCGCGCTGGAAAGCGCCCGCGCCAACCGCGATCAGGCGCAGGCCACCGTCACGCGCTACCAGGGGCTTCACCAAGATGGCAGCGCCGTCGTGACGGATGTCGCCCTGTCCGAGGCCGAAGTCGCGCTGCGGTTGGCCGAGGTCGAAGTTGGACTGGCCGAGGTTGCGCTGGAAGACCGTACCGTTGTCGCCCCGATCTCCGGGCGTCTGGGGCTGAGCGACGTCACGGTCGGGGACCGGCTGTCCAATGGTGATGCCATCGTGACGATCGATGACTCCGCGACCCTGCTGGCGACATTCGAGGTCCCCGAACGCTCGATCGGATTGCTGGCCGAGGGCAAGCCGGTGCTCGTCACGACGCCGACCTATGAAGGGCGGGTCTTCGAGGGAACCATCACCTCCTACGACAGCCGCCTCGACAGCGTGACCCGCAGCGCCACCGTGCGAGCGCAGATCGACAATGCCGAAGGGCTGCTGCTGTCGGGCATGACCTTCACGATCCGCATGACCGAAGAGACAGCCCCCTTGCCCGTCGTGCCCGCCACCGCGATCACGTGGGACCGATCCGGCGCAGGCATCTGGGTCGCCGAGGACGGTCGCACGAGCCGCGTTCCCGTCACCGTCCGGTATCGCGACGGCGACCAGGTCTGGATCGAGACCGACGCCCCCGTGGGCGCGCAGGTCGTGACCGAAGGCGCGTCGAAGCTGCGCGACGGGGCGCAGGTCACCACGGCGGATGCCGGCGAGGGGTCGGGCGCATGAGCATCGAAAAGCGGGCGCACAAGGCCGGGTTCGCCGACACCTTCGTGGCACGGCCGATCTTCGGGATCGTCCTCAATCTTCTCATCATCATCGCGGGTCTTGCGGCGCTCACCAGCGTCGACATCCGCGAGATGCCCGACGTGGATCAGCCCGTGCTGTCGGTGCGGACCACCTATGAAGGCGCGGTGGCAAGCACCGTGGACACCGAAGTGACACAGGTTCTCGAGGATGCGCTGAGCGCGCTCGAGGGCATGTCCTATATCGAGTCGACCTCCAGCGCCGGGTCGAGCAGCATCACCATCGATCTGTCCGATGGCACGGATGTCGACGTCGCCGCCAACGAGGCACGCGAGATCGTGTCGAGCACCCTTCGCTCCCTGCCAGACGACATCGACGATCCCAGCGTGAGCAAGAGCGACAGCAACGCGGACGCGATCATCCGCCTCGCTCTGTTGGGCGATGCCAGCTTCGACGAGCTGACCCAGCTTGCCGAAGGCACCGTCTACGAGCGCCTGTCCCTGATCGAGGGCATCGCTGAGGTGACCGTGCGCGGCAACCGGGCCAACGAGTTCCGCGTGGCGGTGAACATGCCCTCCCTGCTGAGCCGTGGCCTGACCGTCTTCGACGTCTCCACCGCGCTGGCCCAGCTGCGGGACGACACGGCACTGGGCTCGCTCTCGACGCAGTCCCAGACCCTGTCCCTGCGCGTCGGAAACGACGAGGTCACCGTGGACAGCATCAACCAGCTGCCGATCAACGACACCACCCAGGTGGCCGACGTGGCCTTCGTCCAACTGATCCCGGAGGACTCGAGCGTCTACACGCGGATGAACGGCGAAACCGCCGTCAGCCTCGACATCACCCGGCAATCCGTCGGCAACACGCTGGAGATCTCGCGCGACGTGGGCACCGCCGTCGAGGAGCTGCGCGACCAGCTGCCCGAGGGCGTGCAACTACTGGTGACCTCGGATGATGGCATCTTCATCGAGGGCTCGATCAACGAGGTGGTCAAATCCATCCTGCTGGCCACCGTGATCGTGGTCGCGGTGATCTTCGTGTTCCTGCGCTCGCCGCGGGCGACGCTCATCCCCGCCGTCACGATCCCCGTGGCGTTGATCGGCACGCTGGCCGCGATCTGGCTCACCGGGTTTTCGGTCAACACGATCAGCCTTCTGGCGCTGGTTCTGGCGACGGGCATGGTCGTGGACGACGCCATCGTCGTGATCGAGAACATCGTGCGCAAGCGCAAGTCCGGCATGGGGGCCTTTGCTGCTGCCGCGTCGGGCACCAACGAGGTGTTCTTCGCCGTCATCTCGACGACGGCCACCTTGGCGGCCGTGTTCATCCCGATCTCCTTCCTGCCCGGTCAGGCCGGCGGCGTGTTCTCCGAGTTCGGCTTCGTGCTTGCCTTCGCGGTCACCCTGTCGTCGATCACCGCGCTCACGCTGGCGCCGGTTCTGGCGGCCCTGCTCGATCCGGGAAGGTCGTCGGTCGAGGTCGGGGACACCAGGCCGGGCGCGCTCGCCCGCGCCTTCGATAAGGTGATGGATTTCGCCATCCGCACGCCGCTGCTCGTGCTCTCCATCGCCATCGGCTTTGCCATGATCGCCTTGGGCGCGGCCGCGACGCTGCCCTCCACCATCACGCCCGACGAAGACCGCGGCTTTTTCCTCGTGCAGGCGCGCGGGGCATCGGACACCACCGTCGAGTATCTCGACACGCAGGTCATGCTGGTCGAGGAGATCCTCGCACCCTATCTGGAGAACGGTCAGGTCGCAGCGGTGCAGAGCATCATCGGCATCGGCGGCGGCAACAGCGCCTTCATCGTCGTGCGTCTGCCCGACTGGGCCGAGCGCGACTTCAGCCAGCAGGAGCTGGTCGCGCAGATCAGCGGCCAGCTATCGTCGGTGCCCGGGGTGCAGGTCAGCGCGCGCTCCACCAACAGCCTCAACATCCGCAGCGCGGGCGGCGGGCTTGGCTTCGCGGTCACCGGCACGAACCTTGCCAACATGACGGAGGCGGCCGACAGCCTCGTCGCGGCCATGTCCCAAGACGACACCTTCCTCAACCCGCAGCTCTCCAACAACAGCGTCGATGCGCAGCTCGAAGTGACCGTGGACACCGCCGCGGCGGGCGACATGGGGCTGAACAGCTCCGACGTCACGCGCCTCGTGAGCGCCATGGTTCAGGGCGAGGTCGCGGTCAGCGTCTTCTCCGATGACGTGGAAGTTGACGTCAACGTCGTCCCCGGCGGCCCGCCGATCGACGACCCCTCCGACATCGCGTCCCTGTCCATCCGGCTGGACAGCGGCGACTACATCCCGCTCTCGGCGGTGGCCTCGCTCGAAACCGTGGTCAGCGACGCCCAGATCGAACGGCTGGGCGGCGCCCTGTCGGTGGCCTTGCAGGCGAACCTCGGCCAAGGGGTCGATCTGTCGACCGCGATGGACCGCGTGCTGGAGATCGCGGACGAGGTCCTGCCCGACGGCATGGGCATCACCTTCACCGGCGAGGCCGCGACGCTCGATGACACCGAGGGGGGCCTCTATGCCGTCTTCGGCGTCGCCCTGATCGTCGTGCTTCTGGTGCTCTCCGCCCAGTTCGAAAGCTTCGCCAGCGCGGTCGTCATCATGATGACGGTGCCCTTCGGTCTTGCCGCGGCGCTGCTGGCGATATCGCTCACAGGGGGCTCGCTGAACTACTACAGCCAGATCGGCCTCGTGATGCTGATCGGGGTGATGGCGAAGAACGGCATCCTGATCGTCGAGTTCGCCAACCAGCTGCGCGAAGCCGGCGAGGATATCGACAGCGCCATCCGCAACGCCCTGCGCCTGCGCATCCGGCCGGTGATGATGACGATGGTCTCCACTGTCTTCGGCGGCCTGCCCCTGATCGTGACATCGGGCGCCGGCGCCGAAGCCCGCATCGCCGTCGGCTGGGTGATCGTCGGGGGCTTGGGCTTCGCGACCGTGTTCACCCTGTTCCTGACGCCGATCTTCTATCGCTGGATCGCCGTCTGGGGCACCGCACCGGGTGCGGCGGCCTCACGGCTCCGGACCGAGGTCGCGGAGACGGTGGAGGCGTAGGGCGGTGCCGCATCACCGGCACCCGGGTGCTGCGTTAGGCGTGAGCAGCATGCCAAAAATCGCTTCTCTGCACGATGTAACGGCGCGAACCAGTTCTACTTCGGGTGCGGCCCCCGTTCCCATGACGGGCCGCATCGCAGCATCCGGAGCAGGCATTGGATAACAATTCGGAGCGGCTCATTGTCGTCGTGCTGACCCCTTTGCGCCAAGAACGTGGCTTCCGCTACGCGCATCTTGCGGCAGATTTCACCCGCCGTGGTTCCTGTCTCCGCCTGTCTCAGCGCGAAGGCAATCTATTCATCTGAAAATCGCTTCCTGGGCATCTGGGCACTCCTCCGTCGGAAGTGTGCCCGAAAAATTCGCATGCAGCTTGGACCAGTTTGCCGGGTCAGGACCCGCCGAAGAGTGCCTTGAGCTCTTCAGGGCCCTGATGGGACCGGAGCGGCTTCGTGTAGCAGCCCTTTCGATTTCAGCGAAATCCAAAGTTCATCCGGGATTGGCGTCGTGAACCATTCGAGGTTCTGCTGGAGCTCGGCCTTGTCTCGGGGCCCCGGGATCACCGAGGTGACGATGTCGCTTCCAAGTGGGAATTGCAGGGCGGCCGCTGCCAGTGGCACCCCGAATGCATCAGCGACCTTCGCGAGTGCACGGGCCTTGTCGACTACCTCCGCCGGGGCTTTCGCGTAGTTCCAGGTTTTACGACCCACGAGGATGCCAGAGTTGAAGGGGCCACCGCAGATGATCGTGGTGCCGGCGCTCCGGCAGGCTGGGAAGAGCGCATCAATCGGTGTCTGCTCCAAGAGTGTGTATCGGCCCGCGAGGAGGAACACGTCCCATTCACCGATCCCAAGGGCGTCCATGCAAACCTGGTTCTCGTTGACGCCGAGGCCGATCGCCTTGACCTGGCCGGATCTGCGCAGCTCGTCCATCGCGCGATAGCCGCCCTCGGCGAGGTCTGCGAAATGGCGCGCGTTATCGTCGCCATGTGTGAGGACGCCGATGTCATGCGCCAGCAAAATATCGATGCGGTCGAGCCCGAGGCGCTGGAGGTTGTCTTCGAAGGCTCGCATGATCCCGTCATAGCCGTAGTCGTAGACGACGTGGAACGGCAGCGGATCGATCATGCCATAGTCCGCGGGATTCTCGACCCCGCCGGGCTTCAGAAGCCGACCGACCTTGTCCGACAAGACGTAGTCCGTACCGCGCAGCATGTCGCCGATGATGCGTTCCGACCGGCCGAAGCCATACCACGGTGCCGTGTCGTAGTAGCACAGCCCTGCCTCTTGGGCGGCTCGGATCAGTTCGGCCGCCTGGGCATAGTCCAAGTCGACGAAGTTCCCGCCAAGCGGCGCGCCGCCAAGCCCGAATGTGTCGATCATCAGATCCGTTCGTCCGACCCGTCGCTGTTCCATGTCTTCGCTCCAACATTTGGTTCGCATTCGAGATTACCCGGGGAGACAAGTCCAGCTCTCGGCACGGTTCGGCCGCAGTGAGAAAAATCCAGAATATCGTTTCGTGTTTTTTCCGCCCGGCCAACCTTCCTTTTGAAGCCACGACGGACATCCCCAGAGAGGAGGGTAGGGGACCTTGAAGCTGCCGCAGCGGAGCAGCGCAATCCGAGAAAAGACAGTCGATGTTCGACTTCACTCATACTGAACCTGCGCGCGAAACCCTCGACCTCGCGCGTACCATCTTCCTCGACCATGGACACGACTTGGCAAATGCAGCACGACATTTGGGCGGGGAGGCAGGCGAGAGCCGGGTCCGCTCGTGCGCGCTCCAGCTGGAGGCGGCGACGCGAATGAATCCTCGCATCCGGCGGGATCTCGTCGTGATCCATCGCCTGCTCTCACTCGAAAACGTCGGTGATCCCGACTGCCTCGAGACTGAACTGTTCTCGAACTTGTATCCGGACTCGGCGGAAGTCGAAACGATCTGCCTCCTGACCGAAATGCTCGAGGAGCTCCTGAATCAGGTCGACCGGCCTCTGCTCGCGGAAGAGGGCCAGCTCGCTTCCTGAGCCTTCGCCCGGCTCCCGCCACGGAGCCGGGCCTTGACGCACGACCGCTCAGGTTGTGCAAACGATGAGGTATCAATGTTCTCGAAAGAAGCTGTCCAACCTTCCTTGGACGATCTCGCCACCTCGACGATCCAACTCGGGCGTGAACTCGAACGCTCCGCACGTGCCGTTTCTCTTGGGGGCAATAGCAGGGACCACGGGTTCGTGGCTCGCACCATGCGCCATCTGGCCGAGCGCGACGCTTTCGACCAGCGGCACGCGGCCTCCCTCGCGGTCCTCCAAGATCTCATGGAAGCCGACCTCGCCTCAGAGGTGTTGCACACCGAACGCCGGTTCATTGAGACTCATCTCGACCGGAACGGTCAGCACGGCGAAGTTCGCGACTGTCCCGTCTATAGCGAGCGGGGACAGAAACTGCTGGACGTACAGAGAACCCTGCAACGGTTCATTGCGGCGTATGATGCGACCTTGGACCGCATTGCGGCCGAAAGGGCCCTGCGCCGGCTCTTGGCGGGATAGAAGGCGATTGATTCAGCCTTGCACATGACGTGGCGAGAGGAATAGCTCTATCCCGAATGAAAAAGGCAGGTATTCGACCAGTGCTCAAAAAGACTGAAGTTGGAGTAGATTTCTACCGGGTGGCGGATGTCGCGAGGCTCGAAGCCGCATAGAAAACTGGATGGGATGGGCCCGATTTTATCGGGCTTGAATATCGAAAAGAGTAGCCGAAGGGTCGCTATTTTGGCGGCCTTTTTTCGTTTGAAGTATTTGAACCTCCGCTCTATATAAAACTAAGCGACGACCCCTGCCATTCGAACCTGATTGTGGCAAGCGTCTTCGGGTGGACATCAATTGACTGTCGAATTGACAAGTTGGCAATTTTTCCGATTTTTGGCCCCTTGTAAATAGGGGGGGCAGACTCTCCTGATGGCCAAATAATGGTAGTCGGTTCAGCCGGCATGATGGAAAACCAACGACAAGTTGACCATCGGCCGGCTCTCTCGACCATTCTCGCAAGATTAATGAGGCCACTGCACCATCTTTGGCGCAGTGGCCTTAGGCTTAAGACGGCCGCCGCCTTCCGCGAGCGCGCCGGACGTCGGCAATAGGCTCCTGCAAAGCTGACACCGAAAAAGTTGCCGAGAACCAGTCTCTCGATAGGGACGGAAATGAAGGGCCGCCAAGCGATAGGGCTGAAGAATCCCTCGCCGTAATCGGCAGGATCAAGACCAGCTATGCCCACCATGCACTGTAAGTACCCGGAACAAACCGTAGGACCGGGCTTCAAGCCAAAATCCCAGTAAAATAAGCGCTGCGCAATCTCTTCACCGACCATGTGGCCGGATTGCTCACCATTGTCATGACCGCGTCGAGAGCCTCGCTCTGGGGGCTCGACGCCACATTTTGGGGCATCGTCGTAGGCCTTTGCGCGGCGGCGGTCACGCGATGGGCGCGGCTGGGCTTCAGCCCGCCATGGCTTCGGGCAAAGTGACCGGCGCATGGCCCCAATCGGCAAGTGCCGCGCGCAGCGCACGGGCGGTGTCGAGCGCCTCTGCGCCGTCGCCATGCACGCAAATCGAATGGAACGGCGTCGGCAGCACCAAGCCCTCGCGGGTGACGATGCCGCCCGCCTCGATCATGCGCTTCACGTGCGCGAGCGCTTCGCCTTTCCCATGAAGAACCGATCCGGGGCGGCTGCGCGGGGTCAGGCTGCCGTCAGCCTCGTAGGTCCGGTCGGCGAAAATCTCGAGCGCGACGCGAAGGCCCGCCGCATCGCCCGCGGCCGCGAGTTGGGACAGGGCGGGGGCAAGCAGGATCAGACCCGGATCGGTCTCAGCCACGGCGCGGGCGATCGTATCGGCTATGGCGCGATCGACGCAGGCCTGGTTGTTCATCGCCCCATGCGGTTTGACGTGGGTTATCGGATGGCCGAGGGCATGGGCCATGCCCGTCACCGCCGATATCTGGTAGATCACCGAAAGGCGCAGCTCCTCGCTCGAGAGCGCCATGGTGCGTCGACCGAAGCCCTGCAGGTCGGCATGCCCGGGATGCGCGCCGATGCTCGCACCGGTCTCCTTCGCGCGCGCAATGGCGCGTGCGATCACCACCGGATCTCCGCCGTGAAAGCCACAGGCGATATTGGCTGCGCCGACCACGCCGAGCAGCTCCTCGTCGTTGCCGATGACATAGGGGCCGAAGCTTTCGCCGAGATCGGCGTTGAGGTTGATCTTCACGGGCGGTCCTCCGGCTCGGAATGATGCGGGAAATGATCGGGGCGGAGCGCGTCGACCGCGCCGCCCACGAGGTTGACCTGCCACAATGCGCGCAGATCGATCCGTCCGGCATTGGCGGGGATGACAGCTTCTGCGATCCGGTCGAGCGCGGCACGCCGCGCGCGTGCGGCGGTCTCGGCCTCCTCGACGCTCACGGCGCTGAAGCGCAGCCTGTCGCCGGGCGCGAGCTGGGCGAGGCGCGACAGATCGGCGCCGATCACCGTGGCGATCTTGGGATAGCCGCCGGTGGTCTGGGCATCGGCCAGAAGCACGATGGGCTGGCCGCTGCCGGGCACCTGGATCGCGCCGGGCGCGATGCCGTCCGAGACGATGTCGGCACCCCGTTCGGAATGGGTGAGCCGCGGTCCTTCCAGCCGCATGCCCATGCGGTCGGTTTCGACGCTGACGCCGTATTCGCCGCCGAAGAAGGTCTCGTGCGCGGCGTCGGTGAACCACTCGATCTGCGGACCGGGAACGGCGCGCAGCGGGCCTGTTTCGGCCCGTGGCGGTGCGGCGAAAGTCAGGTCGCCCGGATCCCTCGCCGAGCCTTGGAGGGGGAGAACGTCGCCGTCTTCCAATCTTCGACCGAGGGGGCCGAGACCGGCGCGTGGCAGGGTCGAGCGGCTGCGCAGCGACATGGGCAGGTCGATCTCGCCGCCGATCCCGATCAGCGCCACAGGACAGCCCGCGTCGAGTGTCAGTGCGACGGTCTCGCCCGGATGCAAGGTGAAGGCGGTCCAAGCGCTCACTTTGCGCGGGTTGTCACCAGACACCTGTCCGCTCAGCCCGGGTCCGAGCGCGAGCCGCGCCGGCCCGTCCTCGGCCCGCAGTTTCGGCGCCACGAGGGCAACTTCGATCGCAGCGGCGTCAGAGGCGTTGCCCAGAAGCCGGTTCAGCAAATAGAGCGCGTCGCCGTCGAGCGCGCCTGCAGCCGGCACGCCGATTCCGCGTCCGCCCCGAAAGCCGGTGTCTTGCAGAAGGCTGCGCGCTCCGGCGCGGAGGAGGAGGAGACGGGCGTTCATTGGGCCGTCTCCGCGAAGCTGGCGGGATCGATGGTGCCCTGCGCCAGCGCGGCCTCGATCCGCCCGAACTCCTTCATCGATACCGGGTCGAAGCGGACGCGATCGCCGGCCTCGAGCAGCGCCGGGGCAGCACGTTCTGCCTCGAAAAGCGGCACGGGACAGCGCCCGACGATGTGCCAGCCGCCGGGGCTCTCGAACGGGTAGATCACCGTCAGTCCATTGGCGATGGCAACGGAGCCTTGCGGCACCCGGGTGCGGGGGCTGGTGCGGCGCGGCACCGAGAAGCCCTCGGGAAGTTCGCCCATGAAGGGCAGGCCGGGCAGGAAGCCGATCGCGTAGACATGGTGCTCGTTTGCGGCATGGCGGGTCACGATTTCCTCACGCGTCAGCTCGAGCCGGGCAGCCAGATCATCGAGATCCTCACCTTCGTAACAGCAGGGCAGCCGCCATAGGCGACCGCCCTCGCGGGCCTCGGGCGGGGTGCCCTCGAGGGCGAGGCGGACCCGCGCGACGAGATCGGCCTGACGGCCTTGGAGCGGATCGTAATGCAGGGTGATCGAGCAGAAGGCGCGCGACAGCTCCAGCGCACCGGGCAATTCGCCGCTCTCGAGCATCGCGGCCAGCCGCGCCTGCGCCGCACCGACGCGCGCCGCGGCCTCTGGGCCCACCCGGGTCGCGAGCTCGAAAGTGACGGCCCGGTCGGCCAGGGGGCGGGCGGCGATCAGCTCCATCTCGGATCTCCGGATCAGCAGGGTTACCGGGACGCTAGAGCGGTCCCCAGCAGATATCAACAATATGTCGATAAATTACCGACAAGGATCGCGACGATAATCGATAGATTGATTGTTAAGCGCCCGCGTTGCAGCCTGACGGAGACAGCGAAAGGACGTGACGGACATGAGCGGACGGATGAAAAGAGGCGCAGATGCGCAGGATAGGAAGACACCCAAGATCGTGTCGTCGGAGCATCTCGCCCAAGATGAGGGCTGGGAGCTTTCGGAGTACGAATACGGGCTGATCGTGGCGCATAACGCCTTCACGCGTTGGATGGCGCGCTGCCTCGCCGCGGTGGTCGGCCACTCCAATTTCAGCGCGCTCGACGTGCTGGTGCTGCACAACGTCAATCATCGCGGGCGCCCGAAACGCCTGTCTGACATATGCTTCGTGCTCAATATCGAGGATCAGCACACCGTGACCTACGCGCTCAAGAAGCTGGTGGCCGAGGGGCTGGTTGAAGGTGAGCGCCGCGGCAAGGAGCGCTACTACGCCACCACCGAACACGGAGCCGAAATCTGCCAGAAATATCGGCAATTGCGGGAAATCTGCCTGCTAGACACGCTTCACTCCATGGACTCCGATAGCGAGGAATTGCGCCGGTTGGCGACAGTTCTTCGTGGAATGTCAGGACTTTACGATCAAGCGGCGCGATCCGTCGCCTCGGTCTGAGCGCGGTACGCTGAAAAAATATCGGTAAATCGCCAAGAACTTGTTTACAACTAACGCTGGCCGCGACTAGCGTTACGTAACTGCCGTGAAAGGGCCGGAGGAGATCCGATTTGCATGACACGACCGCTCCGATCCTAACCGTCGAGAATCTGTCGATCTCCTTTGGCGACACTCAGGCCGTGCGCGGCCTGAGCTTCGAAGTTCCACGCGGCGGCACGCTCGCCATCGTCGGCGAAAGCGGATCTGGCAAGTCGGTCACCTCGATGGCGGCGATGGGGCTGTTGAAGTTCACCGGCGGTCGCGTCACCTCGGGCCGCATCCAGCTGCACGGCAAGGGGGGCGAGACCGAGATCACCGGTGCCTCGGAGGCCGATCTGCGCCGCATCCGCGGCAACCGGATCTCGATGATCTTTCAGGAGCCGATGACCTCGCTCGACCCGGTCTTCACGATCGGCAGCCAGATCGGCGAGGCGCTGAAGCTGCACCGGGGCATGCGCGGACGGGCGGCGCGCGACGAGGCAGAGCGGCTGTTGGAGCTGGTACGGCTGCCCAATGCTCGCGCCCAGCTCGACCGCTACCCGCACCAGCTTTCGGGTGGCATGCGGCAACGGGTGATGATCGCGATGGCGGTATCCTGCCGCCCCGACCTGCTGATCGCAGACGAGCCGACCACCGCGCTCGACGTCACGATTCAGGCACAGATCCTGCAGATCATCCGCGATATGCAGTCCGAGTTCGGCACCTCGGTCGTGTTCATCAGTCATGACATGGGCGTGGTCTCGGAGATGGCCGACGAGATCGTGGTGATGCGCCATGGCGAGATGGTCGAGAAGGGCCGCGCCGAGGATGTGATCCTGCGGCCCAAGGCCGACTACACCCGCGCGCTGATGGCCGCGGTGCCGAAGATCGGTGCAATGCAGGGCCAAGAAAGCCCGCGCAAGTTCGACCTGCCTGGGCAGGCCGCCGAAGAGACAGGCGCGCATCCGAACCCGGAACGGACCGAGCCGCTGGTCCGGCTCGACAAGGTGACGACGCGCTACGATCTGACATCGGGCTTCTTCGGCCGGGTCAGCCACCGGGTCCACGCCGCCGAGGAGGTCAGCTTCGAGATTCACCCGGGCGAGACGCTGGCGCTGGTGGGTGAGAGCGGCTCGGGCAAGTCGACGGTTGGCAAGACGCTGCAGCAGCTCGTCACCCCGGTCTCGGGTCGCATTCTCTATCGCGGCACCGACATCCTGTCGCTCGATCCGGCCGAGCGGCAGCGCTTCAAGCGCGAAATCCAGTACATCTTCCAGGATCCCTACGGCTCGCTCAACTCGCGCAAGACGGTGAAGCAGAGCCTTATCGAGCCGATGGCCACGCATGGGCTCTTGAAAAACGCTGATGCGCAGGTGGCCGATCTGCTGACCTCGGTGGGGCTCAAGCCCGAGCACGCCGGGCGCTACCCGCACGAGTTCTCCGGCGGCCAGCGCCAGCGTATCGCCATCGCCCGCGCGCTCTCGGTCGATCCGGGGCTGATCATCGCCGACGAGGCGGTCTCGGCGCTCGATGTCAGCGTGCAGGCGCAGGTGATCAACCTGATGATGGATATCCAGGCCCGGCGCGGGCTGGCCTATCTTTTCATCAGCCACGACATGGCCGTGGTCGAGCGGGTCAGCCACCGCGTCGCGGTGATGTATCTGGGCGAGATCGTCGAGATGGGCACCCGTCGCCAGGTCTTCGAGACGCCGCAACACCCCTATACGAAGCGCCTGCTGCGCGCCGTTCCGGTGATGGACCCGACCCGTCCGCCGGAACGCGTCACGCTGACGGGCGACATCCCAAGCCCGGTCAGGCCGGTCGGCGATCCGCGGCGCAGCCACGGTTTCGTCGAGGTCGCGCCGGGTCACCTGCTGGCCGACAATCACCAAGACTTCGAAAAATACAGGGAAGGTATCGCATCATGACGGATCTGAAATCGCGCTTGCTGATCGCGGCGCTGGCCGCCACCACCGCGCTTACGGCGGCCCCCGCGCTCGCCGAGGGCACGCTCACCGTGGCGCAGCGCCAGGATCCGGCCAACTGGGACCCGGTTGACACCTTCCTTGTCGCCTGGGGCTCGGTCGCTTCGAACATCTATGACGGCCTCGTGCGCCGCGACGAGAACCTCGATCTGCAGCCCGGCCTCGCCGAAAGCTGGGAAGTGCTCGACGAGGGCATGCGCATCCGCTTCAAGCTGCGCGAGGGCGTGCAGTTCCACAATGGCGAGCCGTTCAATGCCGAGGCGGTGAAATACACCTTCGACCGACTTCTAGGCGAGGTCGGCGGCGCCGGTCCGCAGCAGTCGAACTACACCACCATCTACCGCGTCGAGGTCGTCGACGCGACCACCGTCGATTTCCACATGGCCCAGCCCGACCCGGTGATCCTGACCAAGCTGTCGGGCTACGGCGCGATGATCGTGCCCCCGCAATACATCGAGGAAAACGGCCAGGAGCATTTCGACATGAACCCGGTCGGCACCGGCCCGTTCAAGTTCGTCAGCTACGAGCAGGGCGCGCGGATCGAGCTGGAGGCCAACGCGGAGTACTTCGAGGGTGCGCCGGAGCTCCACGGGCTGGTGTTCCGCTTCATCCGCGAGGATGCGACGCGTCTGGCCGAGCTGCAGTCGGGCGGTGTCGACCTCGTCACCGACGTCGCCTTCTCGGCGGTGCCGACCATCGAGGCCGCTGACAATGCCGGGATCGTCGCGGTCGCCGGGCCTTCCATCTACTCGCTGGCGTTGAAGACCAAGGACGCCGTGACCGAGGACGTGCGGGTGCGCCGCGCGCTCAACATGGCCGTCGACAAGCAGGCGCTGATCGACGCCTTCCTCGCCGGGCGCGGCAGCCCGATCGCCAGCCTGCAGGGCGAGCTGTCCTTCGGCCATGATCCCGAGCTCGAGGGCTATCCCTTCGACCCGCAGCAGGCGATGGCGCTGCTCGAGGAGGCCGGCGTCGCGCCGGGCACCGAGATGACGATCGACTACCGCGCCGGCAACTCGACCTTCAACGAGGTGGCGCAGGCGCTGACCGGCTTCTTCGCCGCGGTGGGGCTGAATGTCGGTCTGAACCCGGTAGAGGACGGTGTCTTCCTCAACGAGATCGTGCCGCAGGGCCGGACCAACGAGATGTACCAGTTCAGCTGGGGCGGCTGGACCTTCGACTTCGACAACACCGCCTATCTGACCTACCACGAAGGCGAGAAGTGGAACCCCTACGGCACCTCCGACGAGATGAACGCGCTTCTCGACGAGCAGCGCCAGTCGCCCGACCAGGAGCTGCGCGAGGAGATCCTGCAGAAGGTGGCCCAGCTCGCGCATGAAGAGGCCTACCACATTCCGCTCTACAACGAGGAGACGGTCTACGCGGTAGCCGACCGGGTCGAGGGCTTCGTGCCCGCCCCCGACAAGCGCCTGCGCCTCACCGATGTGAGCGTCGCCGAGTAAGACCATGCAGCCGGCGCGGGGGATCGCCCCCCGCGCCGGGACTTCCCCTCCGGAGGCCGACTTGCCCATCCTTTCCTTCATCCTCAAGCGCGTGATCCAGGCTGGCTTTGTGCTGGTCGCGGTGACGCTGTTCGTCTCCTTCGCGATCCGTCTCACTGGCGACCCGGCGGTGATGATGCTGCGCGAATCCGCGAACGTGACCCCGGAAGATCTCGCGAGAATCCGCGAGGGGTTAGGCCTGAACCGACCGTTCCTCGTGCAGTACGGCGATTTCATCGGCGGGCTGCTGACCGGCGAACTGGGCAACAGCTTCTTCAGGGGCGCGATCGCGCCGCTGATCTCCGGCGCGCTTGGTGCGACGCTGCTTCTGGCGCTGACCTCGCTGGCAGTGTCGCTGCTGATTTCGGTGCCGCTGGGCATCTATGCCGCCACGCATCGTGGCTCCTTCGGGGATCAGCTGGTGCGGGTGCTGTCGCTCGCGGGGCTGTCTTTCCCCAATTTCTGGCTTGGCATCATGTTGGTGCTGATCTTCTCGGTGACGCTGCGCTGGCTGCCGCCATCGGGCTTTACGGGGCCGCAATCGCTGATCATGCCCGCCGTGACCATCGGCGTGATCCTGACCTCGACCAACCTGCGCATCGTGCGCACCACCATGCTCGACGTGCTGTCGTCGCAGTTCATCATGGTGGCCCGCGCCAAGGGGCTGTCGCAGACCGCGGTGATCTACAAGCACGCGCTGCGCAACAGCTCGATCGCGCTGGTCACCTATCTCGGCCTGCAGTTCGGCTCGCTGATGGGCGGTCTCGTGGTGGTCGAGCTGGTGTTCAACTGGCCCGGCATGGGCACGCTCGCCATCGAGGCGATCGCGCAGCGCGATTACCCGATCCTGCAGACGGTGATCTCGATCCTCGCGGTGCTGATCGTCGCCGTGAACCTTCTGGTCGATCTCACCTACATGCTGCTCGACCCCCGCATCAGACTGGAGTGACGCCATGACGGGCTTCAAGAATTTCGAGTTCGTCGCAGGCCTCGTGCTGATCGTGCTGATCGGCGGTGCCGTGGCGCTCTCGGGGCTGCTGTTCCCCGATGGCGGCCGCGCCATGGACCTGACAGCGCGGCTGACCGCCCCATTCACTGGCTGGAACCACCCCTTGGGCACCGATCCGCTCGGGCGCGACATTCTCGCCCGCGTCGTCGTGGGGGGACGCGTGTCATTCTTCGTCGGCATCGTCTCGGCGCTCGGCGCGGTGGTGATCGGCACTGTAGTGGGCCTTCTGGCGGGCTATTACCGCGGGCCTTGGGATATGTTCCTGATGCGCTTCGCAGACATCCAGCTGGCGCTGCCCTTCATCCTCTTGGCGATGACCGTGATCGCGATCATCGGGCCGGGGCTCGACCGGATCATCGTGCTGATGATCGTCGCACAATGGGTGCAGTACGCCCGACTGATCCGCGGCTCTGTCCTCTCGCTCAGGCAGGCCGAATTCGTGCAGGCGGCGCAGAGCTACGGCCTGCCGGACCGAAAGATCCTGTTCGGCCATATCCTCCCAAACGCGATGGGCCCGCTGGTGATCCTCGCCACGCTGAACGTCGCCAACAACATCCTGCTGGAGAGCAGCCTGACTTTCCTCGGCCTCGGGATCGACCCGCTAGTGCCGAGCTGGGGCGGCATGCTGGCGGATGGTCGCAACTACATCCAGACCGCGCCCTGGGTCACGATCTTTCCCGGTCTTGCGATCATGCTGACGGTACTGGGCCTGAACCTCTTGGGTGACTGGCTGCGCGACCGGCTCGACCCGCTGGGCGCGACGAAGTGACGAAGCGCGTCTTCGACCGCACGATCGACACGCTGCCCGAAGCCGCGACCGCCGCCTGGGTCTTCGAAGGCCCAAGCGCGCGGCGCGCGGCGCAGGCACGGGCCCGCGCCGAGGGGCGCGATCTGCGGCTGCACTCGGCCTACAAGACGCTGTTGCACGAGGTGCTGGAACAGGGGCTGCTCGACGACGCCGCCCGCGCCACGATCCACTACCCGGTGGTCGAGGGCTGCCCCGAGGACCGGTTCCGGCTCGAATGCTACCCGCTACACGCACTGGTCTCGCATTGCGAAATCGCCTTCGCGCCGCGCCCGCACGAGGGGGAGGGCTTGCCCGCCTACGAGATCGAGACGCCGGAGGCACGCCACCTTGTGCCGGTGCCGGTGCGCTGGGTCCAACTCGATGATGGCAGGGCGCTCGCCGCCTGTGGCTGGGTCGAGGACGGGCAGGGCGGGCGGCACCTGCCGACCGAATACGAGATGATCTATCAGACGGTCTGCGAGACCCTGCGTGCGATGCCGCTCGATCCGCTCTCGCCGGACGAGCCCGATGGGCCCTTCTTCGACCGGCTCGAAGTGATCGTCGAGCTGCCATACGAGGATCAGGTCCTGCCCATCGGCTCCGAGGTGATCTCGCTGGCCGAGGCGATGCATGAGGAGATCTACTTCACCGCGCTGGAGATCTTTCAGAAGCGGCTCGGCCTCGCGTCGGGGCAGCGCTCGGTCAAGGCCGGTCAGATCGTGCCGCTGGTACGGCGCGGCGACGTGCCCCGACTGAAGATCCGGACCGCGCGGACCGAGCCTGCGCTCGACCGCGACCAGCCCGGACGCCCGGCGCTCGACGCGGCGACGCAGTGGCTCTATCCGGCCCAGATCTCGGCCCATCTCGCCGCGATCGGCGGTGTGGCCTATGCCGCCCGTTCGCGGCAGGGGCGTGCGGTCGAGGGACGGCACGTCGTCGGACGTGGTCCGGCGCGGATCGCGATTTCGGCCGGGCAGCATGCCAATGAAAGCTCGCCCATAGTCGGCGCGCTGCGCGCGGGGCGGGATCTGGCCGCCGAAGGCGAGGTAAGCTTCACGCTGAACCCGCTTGAGAATCCGGATGGCTATGCGCTGTTCCGCGACCTTTGCGCCGACAATCCGCGCCACATGCACCATGCAGCGCGCTATACCGCGAGCGGTGCGGATCTGAGCCACGGGGCGGGCCGTTTCGAAAGTGCGATCCGCGATCTTGCCCATGACCGGCTTCCGGCCGAGGTGCATGTGAACCTGCATGGCTACCCTTCGCATGAATGGACCCGACCATTGACCGGCTACATTCCGCGCGGGTTCGCCCAATGGACCATACCCAAAGGATTTTTCCTGATACTGCGCCATTATCCGGCGCAAGAAGCGTTGGCCCGCGCGGTGCTGCAGGCCGGCCTCGACGCGCTCGTCGATTTTCCAGAGCTCATGGCGCAGAACCGTCGAATGCTCGATCTCTATCGCCGCTATGTCGGGGCGGAGAGCTTCGAGGTGCATGCGGGCTGCATTCCCTTCACGATAAGCGCCAGCCCGGAGCCGCTCTATCCGGTGACCCTGATCACGGAGGCGGCGGACGAAACCGTGGGCGGCGAGGATTTCCGCATCGCGCAGGAAGGCCAGTACCGGGTCGTGCGCGCGGTGAGCGACATGCTGCGACGGCGCAGCCAAAGCAGCTGAGCCCCAGCGCCTTTGCGGCTCAATTATCGATGCGTCCTGCAGATGGTTCCATTGAAACCGCTATGGCATATGAGATGCCGCCGTGCGGCGTGTCCGTCGTCAGATGACTTGGGACACGGTGGTCTGACGTCGAACGGAGGCTCTGGCTCGTTCGGGCTTCTGTTCATGCCGCCGTCTGGCGATGCAGCGAACGGCGCTTCTCGATGGTCTTGGCTTTGGTTTCCTTTCATCGATTGGGAATGGCTCCGGCCTTGCTGAGATAGGCGTCGGCCGGGGTGATGTTGCCGACGCTCTCGTGGTCGCGGTGGTGGTTGTCAGTCGCCCCGCGGCCGGTGCCTCAGCTCCGGCCCTTGCGGTCCGCATAATCCTTCACGAACTGGCCGATCTTCTCCTGCGACAGGTCGAGGCCGCGTTCACGGCCCTTTGCTAGGGCCGCATCGCCGTCCAGCCCTTCGCGAGCCGCCATGGCCATGAGCGTCATCGCGCCCGCGCGCTTGCCCGAGGCGCAGTGGAACAGCACCGGACCCGACAGGTCCGCAAGCTTTTGGCGGAAATCTTCCACCAGTGCGTCGTCAAGCGCGTCCGGCGCCACCGGGTGGTGCAGGTAGGTGAGGCCCGCCGCTTCGGCGAGCCGCCGTTCCTCGTCCGGCGTGATCTCCTGCTTTTCCTCCGCCGTGCGGAAGTTCACCACGCTGCGAAAGCCTTGGTCGGCTGCCTGCCGCAGCGCGGCTTCGTCCGGGGCGAAGCGGGCGACACTGTGATTGCTGTCGATCTCGACGACGTTGTCCATCTGGGTCCTCACTGGTGTTCGGGGGTTTCGGTGGGGTAGCCGGCGGCGGTCCAGGCCTTCCAACTCCCCGGTACGTTGCGGATGTTTGAAAAGCCTCGCGCCGCGAGCAGGCTCGACGCGATGCTCGCGCGAAAGCCGCTGGCGCAGTAGGTGGCGTAGGTCGCGGAGCGATCGAGCTCGTCCAGCTTCTCCCGCAACTCGCCAAGGAAGGCATGGGTCGCGCCGGGAATATGGCCGCCCTCCCACTCATCGGGCTTGCGCACGTCGAGCGGGGTGATGTCCTTGGCCTCCTTCAGCTCATGCACCGAGATCTGCGGGATCTGTGCGAAGTCGCGCCCGGCCTCGCGCCATGCACTCATGCCGTCGGCGAGATAACCGCCGAACTCGGTAAAGCCGGTGCGCCACAGCAGCTTCACGACGTCCGGCAGTTCGCGATCGTCGCCCAGAACAAGGTGGATCGGACGCTCAGGGTCCAGCAGCCACCCGGCCCAGACCGACAGCTCGGGCCGCGCGCCGATGTTGAGTGCGCCTTTCATGTGGCCCGCGCCGAACCCCATCATGTCGCGCACGTCGAGGATCTGCGCGCCGCTCTCGGTCGCTTCGGCGAATTGCTCGACCGTGAGGGGCGGCACGCGCGGCAGGTTGCGCAATACCTCCGGGCCTTTGGCGTTCACCTTCTTCAGCCGGGGGTAATGGGTGGGGACGGGCGGCGCGTCCGCTTGCATCACCTTCTTGAATTCATCAAGGCTCTCGATTTTTGCGTAGTCGTTGAAACGCCGCTCGTAGCCGATGGTCGAGGACATGCGGTCACCGATATCGGGCCCGCAGGCAGAGCCGGCGCCGTGGCAGGGATAGATGATGACGTCGTCCGGCAGCGCCATGAACACGTCGCGCACCGTGTGGAACAGCTTTTCGGTCAACTCCTCGGTCTGGTCATCGCCCATCAGGTCAGGGCGGCCGACGCTGTCGACGAAGAATGCATCGCCCGAAAGCACTCCCCATGGCGTCTCGGTGTCGCCGTCATAGAGGAGGTAGGACATGTGCTCGGGCGTGTGGCCGGGGGTGAAGCGCGCCTTGATCCGCAGCCCGCCGAAGCGGAATTCATCGCCGTCGCGGACCGCCTCGTGCGCAAAGCCGTATTCGGCGCCGCCCTCGGTGCTGACATAGAGCTTGGCCTGACCGCCGAGCCGGTCGACCAGCTCGCGCGTGCCGCTCATGAAGTCGGCGTGGATGTGGGTTTCGAACACATGGGTGATGGCGAGGCCGAAGCGGCGCGCCGCCTCGAGGTAGATCTCGACGTCGGGGCGCGGGTCGACGACGGCACAGACATGTGCGGCATCGTCGCCCAGCAGATAGGAGCATTCGGCGACGCCGTCGGTTAGGATCTGTTCGAAGCGCAGAGTCATGGCAGGTCCTCCTTCACATGCGAGAACGGGAATGCTTGGGACTGGGTTCCTCAGACCGACGGGCGAAAGCATGCCTCTGCCGATGCCCGGATGAAGGGTGGACAGATAGTAGAGACGTAGTTGAATGTATGAATGCGTAGGAGCGGCGCGGTCGGGCCCGAGCGGAGGAGGAACCGTGCAGGTGCCCGGCATGGTGGGGCATGCCGCCCATAACCGCTCAAGGGAGGACGAAATGACGATACTGAAAAGGATGCGCGGCGCACTGGCCGTGGGCCTGGCCGCGCTGACGCTGCTGTCGGCGGGCGTGGCGACGGCCGAAAGCGACCGCTACGGCCAGCAGAAAGTGGTCTATCACATCAACGGCAATGGCGGCGAAGCGGACAAGGCCTATCGCGGTGCGCTGCGCAACGTGCAGAACCACATCAACGCGGTGGGCAAGGACAACATCGAGGTCAAGGTCGTGCTGCACGGCAATGGCGTCGGGCTGTTACAGAATGCGATGGAGAACGAGCAGCTGCAGATGGACGTGACCAGCCTGCGTGGCCAGAACGTCTCCTTCCTCGTGTGCAACAACACCCTGACCGGGCGCGACATCAATTACGAGACCGATCTCTTCGAGGTGTTCGAGGACCAGATCGTACCATCCGGCGTGGCCGAGCTGAGCTACCTGCAAGGGCAGGGCTATACCTACGTCAAGCCGTGAAGCCGAGGCTGAGCCGCGCGTCGCGGCTCAGCGTCCCCCGGCGACGGTGAGACCGAGCAGCCGCCAGAGCTGCATGCCCCCGCGGTAGTAGCTGATCCGGTCCGCCGGGTAGCCCGCGCCGATCATCGCGCGGATCGCGGTCGGCGACTGGCCGCACCACGGGCCGTTGCAGAACAGCGCCACGCGCGGCGCCTCCGTGCAGTCCCAGCCCTCGAAATCCGGCTCGCAACCCAACTCGCCCAGCCGGTCGGTGATCCGGTCCCACGGCATGTGGATCGCGCCGGGGATGGTGCCGCCTTCGAACCACTCGCGGGTGCGGCTGTCGATCACCACCGCCTCCGGGTCCTCCAGCATTTCCAGCAATTCCAGCTCGCCGATGGTGGTAACGCCCTCAGCGGGGGTCATCGGCTGGATGCAGAACGGGGGGCAAGCGCGCGAGGTCTTGGCGAAATCGCCGGTGAGCACCGCCTCGTTGTCCTGCTCGCGCATGATCTCGATCGGACCGTCATCGGTCTCGACTGTGACCGACATGCGCTCGGCGTCGATGCCGACCGGTTCGGCCAGGGCCGGGGCGGCGAGAAGGGCGAAGGCGACGGCGAGGCGGATCATGGCTGGTCTCCCTTATTGCGCGGCCCAAGGCACGCGCGCGATGCGGCAGCGGTCCCACAAGGTTTCGAGCGCCGAGGCGAGCCAGTCGAGGTCGGCCTCGGAGTGCACCGGCGACGGCGTGATGCGCAGCCGCTCGGTGCCGCGCGGCACGGTGGGGTAGTTGATTGGCTGGATGTAGATCCCGAACTCGTTGAGCAGCAGGTCCGACAGCCAGCGGCATTTGACCGGATCGCCCACCATGACCGGCACGATATGGCTCGGGTTCGGCAGATGCGGAATGCCAGCCGCGTCGAGCCGGGCCCGCAGCATGGCGACCCGTTCGGCCTGCAGGCGGCGCTCGGCATCCGAGGTCTTGAGGTGCCGCACGGCGGCGCGCGCGCCCGCCGCCACGGCCGGGGGCAGGGCAGTGGTGAAAATGAAGCCGGAGGCGAAGCTGCGCACGAAGTCGCACAGCGCCGCCGAGGCCGCGATATAGCCGCCCATCACGCCATACGCCTTGCCCAGCGTGCCCTCGATCACGTCGATGCGCCCCATCAGCCCTTCGCGCTCGGCGACACCGCCGCCGCGCGGGCCGTAGAGGCCGACGCCATGCACCTCGTCGAGATAGGTCATCGCGCCGTAGCGCTTGGCCAGGTCGCAGATGCCCGCGATGGGGGCGATGTCGCCATCCATCGAGTAGACGCTCTCGAAGGCGATGATCTTCGGGGCATTGGCGGGCAGCGCGGCGAGCTTCGTCTCCAGATCGGCAAGGTCGTTGTGCTTCCAGATCACCTTCTCGGCGCGGCTGTGGCGGATGCCCTCGATCATGCTGGCGTGGTTGCCCGCATCCGACAGCACCACGCAGCCGGGGATGCGCGACGCCAGCGTGCCGAGCGAGGCCCAGTTCGAGACGTATCCGCTGGTGAACAGCAGCGCCGCTTCCTTGCCGTGCAGATCGGCCAGTTCGCGTTCCAGCGCGACGTGGTGGCGGGTGGTGCCGGAGATGTTGCGCGTGCCGCCCGCGCCGGCACCGACTTCGTCGATGGCCTCGTGCATTGCGGCCAGCACCTTCGGATGCTGGCCCATGCCGAGATAGTCGTTCGAGCACCAGACGGTGACCTCGGAGGGCGCGGGGCCGTCATGCCGCGTCGCGGAGGGAAAGGCGCCGCGATGCCGCTCCAGCTCTGCGAAGCGGCGGTAGTTGCCCTCGTAGCGCAGGCGGTTCAGCTCGGCGGTGAAGAAGCTGTCGAAGGCCACCCGCTACTGTCCCGCCGCCTCGCGCGCGATGCCGTCGAGCAGCGACTGCACATCCTGCATCGGGCCTTCCGGCATCGCCCGGTAGCCGATCTCGACGGCGCCGTCCTTGTCGGTGACGAAGATCCCGTAGGGACAATGCGCGATGTTGGAGGGATCGGCCTCCATCACCTTGCGCGACACCACGGCCGAGCAGAACAGGAAGACATCGGCCGCGTCGAAGATCGTCACGTCGCTGCCCACGTCCTCGCCGGTGCGGTTGAGCATGTCGCCGACCCGGCTGACGTAGTCGACCACCAGCCCCTCGCCGACGATGGCGCTCTCGACGCTGAAGGTCGCGTCTTCGAAGCTGCCGTCGAAGGGGTAGGTGATCACCTCCTGCGCCGACGCGGCCCCACCCGCAATCGCGGCCACAGCCGCCAAAAGGATCCGTCTCATGGCCTTACTCCTCCCCTGTTGCGAGTCCGGCCGGGCATGGCCCGGCCTTCTCCCTCCTGCCACCGAAATGGCGATGCGGGCGGCCCGGCTCGGGCCGCCCGGTATGGTTCACTCGCCCTGCGCCTCGAGGAAGGCGGTGATGGCGGCGATGTCCTCGTCGCTGCGCAGGCCCGCAAAGGACATCTTGGTGCCCTTCAGATAGGCGCGCGGATCGGCGAGGAAGCCCGCGAGGCTCTCGTGATCCCAGACCAGCCCGTTCGCGCCGGCCTCTTCCATCGCGCCGGAATAGCGGAAACCCTCGACCGTGCCGGCGGTGCGCCCGACGATGCCGTTGAGCTGCGGGCCGCTGCGGTTCTTGGCGTTCTCGCCGACCTGGTGGCAGGCGGAGCATTTCTTGAAGACGCGCTCGCCCGCTGCGACCAGTTCCGGGTCGGGCGCGGCGCTGGCCTCCTCGGCCGCCTCCGCCGGGGCCGCTTCCGCGTCGGCACCTTCGGCGGAGGCATCCCCTGCCTCGGTTTCGGCGGCCGCGTCTTCCGGCGCCGTGGGCTGGTCGCCCGCTACCGCCTCTTCGGCGGGTTCCGCATCCATGGGCTGCGCCTCGGCCTGCTCCTCGACCTGGACGGCGGTCTCCACCACCTCGGCCTCGCCTTCCTCGGAACCGGGCGTCACGTCGAGCACGGCGGCGCGCATGGTGATCTCGACGCTGTCCTTGCAGCTCTCCATGCAGACTTCGCCGGTAAATACGGCAAGCTCGGTCTCGGGCCGGTCGTCGGGCTTGAAACCCTCGGCATTCGGCATCTCGACCTCGGCGAAGCTCTCGTTCGACAGCTCGAAATCATCCTCGACGATGTTGTTGAGGTAGAGCAGGTAGGCAGTGATCGCATAGACCTCGTCGGGCTCCAGCGACTGCGCATCGCCGAAGGGCATGGCGCGGTGCACATAGTCCCAGACGGTCGAGAGATAGGGCCAGTAGGAGCCGATGGTCTTGACCGGGTCCTTGCGCTCGAGCGTGCCCTGACCGCCCGCCAGCTGGGGCCAGCGGCCGACCGCCTCGCCGAAATCGCCGTGGCAGGAGGCGCATTTCGCGACGAAGACTTCCTCGCCGGTCCAGACATCGCCCGAGCCCACCGGCAGGCCCTGCCCGTCGGGGCGGATGTCGATGTCCCAGGCCGCGATTTCCTCGGGCAGCGCCTCGCGGCCCAGCCTATAGCCGCCATCGCGGGCGGGGGCAGGGGCCTCGGCGGTGGTCTGCACGGCCGCCTCGGGGGCCGGGGCGGGCGCCTCGGTCTCCTGCGCGTTGGCGGCGGCCACGAATGACACGCGCGCGGGCGCCGGCATGTCGACCACGAACTGGTCGGCGAGCACGTAGGCCAAGGTCAGCACGCTCGCCGTGCCGGCGGAGGCGGGGGCGAGTATCTTAAGAAATTTCGACATTTTCCGCCTCGCCGCGCTCGTTGACATGCCAGGTCTGGATGCCGTTGTTGTGGTAGATGGAGTTTTCGCCGCGGATCTCGCGCAGCTCGTCCTTGGTCGGCTGCACGTAGCCGGTGGAGTCGTGCGCCCGGCTCTGCAGCAGCAGCGGTTTCCCGTCCCAGTCGAACTCGAAGTAGAAGCGGTGCATCGACTTGTCGAAGCTCGGCCCCGACATGCGCGCCTGATGCCAGTTCTTGCCGCCGTCGAGCGTCACGTCGACGCGCGGGATGGTGCCGCGGCCCGACCAGGCGACGCCGGTGAGCACGGTCGGCCCCTTGGAATGCAGGATCGGCGCCTGCGGGCTGGGATTGGTGATGACCGACTTGGCGTCCATCTCCCAGGTGAAGCGGCGGGCGATGCCGTTATCCAGCAGGTCGGTGTATTTCGACGTCTCCTCGCGGTGATGCCAGGGCTGGTCGCCGACCTCGATCCGGCGCAGCCACTTGATCCACATGTTGCCTTCCCAGCCGGGCACGACGAGGCGGACCGGGTAGCCCTGCTCGGGGCGCAGCGCCTCGCCGTTCATCTTGAAGGCGACGAGGCAGTCATCCATCGCCTTCTCGATCGGGATCGAACGGGTCATTGCGCTCGCGTCGGCGCCCTCGGGCATGATCCACTTGCCGTTGGTCTTGACGCCGGCCTCTTCGAGCAGGAGCCGCAGCGGCACGCCGGTATACATGACGTTGTGGATCATGCCGTGGGTGTATTGGCAGCCATTGAGCTGCGCGCCGGCCCATTCCATGCCCGAGTTCGCCGCGCATTCGAGGAAGTAGACCCGGTTCTCGCGCGGGAAGCGCATCAGGTCCTGCATGGTGAAGACGAGCGGCTTGTCGACGAGGCCGTTGATCATCAGCCGGTGCGCGGCCGGGTCTACCTCGGCGATGCCGGCGTGATGCCGCTCGAAGCACAGCCCGTTCGGGGTGATGATGCCGTCGAGCTCGTGCAGCGGCGTGAAGTTCACCGAGGAGACCGGATCGGCGGTCAGCCATTCGACGTTGCGCCGGATGACATGCGCCTCGTGCTTCGACGGGGTACCGTAGGGCCGCGCGTCGACGCCGTCGCCCAGATACTGCATCCAGGGCTGCAGCTCGGTGATCGCCGGATCGGGGGTCTGCGCCGCCACGCGGCTGCCCGCGATCGCGCCGCCAGCGGCGAGCGCACCGGTCAGGAAGCCGCGCCGCGAGGGGGCGGAATCGTTGCTCATGCTCGGGGTCCTCTTGTCGTCCATGTCGGGGCGGCTCATCCGGCCACCACGTCGACGCTGGTGTTTGGGTCGATGGAAACGGTGCCCTGCTTGCGGATGTGGCTCTCCACCACGTCCCAGATCGCCGGGCCCTCGGTGCCCTCGTTGACGCTGGCCCATCCGGCCACGACATAGGTTTTCGACGGATCGATCTTTTCGCCCGACGACAGCAGCGTCATCTCGGTGACGCGGCTGCCCTGCGGTTGGGCGATGTCGATCCGGTAGCCCATGCCGCCGACGCGGACCATGTCGCCGCCCTGCTGGTAGTAGGGATCGGGGTTGAACAGGTTGTCGGCGACGTCTTCGAGGATGAGCTTCAGAGTCTCGCCGGTCATCTCCGAGCGGTAGGCCTCCGGATAGCTCATCGCGGTGGCGTTGAAGACGTCCTCGCGGGTGATCTCCTGCCCGGGCATCAGCGAGGCGCCCCAGCGGAAGCCGGGGGAGAGCGCGATGTCGGCCTCGCGCTCGGAAATCAGCGCGTTGCAGATCAGGTCGTCCCAGGTGCCGTTGAAGTTGCCGCGCCGGTACAGCAGCGAGTCCGTGGTGCCGAGCACCTCGGCCATCTCGTCCTTGAAGGGCGCACGCGTCTCCTCGACCAGCGCGGTCATCTCCGCATCGGGGGCGATCACGTCCGAGAAGATCGGGATCAGCCGGTGGGTCAGCCCCTTCAACGCGCCGTCCTGCACGTCGAGATCGACGCGGGAGACGAACTTGCCATGGCTGCCCGAGGCGATGAGATGGGTGCTTCCGACCAGCACCGGTTCGGGCAGGGCGTCATGCGTGTGGCCGGTCAGGATCACGTCGATGCCGGGCACCTGCGCGGCCATCTTGCGGTCCACGTCGAAGCCGTTATGCGACAGCACCACGACCACTTCGGCGCCGGCGTCGCGCGCCTCCTGCACCACCTCGGCCATCCGTTCCTCGCGGACGCCGAAGCTGAGATCCGGGAACATCCAGCTCGGGTTGGCGATCGGCAGATAGGGGAAGGCCTGGCCGATCACGGCGATCGAAGTGCCGCCGCGCTCGAACATCTTGAAGGGCTCGTAGGCCGGCTCGTCCCAGGTGGCGTCGAAGATGTTGGCGCCGAGGAAGGCGGGATCGAGCTCGTTTTCGATGATCTGGTTCACCCGGTCGATGCCCAGCGTGAATTCCCAGTGCGAGGTCATCGCGTCGGTGCCCAGCGCGTTGAACAGCCGTACCATGTCGGCGCCTTCGGTCCTGAGCGCAGGCAGCGAGCCCTGCCAAGTGTCGCCACCATCGAGCAGCAGCGCGTCGGGCCGCTCGGCGCGGATCGCCTTGAGCACGGTCGCGATGCGATCGAGCCCGCCCATCCGACCGTATTCGCGGCCCAGTGCCACGAAGTCGTCATAGGTCAGCGCGTAGTCGAGCGGCGAGCCGTCCTCGATGCCGTAGAGCTTGCGGAAGGCGGCGCCGGTGACGTGGGGCACGAGGCCGCGCGCTTCGCCGACGCCGAGATTGATCTCGGGCTCGCGGAACCAGATCGGCTGGGTCTGGGCATGGATGTCGGTGATGTGGATCAGCGTGACGTTGCCCGGGCCGCCGGTGCCGATCAGGTCTTCCTGGCTGAGCCGCTGCTGGGCCGCAAGCCGCGACCAGTTGCCGAAGCCGGAGGCGCCCCAGAGGGCGGAGGCGGCGAGGCCGGCCTGAAGAAAGTGGCGGCGGGCGATCATGGGCGGTTCCCTGTCATCGGATGCGTATTCTTGAATATGTTTGGGCAGAAGAACCCCGCCGGGCGAAAGCCGGGCGGGGTGTGGTATCAGTTGCGGACCGAGGGGCCCTCGACCGAAAGGCCGTTGCCGCGCGAGGCGACGTAGAGTTCCAGCGCCACGAATTCCGGGCTGCCCGGTGCGAAGGTCTCGGCGCGGGTGTCGCGCACGCAGCCCTTGAAGCGATCATGCACCGCGTTGAGCGCGCCGTTCTTCAACCGGTAGGTCGGGAAGCCGTTGATCTGGCCCTGGCTCAGATGGTCGGCCCGGATCATGTTGTCGTAATTGTCCTCGTGGCAATTTGCGCAGGCGAGCTCGAGCTGGCCGTAGCGGGTGTAGTAGATCTCCTTGCCCTTCTCCCAGGTTTCCTGGGCCGGGCCGTCGATCGCCACGTCCACCGGCATGCCGCGCGAGACCGAGGAGATCAGCGCGACCATCTCGGTCATCCGGTCGCCGGTATAATCCCAGGGCTCCGCCCCGGCGCGCTCGGTGACGCATTCGTTGACCTGCATCTCGAGCGTCTGCACCTCGCCCTTGGCCTCGTCCCATTTGGGATAGACGGCGCGGACGCCTTCGAGCGCCTCAGGGCTGTCATGGCACGACGCGCAGGACTGGCCGTCGGGGCCCATGGCGGTTTCGAAATCGGCGCGGGCGTTGTCGACGCCGATCATGCCGGGGTTCTCGAAATCATCCATCTGCAGCGCCTGCGTCTCGGGCGAGCGGTATTCCCAGCCCGAGACGACCTCGCTCATGTATTCCATGTGCTCGGGCGCGGGCGCCCGGGTCACGATCTCGATCTCGTCGTTGATGACGAGGTTCGCCTCCTGCGCCGTCGCGGCGGGGGCAAGGGCGGCCGACCCGGCCAGCCCGAGCGCCGTCCATGCGGCGCCGGTCCTCAGCATCTGTCTCATCAAGGTCTCCTCCCTTGCCCCGTGCGCCCCGATCCCGTCAGGCGACGGCGATCTCCTTGGTGTCCTCGTAGGTCGACCCGTCATCGTCGATCCAGGTGAAGGTGAAGGTGCCGCTCTCGGGCACCTTGGCCTGGAATTCGAAATAGGGGTTGGTCGAGATCGCGGGCTCCATCGCCACGTCGATCACCGTCTCGCCGTTGAAGGTGCAGGTGAAGCGGTTGATGATCGAGCGCGGGATGAGGTTGCCCTCCTTGTCCTTGCGCTGACCCGATTCCATCGGGTGGCTGATCAGGGTCTTGATGGTGATGACCTCTCCGGCGGCGGCTTCCTTGGGGACGCGGACGCGGGGGGTGACGTTCTCTGCCATGTCTCTTGCTCCTTGTCCCGAACTCAGCCGCCGCAGCCGCCGATGGTCACCTTCACCTCCTGCGCCGCGCGCGCGAAGCTGCCGTCGGACATCTTGGCGATGGCGACGACCTCTTGCGTGCCGGCGAGGCGGATCCGGGTCGAGGCCATCTGCGCGCCCGCCAGCGGGCCGAAATGGAACACGCCCACATCGGGGTTCGGGTTGCCGGTGGCCAGCAGGATGATCGACTCGGCGCCGGGCGCGTCGACCTCGACCGGCACCGTGTTGCCGTTCTCGGCGATCTCGGGCGCGGTGAGGGTCAGCCCCTCGCCGGTGATCTCGGCACCGCCGGTGAAGTTGGCGATCAGCTCCTCGGTGGGCGTGGCCAGCGCCATGCGCCCGCCCAGCATCACCGAGAGCCCGCTGCCGGCCATGATGGCCAGCGTCTGTCTGCGTGAAAAGCTCATCTCTCTCCTCTCCTGCCGCACGATCACTCCTCGTGCAGCGTCATAAGATAGGCGACCACGTCCTCGATCTGCTGCGCGGTGAGCAGCGGCGGCAGCGGCTCCTCGCCGGCCTTGCCGGTGAAGCCGTCGCCGGGGCGGATAAAGCCCGTGGTCTTGTAGAAGGCGGGCATGATCGTGCCCGGAAAAGTCATCTTGGCGTTGGCGACGATCCCGCGCAGATCCGCCTCGGTCCAACGGTCGGCAGCGCCGTCGAGCGGCGGTCCGACCTCACCGTGGAACGGTACCTCCTCGAGCGCGCCGACCGCGTGGCAGGCGACGCAGTTGCCAAGACCGCGATCGGCCATGACCTCGGCCCCGGCTTTCGGATCGCCGGGGGTGCCGGTCAGGGAGGTCTCGATGGCGCCGTATTCGCCAAAGGCCACCTCCTGCGGCGCGACCTCGGCCTGCGCGGCCACGCCTGTGAGCGCGAGCGCCATGGCAAGGGTGATTTGTCGCGACATGTGTCCTCCCTGCGGCATTTTGTCCTCCGAAGTCACGTTACCCCGGACCGTACGTTCCAATCAACATCATATTTAATTTCTTGAATACGGTCGGGCGCGGCCGGGCCTGCGCGGCTATTCGCCTTGGTTTCCAAGCATCCGCGCGTGGTATTTCTGGAACGACTCCTCGCCCGCATAGCCGCGGTCGAGCACCCAGCTCAGCAGGTTTTCGGTGGTCGCGGGGCCGAAGGCGCCGGGCATCACCGCCACCGCCGACTCGGCCGCCGTGCTGCCGGGCGGTACCTCTTCGGGCAGGAACATCATGGTCGGCGTGAACAGCAGCCCCCAGCGCGAGACCATCTCCTTCTCGGGCAGGGTGGTGCCGTCGAAGTCGGTCACATCGAGATCGCCGAACATGTTGAGCTGCACGACGAAGTAATCCTCTTCGAGCCTCTGCTCGATCTCCGGCAGGACGAAGATCTCCTCGTGCATCTTGCGGCAATAGATGCAGCCGCGCTGCTCGACGATGAGCATCAGCCGCTGCCCGGCCGCGTTCGCCTCGGCGAGGTCCTCGCGGAGGTCGAGAAAGGTCTGGCGCATCCAGGGCGCCTTGTGCAGCCCGTCATCGCCCATCTCCGCCGCCGCGGGCAGCGCGGAGAGGAGAAGAAGGGCGAACGCGTGTCTGAGACGGATCATGGCATGCTCCTGTCATCCATAGCGGCTGAAGATGGCGAATTCGTCGAGCATCCTCTGCGCGATCAGGTTCACCGAGTCGGTGGCGATCAGCAGCCCGAAGGCCACGAGCAGCGCGCCGGTCAGCTTCTCGACCGTGCCGAGATGGCGCCTGAAGCGGCGCATCAGGCGGGTGAAGGGCGCCACGAAGACCGCCGCGAGCAGAAAGGGCAGGGTCATGCCGATCCCGTAGGCCAGCAGCAGCCATGCGCCCTCAGCGGCGGTCTGCAGGCTGCCGGCGGTGAACAGGATCACGCCGAGCACCGGCCCCACGCAGGGCGTCCAGCCGAAGGCGAAGGCCAGCCCCATGACAAAGGCCCCCGCAAGCCCGATGTCGCCCGCGGGTCCGGCGGCGCCGTCGAGGCGGAATTGCCGATAGAGCAGGCCGATCGGCAGGAGGCCGAGGAAGTGCAGCCCCATCAGCACGATGATCCCGGCCGCGACCCAGCGCAGCAGGTCGAACCATTCGCGCAAGAACTGCCCGGCGAAGGATGCCGAGGCACCAAGCGCCACGAAAACCGTGATGATCCCGGCGGAGAACAGCGCGGTGAAGAGCAATGTGCGGCCGCGTCCGGGCTCGGTGCCAGCCGTTTCGGCCTGTCGCGCACCGGTGCCGGCGAGATAGCCGAGATAGAACGGCACCATCGGCAGGATGCAGGGAGACAGGAAGGACAGCAGCCCCGCCAGCACGGCGCCGCCCAGCGTGACCTCGAACATGCCGCCTCCGATTGCCTAAATCATATTGCAATACTATTATGCGAAGGCGTTGGTCAGTCAATTGAACGCTGAACCGGCCCCGATCGAGGATCCGCATGTCGCGCGTCGCAGCCCTTTGCCTCGGCCTGTTCATGGCCTTCCCGCCCGGCCTCGCCGCGGCGGCGCTCGAGCTCGTCATGGTCGAGCAAGCGGGTTGCCCATGGTGCGCACGTTGGAACGACGAGATCGGACCGATCTATCCCAAGACCGAAGAGGGCGAGGCCGCACCGCTGCGCCGGATCGACATCGGCGAACTGCCGGACGGGATGGAGCTCGAGGGCAAAGTCGTCTTCACGCCGACCTTCCTGCTGGTCGAGGACGGGCGCGAGCTGGGCCGGATCGAGGGCTATCCGGGCGAGGACTTTTTTTGGGGTCTGCTGGCGCGGCTGCTCGGGGAGACGCCGGGCGCGACTTTGGTGCCTCAGGACCCGCCCGGATGATCGCATCGCATTGCGATAAAGGGCGCAAGCTCATAAATGATCCGCCTGACATCGGGCGGAGCCGCTTCGCCGAAACGGGGAGCGCAGCCATGACCCTGCCGAAGATTACCGACGACATGAGCGACGCCGACATGGACCTCATGATGCGCAACGCGCAGGAGGCCTCGGATTTTCTCAAGGCGCTGGGTCATGAAGGCCGGCTGATGATCCTGTGCCATCTCGTCACCGGCGAGAAGTCGGTGACCGAGCTCGAACAGTTGCTCTCGGCGCGGCAGGCCGCCGTCTCGCAGCAGCTCGCACGGCTCAGGCTCGAGGGGCTCGTGACGCCGCGGCGCGAGGGCAAGACGATCTACTACAGCTTGACCGACGACCGGCCGCGCCGGATCATGGAGCTCGTCTACGAGCTGTTCTGCCGCTCGGGCTGACAGGCGCGCCGGGGAGGGCGCGCGGGGAGGATCACGATATGCTGGATTGGCTCGACGAGCCGACCGTCGCGGCGCTCATCGGCATGGGCAGCGGCGCGGTGCTGGGCGCGGCCGCGCGGCTGGGCCGCTTTTGCACGCTCGGCGCCATCGAGGACGCGCTCTACGGCGACAGCCTGTCGCGGCTCAGGATGTGGGGCATCGCGATCGGTGTCGCGGTCATCGCCGCCTTTGGCCTGATCGGGGCGGGGCTGTTCGACCCGATGGACAGCTTCTATCTCGCGCAGGGCTGGAGCCTGCCCGGCGCGATCCTCGGTGGGCTGGCCTTCGGCTACGGCATGGCGCTGGCGGGCAATTGCGGCTACGGCGCGCTGGCCCGGCTGGGCGGTGGCGACATGCGCTCCTTCGTGATCGTGCTGGTCATGGGCCTCGCGGCCTACGCGACGCTTTCCGGCCCGCTCTCCGGCCTCCGGGTCGCGCTTTTCGCGCCAGGCGGTGAACCGACGCCGGGCATCGGCCACTGGATGGCGCAGGCGACGGGCCTGCCGCTCTGGGCTTGCGGCCTGTTCGCCGGTCTGGCCATCCTCGCCCTGTCACTGCGGGGCGGCGAAGCGCTGGGCCGGGGCGTGATCCTCTGCGGCGCCTCGGTCGGCTTGGCCGTCGCGATGGGATGGGCGGGCACGGCCTGGTTGTTCAGGACCGGGTTCGACGCGCTGCCGGTGCTGTCCCACAGCTTTTCGGCCCCGCTCGGCGAAACCATGCTCTACACCATGACCTCGAGCGGCGCGGCGCTGAGCTTCGGTGTCGGATCGGTGGTCGGCGTGCGGGCGGGCGCCTTCGCGGGCAGCCTCTGGAAGGGACATTTCCGTTGGGAAGCCTGCGAGGACCCGCGCGAACTCAAGCGCCAGATCCTCGGCGCGGGGCTGATGGGCTGGGGCGCGGTGACGGCGGCGGGCTGCAGCATCGGTCAGGGCATCACTGCCTTTTCGGTTCTGGCGATCAGCGCCCCGGTGACGCTGGCCGCGATCGCTCTGGGGGCCGCGATCGGGCTGCGGCAGCTGATCGACGGATTTGCCATGGCCGAGTGAACCCCTCGACGCTTCGACGCTTCGCATGCAATGATGCGAATGTATTGATCGGGGAGGGACGATGAGGATCACGAGACGCAACATGTTGCGCGGCACGGCGGGCCTGGGTGCTTCGCTTGCCTTCGGTCGGGTCTGGGCCGCGACGGAGATGGATCTCGGCGATCTGCGGATCACCACGCTGAGCGACGGGTATCTGCAACTCCCTGAGAGCTTTCTGATCGGCGATCTGCCGCGGGACGAAGCGCGCGCGATCCTCGACGCGGCCGGCGTCGCGGCAGGGGGCTACGAGCCGCCCTGCAACGTGACGCTGCTGCGTTCGGGCGAGGACGTGGTGCTGTTCGACGCGGGGGCGGGGCCGGGCTTCATGGACAGCACGGGGCGCCTGCCGGATGCGCTCGCCGCTCTCGACCTGTCGCCCGGGGATGTCACCCATGTCGTCTTCACCCATGGCCACCCGGATCATCTATGGGGCGCGATCGACGATTTCGACGAACCCCTCTTCGCCAATGCGCGGCATCTCATGGGGCGGGTCGAGCGTGACTACTGGCTCGACCCGGAAACGCCGGAGACGATCGGCGCCGAACGGCAGAGCTTCGCCGCCGGCGCCGCGCGGCGGATCGAGCTTCTTCAGGACATGCTGGAGACGTTCGAGGAAGGGGACGAGGTTCTGCCCGGCGTTCTGGCACGGGCCAGCTTCGGCCATACGCCGGGACACATGTCCTTCGAGATTGGCGGTGGGCGGGCGCTGATCGCCGGTGACTCCATCGGCAACGCGCATCTGGCCTTCGCCCGCCCCGACTGGCCGATGCCTGCCGATCAGGATCCGGAGCTGGCCGCCCGGACTCGGTTGGCCTTGCTGCAGGAGCTGGCCGAGCGCGGGGTGCCGCTGATCGGCTTCCACCTTCCGGACGGGGGCGTGGGCAGGGTGGAGAAGGGTGACGAGGGCTATTCCTTCGTTCCGGAAATGTAGCAGCGGGAGGCGTCGGCGATACGATATCGCTCTTCGACGAAATAGGGCGGCTGCCATAGGTCCGCGACGGACCAGCTGCATCTACGCCCGCACCCGGCGCATCCATCCGTCGAGATGGATATTCGCGCGCGCTGGGCAGGTCGGGGCGCTCCGACCTGCCCACAAGGAAGCCGGTCCATTTCAAGGACCGTCCTCGAAGACCTCACCGATCTGCACCCATGGAGCTGGCGCCCTCAGCGCAGTCGGTTCCTGGAAAGCCTTGGGCGTTCAGACGCCGGTCAACTCGGATGTGACCTCGATCGGCCGGCCTTCGCGGAAGGACAGGTTCGCGGCTTCGGCCAGCGCCAGCGCGTTCACCCCGTCCTGCACCGTGGCGGGCACCGGTTTGCCGTCAACGCAGGCATCGACGAAGGCCCGCCATTCGATCGCGTAGGCGCGCATGTAGCGCTCGAGGAAGAAGAAGACCGGCTTGGCCGAGACGGTGCCGGCGGCGGTCGATTTCACTACCGTGTTCTCGACCTCGTTGCGCGCCTCGAGCGTGCCCTCCGAGCCCAGCAGCTCGACCCGCTGGTCGTAGCCGTAAGGCGCGCGGCGCGAGTTGCGGATCGTGGCGATGCGGCCGTCGGCATAGGTCAGCACCACGACGGCGGTGTCGATATCGCCGGCCGCCCCGATTTCGGGGTCCACCAGGCAGGACCCGTGCGCCATCACCGTCTTGGGCATGCCGAAGAGAAAGGCGCAGATGTCGAAGTCGTGGATCATCATGTCGCGGTAGAGCCCGCCCGAGACCTTGATGTAGCTCACCGGCGGCGGGGCCGGGTCGTAGGAGGTCACGGCCAGAAGTTCACCCTTGCCGACCTCGCCGGCGTCGAGCGCGGCCTTCACGGCGGCGAAGTTCGGGTCGAAGCGGCGGTTGAAGCCCATCATCATCGGCTTGTCATGCGTCTTGGCGATGCGCCCGATCTCGAGCGCGCGCTTCAGGTCGAGATCGATCGGCTTCTCGCAGAAGACTGCCTTGCCCGCCTTGGCGCCCGCCTCGATCAGGTCGGCATGGGTGTTGGTCGACGAGGCGATCAGGATCGCGTTGATGCTCGGGTCTGCGAGGATCTCTTCGGGGCTGCGCACCGCGATGCCGTGTTCCTGCGCGAGAGCCTGCGCCGCCTCTGTCATCACGTCGGTGACGGCGACCAGCTCGGAGCGGGGATCCGTCTTGATCGAGGCGGCGTGGACCTTGCCGATGCGGCCGGCGCCGAAGAGTGCGACTTTCATGGGGAGTACCTTTTGGAAACGGGGTCAGGGCGTGACGCGACGGCCCCGCCGGGCCGAGACGTCCATTCCATAGTTCACCGCTTCGGCGACAAATTCATCGGTAAAATCGGGACGGATGGGCATGCAGAATGCGATGGTGCGTCGGAGCATGGCAGAGCGCGGTGGTTCGGGGCCACGACGCGGCCCACGGACGGATACGGACGGAGAGACGAGATGACCCTTTTGCGCAAACCCTTCGGTACCCGTGGAGAGGTGCACCGGATTACGCCCGAGAACGCCGGATGGCGCTATGTCGGCTTTGCGCTGCACAGGATGCGCGCGGGCGACCGGGTCGAGGACGTCACCGGCGACCGCGAGGTGATCCTCGTCATGGTCGAGGGCAAGGCCCGTCTGACCGGCGCCGGTCGGGAATGGGCCGAGTTGGGTGACCGCATGGATGTGTTCGAAAAGACCCCGCCGCATTGCCTCTATTTGCCGAATGGCAGCGAATGGGCCGCGGAGGCCACGACCGCCTGCACCATCGCGGTCTGCTCGGCCCCCGGCAAGGGCGGGCACCAGGCGCGGCGCATTGGCCCGGACGGCATCACGCTCACCGAACGCGGCAAGGGCACCAACACCCGCCACATCAACAACATCGCGATGGAGCACGAGGATTACGCGGACAGCCTGCTGGTCACCGAGGTCTTCACCCCTGCGGGCCACTGGTCGTCCTATCCTTCGCATCGCCACGACGAGGACGACTTCCCGCGCATCACCTATCTCGAGGAAACCTACTACCATCGCCTCAACCCCGCCTCGGGCTTCGGCATCCAGCGGGTATACACCGATGACGGCAGCCTCGACGAAACCATGGCGGTGAAGGACCACGACGTGGTGCTGGTGCCGCGCGGCCACCATCCCTGTGGCGCGCCTTACGGCTTCGAGATGTATTACCTCAACGTCATGGCCGGTCCGCGCCGCAACTGGCGCTTCGTGCCCGCGCCGGAGGTCGAGTGGATCCTGAAGCGGGACAGCTGACAGGCCTGCTCAGAGATGACGCACAACGCGGGTGGTGCCGAGTTCTGATGTGAGATTGCCTACGCTAGCGGGCCCTGCGGCGTCAGTGCCGGAGGGCCAACCGGTCGAACCTACGCGCCGCTAATTACTCCGCCTCGCCCGGAGTGAACAGGATCTCGCACCGAACGCCTTCGGGCCGATAGTCGAAATCCACCTGGGCCGAGAGGTCGGATTTGACCACGGAATTGATCATCTTGCTGCCGAAGCCCCGGCGGGTCGGCGGGGTGACGGGAGGGCCGTCCTTTTCCTGCCAGACAAAGCGGACTTGGCCCGCTTCGTCCTGATCATACTCGACCGAGACATGCCCGCCGGGCTGAGAGAGCGCACCGTATTTCAGGGCGTTCGTCGCAAGTTCATGAAGCGCCATCGACAGGCTCGTCGCCTGGTGCGGCGGCAGGACGACGCTTGGTCCCGTGATGCGGAAACGCTCGCGGCCGCCCGCCTCCTCGGCGGTAAAGGCGAGCAGGTCGCGCAGATCCGCGCCCTTCTGGTCTTCCGAGGCCAGCGCGTCATGCGCGCGCGAAAGCGCATGCAGGCGGGCGATGAAGCCGTGGCACACCTCGGCGGGCAGGGTCTGCCGGGCAATGCCCGAGACCACCGCGAGCGTGTTCTTCACCCGATGCTTCATTTCGCCCAGCGCCATCTGAAGGCGACGCTCCGCCCGCTTGCGCTTGGAGATGTCGCGCAGCACGACGGAATAGTGCCGCGTCGCCGGGAGGGGTTCCTGTTCGTCTATTGGGGCCACCGTGATCTCGAAGTGATGGCCCTGCGAAGAGGTGGTCTCGAAGGTGACTTCCTCGGCCGCCCTGCAGGCCTCCACGGCGTCATCGAACCAGTGCGGCTGCTCGTCGAAACGAACGGCCTCCTGGACCGGGTGCCCCAGAACGGTTTCGAGAGATTGGCCGAGGAGCCGTTCCGCGCCCGCGTTCCAACTGCTGATGCAGCCGGACTGATCGACGCTCAGTATGGCGTTCGGGGAGGTGCGCACGATCGCGGCGAGTTCCTCGGCCTTGCGCCGGGCGCTGCGAAGCTCGTCCTCGTAGATCCGGCGCTCGCGGGCATCGAAGATGGTGTAGTCGAAGCGGACGGGGTCGCCCGCCGTATCGTAGCGGGTGACCCCGCTGAGCAGCACCGGCAGCGGCGCGCCGTCCCTGACCTTGAGGGAGCAGGAAATCTCGCGCGCGAAACCCTGAAGGCGCATCATCGGGGCCAAGTGCGTCTCGTAATAGAGCTGCCCCGGCAGGGTCATCAGCTCCGGCAGCCGGGAGGGGCGGTCGGCCGGCGCCGCCGGCAGTCCGAGCCACCGGCTCAGGGTCTCGTTGACATAGCGCAGCCGCCCGTCCGGATCGGTGACGACCATCCCGCAAGGCGCGTCCTCAACCATTTCGGCGAGGGTCTGAAGTCGCTCGTCACCGGCGTCCTTCGCCATCAAATATCCTCGAGAAACTCACGTATCGCGGCGGTCACCTCCGAAGGAACGGTCATGTGCGGGGTGTGGCCTGTCGCGTCCAACACCTTCAGGGTCGCGCCCGGCACGTTCTCGCGCATCCAGTCGGCGACCTGCATCGGCACCAGCGCGTCGTTGCTGCAATGGATGATCAGCGCCGGCCGGGCGGCGTGCTCGAATTCCGACCGGCGATCGGCAAAGAAGGTGACCCTCCCGAAATGCTGGGCAATGGCGGGATCTGTGCGGCAAAAGCTTTGCGTCAGCTCTTCCGCAGCCGGCTCGCCGGCCGGCTGGCCCGCGATGGTCGGCGCCATCTGGGCCGACCAGCCGAGATGGTTCTCGTCGAGAAAGCTTATCAGCTCGCCCAGATCCGCGGCGGAGAACCCGCCGTGATAGCCATGCGCCTGATCCTCGAGGAAAGAGGGGGTGGGGGAGACGAACACGAGCCGCGACACCCGCTCGGGCGCTTGGTTGGCGGCAAGAAGCGCGATCGTTGCGCCGATCGAATGGCCGACGATCACAGCATCCTGGAGATCGAGCTCGTTAAGGATCGAAAGCAGGTCCTCGGCATGTGCCTCGAGATCGGCATAGCGCCTCATGTCATAGGCCGAGAGATCCGAGCGGCCCATTCCGGTCAGGTCGTAGGTCACGACCCGCATCTCCGCCTCGAAAGACGGGGCAACCTGGCGCCACATCGACTGATCGCAGCCGAACCCATGAACGAAGACGATGGGCCGTCCCTGGGGCTGGCCGGAAACGACGACTTGGTTGCGCTCGACGATCATGCCGGTCCCTTTCCGCGGTATCGGTTCTTCGGCTCTCCTTCGTGCCTACCGCATGAGGTGGGATTGCGCCACTGGACGAATGAGAAGCGGCCTATCCCGAATGTCGCAACGACCTGTTTTCAACCGGAGATGCCAAGGGTGGCCGGTTCGATGGGCTTGGGTTGTCAGGAGCGTTCGACCGGCGCCGGTGGGCCGACAGGCGCGTCGCTCTAGGTGAATGACATGGACCTGACGAATCTTCTGGGAGATGCCTCCTCCGATCTCACGGCCCTGCAGGTCGGCCTGCGGGCGGTTCTGGTGTTCCTCTTCGCGGTCGCGCTTTTCCGGCTGCTGCCGCGCAAGTCGCTGGCCGATACCTCGGTCATCGATCTGGTGCTGACACTGCTCATCGGTTCGAGCCTGAGCCGGGCCCTGACCGGCAACGCGGCGATCGGTCCGACCTTCGTGGCCTGCATCGTGCTGGCTGCGCTCTGGATCGGCATGGGCATGCTGGCGATGAGGAGCGAATGGGCGTCGCGACTGCTCAAGGGCCGGCCGCTCGAGATCATCCGTGACGGCAAGGTGGACGAAGCAGCCCTGCGCCGCGCGCATATGGGGCGGCGCGATCTCGAGCAGAAGATCCGCGGGCAGGGATATCGACAGGTCGAGGACGTGCCGCTGGCCTATATTGAACGCAACGGCTCGGTCTCCGTGGTGTCGCGGGAGTGACGCGGTACTGAGGAGTGGCCAATTCCCATGCCCCGGCTTTCGAGGCCGCTGTCTGGCCTGCCTTTCCGGAGCATGACCGAGGGATCGGTTGGACCCAGCAGCATCTATCATCGGGCCATTCCATTTCATCCGCTGATTGCGGGGCGGAAGACAATCCTACCTGCGGGACGAATAAGTGCAGCGCAGGCTCAGGCTTGTTTTTTCTGTTTTGACCGAAATTAAGTTCGGGCGCAGGAATTGTGCAGTTTCATTCTCGGAGCGAGGGTAGCCGGCACGTTTCGAAATCGAATGCCCCAGCGCGCAAATGGGCGCGTTTCTACCGAAAGTGAGTCTGCTGACAAAACAGGTGACCTGACCTGTTCGACCCCACGAACCGGCCAGAGCAGACGGCCGCGTCCGCTCCGCGAGCGCGCCGATCGGGAAAGGATTGCGCGCTGCGGTCGGCTGCGCCGGCAGGCAGGGAGGAGCCTGCCGCGCGGGTCCGGCAGAGGCGAGACGACATTCACGAGATCTACGGGAGGAGATCTGATGCCCATGAAACCACCACTGACCGAGCTGCCGATCCGGGTCGCGGACACCGGCTTCTACCGCGGATTTGCCAAGGACGTGGCGGTCACCGCCAAGGTGATCGTCGGTGCCCTCATCTTGTGGGCCATCGCCTTTCCCGAGCACGCCGCCGCCATTCTCGGGGCGTTCAACGCCTTCATCCTCGCCAGCTTCAACTACTGGTACGTCTACGTGACGGCCTTCTTCTTCCTGCTTTGCGTCGGACTGGCACTGCTGCCGGCATCCGGACGCCTGAAGCTCGGGCGCGAAGGCGATCGGCCGGAATTCTCCAACTTCTCGTGGTTTTCGATGATGTTCGGCGCCGGCATCGGGGTCGGCATGCTGACCTTCGCCACCGCCGAGCCGATGTATCACTTCGCCAAGAACCCCAGCACGATCATGGGACTCACCGAGGGCAGCACCGCCGGCAACGTGCGCGAGGCCTATGTCTGGTCCTTTACCCATTGGGGCATTGCCGCCTGGTCGGCCTATGCCATCGTCGGTCTGGCGCTGGCCTATTTCTGCTATCGTCGCGGCCTGCCGCTGACGATCCGCTCGGCGCTGACGCCGCTCTTCGGTCGGGCCATGTCCGGTCCGCTCGGCCACGCCGTCGACATCTTCGCGGTGGTCGCCACGGTGCTGGGCGTGTCGCAGACGCTGGGCTTCGGCTCCGAACAGTTCGTCTCGGGACTGTGGCGGATCGGGGCTGGCGACTGGCTCTACACGGTGGCCGCGGACGGCACCAAGTCGACCTCAGCCATGGGTATCGTCGTCTCGCTCGCGGTGATCATGGGGCTGTCGACGCTGTCGGCGCTCTCGGGCGTCGGCAAGGGCATCAAGTGGCTCTCCAACCTGAACATGGTGCTGAGCCTGTTCCTGCTGCTGTTCTTCGTGGCCTTGGGCTCGACCTGGTTCGGCCTGACGACGCTGTTCGTCGGCGTCTTCGACTATCTCGCCTCGATGCCCGGCAACCTCTTCGCGGTCTGGGTCGAGGACGGCACCGAGACCGGCGATGCGCTGGCGGCCTGGCAAGGCGGTTGGACCATCTTCTACTGGGCCTGGTGGATCGCGTTCGCGCCTTTCGTCGGGCTGTTCCTGGCCCGTATCTCCAAGGGGCGCACGGTGCGTGAATTCGTCCTCGGCGCGATCATCATCCCGGCCTTCATGTGCTTCGTCTGGTTCGCCATCGTCGGCGGCACGGCGATCGACCTCGAACTGTCGGGGGTGGCCCAAGGCGCGATCGCCGAAGCGGGGCAGGCGGATCAGCTCTTCGCCATGCTGGGCGTGATCCTGAACGGCCCGCTGGCCTATCTGCTGTCGATCGTGGTGGTGGTGCTGCTGCTGACCTTCCTCGTGACCACGGCCGACAGCGCGGTGCTGATCATCAACACCATCGCCGCGGCAGGTGACGAGGGCTCGAAATCGCGCCCCCACATCGTCTTCTGGGGCGCGGCGCTGGCACTGGTGGTGGGCGGCCTGATCATGGCCGGGGGCCTCGGCGCGATCCAGATGGCGATGGTGATCGGCGCACTGCCCTTCAGCTTGGTGATGGTGCTGATGGGGCTGGCGCTGATCAAGGCGATCTGGCGGGATTCGCTGCGGATGCGTCAGGGTCTCGTCGCTTCGGAGGTCGTGCTGACCGCCGCCGAATAGCGCGGATTGAGAAGCCGGAACGGGGCCTCCCGCGCAAGCGGGGGGCCCTTTCGTTTGCGTGAGATTGCGCCTGCCGCGACATGCGGAAAGCGAGTGCCGGCACACCCTGGCATGTCGATAAATTTTCTGAGGCCTCAGAGCGAATTTATTTCCTTTGTTCGAATTCGGCTCATGGCGGATACCGATGCCAGAGAGGTTTTCCGAATTCGACGACACCCGACGCGGCCGCAACGCGGTCCGCGAAGGAGGAATTGCGGATTGTCTCAGGGATCAGAATTCCTCGGCGGGAGGTCGAAATGGAAGCCACCAACAAGTTGCCCCTGAACGGTGTCAGGGTCGTCGATTTCGGGCAGCAGATCGCGGGACCGGCGGTCGCGATGATCCTCGCCGATCTCGGCGCCACGGTCGTGCATGTCGATCCGATCGACGGGCCGCTGTGGGATCACCCGGCCAATGCCGTGCTCAACCGCAACAAGCTCTGCCTGCGGCTCGACCTTCGGCAGGCGGAAGGCCTCGCACAGGCGCATGCGCTAATCGCCCGCGCCGACATCGTGATCGAAAGCGACCGCCCCGGCGCAATGAAGGCGGCCGGCATCGATTTCGCCGCGCTGCGCGCCGCGCGCCCCGAGCTGATCACCCTGTCGGTGCCCGGCTTCGCCAGCAATGACACGCTGCGGCGTGAATGGAAGGCCACCGAGGCGGTGATCGCCGCCACTGCCGGCGCCTTCACCGACATGGGCTTCAACCGCGTGCTGATGGGTCTCAACCCGAGCTTCTCGCCGCTGCCGCTGGGCTCGGCCTATGCCTCGACCTTGGCCGCCGGTTCGGTGGCGCTGGCGCTGCAGGCGCGCGAGCGCACCGGGCGCGGTGACAGCATCGAGGTACCGGTCGTCGCGGCGCTGATGGAGGGGTTGTCCTACAACTCCTACGTCATCGACGGGCTGCCCGAGCGCTACAAGACCATGCGCGAGACCGAGATCGAGCGCCGCCGCGCCGCGGGCATCCCGATGGATCTGAGCTACGAGGATCTGCAGGAGTATCTCGACCCGTTCTACCGCACCTATCTGTGCGCCGACGGCCGCTACTTCTACTGCGTCTGCCCCTCGCACCGGAACCACGCCAAGCGCGCGCTGGAAGCGATGGGTCTCTACGAGGAGCTGCTGGCGGAGGGCCTGCCCGAGGTCGAGGATCTGCACGCCCCGATCAGCGAGTGGAAGGGCAAAACCTCGATCGGGGTCTATCCGCTGCCGAAGAAGTGGGCCGACATCATCTCGGCCAAGATGAAGCGCGTCTTCCTCACCAAGACCTCGGAGGAATGGGGCCGGATCTTCGGCGAGGGCAAGATCCCCGGCGCGCCGCACCGCACCACCCAGGAATGGGTGAACATGGAGCATACCAACACCGCCAAGCTAATCGTCGAGGTCGAGGATCCGCAGTACGGGCTGATGAAGCAGCCCGGCCCGGTGGTCTGGATGGAGGATTGCGCGCATCTGATGGTGACTCCGCGCCCGCGCCGCGAGGTCGGCTTTGACGAGGCGCTGGCCGAGCTGGCCGCGGTGGAGGCAGCGGAGACGATCACCCGTCCGACCGGTGATGCGATCGCCCCCGAGGGCTCGGGCGGCTGGCTCGACGGGGTGCGGGTGCTCGACCTCACCAACGTCATCGCCGGCCCGCATTCAACCGCCTTCCTCGCCCGTTTCGGCGCCGAGGTAATCAAGCTCGACCCGGTGAAGCCGCTCTATGATCCTCTGATCGGCACGCTGTTCACCTTCCAGACCGGCATGGGCAAACGCAGCGCGCTGGCCGACATGACCACGCCGGAAGGGCGCGAAATCTTCAACCGCTTGGTGCGCTCGGTCGATGTCGTGGTGATCAACGCCGCCGAGCGACAGCTCGCCGGGCTGGGCCTCGATCACGCGGCGCTGCAGGCGCTGCACCCCGGCGTGCTGTTCTGCCGGCTCGATTGCCTCGGCGGCCCCCTGCCGGGACCCAAGAGCAACTACATCGGCTATGACGACATCATCCAGGCCCATAGCGGTATCATGAGCCGCTTTGGCGGCGTCGACACGCCCGAGGAGCACGCCCATCTCGGCACGCTCGATGTGAACTGCGGCTTTGCCGCCGGGCTCAGCGTGGCGGTGGCGCTCTACCGCAAGCAGCGGACCGGCGCCGTGTCGCGGTCGCGGACCTCGCTCTCGGCGGTCACTAACCTCGCGCAGATCCCCTTCGCCTTCGACTACGAGGGGCGCGCGCCCTTCGACGAGCCCTCGGGCCGCGGCGTGCTCGGCAATGGCGTGATGTCGCGCTTCTACGAGACTGCGGAGGGCTGGCTCTTCCTCGACTCCCATTTCGACGAGGTGCCGCTGCTCGACCAGGTGCCCGGTCTCGAAGGCATCGCCGGCACAAACGATATCGGCGCCTTCCTGTCCGAGGCTTTCCGCACGGCGCCTGCCGCCGACTGGGCCGAACGCCTGCGCGCGGCCGACATCGCGGCCGCCGAGCCGATGTCGATCGAGAAGCTGCGTGAGATGCATGCCCGCGATGCCGACGATCGGGTCGGGACGGATCTCGGCAGCTTTGCCTTCACGATCCACCGCGATCACCCGAGCGGGCATACCGTCACCCAGATCGACCACTACGCGATCCGGCCTGAGAATTCGCGGATCCGCGCGATCTCGCTCCCCGAGCGCTGGGGACATTCGACCCGCGAAGTACTCGGCAGCATCGGCTACGAGGAGCCCGAGATCGCCCGGTTGATCGAGACCAACGTGGCGAGCCTCGGCTGGAGCCGGGAGTTCCTGCCGAGCTGAGCCTGCCCGAGGGTTTCATCCGCGACTGCGGCGGCCCGGACCGGTCAAAGGTCCGGGCCTTGCCATCTGCCGGGGGCGGCGGTTGCGGGTTGCGCTCGCAGCGCGCTTGGCCGAGCGTCTGGGTGGGGACGAGGGGAGGGGTGTCGAATTCATGGCACGCAAGAAGAACACGCCGCCACTGAACTGGCTGCGCTCCTTCGAGGCGGCCGCGCGTCTCATGAGCTTCACGCGGGCGGCGGCGGAGCTCAACATGACGCAGGCCGCGATCAGCCAGCAGATCAAGGGACTCGAAGCGCATCTCGGCGCCAGCCTGTTCAACCGGCTGCCGCGCAGTCTCGAGCTGACCGAGACCGGCAAGGCCTATCTGCCTGCCGTGCATGAGGCGATGGAGCGGCTCGCCGCCGCCACCAACGAGATCTTCGGCGAGGGACGCGGTCGGCTGCTCACGGTCCGGGTCAATCTGGTGTTCTTCACCCGGTGGCTCGCGCCGCGGCTGGCGCGGTTTCGCGCCCGGCACCCGGATATCGGCCTGCGGTTCAACAGCAACATCTGGCTGACCGAGCACGAGAAGGTCGCCGCCCAGCTCGACATCCGCTACGGCAAGGGCAACTGGCCGGGTCTCGACGCCGATCGGCTGACCTGGGACTCGCTCATGCCGGTCTGCAGCCCGGAACTGGCCCGGGGCGTCGCGGCACAGAGTATGGACGAGGCGCTGACCGCCAACACCCTTTTGCACGTCATCGGATACGAGGAAGGCTGGGGTTACTGGCTCCGGCGTGCCGGGCTCACCCATCTCGACGCCTCGCACGGGATGCAGTTCGACACGCTGATCACCGCGCTCGAGATGGCCGAGCGCGGTCACGGGATCGCGCTCGGCCGGACCTCGCTGGTCGCAGGCGCTCTGGCCGAAGGCGGGCTCGTGGCGCCCTTCGACGTCGAGGCGCCGACCTCCGAGGCGTTCTACGTGGTCAGCGCCCGCGGCCAGTATCAGCCGCCGCAGGCGCGGGCCTTCCGTGACTGGCTGGTCGAGGAGGCCGCCGCAGGCTGAAGAACATGCCCTGCGGCGGCCGGGCGTTCAGGCGTCTTCGAGGATCCAGCGCGCCGCCTTTTCGGCGATCATCATCGTGGGCGCGCTGGTGTTGCCGCTGGTGATCTCGGGCATGACGCTGGCATCCACGACCCGCAGCGCGTCCACGCCCCGCACCCTGAGCCGCGAGTCGACCACCGCCATCGGATCGTCGGCGCGGCCCATCTTGGCGGTGCCGACCGGGTGGAAGATGGTATTGGCGATGTCGCCGGCGAGCCGGGCCAGTTCCGCGTCGGTCTGGTATTGCGGGCCGGGCTTCCACTCCTCGGGCGCGTATTTCGCCATCGCTGGCTGGGACAGTATCTCGCGCACCTGCCGCAGGCTGGCGGCCGCGACCCGACGATCCTCCTCGGTGGCGAGGTAGTTCGGCGCGATCAGCGGCGCGTCCTCGCAGTGGGCCGAGCGGATCCGCACCGCGCCCCGGCTCGTGGGGTTGAGATTGCACACGCTCGCGGTGATCGCCGGAAAGCCGTGCAGCGGCTCGCCGAAGGCGTCGAGGCTGAGCGGCTGGACGTGGTATTCGAGGTTGGGATGCGGCCGCTCCGGCTCGGAACGGGTGAAGGCGCCAAGCTGGCTGGGCGACATGCTCATCGGCCCGGAGCGCCTGAGCGCGTATTCGAGGCCGATCCGCGCCTTTCCGAACAGGCTGCCGGCCAGCGTGTTCAGCGTCTTCGCGCCCTTCACCTTGTAGACGGCACGGATCTGCAGGTGGTCCTGCAGGTTCTCGCCGACGCCGGGCAGGTCTTGCCTCACTTCGATCCCGTGCGCTTTCGACTGCGCCGCCGGGCCGATGCCGGACAGTTGCAGGATCTGCGGCGAACCGATCGCCCCTGCCGAAAGGATGACCTCGCGACTGGCCTGCACCGTCACCGTCTCGCCGCCGCGCCGCACCACCGCGCCGCTGCAGCGCGGCCGGCCGTCGGCGCCGGTCTCGAAGACGAGCCGTTCGACCTGCGCCTCGGTCCAGATCACGAGGTTGGCCCGTCCCTTGGCGGGGCGCAGGAAGGCCTTGGCCGCGTTCCAGCGCCAGCCGTTCTTCTGGTTCACGTCGAAATAGCCGACGCCGCCATTGTCGCCGGTGTTGAAATCGTCGCTGCGCGGTATGCCCGCCTGCGTGGCGGCGGTGGCGAAATCCTCGAGCACGTCCCAGCGCAGGCGCTGCTTCTCCACCCGCCATTCGCCGCCATGGCCGTGCAGGTCGGAGAAGCGACCGTTATGCCCGGTCGTCGGATCGGCGCCGCCGTCGCGCCGGTAGTGATCCTCATGCGCCATGAAGTCAGGCAGCGACTTGTCCCAGCTCCAGTCGTCATCGCCGGTAAGCCGGGCCCAGTTGTCGTAGTCCCGCGCCTGGCCGCGCATGTAGATCATTCCGTTAATTGAGGAGCAGCCGCCCAGCCCCTTGCCGCGCGGATAGCGCAGGCTGCGCCCGTTCAACCCGGCCTCGGGCGCGGTCTGGTAGAGCCAGTCGGTGCGCGGGTTGCCGATGCAGTAAAGATAGCCGACCGGGATATGGATCCAGGGATGGTTGTCGCGCTTACCCGCCTCGAGCAGCAGCACGCGCCGCCCGAGGTCACGGCTGAGCCGGTTGGCAAGCAGACAACCGGCCGAGCCAGCGCCGACGACGATGTGGTCGAAGCAGTCACGCGTCATTCGATTTCCCTCCCCTCGCCGAGGGCCGTCCGCTGCTCACTCCCAGCGCAGGCCGCCCATTCGGTTGCTGCATCAAGCGATGCGCCGCGCGGCCGGCAAAATCCAATGACTAATGGACCCGATCATTATAAGCCGGATTTATGAGGCCACTCGCCGATCTGCGGACCTTGCGGTCCTTCGTCACCGTGGCGCGCGAGGGCAACGTCTCCCGCGCGGCCGAGCGGCTGCACCTGACCCAGCCGGCCGTGAGCCTGCAGCTCAAGCGGCTCGCCGAGGAGGCCGGTTTGGAGCTGTTCCGCCGCACCGCCAAGGGCCTCGACCTGACGCCAGATGGCGAAATGCTGCTGAAGAAGGCCGAGCAGGTGCTTAAAGCGGTCGATGAACTGGGCCAGACAGCGCGACGGATGACCGGCAGCGTGCGCGGCACGCTGCGGATCGGGACCATCATCGATCCCGACTTCATCCGGCTCGGAAGCTTTCTCGCGGGGCTGCTCGAAGCGGCGCCGGAGCTACGGACCGAGCTGGTTCAGGGCATGAGCGGCGACGTGCCGGTGCGGCTCGACCGGGGCGAGATCGATGCCGGCTTCATGCTCGAGGATCCCGGAGCAGTGCAGGGGACGGCCTTTGGCGGATCGGCGCTCGCCACGGACCTGCTGTTCCGACCACTTACCAGCTTTGCCTACCGCGTCCTGGCACCTGCTGGCTGGCAGCGCCGCACCGCCGGGCTGGATTGGACCGGGCTGGCGCGACTGCCCTGGATCGGGACGCCGCCCCGTTCGATCCATTCGCGGCTGCTCGATCGCCGGTTCGAGGAGGCCGGTGTCGTGCAGAACCGGGTCGCGCTCGTGGATCAGGAACCCTCGATGCTGGCCATGGTCCGCTCCGGCGTGGGGCTGAGCCTCTGCCGCGAGGCGATCGCCCTGCACGAGAACCAGGTCCGTGGGCTGACCATCGTCGGCGAGCACCGTTTGCCGGCCACGCTCGGTTTCTCGATGGCAACGTCGCGCATGGAAGAGCCCAGCCTGGCCCTCGCCCTGCAGACGCTGGAACGGATCTGGGCGTCGGAGCTCTGACGGCCGGCGCGCCGTTTCTATACTCGGACGCACGCCGTGCTGGACTGGGCAGACACAGGGGCAGGCCCTCCTCTGGCCCATGACGGTATGCATGGACCCCGCCCAGGTTTTCGCCTTCACTGCGCACAGGGAGAAGGAGAGGCATCCATGAATCTGGCGAAGCTCTGCGCAGCGCGCGCGGCTGAGGGGCGGCCCGTCACTGCCGGCCTGATCGGCGCGGGCAAGTTCGGCTCGATGTTCCTGGCGCAGGTGCCGCATGTCGAAGGGCTGGAGGTGGCAGCGATCGCCGATCTCGACCCCGAGCGCGCCCGCGCCGCCTGCCGCGAGGTGGGCTGGGACGAGGCGCGGATCGCGGCCACGCGCTTCGTCACCGACGGGGCGGAGCTGGCGGCGATGGACGGGGTCGAGGTGGTGATCGAGGCCACCGGCCACCCGCGCGCGGGCATCCGTCACGCGCAGGCCGCAATCGCGGCGGGGCGGCACGTGGTAATGGTCAATGTCGAGGCCGACGTGCTGGCCGGCCCCGTCCTGGCGCGCCGCGCCGCCGAAGCGGGGGTGGTCTATTCCATGGCCTTCGGCGACCAGCCGGCGCTGGTCTGCGAGATGGTCGATTGGGCCCGCTCGAACGGGTTTCGGGTCGTCGCGGCGGGCAAGGGGACGAAATACCTGCCAAGCTATCATGAGGTGACGCCCGACGCGGTCTGGGAGCACTACGGTCTGACGGCCGGGGAAGCGAAGAAAGCGGGAATGAACCCGCAGATGTTCAACTCCTTTCTCGACGGCACCAAGAGCGCAATCGAGGCGGCGGCGATCGCCAACGCCACCGGGCTTTCGGTGCCCGAAGAGGGGCTGGCCTTCCCGCCTTGCGGCGCGGATGACCTCGCCCGCGTGCTGCGGCCGCGCGAGATCGGCGGGCAGCTGGAGAGGTCTGGCATGGTCGAGGTGGTTTCAAGCCTCGAACGCGATGGGCGGCCGGTGTTCCGGGATCTGCGCTGGGGCGTCTACGTGGTGATCGAGGCACAAAGCGACTATGCCGCCGCCTGCTTCGCACAATACGGCCTGCCGACCGACGCGACCGGGCGCTATGCCGCGATGTACCGCCCGTTTCACATGATCGGCCTGGAACTCGCGACCTCGGTGCTGTCGGCGGCGCTCAGGGGCGAGGCCACGGGCGCGCCCTTGGGCTTTCACGCGACGGTCGCCGCCATCGCCAAGCGGGATCTCGGCCCCGGCGACCGGCTCGACGGTGAAGGTGGCTACACCGTCTGGGGTCGGGTCATGCCCGCCACCCGGGCGGCGCACGACGAGGTACTGCCGATCGGGCTGGCGCAGGGGGTCACGCTGCGCCGCGCGGTGGCCAAGGGCACCGCCCTGCGCTTCGCCGATGTCGAGATCGCCGAGGACGAGGCGGTGCGGCTTTACCGCGACTGCCTCGCCATGGCGCAGGGCTAGAGCCAATTCTCGGGCGGGTCATGAGGCCATGTCGCCCCATGCCCGCCAACCGGCCGCGGAGGGATCAGATCCCGAGCCGGTCGCGCAGCGCGTACCAGGTCATCGCCAGCGTCAGCAGCGGCGCGCGGAAGCGGCCGCCGCCCGGAAACGGGGGGACGGGCAGGGTGGCGAAAGTGTCGAAACGGTCAGCCTGTCCGGCCACCGCCTCGGCCATCACCCGACCGGCCATGCCCGACAGCGCCACGCCATGGCCGGAGAAGCCCGCGCCCGACAGGATGTTGGGCCCGATGCGCTGCAGCGACGGCAGCCGCGACATGGTGATACCCAGCGTTCCGCCCCAGACATTGTCGATGCGCACGTCCGCAAGCTGCGGAAACAAGCTCTCCATCCGGCCGCGCAGTGCGGAGGTGATGTCGGTCGGGAAGCCGATAGAGTAGCTTTCGCGCCCGCCGAAGAGGAAACGGCGATCCTCGGTCATCCGGTAGTAATTCACCACAAAGCGCGAATCGGCCACGGCGATGTCGCGGCTCAGCACCTCGCGCCAGCGCTCGCCCAAGGGCTCGGTCGCGGCGATGAAGCTGTTGATCGGCATCACCCGGGCCGCGACCTCGGGCATGATGCCGGGCAGGTAGCCGTTGCCGGCGAGGATCACGTGATCGGCAGTCACCTTGGCACGCGGTGTGTGCAGAACCGCCGGGGTGCCCCGCTCGACCCGCGTCACTTCTGTCAGCTCGTGGATCGTGGCGCCCGCCTTTTCCGCCTCGCGGGCCAGCGCCCGGGCGTAGCGCAACGGGTGGAGGTGGCCTGCGCCTTCGTCGATCAGCCCGCCGTGATAGGCCTCGGTCCTGACGATGTCGCGGATCTCGTCGCGTCCGAGCGGCCGGATCGCGTCATAGCCGTAATGCCTCGACAGGTGCTCGGCCTCGGCCCGGTCGCCCGCCGCCTCCTTCTCGGAATAGGCGCCATGCACCACGCCGGGAAGGAACCGGGCCTCGGGCGCATGCGCGTCGCAGAAGTCGCGCAGCTGCCGCTTGGCCTCCTCGGCCAGATCCCAGAGCTGCCGCGCGGGGCCGGTGCCGAGCTTGTCCTCGAGCCAAAGCTGCCCCTTGTTGAAGCCCGATCCGACCTGGCCGCCATTGCGCCCCGAGGCGCCGAAGCCTGCGCGATGGGCGTCGAGCACGACGACGTCGAGCCCGGCCCGCGCCGCCGTCAACGCGGCCCAGAGCCCGGTGAAGCCCCCGCCGACGATGGCGAGATCGCAGCGCCGGTCGGCGTCGAGCGGATCGCGGTCGGCCGCGGGCGCTGCCGAGGCCACGTACCAGCTGCGCGGCATCTGGCCGGGGCGGTCGTTACGGTAGAGCGGGTTCATACGTTGAGCAGCAGGTGCTGACGCTCCCACGGGCTGATGACCTGCAGGAACTCGTTGTATTCGGCCCGCTTGACGATCGAGTAGACGCGCACGAATTCCGGTCCCAGCACCTCGTGCAGTTCCTTGGCCCCGTCGAACAGATCGAGCGCCGCATAAAGCCCCTGCGGGATCTCGTCGGCAGCCTCATAGGCGTCGCCGCGGAACCGCTTGTCGGGCCAGATCTCGTTCTTCATGCCCAGATACCCGCAGGCCAGCGAGGCGGCGATGCAGAGATAGGGGTTGCAGTCCATGCCCGCCAAACGGTTCTCGACCCGGCGCGCCTGCGGCGGCGAGATCGGCACGCGAATGCCGGTGGTGCGGTTGTCGCGGCCCCATTCGAGGTTGATCGGAGCGGCATGGTCGCGCACGTAGCGGCGGAAGGAGTTCACATAGGGCGCGATCATCGCGATCACGCTGGGCATGTGCTCCTGCAACCCGCCGATGAAGTTGAAGAAGGCATCGGTCTCGCCGCCCTGCGGGCCGGTGAAGAGGTTGCGCCCCTTGGCGTCGATGATCGAGTGATGGACATGCATGGCCGAGCCCGGCTCGCCCTCGATCGGCTTGGCCATGAAGGTGGCGAAGCAGTCATGCTTGAGTGCGGCTTCGCGGATCAGCCGCTTGAAGTAGAACACCTCGTCGGCGAGCTTGACCGGGTCGCCATGACGCAGGTTGATCTCCAGCTGGCCGGCGCCGCCCTCTTGAGTGATGCCGTCGATCTCGAAGCCTTGGATCTCGGCATATTCGTAGATGTCGTCGATCACCGGGCCGTATTCGTCGACGGCGGTCATCGAATAGGCCTGCCGCGCGGCGGCCGGGCGACCGGTGCGGCCCATCATCGGTTCGATCGCTTTGGCCGGGTCGACGTTGCGGCCGACCAGGTAGAATTCCATTTCCGGCGCGACCACCGGGGTCCATCCCTCGGCCTTGTAGAGATCGACCACGCGCTTGAGCACGTTGCGCGGCGAGCAGCCCACCGGTCGGCCCTTCTGATCGAAGGCGTCGTGGATCACCTGTAGCGTGCCGTCGGCGGCCCAGGGTGCTGCGGTGGTGGTCGAGAGATCCGGCTTGAGGATCATGTCCGGCTCGACGAAGCCCTCCGGCCCCGCCGCCTCGCCCCAGTCACCGGTGATGGTCTGGAAGAAGATCGAGTTGGGCAGGTGGAAGAACTGCTGGCGCTCCCACTTGGCGGCGGGGACCGCCTTGCCGCGGGCGATGCCCGGCAGGTCGGCGATCACGCATTCCACCTCGTCGAGGCGATGCTGGTCGAGATAGAGGCGGGCGGCTTCCGGGATCTCGTCGAGCCAGCTCATGCAGCCCCCTTCAAAACGCGCGCCATGCGGTCGGCCAGGATGTCGGCATCGACCGGCTTGTCGAGATTGGCGAGCGCGTAATCGATCTGGTCCTGCGGCACCACGCCGATGGCGCGGGTGGTGGCCAGCCCCTCGATGAAGCGCGACCCGAACTCGGGATGCGGCTGGATGGTGAAGACGTGATCTCCCCAGGCCAGCGCCGCATGCGCGCAGAAATCGTTGCTGGCGCAGACCCGCGCCCCTTCGGGCAGCGTCACCACCTGGTCCTGATGCCAGGCGTTGAGCGCGATCTCGCGGCCCTCGAAATCATAGCGCTTGCGGCCCACCGACCAGCCACCGGCGAATTTCTCCACCCGGCCGCCCAGTGCCTGGGCGATGATCTGGTGGCCGAAGCAGACGCCGACGAGCGGGATCCGCTGCGCGTGGATCTCGCGGATCAGCTCTTCGAGCGGGGCAATGAAGGGGTGATCCTCGTAGGCGCCATGCTTCGAGCCGGTGATCAACCAGCCGTCGCAGGCGTCGGCGCCCCCCGGGAATTCCATCGCCTCGACGTCGAAGCGACGAAAGGCGAAGCCGTGCCCCCCGAGGAGCCGCTCGAACAGGTCCGAATAGTCGCCGAGTTCCGGGCGCAGCGCGTCTGGCGCGTGGCCGGTCTCAAGAATGCCGATCTGCATGAAGCACCGTGTTTGTGGATGGCCCGAAGCTAGTCCCCGCAGGCCCGCTCGGCAAGCCGGTCACACGGTGTCGAGATAGAGCTCGAGCTGCTGATCGGGACTCAGCTCCGCCATGTAGTGCAGCTCCTGCCGCTTGGTCATCACCAGATTGTCGATCAGGAGCTGCGGAAAGATCCGCTTGACCAGCGGCGAGGCCTCGAAGGCGTCGATCGCGGCCCCCCAGGTCTGCGGGATCTGCGCCATCTCCTGCTCGTAGGCGTTGCCGACGATCGGCGGCGGCGGGGTCATCGCGTCCTCGATGCCCACCAGCGCGGCGCCGAGCACCGCGGCGAGGAAGAGATAGGGGTTCACGTCGCCGCCGGCGACGCGATGCTCGATCCGCCGCGCCATGGGCGAGCCGCCGGGCACGCGCACGCTGGCGGTGCGGTTGTCATAGGCCCAGCAGATGCCGGTCGGCGCATGGCTCTCGGGCACCAGCCGGTCGTAGCTGTTGGCATGCGGCGCGAAGGCCAGCGCGCAGTCCGGAATGCCCTTGAGACAGCCGGCGATGGCGTGACGCAGCACCGGCGTGCCCTCGTGGCTGCCATCGGCAAAGATGTTGCGGCCGGTTTCGTCGAGCACCGAGAAATGCGTGTGCAGTCCGTTGCCCGCGAATTCCTCGTAGGGTTTGGCCATGAAGCTCGCAGCCATGCCGTGCTTCCGGGCCAGCCCACGCACCAGCATCTTGAACAGCCAGGCGTCGTCCGCAGCCTTGAGCGCGTCGGGGACGTGGACGAGATTGACCTCGAACTGGCCGAGACCCACCTCCGAGATCGCTGCCTCGGCCGGGATGTCCATCACCTCGCAGGCGTCGTAGAGATCGTTGAAGAAGATGTCGAAGGCGTCCAGCGCCCGCAGGCTGAGGATGTCGGCACCCATGCGCCGCTTGCCCGAGCGGGGGCTTTTCGGCTGGCGGATCTCCTTGCCGCTGTCATCGACGAGGTAGAATTCCATCTCGGTCGCAACCACCGGCTTGAGGCCACGCGCCTTGTAGCGCTCGACCACCCGCGCCAGTGCATGGCGCGGATCGCCGTCGAAGGGCTCGCCGGCCTCGGTATACATCCACAAGGGCAGCAGCGCCGAGGGGATCGACAGCCAAGGCATCGGCACGTAGCCGCGTTCGGTCGGCTTCAGCACCCCGTCCGGGTCGCCGATCTCGAAGACCAGCGGGCTGTCCTCGACGTCCTCGCCCCAGATGTCGAGATTGAGCACCGAGAGCGGAAAACGGGTGCCCTCTTCCTCGATCTTGCGGGCGAAGCGGACCGGTACGCGCTTGCCGCGGGCCTGGCCGTTGAGGTCGGCGGCGCCGACGCGGATGTTGCGAACCTCTGGGTGCTCGTCGAGCCAGCTCATCTGAAAATCGTCCTGAGACCGCCGCGTCGCGGGGCGCCCGCGGCGTCGGGGAGGTGACGGTTGAGACGGCGCCCGATCAGCCCCATCGCAGCGATGACCACCAGCGTCAGCAGGACGAAATAGCCCGCGAGGATGGGGTAGGGCACGAAGGGGTTGAATGTCTTGTCTGCGAAATAGGACGCATAGTAAAGCGCGTCGCCCTGCTGCCGCGAGGCCGGGAAGCCCGAGAAGAACACGAGCGTGGTGGCGTGGAACAGGAAGATCGCCTCGTTGGTGTAGGCGGGCCAGGCCAGGCGCAGCGTCGTCGGCCAGACCACGCGTCGGAACTTGGCCCAGCCCGACAGCCCGTAGGCATCGGCGGCCTCGATCTCGCCCTTGGGGACCGAGCGCAGCGCGCCGTAGAAGATCTCGCCCGAATAGGCGGCGGTGTTGAAGAACAGCACCACTGCAGCGCCGAGCCAGGCGCTGGTCAGCGCGTCGAAGGCCGGAACCTGTCCCTTGAGCGACAGGAACAGGAAATAGGCGAAGAAGAATTGGATGAAGAGCGGCGAGCCGCGAAACAGGAAGATCACCCATTCGGCCGGTTTGCGGAACCAGAGCGAGCGCGACGCCTTGCCCACCGCCAGCGCGGTGGCGAGGGCGAAGCCCGACATCAGCGCCACGAGGCCGAAATAGACGTTCCAGATCATGCCGGAGCCGATCAGCACGAATTGCTGGCACAAGGTGAAGTCCGAGCGCGGCAGCAGCCGCTCGCCATAGCCCAGCGAGCGCAGCCCGTAATCCATGATGGTGTCGTAGCAGCTCATGGCGGGCCTGCCTTGTTCATGCCGATGGGACCGGTGCGGGCATGGTTGGCCAGCGTCTCGCGGCCATGGCTCAGGCGCAGCATGATCCGGTCGAGCACGATCTCGGAGATCCGGGTGAAGCCGAGGTAGAACACCAGCAGGAACAGGAAGTACCACATCCGCCAGTCGCCATGCGGGTAGGCGGTGAATTGCGGCGTCTTGGTCGAGCCCAGCTCGCGCGCCCAGTAGACGATGTCCTCGACGCCCAGCAGGAACAGCAGCGGCGAGGCCTTGATCAGCACCATCCACAGGTTCGACAGGCCGGGCAGGGCATAGACCCACATCTGCGGCACCAGCACGCGGCGGAACACCTGCGCGCGGGTCATGCCATAGGCCTCCGCGGTTTCGATCTGGGCTCGCGGCACGGCGCGCATCGCACCGAAAAGCACGTTGGCGGCAAAGGCGCCGAAGACCAGTGCGAAGGTGAAGACGGCGAGCCAGAAGCCGTAGACCTCATGCACCCATTGGGCCGAGGTCGAGAGCGGCATCTTGGCCTCGGCGCAGACGATGAAATCGTTGCCCTGCCGGATCGGCTGGTCCCAGTCAGGGCATTTCGCCTTGTGGCGCAGCCACTCGATGCCCTGGTCGAGCGCGATCACAAAGAACAGGAAGAAGGCGATGTCGGGCACGCCGCGCACCACCGCGATGTAGCTGCGTCCCAGCCAGGACAGCGGCGCGAAGCGCGAACGTGCCGCCACCGCCCCGCCGAAGCCGAACAGCAATGCCACCGGTGCTGTGACCGCGAGCAGCAGCAGCACCGTGCCGAAGGCACCATAGAAGGCGAGGTGCTTGCCTGTGGTGAGGTAGCACGCGAGCCAGTTCAGGCCGGAGAGCGTTTCGGGATCGGCGCAGGAAGCGAACATCAATGGATCCGGTCGGGGCGGCGCGTGGCCGCCCCGTCAAGTGTCACTCGAAGGTGTTGGCGTTTTCGCCGAACCATTTCAGAATCAGCTCGTTGAGCGAGCCGTCATCCTTCATCGACTGGATCGCGGCATCGAGCTTGTCGCGCAGCTCGCCGTCGCTCTCGCGCAGGCCGACACCGATGCCGTCACCGAGCGGCACGTCGTCGCCCACGAACATCAGCTCGCCGCCCGAGGCTTCGACGATCGGCGCCAGGAAATCCTTGTCGGCGAAGACCGCGTCGGCCTCACCGTTGCGCACCGCGGCGACCGCCTCGTCGGGGGTGGCGAATTCCAGCAGCGCGGCGCCGCTGTCGGCGACATGGCCGGCCTGGATCGTGGTGGCCTGGGCCGAGATCACCCCGCCCTCGAGATCCACGTCCTCGGACGGCGCGGCATAGGCCGACGCCGCGGGCGGGAAGTAGTTCTGGGTGAAGTCGATGACCTCGTCACGCTCGTCGGTGATGCTCATCCCGGCGATGATCGTGTCGTAGTTGCCCGAAACGAGGTTGGGGATGATCGAATCCCAGTCGTTGGTGACCCACTCGCAAGTCAGCTCGGCGCGCGCGCACAGCTCGTCGCCGACCTCGCGCTCGAACCCGTCGACCTCACCCGCATCGTTGAGGAAGTTGTACGGAGGGTAGGCACCCTCGGTGCCCAGGCGCACGGTCTGCGAGTGGCTCTCGGCCAGCGCGGCACCGGCGCTCAGTGCGAGCGCGGCGGTCGTGAGGATCAGCGTCTTCATCGTCAGGTGGTCTCCTGTTGGGGAATGTTCCGTGCCCGCTCTCAGGCGGGCTGCGGGTGCGGGGCGGAATGCGACAGGAACTGCCGCAGCCGCTCTGACTTCGGGTTGCCGAAAAGCTCGGCGGGCGGGCCCTGCTCCTCGATCAGCCCCTGGTGCAGGAACACGACATGGTCGGCCACGTCATGCGCCATGCGCATGTCATGGGTGACGATGATCATGGTGCGGCCTTCCGCGGCCAGGTCCCTGATCACCCGCACCACCTCCTGCTCCAGCTCCGGATCGAGCGCCGAGGTCGGCTCGTCGAACAGGAGCGCGCGCGGCTCCATGCACAGCGCGCGGGCGATCGCGGCACGTTGCTGCTGGCCGCCCGAGAGCTGCGCGGGCCAGGCGTCGGCCTTGTCGCCGATGCCGACCTTGTCGAGATACTCGCGCGCCTTGGCCTCGACCTCGTCGCGAGGCCGGCCCAGCACCGTCACCGGCGCCTCCATGACGTTCTGCAGGATCGACATGTGGGCCCAGAGGTTGAACTGCTGGAACACCATGGCGAGGTTGGTGCGGATGCGCGTGACCTGCTTGGGATCGGCGGGACGGCGGTTCGGCCCCTGGCCCTTCCAACGCACCGGCTCGCCCTCGAAGATCACTTCGCCCTGCTGGCTGTCCTCGAGCAGGTTGCAGCAGCGCAGCAGCGTCGACTTGCCTGACCCGGAGGAGCCGATCATCGACACGACGTGGCCGGCGGGCGCACGGATGTCGACCCCCTTGAGGACCTCGAGCGATCCATAGGATTTGTGCAGATCGCGGATCTCGATGACCGGCTTGCTGTCGCTCACGTGCTCTCATGTCCCTTTTCTGACGAGGGAGTAGGGGACAGTTTCACCGAAAATGCAACGGGGGCGGGGCCTTTGCCCCGGCGTCACGCACGCAACGGAAAAAAACGCTGCCGCTTAGCTGTGCATCCGTTCGGCGGCGCGCTGGCGGGCATGGGCGCTGTCGGGATCGGAGACGCCCAGCATCGGTGCGACCATCCGCATCAACGCGTCCTCCTCGTCGTCGCGCTCGCCATCGGCAAGCACGACTTCCCACAGCGCCTCGATCACCGCCTCGCGGTCCTCGTAGCTCACCGCGTCCTTGATTGCGCGGGTGAAGCGGACCGTGTCGGGGGCCTCGCTCTCCATCACCTCGCAGTCAGCCCGCAGCCGCGCCGCGGCGGCGGGGTCGAGCCGGTAGCGCGCGCCGAGGATGCGGTCGATGCGCCGGGCCTCCTCGGGGCTGTAATGCCCGTCGGCGCGGGCGATCCGCACCAGCAGCGCGCCGAGCGCAAGCCGGGCATCGGCATCGGGAAGGCGCGCGGGCGCGGGATCGGTGAGGCGGCGGAGGAGATCTGCGAACATGCGGCGAATATAGAGGTTCCCGGCTCGCGGGAAAGGGGTCAGGGCTGCGGCGCCAGGGTGGCGAAGCGATCGCTCAGCCATTGTGCCTGCGCGTGGAAGCCATAGGGCGGGTTGACCACGAACAGCCCCGAGCCGGTCATGCCATGCCCCTTCCGGGCGGGCGGAAAGGCCACCTCGTGGCGCACGCCCTCGGGAATGTCGCGCTCCAGCTGGCGCAGCATGGGCGCATGGGGCGTATCGCGGAGGATCGGGTACCACAGCACGATCACGCCCACCGGCCATTTGCGCGCGATGCGGCGCATCGCCTGCGGGATGGCGCGGTAGTCCTCCTTGATCTCCCAGCTCGGGTCGATCAGCAAAAGCCCGCGTCGAGGCTCGGGCGGGGTCAGCGCCACGGCCATCTCGATGCCGTCGCGACGATGCGTCCGCGCGCGGTCGCCCATCGCCGCGGCCAACGCCGCGTGCTCCCGCGGATGCAGTTCGGCGAGGTCGATCCGGTCGGTCTCGCGCAAGAGCCGCGCCGCGATTTCCGGCGAGCCGGGATAGGCCTGCGCCCCGTGATCGGCGCGCACCGCCTCGATGACCTGCGCATAGGGGTGGTCGGGCGCGAACCAGTCGCGCACCCGCAGGATGCCCTGTGCCGCCTCGCCGGTCTTTTCCGCCTCGGCCGCGTCAAGCCGGTAGAGCGCCCGACCCGCATGGCTTTCGAGATAGCTCAGCGGCTTGGGTTTGGCCGCGAGGTAGCCGAGCATCCAGGCCAGCGCCGCGTGCTTGTGCACGTCGGCGAGGTTTCCGGCATGATAGCCGTGCTGGTAGGACAGCATGATCATCTCCCTTGGCGCGTGCGCCCCGCTGGTAGCGGGGGGGCGGTGGCGGGGCAAGCCGTGGCATCGACGCCGCGTCGCATGCCGATACCGGGGCGGGGGGATTGTCCGGGGCCGCGGGAGGCGTATCTCTAGAACAAGCCCCGACTGCCGAAAGGATTTCGCCGATGCGCCGGATCATGCTCGCCATCGCCCCGATCATGGCCCTCGCGCCGCTGACCGCGCTCGCCGGATCGCTGGACCAGCCCGTGTCCGAGGCACCCGTGACGGTCCTTCCCGCCCCGACCCCGGTTCAGGCCGCGCCTGCCAACGCGCTGGGCTTCACGCTGCGCGGCGGCCTGGCGGTCTCGCCGGAATATTTCGGCTCGGATGATTACGTGGTCGGCCCGGATCTGGGCTTTGCACTCGACCGGCTGCGTTTCGGGCCCTTCGACATCGGCAGCGACGATCCCGATTTCGTCTCCGAGGGATTCGGGCTGCGCGGCTCGTTCCGCTATATCGGCGAGCGCGAGGCGGCCGACGTGGATGGCGTGGCCGGGCTCGACGACGTCGATGCGGCGCTGGAGCTGGGGCTGGGCGCAGGCTACGACACGCGAAACTTCGGGGTCTTCGCGGATGTGCGTCGCGGTTTTGGCGGCCATGAGAGCTACGTGGCCGAGCTGGGCGCCGATGCTTACTTCTATCCCAGCGACCGGCTGACGCTGCGGGCCGGACCGCGCGCCCTCTTCGCCGAGGATGATTACGCGCAGACCTATTTCGGCGCACCGGGTTTCGAAGCGCGCGGCGGCCTGATCTCGGCGGGGGCTGAAATCGGTGGCGTCTACGAGATCGACGACCGTTGGGGCGTCGACGCCGCCGTTACCTATGAACGGCTGATGAACGATGCCGCCGACAGCCCCGTGACCGAAGATGACGAGCAGTTCGGGGCGCGGCTGGGGATCACCCGGCAGCTCGACTTCCGGTTCTGAGAAGGACCCGCGCGCCGTCCCTGATGACCGGCACGGCGCGCTTTCGCGGCCCGCGACCTGTGGCCGTTTCTCAATCCGTGGTAGCATGGCCCCGTTCTCACCAGTTACGGGAGGTTCCCCATGCGCCGCCTAGCCGCCCTTCTCGGCGCGCTGGCCTTTGCCAGTACTGCCTCGGCCGAGACGACCCCGACCCAGCAAGACATCGCGAATATTGAACAATGCGTGCGATCGGTCGGCGCGCGCGGAAACCAGAGACAGGTGTTCAGGAGTTGCACCGAGCTCATCGCCGGCCCGTGCCGCAACGGGACGACTCTCGAGATCGCCGATTGCCTGATGCGCGAGACCAATGCCTGGGATACCTGGCTGAACGCCTGGTGGAAGCCGATGCGCACGCGCGCAGAGGCGAATGGCTCCTGGGAGCGGCTGCTTGCCGCGCAGCGCCAGTGGATCAAGGATCGGGATGCCGAATGCTTCCGCGCCTATGACAGCGTGGATGGCGGATCGCTGCGCGTGATCTACGGCGCGGCCTGCCACCGCGACCTCACCGCACGCAAGGCGATCGAGTTCTACTTCAGCCTCTATCGCTGAAGGGTCCGGGCCGCCGCTTAGACGGCCCGGAAATCCGTTCAGACCAGCCGCGAGGTCTCGACCGCCGCACGCACGAAATCGGCGAAGAGCGGGTGCGGTGCGAAGGGCTTGGACTTCAGCTCGGGGTGGAACTGCACGCCGATGAACCACGGGTGGTCCTTCCACTCGACGATCTCGGGCAGGCGCCCGTCGGGCGACATCCCCGAGAAGCACAGCCCCTTGGCCTCGAGCGCCTCGCGATACTTGGTGTCGACCTCATAACGATGACGGTGGCGCTCCTCGATCCGGCTCGCGCCATAGACCTCGGCGACCTTGCTGCCCTCGGCCAGCGCGGCGGTGTAGGCGCCGAGCCGCATCGTGCCGCCCTTGTCGTCGGTCACCGCCCGCTCGACCACGTGGTTGCCCTGGATCCACTCCTTGAGGTGGTAGACGACCGGCTCGAAGCGGCGCTTGCCAGCCTCGTGGTCGAACTCCTCGGAACCGGCGGTCTTGAAGCCCGCGACGTTACGGGCGGCTTCGATCACCGCGAGCTGCATGCCGAGGCAGATGCCGAGATAGGGGATGCCGCGCTCACGCGCGAACTGGGCGGTCTTGATCTTGCCCTCGGTGCCGCGCTCGCCAAAGCCGCCGGGCACGAGGATCGCGTGGTAGCCCTCGAGATGCGGGGCCGGGTCCTCACGGTCGAAGCGCTCGCTGTCGACCCATTCGACCGTCACCCTGACCCGGTTGGCCATGCCGCCATGGGTCAGCGCTTCCTTGATCGACTTGTAGGCGTCCTCGAGCTGCACGTATTTGCCGACGATGGCCACGCGGACCTCGCCCTCGGCATGGGTGAGGCGGTCCATCACGTCGTTCCACCGCGCGAGGTTCGGCTTGGGGGCGGGCGCGATGCCGAAGGCGTCGAGCACGGCCTGGTCGAGGCCCTCGCGGTGATAGGCCAGCGGCGCCTCGTAGATCGACTTGAGGTCGTAGGCCGCGATCACGCTCTCCTTGCGGACGTTGCAGAAGAGGCCGATCTTCTCGCGCTCCTTCTCGGGAATCGGGTGCTCGGAGCGGCAGACCAGCACGTCGGGCGCGATACCGATGGAGCGCAGCTCCTTGACCGAGTGCTGCGTCGGCTTGGTCTTCAACTCGCCCGAGGCGGCAACATAGGGCAGCAGCGTCAGATGCATGAAGATGCACTGACCGCGGGGGCGCTCCTGCGCAAATTGCCGGATCGCCTCGAAGAAGGGCAGGCCCTCGATGTCGCCGACCGTGCCGCCGATCTCGCAAAGCTGGAAATCGACCTCGTCGGCGCCGATCGAGAGGAAGTCCTTGATCTCGTTGGTGACGTGCGGGATCACCTGGATCGTTTTGCCGAGGTAGTCGCCGCGGCGCTCTTTCTCGAGCACGTTCGAATAGATCCGCCCCGAGGAGACCGAGTCGGTGCGGCGCGCGGCCACGCCGGTGAAGCGCTCGTAATGGCCGAGGTCGAGATCGGTCTCGGCGCCGTCATCGGTGACGAAGACCTCGCCATGCTCGAACGGGCTCATCGTGCCCGGATCGACGTTGAGATACGGATCGAGCTTGCGCAGCCGCACCGTGTAGCCCCGCGCCTGCAGGAGCGCGCCCAGCGCCGCCGAAGCCAGTCCCTTGCCGAGCGAGGAGACAACGCCGCCGGTGATGAAGATGTAACGCGCCATGGTCGGAAGTACCCCGTGATCGTCGAATGAGCATCGAATGGAAGACTGCCGCGAAACGTGGGTTTCGCGGCATCACGGGATTTGAGGATATCCGGATTCGGCCCGTGACCGCAACCGGGGGCGCAAGATCATGTGGCCGAAACCGGCCGGCGCCCAGTGGTTGTGGATTCTCGTCAGTCCGCCTGCGGCACGACCGGGCCGCTCGACGGCGGCAGAAGGTCGCTGCCGAGGCCGTTCTCTTCGGGCCCGGTACCGGGCGTGCCGACCGTTTCCTCGGGGCTGTCGGCCAGCCGGTCGAGCACCGAGCCGCCGGCCGAGTTCTCGGCCGCGATGATGGTCAGCGCGATCGAGGTCACGATGAAGGCAGCCGCGAGGCCCCAGGTCACCTTGCCCAGCGCGGTCGCCGCGGCGCGGCCGGACATCACGCCGCCACCGCCGCCTCCCATGCCGAGGCCGCCGCCCTCGGAGCGCTGCAGCAGCACCACGCCGATCAGCGACAGCGCGAGGATCAGGTGGACGATCAGGACGACGTTTTCCATGCGGACCTCTGCTTGCGGCGGGGCGGGGCGGAACGCGCCGTATCTAGAAGAGGGGCGGTCCTGTCGCAACCCCGAAGTGGGGGCAGGCGCACCGACCGGGGCAGTTTGCGGTTTCGCGCTGCCGCCCCCGGCGCTATAGGGACGCCGGATTGCATGACCGGAGAGGACAGGTTCATGGCGAATGTGGTGGTCGTCGGTACCCAGTGGGGCGACGAGGGCAAGGGCAAGATCGTGGACTGGCTGTCCGAGCGCGCCGACGTGATCGCGCGCTTCCAGGGCGGCCACAACGCAGGTCACACGCTGGTCGTCGGCGGCGAGGTCTACAAGCTGCACGCGCTGCCCTCGGGTGTGGTGCGCGGCGGCAAGCTCTCGGTGATCGGCAACGGCGTCGTGCTCGACCCGTGGCATCTCCTCAAGGAGATCGAGGGCATCCGTGCCCAAGGCGTCGAGATCACCCCCGAGACGTTGATGATCGCCGAGAACACGCCGCTGATCCTGCCGTTCCATGGCGAGCTGGACCGGGCGCGCGAAGGTCAGAACACCGTCGCCAAGATCGGCACCACCGGGCGCGGCATCGGGCCGGCCTATGAAGACAAGGTCGGTCGCCGCGCGATCCGCGTCGCCGACCTCGCCGACGCCGCCACTCTCGAGCTTCGGGTCGACCGTGCGCTGGTGCATCACAACGCGCTGCGCAACGGCCTTGGGCTGGAGCCGATCGACCGCGACGCGGTGCTGGAGCAGCTGCGCGAGATCGCGCCCGCCATCCTAGAATACGCGGCCCCGGTCTGGAAGGTGCTCACCGAGCGCCGTCGCGCCGGCCAGCGCATCCTGTTCGAGGGTGCGCAGGGTGCGCTGCTGGACATCGATTTCGGCACCTATCCCTTCGTCACCTCCTCGAACGTGATCGCGGGACAGGCGGCGACGGGCACCGGCATCGGGCCCGGCGCGATCGATTTCGTGCTCGGCATCGTGAAGGCCTACACCACCCGCGTCGGCGAGGGCCCATTCCCGACCGAGCTCGACGATGATGACGGCCAGCGTCTGGGCGAGCGGGGCCACGAATTCGGCACCACGACGGGGCGCAAGCGCCGCTGCGGTTGGTTCGACGCCTGCCTCGTGCGCCAGACCTGCGCGACCAGCGGTGTCTCGGGCATCGCGCTGACAAAGCTCGACGTGCTCGACGGCTTCGAGACGCTGAAGATCTGCACCGGCTACGAGCTGGATGGCGAGCGCTACGATTACCTGCCTACCGCCGCCGACCAGCAGGCCCGTTGCACCCCCATCTACGAAGAGATGCCGGGCTGGCAGGAAAGCACGGCGGGCGCGCGCAGCTGGGCCGACCTCCCGGCGCAGGCGATCAAGTACATCCGCCGAATCGAGGAGTTGATCCAGTGCCCGGTGGCGATGGTCTCGACCAGCCCCGAGCGCGACGACACGATCCTCGTCACCGATCCGTTCTCGGACTGATGGCGCGCAAGCTCAGCCACAAGGCCCGGCGCAGGCTGTCGCTGCTGATCCTGCTGGTCGGTCTGCCAGCCTATATCGTGGTGGCGATCACGCTGGTCGGGCTGATCGACCGGCCCTCGATCCTCGTCGAGCTGGCGATCTATGTCGGGCTTGGCATTCTCTGGGCCCTGCCGTTCCGGCGGATCTTTCTGGGGGTGGGCAAGCCCGACCCGGAAGAGGATCCCGGCGAGCACTGAGCGGGACCGGCAAGAGAAAAGGGGCGGCACCACGCGGTGCCGCCCCTTTTTCATGTCCGCTGCCGGTCGTTAGCCGGCGCGGCGCTCGGGGTTGAAGCGGCTGGAGCGAGCCACCGCGAAGCGGCCGCCGCGCACGCGGGTCAGCGCGCCCTGGCGCAGCAGCGTGCCAAAGCAGCGCAGCCCGTCCTCGCGGCTGACCGGTTCGGGGCTGGCCTCGCGCACCCGCTCCATCAGCTGCGGGCGCGAGAAATCCTCGGCCCCTTCGACGAAGGCGGTGTAGGCAGCGGCGGCCTCCAACAGCTCGCCCAGCTCCTGCGCGCCCATCCGTGCAGCAAAGGCGGCAAAGCTTTCGGCCGGGGCAGGGGTGGCGTCCGGCATGGCGGCGCGCTGCGGCTGCGCCTCGACCGCGTCGTGATGCAGCTCCTGCGCCGCGCTGTCGCCCGAGACGACCCGGCGGGGCCGCACCGGCACCACCCGCTCGGGGCGCGGTGCCGTCTGGCCGAGATCGACGCGCTGCGCAGCGACCAGCTTGAGCGGGGCCGGGCGCGGCCGTTCAGGCTGTGCCGCGGCGCCTTCGTCACCACGCGACGGCATGGCCGGGCGGCGCGGACGAACCGCTTGGCGCAGATCGTCGCGGAAGGCCTCTTCGGCGTGGTCGGGCTTGGCCACGTCGCCGAGCTGACGCGCGGCCTCGGTCGCGGCGACCGCGGCCTTGAGCTGGGAGATCGAGTCACGGCGGCGGCCCGATTCGGGGTCGGCCATGCGGGCATCGGTGGCGGACATGATCCGCGACAGGTCGGCCTCGTCGGTGGCCAGCGCCGGATGGCTGTTCACCGGATGGGTGCGGGTTTCTTCGGACGCGGCCGGCGCATCGGCTTTGGCGGCGACTTGCTCCTGCTCCTGTTTCGGCTGCGCATCGGGGGCCGTCGCGTCGGCAGTGGGCCCGAACTCGAACTCGAGATGCTGGCGCGCGGCTTCGGCCGGATTGAAACCACCGATCCAGTCGGCATCCGTCACGTCGCGTGCCGTATCAGCTTCGGCGGCCTCTTCGGCTTCAGCGGTTTCCTCGATCTCGGCGATCACTTCGGCGTCGTCCGCTCGGGCTTCTTCGGCTTCTGCGATCTCCTGCGAGGCCGGGCCATCGCCCTCGAGACCCATCTCGCGCTCTAGCGCTGCCAGTTCGGCGAGCAGGGCCCGCTCGGCCTCGTCGGACAGATCGGCCTCGCGGCGCTTGGATTCGGCGGCCTCTTCACGGGCTCGGGCCGCGGTATCAGCTTCCTCTTGGGCGGTCTCGGCCTCTTCGGCTGCCCCGCCCTTATCCGCTTGCGCCGTTTCGACGGTATCGGCTTCGGTTTCGGCCTGCATCGGGGTCGTGTCGGGAGCGGTGTCGATCGCTTCCTGCGCCGCCTCCGTCTGCGCGGTTTCGACCTGCGCCGCGTCTACTTCTGCTTTGTCCTGCGCGGCAGCCGACGGGGCCGGTTCGGCGCCCCGCTCGGCCGACACTTCTTCGGCAGCGCTCTCTTCTTCCGTCATCATGCGATGCGCTTCGCCACGGGCGGCGGCGCGCTCGAAATCGGCCTTGCGCATCCGCACCACGCGGGCGCGGGCCGGACGGGCGGGCTCTGCCTCGTTCGTCTCCGTCTCGGACAGCCGGGGCGATTCCGGCTCGGCCTGCTTGGCGGTTTCGCGCGGCTGCGCCGGAGCGGTGTCGAACAGGCCGGCTGCCGGCCGCTGTCCGGCGGCGGGGGCGATGTCCTCTTCGTCTTCATCTGCGGCAAAGGCCGGCTGGCGGCCGACGACGGCGCGGATCCGCTGCAGCTTTGCGGCGACGCTGTCGCCATCGGGCGCCGGGCGGGCCGGCGTGGGACGTGCCGCGGCCGGCTGCTGAGCCACTCGGGGCTCGGCCTGGCGCGGCGCGACCGGAGCCGGCTCGGGCTTTGGTGCGGCAGGTGCCGCGGCGGCGGCAGGCGCGGCAACGGGAGCGGGCGTGGCAGCAGGCGCTTCGGCGGCCGGGGCTTCTTCCGGGGCTGCGGGGGCGACATGCGGCTGCGGGGCAGGCTCCGGGGCGGCGCGGGCCTCTGTCTGTGCCGGGGCGACCGGCGGCAGCGCCTGCCCGGCGCGCAGCACGATTCCCGTGCCTTCGCTGCGGGCCTCGACCCGGCGGGCGACCTCGCGTTCGGCGATCCGTGCCAGCATCTCGGCGTCGGGCGTCGGCGGCTCGGCTCCGAAATAGCGGTCATCGGCAGCCAGGTCGCGGAAATACTCTGCGATGGCCTTCATCGTGTCGAACGAGTCGTCGAAGCCCTCCAGCGTGCAGGAGAACGTCCCGTAGGACACCGTGAGTATCTTGCTTGATCCAACCATCTGAGTGCTCGCTTTCTACCCTGTCCGCTCCGATGTAGCAGTGAATGGGTTTGAAACAGGATCACGACATGGGTGGCCGCGGGATGTTTTCATGGCAAAACCGCGGCAGACCGTTCGGTCCGAGGCGATGATGGAGGGCCGGCGTGGCAATTGTCCAGAGCGATGGGGCTGTAACGCTGCTGGGCGGTGGAGCGCTCGGGGCGGGGGATCTGGCGCTGGCGCTGGCGCGCGCGCCGGTGCTGGTCGCCGCTGATGGCGGCGCCCGCCATGCCGCCGCCGCCGGACACACGCCGCGCGCGGTGATCGGCGACATGGACAGCATCGGCAGCGCCGCGCCGCTCTTCGGAGGCCGGCTGCACCCGATCGCCGAACAGGACAGCACCGATTTCGACAAGGCGCTGCGGAACATCGACGCTCCGCTGGTGCTGGCGGCGGGCTTCACCGGTGGCCGGCTCGACCACGAGTTGGCGGCGTTCCACGTCCTTGCGGCCCGGCCCGATCGGCGCTGCGTGCTGATCGGCGCCGAGAGCGTGGTGTTCCTCTGTCCTCCCGAGATCACGCTCGACCTCGCGGAGGGAGAGCCCTTCTCCCTCTTCCCGATGGGCGAGGTGGGGTGCATCTCGCGCGGCTTGCGCTGGCCCACTGCGGGCATCGCCTTTTCCCCAGCAGGGCGGATCGGAACCTCTAACGAGGCGGAGGGACAGGTGGAGCTGTCCTGCGACGCGCCGCTGATGCTCGCCATCGCGCCGCGCGCCGCGCTCGACGCCGTGATTGCGGGGGTGGGGCGGGCACCGGGCTGGCCGGCGCGCTGAGTGCACATTACCGGTGCGCGACGGCAGCGTGCCGTCACGGCCCTGCGGGCTTTGCAAACCCGCCCCCAGCCGTTATCTGCACGCTCATCCACCCCTCTGCGTATCAAACCGTCAGGACCCGCCAGTGACCGACAGCTTCGAGAATCCCGGCCCCGTCGAACGCGACTGGTCCGACGCGATCAGCCCGATCGAGGAGATCATCGCCGACGCCCGCAACGGCCGCATGTTCATTCTCGTCGATCACGAGGACCGCGAGAACGAAGGCGATCTGGTGATTCCGGCGCAGATGGCGACGCCCGACGCGATCAACTTCATGGCCACCCATGGCCGCGGGCTGATCTGCCTGTCGCTGCCGCGCGAGCGGATCGACGCGCTGGGCCTGCCGTTGATGTCGACCAACAATTCCTCGCGCCACGAGACCGCCTTCACGGTGTCGATCGAGGCGCGCGAGGGCGTCTCGACCGGTATTTCGGCGCATGACCGCGCGCTCACCGTCGCCGTGGCGATCGACGCCTCCAAGACCGCGGCCGACATCGCCACGCCGGGCCACGTGTTCCCGCTGCGGGCCCGCGAGGGCGGGGTGCTGGTCCGCGCCGGACATACCGAGGCGGCCGTCGACATCTCGCGGCTGGCCGGGCTCAACCCTTCGGGCGTGATCTGCGAGATCATGAAGGAGGACGGGACCATGGCCCGTCTGCCGGATCTCGTGGCCTTCGCCCAGAAGCACGCGCTCAAGATCGGCACGATCAGCGACCTGATCGCCTATCGCCGTCGTCACGACAATCTCGTGCGGCTGCGCGACGAGCAGCAGATCCAGTCCGAGTTCGGCGGCGACTGGACCCTGCGCGTCTATGTCGACGAGACGCAGGGCGCCGAGCACATCGCGCTCGTCAAGGGCGACATCTCGGGCCCCGAGCCGGTGCTGACGCGGATGCACACGCTTGACCCGATGCTCGACGTGGTCGGCACTGGCCCGCGGGGCCGGGCGCGCGAGTTCGGCGACGCGATGAGTCTCATCGCCGAGGAAGGGCGCGGCGTGCTGGTGCTGCTGCGTGACCTGCACATGAAGCTCGCCACCACCGAGGAGCATTCGCCCCATGTGCTGCGGCAATACGGCCTCGGCGCACAGATCCTCTCCTCGCTCGGCCTGTCGAAGATCGTCCTGCTGACCAATTCCCCCCAACCCCGCGTGGTCGGGCTCGACGCTTACGGGCTCGAGATCACCGGCACCCGCAAGATCTCGGAGATCGGATGATGGCCGGCCCCACCCACCACGTGCTCGCACGTCCCGAATTCGACGAGGGTCCGAAGATCCTCATCGTCGTGTCGCCCTATTACAAGGACATCGCCGACAACCTCGTCGCCGGCGCCATGGCCGAGATCGAGGCTGCCGGCGGCAGCTACGAAGTGATCGAGATGCCCGGCGCGCTCGAACTGCCCAGCGCGATCGGCATCGCCGCCCGGATGGGCGAATATGACGGCTTCGTCGCGCTGGGCTGCGTGATCCGCGGCGAGACCACGCATTACGACACCGTCTGCAACGACAGCTCGCGCGGGTTGACGCTGCTGGGCCTGCAGGGGATCTGCATCGGCAACGGCATCCTGACGGTCGAGAACTACGAGCAGGCGGCGGTGCGCGCCGACCCGCAGGGCCAGAACAAGGGTGGCGGCGCCGCCGCTGCCGCGCTGCATCTGGTCGCGCTGTCGCACAACCTCAAGAAGCAGGGCAAGGGCCTCGGCTTCACCGCCGACCGGCTGGGAGAGGGCTGATGGCGGATCGTCAGAACCAGAAACGCCGGATGCGTTCGGCCGCGCGGATGTACGCGGTGCAGGCGCTGTTCCAGATGGAATCCTCGGGCCAGTCGGTCGACCGGGTGATGCGCGAGTTCGAGACCCATCGCTTCGGCGCCGTCTACGACGAGATCGAATGGGAAGAGGGCGACGTCGACACCTTCCGCGCCCTGATGGAGCGTGCCGTCGACGAGCAGGCCCAGATCGACCAGATGACGCACCGCGCTCTGGTCGCGAAATGGCCGATCGCCCGGATCGACCCGACGCTGCGGGCGCTGTTCCGCGCCGCCGGGGCCGAGCTTCTGGCGAACGCCACGCCGCCCAAGGTGGTGATCGTCGAGTTCGTGGAGATTGCCAAAGCGTTCTACCCCGATGGCAAGGAGCCGAAATTCGTCAACGCCGTGCTCGATCACATGGCGCGCGAGGCCCGGCCCGAGGCGTTCTGAGCCACGCGGCAAGCGGAATGAGGAAGGGGCGTGGTCGATGGCCACGCCCCTTTCGCATGGAACGGGGCCGGGGGTGCCTCAGGGGTAATGGTCGCCCAGCCAGTTGCCATGCGCCCAGCCCAGCCGGGCATCGGGGCCGAAGCTGATCGCGTACCATGGCCCGCGTGCGTCGTAGGTGCCGACCCGGTCGCCATTATGGATGCGGGCGATGATCGGATACTGGGTGCCCGGTCCGGTGCGGACCGCGAGGAAGCCGTCGCCGTTCGGGTCGAGCCCCATCACCGTCGCCGCGCCGAAACAGGCGGCCTGTGCGTCCGGCGGGCAATAGGTATCGAACGGCACGTCGAGCGGTTGCGCTGCGATCGGTGTGGCAAGGAAGATCGGAAAAATGAGCGGCAGGGCCCTGATCGTAATCGTCATGGCGAACTCCACGGATCGTGAGGTCCGCCCAGCCTACCATGGAAAGGCGTTTCGTCGCAGCTCGGGGGGTGCGGAAATGGCGGGAACCGCAGCGACCGTAGGGGTGAGAATTCCCGGGGACCTGTGTATACAGGTGGGCGCCAGATAAACGAACCAGGGTCCGCACAGAGCCAGCTCCCGTGGAATTGCTTAAGGCCTCTGGAATTTGACCCCTTGTCACGAGAAGAGCAGAACCCGCCGCGACCACATCTAGGATCGCGGATCGGGCGTGACAAGGGGCCGCGCCCCGGCTTTCGCCGCTTGAAGCGTGTTGCCAATATGTTCATGATGCCGCCCATGACCGATGACTGGGACGATTGGGAACAGGGAGAGCGCCGGGTGGCAGCGCTGCCTGACGATGCGCTATCGGCCGAGGCGCTGTCGCGGCCGCGTGCCCTGCCGCAGCCGGGGCAGATCCTGGCGCGTGGCGTCTGTCGTCATCTCTTGGGTCATGGCTTCGTCACGGTCGAGGAGTTCGTGCCGGCACCGGGGCTCCGGGTCGACGTGATGGGCCTCGGCCCGAAGGGCGAGCTTTGGATCATCGAGTGCAAATCGTCGCGCGCCGATTTCACCGCCGATCGCAAATGGCAGGGATACCTCGAATATTGCGACCGCTATTTCTGGGCGGTGGATGACGCCTTCCCGCTGGATTTGCTGCCCGAGGACACCGGGGTGATCGTAGCCGACGGCTATGACGCCGAGATCGTGACCATGGCGCCCGAGGCGAAGCTGTCGGGCGCTCGGCGCAAGGTGATGCTGCAGAAATTCGCGCGCCATGCCGCCTTGCGCTGGCACAAGGCGCGCGATCCGGCGATCAGCCTTTCTTCTTGACCGAGCGCGCGGCGCGCGCGGCGGCCATGATTTCCTCGGCGATGTCCTCGGCTTCCTCGGGTTCGAAATCCATCGGGATCTCGGCGCCGTCGGCCTCGATGAACAGCCGCACCATGCCGTGATCGGTCGGGCCGATCTGCAGATTCGCCTCGATGTCGCGTTCGGTGTTGATGCCCATGGCGCTTCCTTTCCTGGCTGCGATGTCCCTAGCGCGCGGTCGCGCGCCGGACAAGCCGGAGCCGTCGCGGAAGCCGCGAGAGGGGGTTGCAATCCCCGCGCCTCGGCGCTAATTCCGCGCCAGTGCCGCCTTAGCTCAGTTGGTTAGAGCGCTGGATTGTGGATCCAGAGGTCCCCTGTTCAAGCCAGGGAGGCGGTACCACTCCCTCGATCTCGCGAAATTGAAGTGACGCGGCTTGCGCGGTTCTTGCCACGTGCCAATGTCATTTCCGAGGCCTTTGTGGCTTCCGTGGCCCGAGGGCCGCTTCCCACGCATGGACGGCCCGGACGGGGCGCGCCGATGGGTTGGGAGGTGGACACATGACTCATCGACATCACTGGCAGGACTGGCTCTTCGGCGCGATCGGGCTGTGGCTCGTCGCTTCGCCCTTCATGCTCGGCATGGCGGGCGGCTCGGCGCTGTGGAGCGTGGTGGCGCTCGGCGCACTGGTCGCGACGCTGGCGCTCGTCGGGCTGCTCGATTCCGAGCAGCAGAGCTGGATCGACATGGCGGTCGCGGTGATCGCCATCCTCGTGGTCGCGGCGCCGTGGATGCTCGGCTTTACCGCGATGGCGATCATGGCCTGGAACGCGGTGCTGTGCGGCATCGTGCTGGCCGTGGCCGCACTATGGGAGCATCTGGTCCCGCACCAGGGCGGTCATGCCTGACCCGATCGGCCGCGCGGCAGGTTACGGCGCGCGGTCGATCTGCATCTCCTGCCGCATCACCCCGTCGCGCCCATAGACCAGCACCCGGTCGTCGGTCGTCACCACCGCGATCCAGTCCGAACCTTGGGTGAAAGCCTGGGCCTCGGCCCCCTCGGGCAGTACGATCTGGTCGGGCAAAGGCAGGGCTTCGGCATTCAGGCGGATGACAAGCGCCGCAATCAGCACTAGGAAGCCGGCGATCATCACGCCCGCCAGCACGATCACCAGCCATTTGAGCCATCGCAGCTCGGGCGGGATCCGGACCGGGCCATCTGTCTCGGGAGGCTGCATGGCCGATCTCTCCATCATCCGCTTCACCATCGCCGAAGATCCGCCGGCGCGTCTTGATAAGGCGCTCGCCCGCGATGTGCCAGAGGAGGCCGCGCTGTCGCGCTCGCGCATTGCCAAGCTGCTCGTCGAGGGGGCGGTGACGGTGGAAGGGGCAGTGGCGACCGATGCGAAAGCGGCCGTGGCCGCGGGGGCGGTGGTTGAGATCGCGGTGCCGCAGGCGGCCGAAAGCCACATGGAGCCGGAGGCGATCCCGCTCGAGGTCGTCTGGGAAGACGATGACCTGATTGTCATCGACAAGCCTGCCGGAATGGTCGTCCATCCTGCGCCCGGCTCGCCCGACGGCACGCTGGTCAACGCGCTGATCCATCATTGCGGCGACAGCCTGTCCGGCGTCGGCGGTGCGAAGCGTCCCGGCATCGTCCACCGGATCGACAAGGACACCTCGGGCCTTCTGGTGGTCGCCAAGACCGACCGCGCCCATCAGGGTCTGGCGGTCCAGTTCGAAAAGCATACCGCCGAGCGACATTACTTCGCGCTGTGCCACGGCGTCCCGGATCCGAACGACCCGCGCCTGCGCGGCGTAAAGGGGGCGAGCTTCGAGACCGGGTCGGTGCTGAAGATCCAGACGCTGCTGGGCCGGCACCGGACGGACCGGCAGCGCCAGGCGGTGAGCTTCGAGCAGGGCCGCCACGCGGTGACGCGCGCCAAGGTGATCGAGGCCTTTGCCGGAGCGGCGCTGGTCGAATGCCGGCTGGAAACCGGGCGCACCCATCAGATCCGGGTCCATATGGCGCATGCCGGCCACGCGCTGATCGGCGATCCGGTCTATGGCGGGCGGCGCAAACTGTCGGAAAAAACCCATGGCGCCCGCGCCGTTACGCTGGCCGCGAATTTCGGCCGGCAGGCGTTGCATGCCGCGAGCCTCGGTTTCACCCATCCCGCAACCGGCGAAAAGCTGCGCTTCGACAGCCCGATGCCGCCCGACATGGCGGAACTCCTTTCCGCGCTTCGGGGTTGAAAGACGGTAACGAAATTCACATATGATCGAGCCTTTCATGCGCCCCCTCGCCGGATCGGGGCGAAGGGTTCACCATTGCACAGGACCGATGCGGTAGCGGTGCTTGCCGGGCAGGGGCAGGGGCCGTATCGCTTGGTCGAACGTCAGACCGAAAGGAGGGGCCCATGGCAGAGACCTACAGCAATCTCCCCGCCCCGTCGCCGGAGCAGGGACTGAACCGATACCTGCAGGAAATCCGCAAGTTCCCGATGCTGGAACCGGAAGAAGAATACATGCTGGCCAAGCGCTGGGTGGACCACGAGGACGCCAGCGCCGCGCACAGGCTCGTGACCTCGCATCTGCGGCTCGCCGCCAAGATCGCCATGGGCTATCGCGGCTACGGGCTGCCGCAGGCCGAAGTGATCTCCGAGGCCAATGTCGGTCTGATGCAGGCAGTGAAGAAGTTCGACCCTGAAAAGGGTTTCCGGCTGGCCACCTACGCGATGTGGTGGATCCGCGCCTCGATTCAGGAATACGTCCTGCGGTCCTGGTCGATGGTCAAGCTCGGCACCACCTCGGGCCAGAAGAAGCTGTTCTTCAACTTGCGCAAGGCCAAGGCCCGTCTTGGCGCGCTCGAAGAGGGCGACCTGCGCCCCGAGAACGTCAAGCAGATCGCCACCGATCTGGGCGTGACCGAGGAAGAGGTCGTGTCGATGAACCGGCGCATGTCGGGCGGCGACGCATCGCTCAATGCCATGGTCGGCTCGGATGGCGACAGCGCCACGCAGTGGCAGGACTGGCTCGAGGATGACAGCGCCGACCAGGCCACCGACTACGAGGAGCGCGACGAGCTCGACGCCCGCCGCGAGCTGATGGCCGAGGCGATGGGCGTACTCAACGACCGCGAGCGTGACATCCTCGTACAGCGCCGGCTGCAGGACGAGGCGGTGACGCTCGAGGAACTGTCGGGGCAGTACGAGGTGAGCCGCGAGCGGATCCGCCAGATCGAGGTGCGCGCCTTTGAAAAGCTGCAGAAGCGGATGCAGGAACTGGCGCGCGAGCGCGGTATGCTCGAAGACGCCTGAGCGTTGCACCCGGCGCCGCGTCCGCTACCCTCTCCCGCGAGACCGGGGGAGGGTTTTCTCTTTCGGCAGAAAGGGAAGAGACGATGACCGATCCGATCCGCTGGGGCGTGCTGGGCGCCATGGCCCGCGCGATCCATTCCGCCGAAGGCTCCGAGCTCGTCGCGCTGGCCACCTCCTCCGAGGAGAAGGCCAAGCCCTTTCGTGCCTTTCAGCCGCGTCTCAGGGTGCATCTCGACTATCAGGCGCTGCTCGACGACCCCGAGATCGACGCGGTCTACATTCCGCTGCCCAACGCCATGCACGTCGAATGGACGCTCAAGGCGCTCGAGGCGGGCAAGCACGTGCTGTGCGAAAAGCCTCTCGCCATGCAGGCCTCGGAATTCGACGCGGTGATCGCGAAGCGCGATGCGACCGGGCTGATCGCGGCCGAGGCCTACATGATCGTGCATCACCCGCAATGGATCCGGGCCAAGGAATTGGTGCAGGGCGGCGCGGTCGGCGAATTGCGCCATGTCGAGGCGGCGTTCAGCTTCAACAACGCGGCCCAGACCGACAACATCCGTAACAAGCCCGAGACCGGCGGCGGCGGGCTGCCCGATATCGGCGTCTATGCCTTCGGCTCGGTCCGCTTCGTCACCGGCGAGGAGCCGCAGCAGATCCGCCACGCCAATATCCGCTACGAGAACGGCGTCGATGTCTATGCGCAGGTCGCCGCGCAGTTCGAGAGCTTCGAATATTCCGGCATGGTCTCGATGCGCCTGCATCCGCGCCAGGAGGTGACCTTCCACGGGGACAAGGGCGTGCTCAAGATGCTCTGCCCGTTCAACGCCAACAGCTTCGGCCAGGCCGAGATGACGCTCGAGACCGAAGGCATGCGCGTGGTGCATGAGCGCTGGCCCGGCGTCGATCACTACAAGCTCCAAGTCGAGGCCTTCACCGCCGCGATCGGCGGCGCGGACTATGCCTGTCCGCTGGAGTTCAGCCGTGGCACGCAGGCGATGATCGACATGGTCTATGCCAAGGGCGGGAACGGCTGAGCCGGATCGCGGTTGTTCCGGCGAAGATCACCGGAGGCAACCGCGATGGCTGACCAGATGAAGATCCTCGTGCTCGGCGCGCATGGTGTGACCGGGCAGGAGGTCGTGAAGCAGGCGGTGGCGAAGGGCCACCATGTCCGCGCCGCCGAGATGAAATGGCCCGACGATGCGCCCCCCGCCGGCCACAACGTGGAGCGGGTGACGGCCAACGTGATCGAGGACGATCTCGGCTCCATCGTCGATGGCGTCGACGCGGTGATATCCGCGCTGGGCGTGCCCGGCGATCCCAAGACGCTGATGGATCCGCCGCCGCTCTACACGACGGGCACCCGCAACCTCATCGACGCGATGGACGCGCGAGGGGTAAGGCGGCTGGTTACGATCTCGGCGAGCTTCGTGGTCACGCATGACCGTGGCCCGCTGCTGTTTCGTACCACCGCCATTCCGGCGCTGACCCGCGTGCTGCACCAGATGGGCGAAATGGAGGACTTGCTCCGGGCAAGCGATCTCGATTGGACCGCGGTGCGTCCCGGTTGGCTGCTGCCCGAACCGTTGACCGGAGACTACGTCGTCACGCCCGACGTCATCCCCGAGGATCTGATCCGGACCCGTCACGCCGACCTCGCGCATTTCATGCTGCATTGCGTCGAAACCGGGGACTGGTCGCGCGGCACCCCCGCCATCGCCCGCGCCGAGGCCGACGAGCTCAGCTCCTCCTTCGAAGTGGTCAGGGAAATGCTGGCCTGACCCACGCCGGGCGGATGTCCGGCCCGGAATCGCCATAATCGAACGTCATTACCTATCCGGAAGGGGTGGCCGTCAGAAGGCGGCAGGGAACGTGGAGCAGGAGGCATCATGGCGTTCAAGACCTATCTTGCAGTGGGGATCACGGTGGCGGGGCTCGGCCTTGCCGCACCGGCGATGGCGGCACCGAGCCAGGCGGCGATCGACGCCGTGGTGGCGCATCTCGTCAGCCAGGGCTACAGCGGCGAAATCCGCATCCGGCCGAGCGGTGACAAGCTGATCGTCGAGGCCAGCGGTGCTTCGGGCAGCACCGAGCGCGTCTACAGCGACGATGGCAGCCGCATGTTCGAAGAGGAAACGCGCAGCGCCAGCGGCGCGAAGGTCGAACGCGAGTACGACAATGCCGGCAACCTCGTCGAAGAAGAATACGAATACGAAGATGACGACGAGGATGACGACGACCGCGCCGAACGCGCGAAGGAAGAACAGGAAGATCGGCGCGAACGCGAGGAGGAGCGTGCCGAAGAGCGTGAAGAGCGCGACGCTGAAAAGGCCGAGGAACGCGATGAGCGCGACGCCGAAAAGGCCGAGAAGAGCGAAGAGCGCGAGAAGAAGAAGTCCGAGAAGCGCCGCGAGCGCGACGAGGATGATGAAGACGATGACGATGACGATGACGACGACGATGACGATGAAGATGATGATGATGATGACGACAAGGACGATGACGACGACTGAGGTCGCCCCGTCGTATCGCATCGCATGACATGAAGAGGGCCGGGGAATGATCCCCGGCCCTTGCCACGTTCAGGGGATGGGGCGGTCAGCCCTCCATCGCCTCCAGCTCGTCGATCATTCCCTCGATCATCGACAGGCCCTTGTCCCAGAAGGCCGGGTCGCTCGCGTCGAGGCCGAAGGGCGCCAGAAGCTCCTTGTGGTGCTTGGAGCCGCCTGCCTTGAGCATCTCGAAATACTTCTCCTGAAAGTTCTCGCCGCCCTCTTCGTAAACGGCATAGAGCGCGTTCACGAGGCCGTCGCCGAAGGCGTAGGCATAGACGTAGAAGGGCGAATGCACGAAGTGCGGGATATAGGCCCAGAAGCTCTCGTAGCCCGGCGCGAAGTCGAAGACCGGCCCGAGGCTCTCGGCCTGCACGCTCATCCATAGCGCGTCGATGTCGTCGGGTGTCAGTTCCCCCTGCGCGCGCGCCGCGTGCAACTTGCACTCGAAGTCGTAGAAGGCGATCTGTCGCACGACCGTATTGATCATGTCCTCGACCTTGCCGGCGAGCAGCACCTTGCGCTCGTTCTGGTCCTTGGCCTTGGCGAGCAGCTTGCGGAAGGTCAGCATCTCGCCGAACACGCTCGCCGTTTCGGCCAGCGTCAGCGGGGTGGAGGACAAGAGCTCCCCCTGATCCGCGGCGAGGCGCTGGTGCACGCCATGGCCCAACTCATGCGCCAGGGTCATCACGTCGCGCGGTTTGCCGAGATAGTTCAGCATCACATAGGGATGCACGGTCGAAACGGATCAGGG
>Ga0208794_1000087_pt1 | contig 103631 bp, 103 predicted proteins | sample 32_taG_FD_184106 | JGI IMG/M metagenome (GOLD analysis project Ga0208794, IMG submission 184106) | Marine viral communities from the Gulf of Mexico - 32_GoM_OMZ_CsCl metaG (SPAdes) (version 2) | ecosystem: Environmental > Aquatic > Marine > Oceanic | place: Atlantic Ocean: Gulf of Mexico... | reverse complement strand
TCTCAGCGTGGAAATCGGTAATACCGACGCCGAGGGCCGGCTGATCCTCGCCGACGCGTTGGCCCTGGCTGATGAGGAGACGCCCGAACTGCTGATCGACATGGCCACGTTGACCGGTGCGGCACGTATTGCCCTTGGCCCGGAGCTGCCTGCGCTCTATTCAACCGACGATCGGGTTGCCGCCGGTGTGGCCGCGGCCGGTCTGGCGGCCGAGGACCCGCTCTGGCCCATGCCGCTCTGGTCGTCCTATGCCGGGCTTCTGTCCTCCCGCATCGCCGACATCAACAACGCCGCCTCCGGTGGTCATGCCGGCTCGGTCACCGCGGCGCTGTTCCTCAAGCGCTTCGTGCGCAATGCCGGTGCCTGGGTGCATCTCGACATTTTCGGCTGGGCCCCCGATGCCCGCCCTGGCCGCCCCGCCGGTGGCACCGACCAGGCCATCCGTGCGCTCTATGGCTTCCTGCGTCAGCGCTATTTGGGCTGAACGGGAGCCAGCGAGCCTGGGATGATATCGGTGCCGATGGTCTGCTCGAACACCTTGTCAGTGACCTCTGTCCCATGCTTGGGAAACAGCAGGGGCGCAGCCGCAAAGCCGCCAATCACGGCGGCCAGCATAACCCAGCCGGCCCATTTCTTGTGTTTTTCGATAAAGGTGCTGGCCACCGGCCCGAAAAAGTAGAACAGGCCGCAGGGCACGAAGAAGCGCAGCCCCCGGCCGATTATCCCATACAGGATGAAGGTCCAGATATCGATGCCGGCGACGCCGCTGGTAATGGTGATGATCTTGTAGGGAATCGGGGTGACAGCCCCGATCATGATCATGAATGCTCCATTGGCGACAAAGCTGTCGCGCAACTGATCGAACCCGGCGCCAGCGCCATAGAACTCCACGATTCCCTTGCCGATGGAATCGAACAGGAAATAGCCGATGGCATAACCGAATATGCCGCCCACCACCGAGGACACCGTGCAGATTGTAGCCAGCCGCCAGGCTCGACGGCGGTCGGCCAGGATCATGGGCGCGAGCATGACCTCGGGAAAAACCGGAACGATCATCGCCTCGAGAAAACAGATCAGCGCCAGGATCGGCTCGGCCAGCGGATGCCCCGTGGCGGATTTCAGCCGCTCATAAAGGCCCGGTTTTTCCTGTTGCACTGTGTCGGTCATACCCCTCAACCGGCTCCTTCTGTTTAAGCCATCCTGCTTGCATGACACATTGATCCCTGACCAGTGAATTTTATGTGTCGAACTAATATCCCCGCGCGCGGTCTACCACATTGGGCAGCGCCTTGCCCTGCTCATGATCTTTCAACACGCGCGTAAAGTAGCGCACCCCGCTTTGCTCATTGGAAATGGCCGCGATATGCGGCGTGATATAGCAGTTTTCCATACCCCAGAGCGGGCTGTCCGGGGGAAGGGGCTCAACCTCGAACACATCAAGGCTCGCCGCTCCCAGCGTGCCGTCTTTCAGCGCTTGGGCGATATCGGCTTCTTTCTGGTGCCCGCCGCGCGCCGCATTGATGATAACAGGTCCGCCGGCCAGCCTGTCCCGCCGCAATTTGGCAAAGGTGGCGCGGTTGAGAATGCCCGTGGTTTGCGGGGTCAGCGGCAGCAGATTGACCAGAATATCAGTGCCGGCCAGGAAGCTGTCGAATTCCGCATCGCCAGAAAAGCCCGCCACGCCGTCCATGTCTCTAGGTGTTCGGCTCCAGCTTCTGAGGTCAAAGCCGAGCGGCTTGAGCCGACGGGCCGCATCCTGCCCTAGCACGCCCATGCCCATGATGCCCACCGTGGTCTCGCCTGCGGCGGGCGGATAATACTGGTCCCAGCGGCGCGCCTTCTGGTCGGCCTGGAAGCGGGTGAACTGGCGGTGATGCATGGTCACATGCGCCACCACATAGTCGCTCATGCGCTGGCTAAGGTCATCATCGACGAAGCGCACGATCGGGGCATCAGGCAGGTTGGGGTGCCTGAGCAGCGCGTCCACCCCGGCACCCAGCGAGAGCACTGCCTTGAGGTTGGTCAGGCCATCAAAAGCGTCAGCCTTGGGCTTCCAGACAAAGATATAGCGAATCTCGGCCGGGTCGAAACTGTCTCCCCGCCGCACCACGGGGTAGGGCGCCAGCGCGTCTGAAAATGCCCGAGCCCAGCTCGCTTCATCAACATCGGAAAGGTGCAGCAGCAACATCGACAACGGTCCTTGATATGAAAAAAGCCGCACCTCGGGGCGCGGCTTTCTTGAGAATCTGGTCAGTCAGGCAAAGCCTTACTGGCTGGCGGCCGGCGCTTCCGGGCTTGCCGGCGAAGTTTCCTGAACAGGCGTGCCTTCCACCCGACTATCCGACTGGGTCGCAGTCGGCGTTTCCACGGCGGCACCCGGCTCGGTCGTCACGGTCTCTACGCTAGCATCGTCAGGCGCAACGATTTCTTCGGGAATGGTCTCGACTTCGGTGACCTCGCCTTCGGCCGGGGCCGCCTCTTCTGCGGGCGCAGCTTCCGGCTCGGGGAACGGCACCGGATTGGCCGACAGGGTCTGCAGGTAAGCCAAGATATCTGCACGTTCCTCGGGCGAGCGGACGCCAGCAAAACTCATCTTGGTGCCGGGCGCGTAACCGCGTGGGCTTGCAAGGAAAGCGTCGAGGTTCTCGTAGCTCCAGATCAAACCCTCATTGCGGTGCTGAATGAGGATATCGGAATAGGCAAAGTCTTCCACATGGGCCTGTACGGCCCCGACCACGCCGTAGAGCGCCGGGCCCTGCTTATTGGCCTCGCCCTCGCCGAAATTGTGGCAGCTCTGGCATTTGCGAACCGCCGCGGCGCCGTTTTCTACGCTTGCGCTGGCGAGCAACACACCAAGGGGAACGGTTGGCTCTTCCTCGGCTGGCGCGCCGGCTTCGGCGACTTCCGGCTCGGGAAGTGCATAGCCGGGGCCGCGGTTCTCGATGGGGTGATAGATGGCTTCCGCCACAAACCCTACACCCATGACGAACAACAGGGTGCCGAGCACGGCGCCGATGATCTTGTTTAGCTCGAACGAATCCATTTGGTCTCTCTGCCGGTCCATCCCCGTGGACATTTATCCGAACCAGCCCAACTTTAGATACCCAATAGGGAAATCCGCCTCAACCGGCCGGTTCGACGCGCGCGGAACATAGTATCAAGACCACTTGTGGCGCAACAGGTCAAACCGCCGCGGCGTGTTCCGTGTGGTGGAAAATGCCTCCGGCGCGCCAAATTTCCGCCTCGTTCGGCAGAGGGCTGCCAGATTGACTCTTGCCCGCTCGCGCGCCACAACCCGCCAGCCTTACGCATTGACGGACCAGACCGATGACCATGAATATTGCTTTCCAGGGTGAACCCGGCGCCTTCAGCCACGCGGCTGCCGCCAATGTCTTTCCTGGTGAGGAATTTCTGGGTTGCGTTACCTTCGAGGAGACGCTCAATGCCGTGCAGACCGGGAAGGCCGACTACGCCGTGGTACCTGTCGAGAATTCGCTTTATGGCCGCATCACCGACATTCACCATCTGCTGCCCGAAAGCGGGCTCAACATCATCGGCGAGACCTATCTGCGCGTCGAGATGACCCTGCTCGGTGTGCCCGGTGCGAAGCTGGAAGACATTGAGGCCGTCCAATCGCTGTCGGTCGCCCTGGGCCAGTGTCGCAAGTTCATTTCGAGCCGGGGCCTGAGAACCATCAACGCTGTCGACACCGCCGGCTCGGCCCGCGAGATTGCCGAAAAGGCGGATCCGGCCGTTGCGGCCATTGCCTCGCGCTTTGCCGGCGAAATCTATGGCCTCACCGTTCTGGCCGAGAATATCGAGGACGCCGACCACAATACCACGCGCTTCCTCGTGCTCTCGCCCACCGAAAAGCTTGCGCCCAACCAGGGCAAGGTGAAAACGACCTTTGTGTTCCGCGTACGCAACGTGCCCGCAGCCCTCTATAAGGCCATGGGCGGCTTTGCCACGAACGGCATCAATATGACCAAGCTCGAAAGCTACATGGTCGGCGGCGCCTTCACGGCGACCCAGTTCTATGCCGATATCGAGGGGCACCCGGACGATACCGGCGTGCAGCATGCCTTCGAAGAGCTGGGATTTTTTACCGACTACTTCCGCATTCTGGGGGTCTATCCGGCTGCGGATTGAGCCAGACCGCGCCGCGCTGCGGGGCGACCTCTAGGCGTGCTTGCGTCTGTGTGTCCGGCGGCCAGCGGGGCGTGATTGGTTGATCTCATCGATCTGGGCACACACCATGTCGATTGGAACGGGCCTGCCGATAAAGTAGCCTTGCCCGATGTCGCAGCCCGCGCTGCGCAGCAGTTCCAGTTGCCTGAAGGTCTCCACGCCTTCAACCACGACTTTTGCGCCGGTCTTCCGGGCCAGGATCAGCACGGCCTCGATCACGGAAAGCCCGAGCGAGTCGGTGTCAAGATTGTTCACGAAGGTACGGTCGAGCTTGATTTCGTCCCAGTGAAACCGCGTCAGGTATGACAGGGAGGAATATCCAGTGCCAAAATCGTCCAGTGCCAGGGCGACACCCAGATAACGTAGGTCGGACAGGACGGCGATCGGCTGTTTTGCATCCGCCATCATCACCGACTCTGTAACCTCGAGCTTGAGCCGTCCGGGTGGCAGGCCCGCCGCCATCAGGGCGTCGGCAGTCGCTTCCACCACTTCGCCCTGCATGATCTGGATGACCGACAGGTTGACCGCGACCTGGACCTCTGCCGGCAACCGCAGCGCATCCCGGCAGGCGCACTCGATCATGTGCCTGCCCAGATCGATGATCTGGCCGGACGCTTCGGCGATGGGAATGAACTCGATCGGTGCGATTGGTCCCAACTGGGCATGATGCCAGCGGGCTAGCGCCTCAACACCCACCACCGTCCCGGTCTCTATGTCGATCTGAACCTGGTAATGCGGGGTGATCTCGCCATTGGCGATTGCGGACCGGAGATCGTTTTCCAGCGTCAAGCGGCGCTCAACCATCTCGCGGAGCGATTGATCATAGATGGAGATCGATCCCTTCTTGCGCGCCTTGGCCTCGCTCTGCGCCAGGTCCGCGTCGGCCAGAAGTCCCCGCGCATTCTGCAATGCACGCGAAGCGGTGGCTATGCCGGCCGTGGCACTGATGGTTACGGAGCTGCCATCGATCTCGAATGGACGCCTGAGGGCCTCGAGCGCGCGGTCTGCAATGGCTTTGGCCTCGGTTTCATCTTGCAGGTGCAGTAACGCCGCAAATTCGTCTCCACCCAGCCGGGCGACGATATTGCCCTCTTCCGTGGTGATGACCTCTTCGAGCCGGCGCGCTGCCGCGTTGAGCAGCTTGTCGCCAAATATGTGTCCCCAGCTGTCGTTGATCAACTTGAAGCCGTCCAGATCGAACACAATCACCCCTGTGTAGCGTGCGTGACTGTCCGGCGGCTGATCCGCGTCTGAAAATGCCGTCCGGTTTGGCAGGCCGGTCAGAGGATCGTGATGGGCCAGATAGGAGAATTTGTCTGCCGCCCGGCCGACCTGACGATGGGCCCGGCGCAGGGTGCGGTTCTGGTAGGCCGACACCACAAGCATCACGCCGGCCGACAACAGCGCCGTTACAACGAGATAATGTTGCAGCGTCTGTTGCTCTGTCAGTGTCTGGCGGATCGCCGCCGCCCTGTTGACTGCCGAGTCAGTGGCCTCCGCGCCGATCTTGTGGATCATGTCGCCGACCGGCTCCAGCCGGTGCAGCAATTGGGTAGCCGTGGCGGCACTATCCAGGCCCGACATCTCGGCTTCAACCGATTCCAGAAGATCCAGCAGATTGACATAGGCCTGCCGGCTTTCTGGGTTGGAAGCCAGGAATTCTCCATAGCCGCCAACACCCCAGCTATCGAGCCGCCCAAGCAGAATCTGGTAGTACAGTTCAGCTTTGTCGGCGTCGCCCTGCTGGCCCATAGCCGCGTAGCGCGCCAGATAGGTTTCCAACTGGGCCGCCTCAATCCGGCCATGCGCTCCAATCCAGGAAACATCGAAACGCATGGAATTTCTGACGGCCTCGGCCGTCTCCTGTACGACACGCGCGTGCAGGACCGTGGCAACGCCCAAAATGACGATCACCAGAACCGCAAATTTTCGAAACCATCCCGGCGGCAGCATAACGCGCCAAACCTTCCGACTTATCGGATTGTAATGCTGCGAACCTGCCACGCCGATCGGGCATGGTAGAGATCGTTCTGCAACTGGTCGTATTCATCGAAGGGGTAGATGATAAACAACGGCCCTTTCTGTCGAACCGACATGTATTCGCCATTCTGCTTGAGGGCCAGCAAGACCGGGTATGTGGTGAAATCCGAGAGCGGGATCGTCGTGCGGTAGCCATTCAACGCCAGCACATCGGCCTCTTGCCCTTCGGCGCCGACATGGGCCAGCAGCATGTCCATGGGAACACCCTCGAACACGGGGGTTCCTTCATGCCAGGGCGTGGCAGTAGCGACTTGAGTGGACCCGATGGCTTCAAGCTCCGCGGCGGTGAAGTCGAGCGGGCCGCCATCGATTTTGCCGTCCACGGTAAGGATGACAGCATCTGATTGCGCAATCGCCGCAAGGGGGATAGAAATCGTGGCGAGCAGCACAAACGAGAGCTGAAGGACGAAGTTCTTCATTTTAGTGCTCCGGGTTGCCAAATTTCTACCCTGCACCAGAAGAGCGAACTTCAAGTAAACGGACTTGTCCGTTTTCTTTCCAGTTTCTTTATGCCGGATTGACATTGCCGCCGCAGGCCAGAGCTGCGCCGCGCCCGTTGACTCACGGCCTGCCCCCGCTATGGTCCGCGCCAACGTCAAAACGCCAGGACCCGCCATGTCGCACGAGCAACTTGCCCAGACCATCGACACCGCCTTCGAAAATCGCGCCGAGATCAATTTCAACACCACAGGCGAAGTACGCGATGCCGTCAATGAGGCGTTGAACCTGCTCGACAGTGGCCAGGCCCGCGTGGCCGAAAAGGTGGACGGTACCTGGCAGGTCAACCAGTGGCTCAAGCGCGCCGTGCTGCTCTCCTTCCGCCTCAACGACAATGAGCCGATGACTGGTGCTCCGCAGGGCTCAACCTGGTGGGACAAGGTGCCCACCAAGTTCGAGGGTTGGACCGACAACACCTGGCGCGAAGCTGGCTTCCGCGCCGTACCCGGCGCAATCGTCCGCCGCTCCGCCCATATCGGCAAGGGCGCCATTCTGATGCCCAGCTTTGTCAATCTGGGCGCCTATGTCGGTGAAGGCTCCATGGTCGATACCTGGGTCACGGTCGGCTCCTGCGCCCAGATCGGCAAGAATGTGCACCTCTCCGGCGGCGTCGGCATTGGTGGCGTGCTCGAACCGCTTCAGGCCGGTCCGACCATCATCGAGGACAATTGCTTTATCGGCGCACGCTCGGAAATCGTCGAGGGAGTGGTCGTGGGTGAAGGCTCGGTGATTTCCATGGGCGTGTTCATCGGTGCTTCCACCAAGGTGGTGAACCGCCAGACGGGCGAGATCCATATGGGCTATGTGCCGCCCTATTCGGTGGTCGTCTCCGGCTCGCTCCCCGGCAAGCCCTTCCCCGATGGCACACCGGGTCCGAACCTATATTGCGCCGTCATCGTCAAGACAGTCGATGCCCAGACCCGCTCCAAGACCGGCATCAACGACCTGCTGCGCGATTGAGAAATTCGTCAATGCTGGCCCCTTTCGCGCCGGCATCTTACTCTTTGATGAGCCGGAACTGATTCCGGTTCATTGAGGGGGCACAAATGGACAATATCAAAACGCTGTTGACCACCACCGAGGGCCGCATCGGGCGCCAGCAATGGTGGATCGGCATTGTTGTGCTTATCATCATCTCGATCCTTGCTAGCATCATTGTCAGCATCATCAGCCTGGGCAATGCGGCCGTCATTGCCTGGCTTGGCGTGCTGATCAATCTGGTGCTGATCTGGCCAAGTTACTGCATCGGCATCAAGCGCCGGCACGACCGCGACAACGATGGCACTGACCTCAAGATATTGATTGCCGGCTCGATCATATTGAACCTGCTCCAGGCCACGGGCATCGGTGCCTCGATGGTTGACGTCGGTGGGGTCAGCTATCCAGTGCCACCGATTTGGCTCACTGTCCTGAGCGTCATCTACGGTATTTTCGCAATCTACATGCTTGTACAGCTTGGCTTCCTCAAGGGCACGGCCGGCCCCAATACCTATGGCCCCGATCCTTTGGACGCTGCCGCCTGAACCCAACTGGAGCCGTCGTGACCATCGACCCTGCTGACCTGCTCGCCCGACTCATCGCCTGTCCCTCGGTCACCCCCGAAGAGGCGGGAGCGCTCGACCTCTTGCAGTCCGAACTCGAGGCCATCGGTTTTGCCGTGACGCGACTGCGCTTCAAAGGCGACGGCTCCTATCCGGTGGATAACCTCTTCGCCACGAGAGGGCAGGGCGGGCGCCGCCTGCTCTTTGCTGGCCACACCGATGTCGTGCCACCGGGCGAGGTGGCGAACTGGTCGTCCGACCCGTTCACGCCCCGCATTGCTGACGGCAAGATTTTCGGACGCGGCGCCGCCGACATGAAGTCCGGCATTGCCGCCTTCGTCGCCGCCTGCGCCGCCATTCCGACCGAGGCCGGCACGATCCAGCTTGCCATCACCAATGACGAGGAAGCCGACGCCATCAATGGCACCGAAAAGCTCGTCGCCTGGATGGCGGAGAACGGTCATCACTTCGACTTTGCCATTGTCGGCGAGCCCAGTTCCACCGAAACTCTGGGCGACAGCATCAAGATTGGCCGCCGCGGTTCCTTTTCGGGCAAGGTCACCGTCACCGGCACCCAGGGCCATGTCGCCTACCCGCACAAGGCCAACAATCCGCTGCCGGTCCTGGCGGCCGTTGCCACCGCGCTGACCTCGGAAAAGCTCGACACCGGCACCCGGCATTTCCCCGCATCCAATCTCGAACTGACCACCATCGATACCGGCAATCCGGTCTCCAATGTCATCCCCATGTCGGGCACTTTGCGCTTCAACATCCGTTACAACGACACTTGGACGCCCGGGTCGCTGGCCGAGTGGGTCCGCGCCCACCTGGCCAGTGTCGATCCCAAAGATACCGACATCGCCTTCGAGATTTCCGGCACACCCTCACGCGCTTTTCTTTCGCCGCTGGGCACCGATATCGAGACGCTCTCCGCCGTCATTGCCGAACGCAACGGCAAGCCGCCCGAATATTCCACAGGCGGCGGCACATCCGACGCGCGCTTCATCGCTCAATATGGCCCGGTGGTCGAATGTGGGCTGGTGGGCCCCTCCATGCACAAGGCCGACGAGCATATTGCCCTAAGCGACCTCACCGGCCTGACCGAAATCTACCAGGCCTTCGCCGAGCGCTTCCTGGCCGGGGCCTCGGCATGAAGATCATCAGCGCCCTGCGCCAGTCCGTCTATGGCTGGATCATGATCCTCAGGAACGAAGCGGGCTGGCAGGCGCGCTTCCGCTTCACCGTTGCGGGCCTGATCACGGCGCTGGTCCTGTTCTACCTCTTCGCCTTCCTGGCTGTCGTGCTGACTTCGCTCGAAATGGGCGTGCCTACACCGCAGGGCCTGTTCGACATCATGCTCATTCAGTCGCTCTGGTTGCTCGCGCTTGTCGTCGGCATTTATGGCACCCGCTTCGCCCTGCGTGAAACCGTGCCCATATTGCCGCTGCTCGTCCCCGGCATTTATGCGCTGATCTACTATCTCATCCTGGGCACGCTGATTTCCCTCATCCTGGGCATGCTGCTGCCGCTTTTGTGGGTGGGACTGGGCTGGTTGCTGTTTTGTCTCGGGCGCCGGGCCGCCAACTGGACGCTTGGAGTGGCTGCGGCATTTGCAGTGTTGACGGTCGTGCTTCTTGTCGGCACCCCTTTGACGCTTTACATGCTTACAGCGCCCCTATCCGCTGCCTGAGACGAGTCTGTTCTTTGCCCCAGCCCTCACCGACCTTTATCGAAGAAGCTCTCGACGCCGCACGCGGCACCTGGGCCCTTGTTCTCGGGCGGCCGGATGCAGCCAGCTACTTCGATTTTTCGCAGCGCGGTCTGATTGGCAGCTTTATTGCGCTCTTGTTGGCCGTGACCGTCAGCGTCTTCGGTCCCCAATTGCTCGGTGCCGCATCACCGACCGGCACCGCTGCCGGTGTGACATTGCTTTCGGCGCTTATCTTCGCCGTGCAGATCGGCGCGGCCTATCTCGTCCTGCAGATGATGGGGCGGCTGGATGGCTTCATGCCCTATCTGGTGGCCGACAACTGGGCCAATTTCTACGTGTCCTTGTTCGGCTTGCTTCTATCGGCGCTGCTGGGCGCCAACGACATCATGCTGCTGGTCATGGGCATTCTGGCCATCGTCATCGAGGTCAATATCGCGCGGCGTATCGTGACCCTTGCGCCGGTGCAGATCGTCATCTTCATCGTTGCCCAACTGGCTGCCAATTTCATCGGTCTGATGATTCTTGGCGGCTTTCTCCTGCAGACGATGGGTCCAGCCGTCTAAAGCCTAGGGGTAGTCCACCCCGGTCAGATACAATCCGCTGGCCGGGGCCATGGCGCCGCATCGCGTCCGGTCAGCCGCGTCCAGTGCCGCGCGGAAATCCGCCGGGCTCCATTTGCCTTCCCCCACCAGCTTGAGCGAACCGACCATCGAGCGCACCTGATGGTGCAGGAAGCTGCGGGCACTGGCCGTGATGGCAATGACCTCGCCATCCCCCGTCACATCGAACGCATCCAGCGTACGAATGGGCGAGTTGGCCTGGCACTCGGAGGAGCGGAAGGTGGTAAAGTCATGGTGACCCAGAATGGTCTGTGCCGCCTCATGCATTCTCGTCGCATCCAGTGGCTTGGGCACGTGCCAGACTTGGTTTCGCTCTATGGCTGCCGGCGCCCGCCGGTTGAGAATGCGATATTCATAATGCCGGGCCGTCGCAGAAAATCGCGCCTCGAACGTCTCCATTACGGCCTCGCTTTCCACTATTACCACCGGGTGGGGCCGCAAATAGTAGTTCAGTGCCTCGCGGATACGGAACGGGTCCCAGTCCTTGGCCAAGTCGAAATGCGCCACCTGGCCCAGCGCATGCACACCCGCATCGGTGCGCCCCGCCGCCTGGGTTGTCACCGTCTCGCCGGAAAAACCAGCAATGGCCTCTTCGAGCGCCTGCTGCACGCTCATCCGGTCCTTCTGCCGTTGCCAGCCGGAGAACGGGGTTCCGTCATATTCGATTGTGAGCTTATAGCGCGGCATTAGCTAACTTGATCGGGAAGCTGCCCCGCACCGCGCAAAAACGTCGCCGCATCCATGGCGCCCTTCCCCTCGCGTTGCACCAGGGTGAGTCCCACCGCGCCCGAGCCGCAGGCAATGGTGAGACCTTCCCCGATCAACGCGCCGGGTGCGCTGTGGCCCTCAGCAAGGCTCGAGCGCAGCGCCTTGATGCGCACCGGCTTGCCACCCAAGTCCATCTCGAACCACGCCCCTGGAAACGGCGAGAGGCCCCTGATGAGGTTGTGCACCTCCTCGGCGCTCTTGGAAAAGTCGATCCGCGCCTCGGCCTTGTCTATCTTGGCCGCATAGGTTTCCCCGCTCTCTGGCTGCGGGGTAAAGTCCAGGCTCCCCCGTTCCAGCGCCGCCAGCGCGCGTCCCATGAGATCAGCGCCGAGCAGCTTCATCTGGTCGTGCAACTCGCCGGCTGTCATGGCCGGGGCGATGGGAATGATTTCGGTGGGGCCCATGGCGCCGGTATCGAGCCCCTCGTCCATTTGCATCACCACAATGCCGGTCTGCTTGTCGCCAGCCATGATGGCGCGCTGGATTGGGGCCGCGCCGCGCCAGCGTGGCAAAAGCGAACCATGCAGGTTCAAACATCCAAATTCGGGCGCATCGAGCACCGGCTTGGGCAGCAGTAGCCCATAGGCCACAACCACCGCGACTTCTGCGTTCAGCGCCGCAAACTGAGCCTGCTCGTCGGCGCCCTTGAGCGAGCGGGGCGTGAACACCGGAATACCGAACGCCTCGGCTGTTTCATGCACCGGGCTCTTGCGTTCCGCCTGACCGCGTCCCGCCGGCTTGGGTGCGCGCGTATAGACCGCCACCACCTCATGCCCGGCCGAGACAATCTCGGTCAGCGTCGGCACGGAAAAATCGGGCGTGCCCATGAAGACGACGCGCATGGGGCAGCCTCCCTAATGTCCGTTCAGCGGCGTAGTGGTTTAGCCGGCCGCGCGCTTGGCGGCCTTGTCGAACTTCTTGATCACGCGGTCGCGCTTCAGCCGGCTGAGATAGTCGATATAAAGCACGCCATCGAGGTGATCGAGCTCGTGCTGAATGCAGACTGCCAGCTTGCCCTCGGCTTCCTTGGTGACTTCCTTACCCTCGAGATCGGTGTATTTCACCGTCACATCATTGGGTCGCTCGACCTCGTAATAGAGTTCGGGGATGGAAAGGCACCCTTCCTCGGTCACCTGCATCTGATCGCCGAAATGGGTGATCTCGGGATTGATCATCACCAGCGGGGCCGCCGGCTCACCCTCGCCCGCCAGGTCCATCACCACAATGCGCTTCATCACACCGATCTGCGGGGCGGCCAGGCCGATGCCCGGCGCGTCATACATGGTGTCCAGCATATCCTTGGCCAGGGACTTGATCTCATCGTCGACCTCGATGATGGGGTCGGCAACGGCACGCAAACGTGCATCGGGAATGATCAGGATTGGGCGAACGGCCATGGCAAAAAAGTCCGGCGATAAATGGATTGACCCCGATATGGCGATTTCCGTGTCCGCGGTCAACTGCAGCCCGGTTCAAACCACCGCGCAAAGGGAACATTTTGCGAACAGCAGAATCGGACTAGACTGCGCCCATGCGTGATCTCGACACTGTTCTGTTCATCTGGGGCGACGTCCCCGTCACCGTGGCCCTCGCCCTGCTCATCGGGGGCGCCTTGCTCGTGGCGCTGCTGCTGGCCGGACTTGTGCTCTGGGCCCGCGCCAGCGCTAGGCGCGCGGACGCTGCGGCCCGGGAGGCGGCGGACCGTCTCAAGGCCCACTTCCTCGAACAGGTTACCACGCGCGATAGCCGCATCCGCGATCTGGAAGCCCAGATCGAGCGCGATCGCCATCGCGCCACCGAACTGCTCGATACCGAACGCGAGAAATCCTCGGGCCTTCAGGCCGAACTCGCAGCGATGCGCACGCGCCTCGATGAGCAGGCGCGGCAGAACGAGGCCAATCTGAAACGCTTCGCCGAAGCCCGCCAGCAGATGACCGACGAGTTCAAGTCCATCGCCGGCGAGGTCTTGCAAACCCACAGCGAGACCTTCACCAAGCAGAACCGAGAGCAGGTCGACACGCTCCTGAAGCCCTTGCAGGATAAGATTACCGAGTTTCACAAGAACCTGGTCGAAGACCGCTCGGCCATGGGCGAGCGCATCCGCGCTCTGGCCGAAAGCAATCTGCAGATCACCACCGAGGCGCAGAACCTCACGCGCGCATTGAAGGGCAATTCACAGACCCAGGGCGCCTGGGGCGAAATGATCCTCGCGACTATTCTGGAGCAATCCGGCCTGCGTGAGGGCGAGCAATATTTCACCCAGCAGAGCCATGCCGGCGAGGATGGCCAGCGGGTCCGTACCGATGTCGAAATCCTCATGCCCAATGGCGACCGGCTGGTCATCGACTCCAAGGTATCCCTGACCGCCTTCGAGGCCTTCGTGAACAGCCCGGAAGATGGTCGTGAACAGCATTTGCGCGCCCATATCACTTCGGTGCGCGGCCATATCACCACGTTGGGCGACAAGACCTATCACCGCGCGGCCAGATCCAGCCTTGACTATGTGATGATGTTCGTGCCCATCGAGAGCGCATTGGCCACCGCCATTCAGCACGATGCCAAACTCGTTGAATTCGGCATGAGCAAGGGCGTCATGCTGACGACGCCGACGACGCTGATGACTGTGCTGCGCACCGTGCGCAATGTCTGGGACATCGAAAAGCGGCATCAGAACGCAGAGGAAATAGCCGAGCGCGCCGGCCAGCTCTTCGACAAGGTGGCGGGCTTCCTCGGCACCATGGACCAGGTGGGCGATGCCATCGACAAGTCGCAGCGCGCCTATGCCAAGGCCCGGGACCAGTTGACCACCGGCCGCGGCAATGTGGTGCGCCAGGTCGAAATGCTGCGCGAACTGGGCGCCAAATCCAGCAAGTCCATCCCCGCAAACTGGGATGGCGGCTCGGACGAGCCACAACCGGCCCTGCGGCTGGTCAAGGACGAGCCGGGCGACCTTCACTAGGCCCTGCTGACTTCGCTCCGGCTTTTGAGCACCTTGTCCCCATCTTCCTGCTCTATGAGGTAGGCAGGTTCGTCGCGGCTCGCCTTGCGGGTGACCTCGGTCCCCTTGATGGTCCGCGTGACATCCCTGGTAAAGCGTTCGACAATTTTCCCATTGGCGCTGTGGGCGCCCCATTGCCACCGGACCCTCGATCCCTTGCGCAGAGCCATTTTCACCTCGTTGCGAACGCATGCCGATGTGATCGAACTCTCCGCCGGCCCTCAGCGTTCCGGTCGTATCGTGGACTTAGGAAATGGGAGATCAGCCATGGTTCAGAACCACCATCACCCCGGGAGCCTCGTCCCCCAGGAAACCAATTTTGACAATGCCGACACACCCGGTATTGCCCAACCTTATAGCCAAAGCGAAATCGAAGATTTGCTCTATGGCGATGACCGCCCGGCGCGGGATCGGCTGGAGCGGCTGTGGGAAATGCGCCACGAAGCCGCCGAGCGTGAAAGCGGTGATTTCGGAGGTCAGGACCCGGCCTATATGCTCGAAGAGCTCGACCGGGCCATCGCCGAACTGCAACGTGACCTCGACAATACCGAGGAGACCGGCAATGTCGATGTGTCCATGTCGTTCGATCCTGCCGATCATCTCGACGCCCTCTCGCCCGACGACACCGACGCCCGCGAGGCGCTGATCGGCGAGGACGAGTTCTACGAGGAAGATGAGGACGGCCCTGTCGATGACGACCATGTCTGGCACGGCAGCGAGGAATTCGACCCGCATCTGCACTGAGGCGCTAGCGTCACCCCACCCTCATTCCCTCCCCATCCAGGGGAGGGATGCGAAGGGCCGCGGAATATGTGTTTATCGCGCCCTTCGGGAGGTGGGGTGGCGCTGCCCAGAAGACCTAAATCTGCGTGCGCGCCTTGAGCGCCTGGCTCAACGTGCCCTCATCGAGATAGTCCAGCTCCCCACCCACTGGCACCCCATGGGCTAGGCGCGTCACCTTGATATCCGACCCTGCCAATCGGTCGGTGATGTAGTGTGCCGTCGTCTGGCCCTCCACCGTTGCATTCATCGCCAATACGATCTCGGAGTAGTCCTGCGCCCGGACGATCAGCCCCTCGAGGTTGAGATCGTCGGGCCCCACGCCATCGAGCGGTGACAACACACCACCCAGCACATGATAGCGGACCTGGCCCACCCCGGCGCGCTCCAGCGCCCAGAGGTCGGCGACGTCTTCCACCACGATCAGGATGCCGCTCTCGCCCCGGCGAGGATCGGCGCAGATCGAGCAGGGCGACATCGTATCGACGTTGCCGCACACTTCGCAGCTCTTGACCGCCACGACCGCGCGGTCCAGCGCGGCTGAAAGCGGCAGCATGAGCTGCTCCTTCTTCTTGATCAGGTGCAGCACCGCGCGCCGCGCCGAGCGCGGACCGAGCCCTGGCAGACGCGCCAGAAGCTGGATCAATTGTTCAATTTCAGGTCCGCCGGAGGCCACAGCGGATCGAGCCTAAAACGGCAGCTTCATGCCCGGGGGGATCGGCAGGCCGGACGTCACGTCAGCCATCTTGCGCTGGGCTTCAGCTTCGCTCTTGCCCTTGGCGTCATTGAAGGCGGCAATGATCAGGTCTTCGACCATCTCGGCATCTTCGGGCTTGAGCAAGGAAGGATCGATCTTGATGCCCTTCATCTCGCCCTTGCCGCTCAGCGACACGCGGACCATCCCGCCGCCGGACTGACCTTCAACGACCAGCTCGGCCAGTTCGGCCTGCATGGCCTCCATCTTGGCCTTCATCTCGCCGGCGGCCTTCATCATGTTCATGATGTCTTTCATTCGTCGTCCTCTTCGATTGGGGGCGGAGCCAGTTCAGCGGGTGCGGCTTCCTCGTCACGCACCGTCACATTCACCAGCCTGGCGCCCGGAAATGTTTCCAATATGGCCTTGACCAGCGGATCGTCATGGGCCGCTGCAGTCGCAGCCTCCTTGCGCTGTTCCTTTTCCTGACGGATGGTCAGGCCCTCCGGGGCCTTGGTCGAAACCATCACAAGCCAGCGCTGCCCCGTCCAGGTTTGCAGGCGCGCCGAGAGTGTAGAAATAATTCCCGGGTCAGCGCCATCGCTCAGCGCAACTTCAATCCGGCCCTGTTCAAAGGACACCGGCCGCATCTGGCTTTCCAGCGCCAACCTGACCAGCACGTCGCGCTTGGCCGTAGCCAGCGCGATAAGGTCCTTATAGCTGGCCACTGTCGCAAGGGCCGGTTGCGCCACGGCCTGCGGCCGCGATGCCGGAATAACCGGAGAAGGCGCCGCCACCGAAGCGGCCGCTGGGGCTGTCTGTACGGCCTCGACCCGCATGGCAGAGGCGCCGCCAGAAGATCCACGGGGAGCGGGAGCGGGACTGCCGCCGCCCGCGGGCAGGTTGCCCTGTTGCGTCAGCTTGCTAATCACCTCGTCCGGACTGGGCAAATCAGCCGCATAGGCCAGGCGGATCAGCGTCATTTCGGCGGCCTGCAGCGCGTTGCCGGCCCGTCCGGTCTCTTCATTGCCCTTGAAGAGAATTTGCCAGGCTCGCGTCAATGCGCGCATCGCCAGGCGCTGCGCCAGATCGGCACCCCGCGAGCGTTCGTCCGGGGTCAGAGAGGCATCGTCTGCAGCCGCCGGCACAACCTTTATCCGCGTCACCAGATGGGTGAATTCGGCCAGATCCGCCAGCAAGGTCTGCGGGTCAGCGCCCAGATCATAAAGCTCCTTGAGCGCCCCCAGCGCCTCGGCAATCCGGCCGCCCATCAAATCTTCGAACAAATCGATGATCCGCGCCCGGTCCCCCAGGCCCAGCATGGCCTTGACCGTTGCCGTGCTCACCGAACCATTGCCATGCGCGATCGCCTGATCGAGTAGCGAGAGGGAGTCGCGCGCCGAGCCCTCACCGGCCCGCACGATCATGGCCAGCGCGTCCGGTTCAAAGCCGATGCCTTCCTGGCCCAGGATTTTTTCGAGGTAGGATGTCATCACCTCGGCCGGAATGCGCCGCAGGTCGAAACGCTGGCAGCGCGACAGAATCGTCACCGGCACCTTGCGGATTTCGGTGGTGGCGAAGATGAACTTTACATAAGGCGGCGGCTCTTCGAGCGTCTTCAGGAGCCCGTTGAAGGCCGCCGTCGAGAGCATGTGCACCTCGTCGATCACATAGACCTTGTAGGGTGCCGAAACCGGGCCGTATTTGACCGAGTCGATGATCTCGCGAATGTCGCCAATACCGGTGTTGGACGCGGCGTCCATTTCCACCACATCGACATGCCGTCCCTCGATAATGGCGCGGCAATGGGTGCCTTCGGTTTCCAGCTCCAGCGTGGGATGGCGGCCGGTCTCGTCTTCATAGTTGAAGGCGCGGGCCAGGATGCGGGCCGTGGTCGTCTTGCCCACGCCGCGCACACCAGTCAGGATAAAGGCGTGGTGGATACGGTTCTGCGCAAAGGCATTGCCGAGCGTCTGCACCATCGCGTCCTGCCCGACGAGAGTCGAGAAGTCGCGCGGGCGGTATTTGCGGGCGAGGACCAGATAGGGCGTGGTCTGATTGTCAGCCATGCTGCCTGTCCTTGTCCTGCGTGCTGGGGAATCTGCCAAAGCTCATGTCCGGAACATAGGGCATGCCGATCCATGTCGCAAAAGGCCAATGCCCAATTGCGCTGCACCAGGCCCGATTCTGAACAGGGAATTAGTAGGAGGCTGGCATCGACCCGTGAGGATCTCGTTGGGGCTGCTTCCTTCCGGACCTGACCCGGTTGGCGAGGAACACGTCCGCGCCAACCTCCCGAGGGGCTATATGCGGATTTTGATGCCGGGATGCAAGGGGGGCGGGATAACGAGCCGGCGAGGCCCCCAGCCAGTGACGCCCGCACACGGGTGTCATGTCGGCAGAATACTGCGTCGAAAGGCCCGCACCAGCGCCTGGTCGAACCACTGTTCATTGTCCGTCAGATAGTCATAGGCCGCTTCGGAGGTGACCGGTTGCTTGTAGGTCCGACGCTCCACCAGTGCCGAAAAGACATCGCAGATGGTCACCATCTTGACCAGGTCCGGCAGGCTGTTGCCCATCAGTCCCGCCGGATAGCCGGAGCCGTCCAGCAATTCATGGTGCGATCGCACACAGGCCAGCACATCCCCATTTTGGACGCCGTGCTCCTTGAGAATGGCGTAGCCGATCATCGGATGCCGCCGGACATTGGCGATTTCTGCCGCGTCCAGCGCCGTTTGCTTGTTCAAAATCTCAAGTGGTATGAAGGCCTTGCCCACGTCATGCGCGAACCCGGCCGTGGTCAGGAGAACCTTGTCTTCGCGCGAAAATCCCAGTGACGAGCCAAACGCGGCCGCCGTGCCCGCCACCAGCAGGCAATGCTGGTAGGTCAGATTGTCGTAGGACAGCACCTCATTCATCCAGTGCTGGATGCCCTCTGCCTCGATCGCGTCGAGGACGGCCTGGGCGCCCGCATCGATCAGCCCGCCATAATTGCCGGCGGCGTTCCATGTGTTGGGCTCGAGCAGGTCTTCGATAGCGCGCTGTGTTTCGGGCGGTACGCAGCTTTGATGGGCGTTGAGAAACGGAAATTTGGCCATCAGCTGCCTGAGCGCGGCGTTGATGCCCTCCTCACCGCTGAGCAGATCGCTGGCCCCCAAAGCCCGGGCCTGGGATTCGGTGTGGTGGTTTCTCTCCCTTAGCAGGAAAACGACCGGACTTTCAGCCGAGCGATGCACGGCCAGTGCTGAGCGCAGCTGGTGGGCACTTGCGAAGTTCTCTAGATCGACGTCACACAGGATCACTGCATTGTCGATTCTGAAGGTGGGCGCTGACCGAAGCGGAAACATGCGACATATGCCGCGCATGATCAGCCGCTTGAGTTCACCCTCCTCTACCAGTTCCCGATCCGTGAACAGCAACAATTGTTTGCCCTCCGGATATCAGAAGGCCATGCGAATATTGAGGAGTCGTAAAGATTTTAGCTCATCGGTGCTCGATATAAAGACAAATTCGCGGCCCGAAAGTATTCGCATGAGCGGCGCGGCGGTAATTTCCGGTTCGGGTCGGCTCTGGGCCGCTTCCACACTCGTGAACCGATTGGCCCTGCCTCGCCCTTGCTCGAGCCACTTCCGCTGGTTATGCCCTTCTTAGGCCTTTGCCGACAGAGTGGTCCTCTGCTTCGCCGAATAAGGCCGGGCAGAATGGGCGCTGAGGTGTAGCGCCATCCAAACGGGAGTTTGTCTTGTCTAAACGCCGTCATCCGACATCCCTGCGCACCTCCAGCGAGGACGTTGCCGTCTCGCGCAAGGCGCCCGACACGCCTCAGACGCGCAGCGCTGCCTATCGCCTGGCCTTTGCCGACGACGAATTCATGACCTCCGAAGACACGCGCGGGGTGCGCTTCCAGCTCGAATACTTGAAGCCCGAATTCCGCCTGCGGGAGCATGGCATCAACTCCACGGTTGTGCTGTTTGGCGGCGCGCGCATCCCCGAGCCGGGTAAGCCCGCCTGGGCCGCCAAGAATGAGACCCAGCGGCGCAATCTTGAAGCCGCCTCGCGCTACTATGACGAAGCGCGCAAATTCGCCCAGTTCGCCTCGCAGACCGCAGCCTCCATGGATTACAAGGAATTCGTTGTGACAACGGGTGGCGGACCTGGCGTTATGGAAGCCGGCAATCGTGGTGCGGCCGACATGGGCGCGCCCTCGATCGGGCTCAATATCGTGCTGCCTCATGAGCAGGCACCCAATCTCTATGTGACGCCGGATCTGAGCTTCAATTTTCACTATTTCGCCACGCGCAAGATTCATTTCCTGATGCGCGCCAAGTCCGTTGCGGTCTTTCCAGGCGGTTTCGGCACGCTCGACGAATTCTTCGAGAGCCTGACCCTGATCCAGACCGGTCGCATGGACCGCATCCCCATCCTGCTGTTCGGCAAGGAATTCTGGACCAAGGTCATAAATCTCGAAGCCCTTGCCGAGGCCGGAACGATTTCGCCTGACGATCCGGACCTCTTCACCGTGGTGGAAACCGCCCGTGAAGGATGGGACGTGGTGCGCCAGTTCTATAACCTCCCCCAGATGGGCGAACCAACCTGGCAGGGCGGCTGAACGCTTGCATCCCTGCCTTGCCCCACTGTCATTGCCCCTTGTGCAAAGACAGTGTCACAGTGCCGGTCTAGGCATCTGGGCTGATTTGCGGGGAGCTGGGCATTGGAGCGTTTCAATCTTGTCGTGATCGGATCGGGGCCGGCAGGGCGCCGCGCCGCCATTCAGGCCGCCAAGCTGGGCAAGTCGGTGCTCGTGGTGGAAAACCGCCTGCGCCTGGGCGGCGTCTCCGTCCACACCGGCACCATTCCCTCCAAGACCTTGCGCGAAACCGTGCTCAATCTGTCCGGCTGGCGCGAACGTGGCTTTTATGGCCTGTCCTATCGCGTCAAGAAGGACATTGAGGGCAAAGACCTCGGCGCCCGCCTGCGCAAGACGCTCGACTATGAGATCGAGGTGCTGGAGCACCAGTTTGCCCGCAACGGCGTGCGCACTTTTGGCGGCATGGCCCGCTTTGCCGATGAGCATCACCTGCTGGTCACCGACCACAGTGGCGATGAGCACCAGTTTGCTTTCGATCACGCGGTCATTGCAGTGGGCACCGCTCCCTATCGCCCCACCAATATCCCGTTCGACGGCCACACCGTCATGGATAGCGATAGCCTGGTCAGCGAATTGCGCGTCCCGCGCAGCCTCACTGTCGTTGGCGCCGGCGTCATCGGCATCGAATACGCCACCATCTTCTCCGCGCTCGATGTGCCGGTGACCATCATAGAGCCCCGCGACAATTTCCTCGAATTCATCGATCGCGAGATCATCGAGGAATTTACCCATGATCTGCGCCAGCGCGGCGTCACGATCCGCCTGGGCTCCAAGGTGGATCGAGTGGAGAAGGACGAACAGGGCTGGGCCATAGCCCACCTGACCGACGGCCGTCAGATTCGCTCCGACATGCTGCTCTATGCGGCTGGTCGCGTCGGCGCCACCCAGGATCTGGGGCTCGAAAAATGCGGGGTCATGCCCGACGAGCGCGGCCGCCTCAAGGTCGATCCGGCTACCTTCCAGACCCAGATACCGCACATTTATGCGGCCGGCGACGTCATCGGCTTTCCCTCCCTGGCCTCGACCTCCATGGAACAGGGGCGCATTGCGGCCCTCCATGCCTTCGAGGCCAAGATGCCCCCGGCGCCGGAATTCTTTCCCTACGGCATCTATGCCGTGCCCGAAATCTCGACAGTCGGTCTCACAGAGCAGCAAGTGCGTGCCCAAAACATCTCTTATGAATGCGGCGTCGCCCGGTTCCGCGAAACCTCGCGCGGTCACATCATGGGCCTGCAGTCAGGGATGATGAAGATGATCGTCTCGCTTGAAACCCGAAAATTGCTGGGCGTGCATATCGTGGGCGAGGGGGCGACCGAGCTCATCCATATCGGCCAGGCAGTGCTCAACCTGGGAGCCACGCTCGATTATTTCGTCGAGAACACCTTCAACTATCCCACCCTGGCCGAGGCCTACAAGATTGCTGCCCTCGACGCCTGGAACCGCATGCCCCGGGTCACACCCGCCGCGCCCGTGGTCGACGAAGTCGAAACCGCCCCGCAGCGCAAGAAGGCGACCGCACCCAAACAGGCCTGATCAGCCAGGGCGCTTGCCGCCACCCTGATTGGCTAGGCCGCTGATTGTGGCACGCAGCGCGGCGGGCTTGACCGGCTTGGTTACCACGGCAATGCCCCGTTCCTCCGCCAGCGTGCGCACTGCGGGGCTGCGATCGGCCGTCACCAGGGCCGCCGGCAAGTGTCCGCCCACATTGTGCCGCAGCCACTCAATTGCATCCAGGCCCGAGGTCTGGTCCAAATGGTAGTCCATCAGCACCAGGTCAGGATACCAGCCTTCGAGCAGGCGTTCCCGGTCGATCTGCTTGAGCGAGAGCGCGCTGCGCACCTCGCACCCCCAATGGCTGAGCAGGCCCTCCATGGCCTCCAGAATGGCGCGCTCATTGTCCACGCACAGCACTTTGAGGCTCAGCGTTCCAAAGCCGGGCTCCGCCGCCGGGGGCTCGCCCGCGCTGGCTGGGCGCGCATTGCGGATGGCGGGCAGATAGATCGAGAAGCGCGAGCCGCGCCCCTCCTGGCTATCCAGTTCCAGGGTCAGCCCCAATGCGGTCACCAGCCGCTGCACGATGGACAGACCCAGCCCCAGGCCCTGGGCCATGCGGGCGCCACGCTCGAGCCGAGAGAATTCGGCAAAAACCAGCCGGTGTTGATCCTTGTTGAAGCCGATGCCGGTGTCGATCACATCCAGCCGCCAGCGATTGCCACGCTTGCGCAGCCCCACCAGCACCTTCCCCCCGACGGGCGTATATTTGATCGCATTGGACACCAGGTTCTGCACAATGCGACCCACCAGCGAGCGATCGGCCATCACGCTGGCCTTGGTCCTGACAATGCGGAGCGAAATCGAGCGCTCCCGCGCCATGGGCGCAAATTCGACTTCCGTCTTCTTGAGCAGGTCCTGCGCCTGGATAGGGGTTGGCGCCGGCTTGAGGGCGCCGCTATCGATGCGCGAAATATCGAGCAGTGCCGACATGATGTCTTCCACTGCCGTCAGCGAGGCCTCGATGGAATTGGCCAGTTCGGCGAATCCAGTCGATTTGGCGCGCTCGATCAGGGTGGACGTGTAGAGCCGTGCCGCATTGAGCGGTTGCAGCAGGTCATGGCTGGCCGCTGCCAGAAATCGCGTTTTGTCATGGTTGGAGGCGTCGGCCTTGGCCCGTGCCGCTTCCAGTTCTGCATTGACCTGCTTGAGTGATAAGGTGCGTTCGTCCACGCGCCTTTCGAGCGTCTGGTTCACCTGGGCCAATTGCTGCTCGGCATGCACCCGGGCGGTCACATCGGAAATGCTGATCACCAGCCCGCCATTGGGCAGGCGGCTGGAATGAAACTCCAATGACTGTCCGGCACTGCCAAGGCGCTGGGTTACGCTTGTTGGCGCGGCGGTCAAAACCTTGATCCGCTCGATGGCCAGTTGCGCCGCGTCACCCTCGCCCAGATCACCCCGCTCGCCCATATAGAGCGCTATGTCAAACAGCGCCGAACCGCGCCGGGTCAGGTCCTCGGGCAGGTTGAGGAGGCTGTCATAGCGCTGGTTGGTGGCCACCAGGCGCAAGCCGGCATCGAACACGGCCACACCTTGCGGAATGTGGTCGATGGCCAGCGCAATGGCGCGTGTCCGGTCGTGGTCGAGCAGGCTCATCTTGCTCCATCGCATGGCATCAAGGGTGCAATGTTCTTATCGGCTCCGCATCGGGCCGGCGCAAGGCCACCCTTGGCCCCATTGCTTTTTGCTCCAGAAACCGTTCAATCCTTAACCACTGTTAACTGAACGGCCGCCGGAGTGGGCGGGCCAACACAGCAAGGGGGTCTTAATGAGCGTGTTCAAGGAATTCCGGGACTTTGCCATCAAGGGCAATATGATCGATCTGGCCATCGGTGTGATCATCGGTGCCGCTTTCGGCGCCATCGTGTCATCTCTCGTCGATGATGTCTTCATGCCCTTGATTGGCCTGATCATTGGCGGCATCGACTTCTCCAACCTGTTTATTGTGCTCTCCAATCCCAATGATATGCCGGTACCCTCCGTCGCTGCGGCCAATGAAGCGGGTGTCGCCACCCTCAATATCGGCCTGTTCATCAATGCGGTGGTCAAGTTCACCATCATCGCTTTTGTGCTCTTCATGGTGGTAAGGGCCATTAATTCGATGAAGCGCGAAGCCGCCAAGGAACCGGTGGAATCCACCCCGGCGCCATCAAAGGAAGAAGTTCTGCTCACCGAGATCCGCGACGCCATCCGCGCCAATGGCAAGACCTGATCTATCCCGTTCCTGGGCCGGCAGATCTGCCGGCCTTTTCTTATGCGCAAGAATAGGAATAATGTCATTGACAGGTTTCTGAATGAATATATACCTAGACATAGGTAGTCCATCGTAATTATATACTTGACGTACCAAGCTCCATGAGGCATAAATGCCTACAAGGAGTTACACCGATGCTTGACCTGTCGAACCCCATCTACCAGAACGCCGACGCTGCCCGCGAACACCTGGAATCTATCCAGTGGCCGCACGGCCCGGTCTGCCCTCACTGTGGCAACGTAGATGCGGCTCGGATCACCAAGCTCGCTGGTAAGTCCACTCGCCCCGGCGTCTATAAGTGCAAGGAGTGCCGCAAGCCCTTCTCTGTGACCGTTGGCACTGTGTTTGAGCGCTCGCATATCCCGCTCCACAAGTGGGTTGCCGCTACCCACCTCATGGCCGCATCCAAGAAGGGTATGAGCGCCCACCAGATGCACCGTATGCTTGGCGTTACCTACAAGACCGCTTGGTTCATGGAGCACCGCATTCGCGAGGCCATGAAGGCTGACGTTAAGACCGATGGTCCGCTTGGTGGCGAAGGCAAGACCGTTGAAGCCGATGAAACCTACTTCGGCAAATCTGACAGCCAGCCCAAGACCCGCACCGATGGCACACCGTTCAAGTCAAAGGGCAAGAAGCGCGGCCCCGCTGGCAAGCGCGCCGTGTTCGCTCTGGTGGAGCGCGGCGGCTCTGTCCGTTCGTTCCACGTGCCACAGGCAACCAAGGAAAGCATCCGCGATGCTCTGGTCCGCAATGCTTCGCGCAAGTCGATCCTCTACACCGACGAAAGCCGCCTCTACACCATTACCGGCAAAGAGTTTGCCCACCATGACACGGTGAACCACGGTGCCAAGGAATATGTGCGCGGCATCGTCCACTCGAACACCATTGAGAACGTGTTCTCGGTATTCAAGCGCGGCATGAAGGGCACTTACCAGCATTGCGGCGAGGCTCACCTGCACCGCTATCTGGCCGAATTTGACTTCCGCTATAACCGCCGCTCTGCTCTTGGCATTGAAGACAACGAGCGCCACGATCTGCTTCTTGCTGCCATCCGTGGCAAGCGCCTCACCTATCGGCGGATTGGTGAAGCCAGTTTCGCCTAAGCAAAAGATCAAGCGCCTCAAGCGAGCGTGGAAGAAAGAAAAATCCAAGTAGAGATGGGCGGCATCCCTGTGGAAAACTAACAGCGCTTGTTTGAATCCCCCGACTCACCGAAAAAGTAAGGCGCAGGTCTAGACCACCTGCGCCTTTGACTTGAAACCCGCCGGAAGGGCTTGGCTCCAATGACACACTCTTGTCCCACTGACTCGGGAAACCGTCAAGCACCGTCTGGCTCACTTTTAGGAGCCGTTCTACATGTCTATCTATGTCGTTTCCTTTCGTATCGCTGACGATACGAGCCGATACGGGACTTACTCCCAGCGATGGGAATCGGTGAATGACGCAATCCAAGATCGAGCCGTTGGGCGAAACTACTGGAAACAAACCACTTCGTTTTTTGCGCTTGAGGCCAACGAAGATAATTCGTCGACTTTGGCTTCTGCCATCAATCGGAATTCCAAGTTTGACCCTGACTTGGACCTGCTAATCGTCGTCAACCTGAGTGTTAAAGGCTACAAAATCTTAGGCGTCAACAACGACGCCGACATAGACGCAATCATGGCTTTGCGCTGAAGTAGCTGCTGTGAACATCGACTGGCACGCCCAAGAGGCGTGCCAGAGCCATTACCACCGTTATTCTAACGTGCCAGCTAGTCGGCTTTGGGCTGGCGACCTTCCGGCTCTTTGTCGGGATCATGGGGGCGCTTCTCCTTATGCGGCTTTGGCGGCGTCTTGAGCATCCGCCGCAATATCTCGTCTCGTTGCTTTTCGTCGTCGTCTTTTTGAGGGTTGGTCATGTTTGGTGGCATCTACGATATCAACGTTTCTGACGAACAAGCCGCCTTAGTGGGTAAAGTAGCCATCGAATGGGCCATTGTAGAGACATCACTGCAACGAATTCTGGCAACCCTCATCGGCAAAGACGTTGCCCTAGGATTGGCCGCTACTTCCAACATGGGGAATAAGTCCATGCTGGACTGCCTCAGGGCACTGGCTGGCAGCGCTGTGTCTTCATCACCAACGTTTTGGCCGGACTTTGTCCCCCTACTGGATGAGTACGACCGACTGCTAGGACTACGCAATCGTATCGTTCACGCCGCCTGGGAGCCTCGCGTACATAAAGAGGTCTGGCCGGTCTTGGTCTTGCGCCTGAAAGGCAAAGCCAAGAACTACATAGAAGAGTGGCGCAAAGACGACATCACCCAGATTCTCGCAGAGTGCGGGGAGCTTACAGCCGCCTTGTACGAGCTGGCGGTCAAGCACAAGATACTGGAGGAGATCGATGCTTACGCTGCGCGGCAAGCATCGACTGGAAAACAAGTCGAGCGATTGTCTCCGGTGATTCAACCTCGCAGTCCCAAGTCCGAAGCTGTTCTGCGCCAGCTTCTAGCATCTCGGGCGTAATCTCGATTTCCTCTGTGCCTACCGGCCTGTCACGCATCCGAATCGTAGTCCTCGCATACTTGGTACGTCAAGTATATAATTACGTAGTCCATCCTACGGGTTCTTCGTATCGGACGGCGCCACCACTTAGAGCAAACTACACTTGCGGGACACCTGGGCAGAGGTGCAGCGAGGCGGAAGCCTTCTTGCTTCCGTCAGCGGAATATTGCGCGCCCCGGCGACCGCCTCAGAGCGAACTTGCCGGAAGGGGCTTAGGCATGAACACGCATTCCTATTATCATTCTTTCTTCAATCGCGACCGTCTCGTCCACATTGTCGATCCCGATCCGGGCACATGCGAGGCGCTCAGCGTCCTGTTTCGCCTGGAAGGCTTCCAGACCATCTTCTCGTTGGAATCGTCTCATTTTGTCGCCGCTCTCGAACGGCGCCGGCCTGATGTGGCGGTCATCAACTTCACCCAGGGTGAAGAAAGCGGGCTAGGCCTGCTGCGTCGGGTCAAGGCCCTGCGCACCGGCGCGCCCGTCGTCATGCTGGCCAACGAACCGCAGTTGGAGGCCGCCGTCACCGCCATGAAGCTGGGCGCGACAGATGTGCTGTGCAAACCCATCGACAGCGAAATGCTCCTGACGGTTATTCGGGACGCCCTGCGCAAGGACATCCATTTAGGGGCTATGCAGGCCGGTGGCCGCCCCGTCGAGGTGCGCGGTTTTTCTCAGCTCACCCCGCGTGAGCGCGAAGTGCTGCAATTGATCACCAATGGCCAGTCCAACAAGGAGGCCGGTCGTGAACTGGGCATTTCCCCCCGCACCATCGAGGTGCACCGCGCCCGCGTCATGGAAAAGCTCGGCGCCCGCAACACGGCCGACCTGATGAGGATTGTGCTTACGAGCTAGCACGACGTCATGGTGACTGGTGGCGACACGTTCAGCGTCTCCCATTGCCGGGCAACTGTTCGATCAAGTCTCGCGCCCATTGGGCGGCGCGTCCGATTTCGCCCTCCTTTAGGGGACCTTCCTGGCCCAGGACGACAAAGCCGGCTGTGTCCCCGACCAGCACACAACCTTGCTCGGCCAGCTCTCGGGCCAGCCGTTCTGCAGCATAGCCGCCCGCGTGAACAACCCAACGCAGGGGCGCGGGCTCGATCGTGTCGAGATCGATACGTGTGTCGAACGCGGCTGCGGGGCCAGTCAGGTCGGGGCGGGAAGCAAATTCCTGGATTTCAGGCGTCGGCCGGAACCCCCGCGTGGGCGATCCGACAATGAGCAGGTCAGCGCCGGACAAATCCATGCCCTGGGCCTGCTGTGCCGTGGCCAGCCTGACCTCATGCGTCTTGCTCAATTCGTCCGCCATAGCCTGGGCGATCTGCCCGGTATTGCCGAATATGCTGTCATAGACGATGAGAATGGACACGGCACACACTCCCCGTTGCAGGGAGACTATGTCCCCCCAACTGCGGGCCGGCCTTGATGTCGATCAACCGGGCTGAGCTTTTTTGGCGACGGTCCCGGTCTTCAGGCCGCGCACCTCAGTCTCAACCCTAGCCGCCTAGATTGGGCAGCGTCAGGTCCCCGCTGGTCAGCTTGCTGGCCGTAATGGCCGCGTCGGCCCGTTCGCGCGGCAGTTCCAGGCTCGTCCACACGCTCACCAGCGCATGGCGCAACTCGAAGATCATCTCGTCGGTATGCAGAGGCGTCGGGGTAATGCGCAGCCGTTCGGTGCCCTTGGGAACCGTCGGGTAATTGATCGGCTGGATATAGATATTGTGCTTGTCGAGCAGCATGTCGCTGGCCGCCTTCACCGCGCGCGCATCGCCCACGATCAGCGGCACGATATGGGTGTCCGTCTCCATCACCGGCAGGCCGGCATCGGCCAGGATGGCCTTGGTGAGGCGCGCCTGACGCTGATGCAGCAGGCGCTCTTCGCCATTGCCCTTCAGATGTTCAATGGACGCACGCGCTGCAGCGCAAAGCGCCGGGGGCAGGGCGGTGGTGAAGATGAACTCAGGTGCATAGGAGCGCACCGCATCAATGATCGAGCGATTGGCGGCGATATAGCCACCCATCACGCCAAATCCCTTGGCCAGCGTACCTTCGATCACGTCGATCCGGTCCATCAGGCCGTCGCGTTCGGCAATGCCGCCGCCACGCGGACCATACATGCCCACTGCGTGCACTTCGTCGATATAGGTCAGCGCCCCGAATTCCTCGGCCAGATCGCAGATTTCCTGGATGGGTGCGACATCGCCGTCCATCGAATAGACGCTCTCGAAGGCGATCAGCTTTGGACGTTTGCGGTCCACCTGGCTGAGCAATTCGCGCAAGTGCGCCACGTCATTGTGCCGGAAAATCTTCTTCTCCATGCCGCTCTGGCGCACGCCCTGGATCATCGAGGCGTGGTTGAGCTGGTCCGAGAAAATGATGCAGCCAGGCAACAGGCGGGCAATGGTGGAGATGGCCGCCTCGTTAGATACAAAGCCCGAGGTGAAGACCAGCGCGGCTTCTTTGCGGTGCAGGTCGGCGAGCGAACGCTCGAGCTCGACCAGGGGCCGGTTGGTGCCCGAAATATTGCGCGTGCCGCCGGCGCCAACACCCATTGCGGCTGCGGTCTCCTGCATGGCCGTCACGACTTTGGTGTGCTGGCCCATGCCCAGATAGTCATTGGAGCACCAGATGGTGATTTCCCGGGCATTGTCCGCATCGTCGCGGTACATCGCCTTGGGGAAGCGTCCGGCGATACGCTCGAGGTCGGCAAAGACGCGATAGCGTTTCTCCGCGCGCAGCGTATCCACTGCATCCTCGAATATTCCGCGATAATCCATGGAGCCATTCCTTTGCGAGCGCTGGAACGGCGGGGCGGCCGAACCTGGCTCAATATGCTCTACCTATTCTCCGGGGCATCGCATTGACATAGGTCAATTCGACGCGCTGGCACGTCTAACCCCTTACACGCATTGGTGTGTGCGAGCGAACTTCAGAGCCATTCTAAAGTAAGCTCAATCCGCTGCCAACACCGCCGGTCGAGATTCATGCACCGCGCCGCGTGACACAAATGTTCGATGCCCCGGTTAACCGGATCGATCAGTACATGTTGATCGATTGTTTGAGCTGCGCTTAGATCGGACGCCTCGGGGGAGTAACGAGGGGAGTGGGGGAATGAAGAGCTTTTCGTCTTCAAGTTTTGCTGGCCAGCATGGTGATGCCTTGGCCTTGGCGCGGGCCGCCATTGAGAAGAATCCGCAGGCCCTTTTTACAGACTTTCAGTGGTTTCTTTATAAGGGCAAGGACACGGTCTTCTTCACCGCCTTTTCCACCCAGACCTATGACAAGGATCGCCTTGGCAATATGGTGGCCGAGATGATCGCCCTGGCGCCGCAGCTGACCCACGGTTTCGTGGGCGCGCAGCCGGGCCAGCCCTTCCCCAAGCATATGCTTGATGCCATCACCTCGGTGGAATTGGTCGACGAATTCGACGGCTATCCCGACAAGTGGCTCTCCAAGTCCTCGGACATTTTCGAGCGCGAAGACCTGCCGCTGTTCCGTGTCATGGCCGCCGTACGGCGCAATGGCCCGGATGCTCAGGGCCGCGCCGCCATCCTGCAGGTGCGCTCCAGCCATGCCTTGCTCGAAGGCTCCGATTCGGCACTGCTGACCCGTTCAGCCTCGGCCGGCCATGGCGTCCAGTCCGACAAGTCCAACAAGCTGCCGTTCGCTGATCGCTTCAAGAGCGCGATGCGGGGCGGTCTCACCACGCTGATCTACCTGGTTTTGGCCAATATTCTGGCACCGAAAGCGCAGCCCTGGGGCTTCAGCACCCTGGCCGTCGAGCGTCACCGCCTGCGACGACTCGCCAACAAGCTTGGCGTCCGCCAGCGCAGTCTCATGTTTGCCCTTGTTACCCATGCCCTCAATGGGGATGGGGCCGAAAAGCACATGAGCAAGAAGGTGATCGGCGCCAACTACACTATGCTCGACACCAAGCGGAACAGCACTGACGACGACTTTTTCCGCGTTCGCGCCCTTGAGGCCAAGTTCACCGTCATGGATGATTTTGTCGACTATGTCCGCGCGGTCGACAATACTGTTGCGGGCATTGAGCAAAAGGACATCACCTCCTTTCAGGTGGTGATCAACTCCATGTTCAAGGCCATGAGAGCGGTCAATCGCGTCTTCCCCTTCCTGCCCAACAAGCGCTTCTGGCGCTTCAATGGCGGGAACCATATCGTCTTGACCCTGGTGCCGCCGCATCGCACCTATGGACCCATGACCCATGGCCTGGTCGAGCCGCTCTATTGCGGCGCCTGGCATTCGGAAGTGAACATCTGCACCTTCTGCCCCAGCCGGGACTACGTCACGTTCAATTTCTCCATGGAACAGCGCCATATCGGCAATGTTGACAAGATTTCGGCCCTGCTCCAGGAGATCGAGAACCGTCAGGTCTCCCCGCACACCATGGCGCCGGCCGTCGAACGCCTGCGCTGAGTGCGGCTCCAGCTAGGCCCTGGTACCGGAGCAACGCCCTCACGCACCGCGCACTTAAATCCTGATGTACGTACATCAAGGCGTCTTGCATGCTTGCCACGACCTCGGCATAAATACACGCGTTCATCTTTCCCCTCCTGGACCCAGCCATGCCCGCCTTCGCGACCTATCCCAGCCTCAAGGACTGCCCCGTCGTCATTTCAGGCGGCGCTTCGGGCATAGGCGAAGCCATGGTCCGCGCCTTTGCCGGGCAGGGCGCTCGTGTCGGCTTTGTCGACATCGCCGCCGACGCCGGCAAAACGCTCGCGTCCGGGTTGAATGGAGCAGGGCACACCGTCCACTTCATAGACTGCGACATCACCGACATCCCGGCATATCAGGCCGCCATCGCCGAATTTGCGCAAAGGCATGGCGATGCGCTGGTGCTGGTCAACAACGCCGCCCACGACCAGCGCCACCAGTGGAATGAGGTCACGCCTGAAGATTGGGACCAGCGCATGGCCGTCAATCTCAAGCACGCCTTTTTCGCTATTCAGGCCGTGGCGCCCGGCATGGCCAAAGCGGGCCGGGGCTCCATCATCAACTACGGCTCGATCAGCTGGATGATCATGGCGCCCGGCATCCCGGTCTACGAAACGGCAAAGGCAGCCACGCACGGCTTGACCCGCGCCATGGCCCGCGAACTGGGGCAATCGGGCATTCGCGTCAATTCCCTGGTTCCGGGCGCCGTGATGACTAAACGTCAGCGCGAACTTTGGGTTTCCGCGGATGACCTCGCCAACATTAAGCAACAACAGGCGATCCCTGAGGCGATCTCGCCCGAGGACTGCGCCCGCATGGCCCTGTTTCTGGCCGCGGATGACAGCGCCATGATCACGGGTCAGCAATTCCTCGTCGACGCCGGCTGGGCCCACACCTGAACCGTTCATCCCGGGTTCAGGCTCTTTCCCTCATCACGCTCCTGCCTTATTCAAGGGCAACACAAGGCCACCATTACCGAATCCTTACTTGGGGGAATTCTATGAAGTCGAAGGTTCTCGTCGCCCTTGCCGCGACCCTGGCGCTCAGCGCCTGTACCACCACCGATCCCTATACCGGCCAGAGCCGGATTTCCAACACCGCGGGCGGCGGCCTGCTCGGTGCTGGCGGCGGTGCTGTGGCAGGCGCCATTGTCGGTGCGGCGGTCGGCGGCGATCCGCGCGTGGGCGCCTTGATCGGCGCAGGCGTCGGGGGCCTGACTGGCGCCGCCATCGGCAATTACATGGATCAGCAGGAAGCCGAGCTGCGCGCCCAGTTGCAGGGCACCGGCGTGTCTGTCACCCGCGTGGGCGACCAGATCATCCTCAACATGCCGTCCAACATCACCTTTGCGACCGATCAGTCGACGGTGCAGCCACAGTTCAACCAGACCCTGGTTTCGGTTGCGCTGGTGCTCAAGAAGTTCGACAAGACCATTGTTGACGTCTATGGCCACACCGACAGCCAGGGCGACGACGCCTATAATCTCGCACTCAGCCAGCGCCGCGCCGTCTCCGTCGCGACCATCTTGGCCAATCAGGGCATTGATCAGCGCCGCTTCTACATTGAGGGCAAGGGCGAAACATCGCCGATTGCGTCCAATGCCACCGAGGCCGGACGCGCGCAGAACCGTCGCGTGGAAATTCAGCTCTCGCCAATCCGCGGCTGATAGCGCTCAATTTTATCGATCAAGGCGCGGTCCTCGGGATCGCGCCTTTTTTATTGTGCCGGTGTCTCAACAACCGGTTCAGACGTCGGCGTACCCGGCTCCATGTCGGTTCCCGGTGCGCCAGAGAACATCTGCATGACCAGCAGGATGGCAATGATTATCGCCAGGGCGCACAGGCCATAAAGCCACCAATTGGTCGGTCCGGTCGATCCCACCGTGGCATCGTGCTCACCGGCCACTTTCAGCCCAGAGCCATCGGGCACATCCAGCTTGGCCGAATTCTCATCCACAAGATAGTCCACCGCGGCTACGGTCGGCGCGTCTTTGTCACGTGTGCTGGCCATCAATAATCCCCTTTGAGAACGGTTTCTGTACCCACCGCGCTTTCCACGCCTTCACGGACTTCGGCAATCGCCTGGTCGATCTCCTCAGGCTCATAGGCAACAGCAGCCCCTTCAACCGGCGCACCTGTGGCTTCGGCCTTGAGCTGATGCAGCAGGGCGATCTTGTCGCGCGCGGTGAACAGGGGGTGATGGGCGATTTGCATCGGCGTGAGCTGATCCTTTCCGCCCATGCGCTGTTTAAGGGTGTCGAAAATCATCATCATCTCCCTAATCGGTTGTAGGCCTTTGCGGCCCTCCACAGGGTCAATGCGACAACCTCCAGCCGGTTCCGGTGGCGTCGGACAACAGGAGGCAACGATTTAACCCCGCCTTGAGATGTTTTCGCGCATAGTCGGGGACGCGGAGGAAATCTCGGATGAGCCGGTTTGGCGGCATTCTGATCGCCGGAACCCATCAGCGCGGCCTCAGGATCGGCCTGTGGCTGGTCGCTTTTATCGTGCTGCTGTTCGGCGCCACTTGGATTGTCGCCGAACAAGTCTCGCTCAACATGCGGGTGGAAACCCAGCGTAGCCTGGCAGGCTTCGAGCGGCTGCGCGCCAATGTTCTCTCCACCTTCGAGGAAATGGATCGGCGGTTGGTACAACCGGCCTGTTCTCCGGCTTTCCTTGAGGAACTCCGTCGCATCGCCTTCTTGCCCGATGGCATCAACGAACTGCTCTACGCACCCGGCGGCAGCGTACAGTGTTCCGTCAATTCGGGGCGCCTCGCGCCCCCTCAGCCGCTCGGCGAGCCTGACATTCCGGCTCAGAACCCTTTCGACATGGCCTTCTGGATCGACATGGATCTGGGTTTTCTCGGGCTCAATGGCATGCAGGGCATACTGGCACAGCGCGGTTCATTGGCCATGATTGTGCCACCGCAGTCTCTCCCGGCCACCGGGCCGCGCTGGATGGAGCAGGAACTCATTTTTCGCTTCAGTGACGATACCTGGTTGCACCGCCAGGGCGAGGCCGGCCTCTATGATGAAGCCACCAGACATAGCGGTCCCCCGCTTATGTCCGTCCTTAGGGGCGTCTTCTATGAGGTAGCCTGTGATACCGGCGGCATCCACTGTGTCGCCAATCGCAGCTATCTGACCCAGCTCTTCGGTCTGGGCTGGGCGACCGTGGCCGTCATTCTCCTGGTGGCCAGCGTTCTGGCCGCCTGGACAGCCCAGTATCTCCAACCCATTATCGAGCGCTATTGGTCCTTCGAGGCCCGCTTCCTCCGCCGCTTCGACAAAGGCTCGGTTGTTTGCGCCTATCAGCCTCTGTTCGATCTGAAGCGGAACCTAGTGACCGGCTGCGAAGTGCTCGCGCGCTGGCGCGACTATCGATGGCACCATTGTGCCGCCCGATCGGTTCCTGCCCATTATTGAAAAGCATGGTCTGACCGAGCGCTTCACTGCCATTGTGGTGGCCTATGCCTATACAGACCTGACCGCTCACCTCCCCAACGGTGTGCGCCTGCAGGTCAATTTCAATATCTTCCCGCAAGATCTCGATGCCGCCCGACTGGTGCCGGTCTTTGCCCCCTTCCTGGCCGAGGGCACGCCGTTCGACGTGGTGGTCGAAATTGTGGAAACCGCCGAAATCAGCCCGGAAACCGCGCAGGTCGAAATCGAGCGGCTGCGCGCAGCCGGGATCAAGGTCTATATCGACGACTTCGGCGCCGGCTACTCTTCCATGCACAATCTCGCTGCCCTTTCGATCGGCGGGGTTAAGCTCGACCGGTCCTTTGCCATGGCGCCAGACCATTCGGTCATGGCCACCATGCTGACCCATGCCATCGATCTGGTGCAGGCGTCCGGCCGGTCGCTGGTGGTGGAAGGGGTGGAAACAGATGAGCGCCTGGAAGCCCTCAAGGCCACGAACCTGGTCGATTTCGCTCAAGGCTACGGCATATCCCGCCCGTTGATGATCAATCCCTTCATCGCCTATTTGGCCGAGCATGGCCCGCGCCCTAGGTCACGGCCGCGTCTGGTCGCCTGATCACATTTTTAGTTCTCGCGAAACCAGCTCGAGCTCATCGCGTTCTGCCTCCACACCCCAATCAAGGAGGATGAAATGGCCTATGATGACAACCGTGTGGACACAGCCGACGTCAAGGAAACGCACGATCTGATCGCTTCGGACAAGGTTGAGGGCACCAAGGTCTATGACCCCAATGGTGAGCATATCGGTTCCATCGAACGCATCCTGGTCGAGAAGCGTGGCGGCAAGGTTTCTTACGCCGTCCTCAGCTTTGGCGGCTTCTTGGGTATTGGCCACGACCATTATCCACTCCCCTGGTCCAAGCTGGACTACGATGAGACCCTTGGCGGCTATCGGGTCGATATCACCAAGGAGCAGCTCGAAGGCGCCCCGCGCTATGAGGGCGAGGACGACAATTTCTGGACGGCCGAGAATGGGCGCCGCGTCTATGACTATTATGGCGTGACCCCCTACTGGATCTGATCCGGATACCGCTTTTTTCAATGACCAAATGATTGCAAGACCGGCGCCGGTTTCCTGGCGTCGGTTTTTTGCGTTCACGAGCGCGTGAACGTGTAACTCCTCTGCACGGACTGCGAATGTCCTTGTGTCGGAACCTCAAAAGGTTCCCAAAGAGGAGAAACCCAATGAACCGTCTGTCCACCTTCGCTCTCGCCGCTTCGTTGACCGCTGCCCTCGGGGGCACCGCGGTTGCCCAGGATGCCATGGGCGGCGACGCCATGGCAGCGACCGAAAAGTGCTATGGCGTTGCCCTTGCCGGTGCCAATGACTGCGCCGCCGGCCCTGGCACCACCTGCGCCGGCACCTCCACCGTCGACTACCAGGGCAATGCCTGGAAAGCCGTGCCCGCCGGCACCTGCGAAACCATGTCGGTCGAAGGCGATCGCATGGGCTCGCTTGAGCCGCTTGATCGCGACCTCCCCATGTCAAGCTGATCGCTGCAAACGGGAGGCTCGCTGGGCCTCCCGCCTTTCACATAGGGAGGTCACCATGCCATTTGATACGCTGCCGTCCCGACCGGGATTGGGCCTCAAGCCTCAGCACTACGCCCAGATCATCGCCGACAAGCCCGCTCTCGGTTTCTTCGAGGTTCATGCGGAGAACTATATGGGCGAGGGCGGTCCGCCGCACCGCTATCTGAGCGCGATTTGCGAGAACTATCCGCTCTCCCTGCACGGCGTGGGCCTGTCGATTGGTGGCGAGCAGCCGCTGGATCGCGACCACCTTGATCGCCTGCACGCCCTGGTAGAGCGCTATCAACCCGCCTCGTTTTCCGAGCACCTGGCTTGGTCCAGTCACGATGAAAGCTATCTCAACGATCTTTTGCCAGTGCCCTATACGTCCCAGACCCTGGATCGGGTTGTGGCCCATGTCGATCAGGTGCAACAGGCCCTCGGCCGCCGCATGCTGCTCGAAAACCCTTCCACCTATGTGCTGTTTGAAGAAAGCACCATTGACGAGGTCGAATTCCTCGACGGCATCGCCCGCCGCACAGGTTGCGGCCTGCTGCTCGACGTCAACAATGTCATGGTCTCAGCGGTCAATCACCGCCTCGACCCTGTTGCTTACATCGACCGTTTTCCCGTGCACCACGTGGGCGAAATTCACCTCGCCGGCTATGATGAGACCACCGACGATGCCGGCGAGCGCCTGCTGATCGACGCGCATGGCAGCCGCGTCCGCCCCGACGTATTCGAGCTTTACCGTCACACTATAACCCGTACCGGCGCACTGCCCACGCTCATTGAGTGGGACAACAATGTCCCCACCTTTGACGTGCTGATGGACGAAGTCCGCCTGGTTGATGAGGTGCTCGATGGCACGTTGAACCGGAGATTGGCATCATGACCAGTCAGAGCCAGTTCACCCGGGCATTGATCGATCCCGCTCAGCCGGTACCGGCGGGACTGGTCTCGCCACGCGGCAGTGTGGATAGCAAACGTTTCGCGGTCTATCGCAACAATGTCCATGTCGGCCTGGTTGGTGCCCTTGCGGCCCGCTTCCCGGTGACCCGCCAACTGGTCGGGGAAGAGTTCTTTGCCGGCATGGCACGGCTCTATGTTGGGCAGACCAAGCCCAAGGGTCCGGTTCTTATCCACTATGGCGACAGCTTCCCCGATTTCGTGGCGCAGTTTCCGCCCGCTTCGGGATTGCCCTATCTATCCGATCTGGCCCGGCTCGAGGCGGCCTGGACCGACGCCTACAATGCGGCCGATGCCGATGTCCTTGCCCCGGCCGATCTGAGCACGATTGGCGGTGATGCGCTGGCCGCGCTTGATCTGACACTGGCGCCGTCCACGCGCCTGGTGCGCTCTGGCTTTCCGGTCGGCTCGCTTTGGTCTGCCCATCAGACTACGCCGGTCAGCATTCCGGCATTATCGGGCAGCGAATGCGTGCTACTCACGCGGCCAGAGGCCGACATTCGCCTCACCATCATTCCACCCGCCGCCTTTGCATTCCTAAAGGCGATAGGGCAGGGCCTGTCTTTGGGCCAGGCGGCCGAAGCCGCCCTGACCGATTCTCCTGATTTTGATCCCGGCGCCGCGCTGGTGGGGCTGGCCGGATTGGGCGCCTTTGCGGCCCTGACCAAGGAGCAAGCTGATGTTTGATCGCGCCATTGCCCTCTGGAACCGTCTCGATGCGGGTCTCGGCGCCATCCCGGCCGCCTTGCCACTGCTGGCCTTGCGCATCGCGCTGGCCATTCCGTTCTGGCGTTCGGGCCTGACGAAATGGGACGGCTTTCTCAATCTCTCGACCGGTGCCCGCTATCTCTTCGAGCAGGAGTTCAAGCTGCACCTCTTCGGTCAGGCCTTCCCCTATCCTGCGCCGCTCGCCATGGCCTTTCTGGCCGGGCTTGGCGAGATCATCCTGCCCATCCTCTTGGTTCTGGGGCTTGGCACACGCTTCGCCGCGCTGGGCATTCTGGCCATGACCGTCGTCATCCAGCTTACCGTGCCCGATGGCCTGATCAATTTCCACCTGCCCTGGTTTGCCATGGCCCTGGCGCTGCTCGTCTATGGCGGCGGCACCCTCTCGGCCGACCGGTTGCTCGGCGCTGCCATTGGCCGGGGCTCTAAGGGGTCTGCGCACCTGTCGCAGTGACATAGATGGCATAGAGCGAGCCCGTGGCGGTGATGAACAGCCGGTTCCGCCGTGGGCCGCCAAAGGCCAGGTTCGAGACGCGCTGCGGGACGCGTATCTTGCCGCAAAGCTTTCCGGCGACGTCGAATACATGCACCCCGTCAGCAGCAGAACACCAGACCCAGCCGTCCGTATCGACGCGGAAGCCATCAGGAATGCCATCATCGATCACCGCGAACGGCCCCTCGTCGCGCAGCGACATCCCGCCATTCTCGACAGCGAAGGCACGAATATGCCGCGGCACATCCGGGTCGTGGCTGGCACCGGAATCTGCAACATAAAGTCGGCTCTCATCGGGCGAAAAGGCTAGCCCGTTGGGCTGGACGAAGTCCCCGATCATTAACCTGATGTCGCCGGTCTCCCCATCGATCCGATAGACCCCGTGCACCGGCTGCTCGGGCGCAGACTTGTATCCCTCGTAGTCCGAGAGGATGCCGTAGGTCGGGTCGGTGAACCAGATCGACCCATCCGATTTCACCACCACATCATTGGGTGAATTGAGTCTTTTGCCTTCAAAACTGTCCGCCAGCACAGTGATCGTGCCATCGATCTCGGTCCGCGTAACCCGACGCGGCCCATGTTCGCACGAAATCAGGCGCCCATGCCGGTCGCGTGTATGGCCATTGGCGAAATTGGACGGCTCAGCATAGATACTGACCGAATTGTTGCGCGCCAGATAGCGCAGCACGCGCTGATTGGGGATGTCGGAGAAATAGAGGCAGTCATGGTCCGAAAACCACACCGGCCCTTCGGTCCAGCGGCAACCGCCATGGAGCTCCTCCAATTGCGCACTGCCCACGATCTTGCGGGCAAAACGCGGATCGATGATCTCATATAGTTCGCTGCTGGCCATGGTGTTCTCCCTTCCGGCAAGGCTTAGCCACAACAGTGCCGGGCCACAATAGCCCGGTGGAACGAGCTTGCCTGAGAGAGGAAATGGCCCGGTTGCGCCATCTAGCAGGTGGAACTGGTTGCCTTGCCGGGCTCCTCAAATGCAGAGGCTCACAAAGCTCACCGGCAGGAAGACGAGTATTGCTGCCAGCAAAGCAGCGCGATTGGCCCAGAGCGCTGCCGTGTACAGCGTGCCCTGGTGATCGTGGCTGTTGCCGGGCAGGGCCAGGCAGACCAAGGGGGCAAGGGCGAGCAGGTAGAGCAGCCAAAGGATCGGCCGGTGCCAATCGCCCCAGTCATAGGCACAGCCCAGCGCCTGGGCGGCATAGAGTACGATGAAGGCCACGGACCAGACGACAAAGCCAGCAATCAGCCGCACCAGCGGGTGGGAGAGAATGAAGGTCACGACGTTGCGCCTCCCAGACCGAGAATGCCGGTGAGGCCCAAGGACAGTATGACGGCGCCTGCGGCATAGGCGTTCCAGAGGGCGGCCAGCACCATCTCGGTCCGGCGGCGCGCGGACACATAGCCCTTGGCAAGGCGCCAAAGCGCATGCGCCGAGATGACGGCCCCCAGTCCGCAATGCAAGCCCGCATAACTCAGGGCCACAAAGGGTACGGCCCGGCGGGCATGGCCTGTCGGATCGCCAAGCCAGAACATGGCGGCAATGATCGAAGCCATGGCGATCATCTGAGCCAGGATTGCCAGGATCAGGCCGGAACTGGCAGGTCTGCCACGCGCATTGTCGTGTCTGGCGCGTGCCGCGAGCAGGGCGCCGGACAAGGTGGCCAGGGTGATCACGGCGCCAACCCATAGCGGGACCTGCGCCGCACTGGAGTCCTGCCAATTAGGCGCGACCACGAGCAGGAATAGTCCGCCAAAGAGCAGCGAGGCGAACAGCGTTGCGTTCATCGCCAGGGCGGTGCGATTAGCGAGGATCGTGACATTGTCGTGAACCTCCATATCGGGCGGAACGGAGACGCCGCGCCCAATATCAAGGGGTCCTCGATCCCGCCTTGTGCCCAGGCCGCGAGGCCAGACGAGAAACAGACCAAGCGTGACCAGGGCGCCAAGGGGCGCCAGCCAGTAAAGCTTGAACAGCAACGCGAGGAAAAAGCTCGCCGTCGCCAGCGCCGTCCATAGCGGCAGGTAGGATTGGCGCGGCAGGGTGATCAGATGCTCGACCTCGCCGGTGACCATGTTGACGCCAAGGGTTTCCTGCTCGCCCCTATGGACAAAGCCGAGATAGCCTTGCCCGCCCGCCAGCGCCGGGCCGGCAAGTGCCGGCCGCAACTGGTCGGCCCGCGTCTCGATATGCGGAATGGCGGCAAAATTATAGCTCGGCGGCGGGGTTGCCGTGGCCCATTCCAGCGTCCCGGCGCGCCAGGGATCGCGCCGGAAGCGGGCGCCAAAGCGAAATTGCAGCACCATGTCCGCCAGCACCAGTGCAAAGCCCATGGTGAGAATAAAGCCGCCCACCGAGGAGAGCAGGTTGAGCCAGTCCCAGCCCCAGTTGGAGGGATAGGTGGAGATGCGGCGCGGCATGCCCATCAAGCCGGTCAGGTGCATCAGGAAAAAGGTGAGGTTGAAGCCGATCAGGATCAGCCAGAAGGCCGGGATCGAGAGGCGATAAAGGCTTTGCCGGCCCGAGATATGCGGCAGCCAGTAATAGATCGCGGCCAGCATCGGAAAGACGAAACCGCCCACCAGTACGTAGTGTAGATGGGCCACCACGAAATAGCTGTCATGGGCTTGGGTGTTGAACGGCACCATGGCCAGCATCACCCCGGTTAGTCCCCCAATGACGAAGACGACGAAAAAGCCTGCCACGTAGAGCATGGGGATGTCCCAGCGCGGCTTGCCGGACGCCAGTGTGCCGATCCAGGCAAAGATCTGCACCGCTGTAGGGATCGCCACCAGGGCGCTTGCGGCCGAGAAGAACGCCAGCGCCAGATGCGGAATGCCCACCGTAAACATGTGGTGCACCCAGAGCCCGAAGCTGAGAAAGGCCATCGCAACAAGCGCCGCGATAATGGCGCGGTAGCCCAATATGGGGCGTTGCGCGAAGACCGGAATGATCGTGGTCAGCACGCCGGCGGCGGGCAGGAAGATGATATAGACCTCCGGGTGACCGAACAGCCAGAACAGGTGCTGCCAGAGCAGCGGATCGCCACCCCGCGTTGGATCGAAGAACGGCAGGTCGAAAGCCCGTTCGAGTTCGAGCAGGATCGAGCCCAGGATCAGTGGTGGAAAGCCGATGATCATCATGCCGGCCGTCACCAGCATGTACCAGGCAAACAGCGGCATGCGGGTGAGCGACATGCCTGGCGCCCGCATTTTGAGAATGGTGACGAAGATCTCGACCGCCGCCGTCACCGCCGAGATTTCAACAAAGGTAATGCCCAATAGCCAGACATCGGCATTGATGCCCGGCGTGTAGGGTTTGGAGGAGAGCGGCGTATACATGAACCAGCCGCTATCGGGCGCCACCCCCACGAGCATGGCCACGATCAGGATCGACCCGCCGAACAGATAGCACCAGAAGCCATAGGCGGTGAGCCGGGGAAAGGCGAGGTCGCGCGCACCCAACAGCTTCGGCAGCATATAGATCGCGAAGCCTTCGAGCATGGGAATGGCGAACAGGAACATCATCACCGTGCCATGCATGGTGAAGATCTGGTTGTAGATTTCGGGGCCAAGAAAGGCACTGTCCGGGGTCGCCAATTGCGCCCGGATCAGCATGGACAGCACCCCGCCCACGCCAAAGAAGAACAGCGCCAGCGCCATGAACCGCTTGCCCAGTATGGTGTGATTGACGCTGGAGAGGCGAGCGAGCCCCGGCGGGGTACGCCAGATGGCGTCGAGCTGCTTGTGCAAACCGATGGGAGATGGCGTCTGGCTCATTGGCCGCCCTCCATCAGGGCCGTGAAGTCCTCGGCCGTGTGCGCCTCGATGCGGAACCACATGCCATCATGGCCCGGTCCGCAATATTCGGCACATTGCCCCTGATAGGTGCCAGGTTCATCAGCTTCGAGGCGGATGAGGTTCTGATGGCCCGGAATGGCGTCGATCTTGCCCCCCAGCCTGGGGACCCAGAAGGCATGGATCACGTCCTGAGAGGTCACGGCCACATCGACGGGCTGTCCGGCGGGGATATGCAGGACTTCGTCGTTCATTTCTCGACCGTCGGGATAGGTGAAATTCCACTGCCAGCGTGCCGCATGAGCACCAAAGCGCAGCGGCGCGTCGCCCCGGGGCAGCAATTGCTCACCCAGCACCAGTGCCGTGCCGGTGAGCAAGATCAGCACCGGGATGGGCAGGACGAGCCCGCCCCCGATAATCCATTGCATCGGTGTGATACGCGAGACCCATGCCGGGCGCAGATAGGTCAGAGCGAACAGCGCAATGACCAGCGCGAACAACAGGGTTGAGCCGAAAAACATCACCCACCACAGCGTTGCCAGATTACCGGCGCGAGGACCGGCCGGATCGAGGGTGGACAACGCGCCCGTGCAACCGGCCAGCAGCAGCGGCGTTGCACCAAGTGCAACGGGTTTGAAAAAGGGGTGCAGCAGATGACCGATATTCCGCGCGAGGACGAGGAAAGCGAAATCCGCGACGAGGAGACGCCGCCTGAGGCTCGGTCGAACCATCCCAATCCGGCCATTCGCGCCGTGGCCGACAAGGACATCGGATCCACGATCGCAGTTGCCGGGCATCCTATCCATGCCATGCTGGTGCATTTCCCCATCGCCTTCGTCGTTGCCACGCTGGGTGTCGACATTTTCTATTGGTGGAACGCCGATCCGTTCTGGCTCGAGGTCGGTAAATGGGCCGCCGGGGCGGCTTTTGCCTTCGGCGTGCTCGCGGCCATTGTCGGTACGCTTGAACTGCTGGCCGTGCCCGGCATTCGCGTGCGGGTTGCGAGCTGGAACCATGCCATCGCGGCCATGGTGATGCTCGCGATTGTCGGGGCTAACGCCGGCTTGCGCATCTATTGGCCCGAGATGGTTCTGCCCAGCGGGTTGATGCTCTCGGTTTTGGCGACAATGGCGGCCGGCTTTGCAGGCTGGCATGGCGGCAAGCTGGTGTTCGATCATGGCGTCGGCCTCATCATTTCGTCACGCCAATAATCTGGCCGGCCAGTTCTGACAGCGCGCCAGGCGCAAAAAAGCGCGCGAGAACCGTCGGCCATTCGATATCGGGTTTGCCAAGGACCAGCACCAGGATCGCGGCGATGGCCGAAAGGGTCACTGTTAGAATGAGAATGAAGCGTCCGAGCGGATAGACCCCGCCCGGTTCGAACAGTCTGAGGATCATCAGCCCCGAGAAAATGTGCACGCCGGTCAGCACGGAGACCCCGACTAGCTTGGCCGAAAACCAGTTCTCATAGGTTCCCTGCAGCAGGATCAGCGCCGTGCCTGAGGCGATGGCGGCAAACGCGGTGGGCGACACCAGCGCCACGTAGAGAAAGCGGGTAAAGGCATGCAGCCGGTACAGCGGCGGCCCCTCAAGTCCCCGGCGCTGGCGGTAAAGAAAGGGCAGGGCGATCAGTCCGGCGGACCATCCGGTTATGGTCGCGACATGGACAAATTTGAGCCAGGTGACGAGCAAAGCGAGGCTCATTCAGCCACCGCCTGCTCTGACCGCAGCGCTTGCGCCAGGCGCCAGAGCACCAGTACCAGGAGCGGCAGATTGGCCGGCACCCACATGATGAGCCCGGCCAGTTGCTGGTCCTCCAGCGGCGACAGGCCGAATGCCAGGGTGCTGCCCACATGCGGCAAATAGAGCGAGCTGGGTGCAAACACCAGCAGCGCGCCGAGCAGTCCCATCTGAATGGTGCTGGACAAGGCCGAGATGCCTGCGGCCATCGCGGCGTGGCTGCGCAACAGGCCGAGCCACAGCCAGGTGAAGCTGCCAATCAGGCTGACCTGCATGAGCCAATAGAGCGCCGGATGGGTAAATGCGGCTGTATAGAAATCGGGCGCATGCCAGAGCCAGAGCGTAAGGGTCGAGATCACCAAAGGCGGCAGCGAGCTGGCATGGGTACCCCAACGCGCGGGCAGGGTCAGCGCCAGCAGCGGCGCCAGCGCCATGGTCAGAACGATATGGTGGCCGACGCGCACCGAAAACAGCGCCACGCTGAGTGCGCAGATCGGCGAGACGAAGAGGATAACCGCCAGTCCCCATGCACTGGCGTAGGCCAGTTGGCGTCGTCGCCCTGCTTGGTGCAGGAGTACAAACCCGGCCAGGGCCGAGAGGGCGAGGACTATGAGCAGGATCGGCTCAAAATTCCACCGGCCCAGGAGCGTCTCCGGGGTCGGTGGCGATCCGCAATAGCTCATGTCAAAGGAAAAGGCTGACGCTGGGTCCATTTCCGTTCCGGTTGTTGGGGGTTGTGCCGACACCGCCTCGCCTTGTGGCGGAGCGGTGTCCCGGTGCGTTGCGCCCTAGGGCATCTCGTCGTCCTCGCTCTGGCCTGTCGCACTCTCGGGCAGGGCATAGGCGATGAAGTAGTCGCCTATGGGCGTCTCCATGAAATCATGGCCGCCGGCATTGATGACGACGATCTGCCGCCCTTGGGACTCATAGGTCATGGGGGTTGCTTGGCCGCCTGCGGGCAATTCGACCTCCCAGACCCTTTCGCCGGTTTCGATATCGATGGCACGGAACAGATCGTCGGTGGCAGCACCGATGAAGAACAGGCCCGAGGCGGTGATGAAGCCGCCACCATTGTTGGGCGTGCCGATATCGAAGGGCAGCATGGAGGGAATGCCGAACGGGCCATTCTTGCGGGCAGTGCCAAAGGGGCGATCCCAGAGCATTTCGCGGGTGTTCAGGTCGATGGCCGCGATCCCGCCATAGGGCGGCTCCTTGCACAGCATTCCCGTAAACGGCACCCGCCAGCCAGCATTGACCCGAATGCCATAGGGCGCTTCTGCCTGCGGGCTCACCGAGCCATGCGAACCCGAGCTGGCGGATGGATCGTAATTGGGGTCGGCGATGGAATAGATGCCCATCTCGTCGACCTCTTCGCGCGGGATCAACTGGTTGTAATTGGGCATGTTGTTGTAATTGGCGATGAGGATGCCCTTCTCCGGATCCACCGCAATACCGCCCCAGTCAGAGCCGCCATTATAGCCGGGGAACTGGATCCAGGGTTTCTCGACTGTCGGTGGCGTGTAGACGCCGTTATATTCTGCCTGGCGGTACTGGATGCGGCACCAGAGCTGGTCGAGCGGCGTGGCGCCCCACATATCGGCCTCAGTGATGTCGGGCTTCAAGAGGTTCGGGAAGTCGGTGACATAGGGCTGGGTGGGCGACAGGCGCTCTGGCTCGACGCCACCCTGCGGGGCCGGGCGCTCTTCGATATTGACCAGCGGTTCGCCCGTCTCGCGGTTGAGTATATAGAACTGGGCCTGCTTGGAGGGCATGATGATGGCCGGGACGGGGCCCTCGTCAGTGGGGAAATCCACCAGCGTGCCCTGGCCGCCCAGATCGTAATCCCACACATCGTAATGCACGGTCTGGTAGTGCCAGGCGACTTCGCCGGTCTCCACATCCAACGCGACGATGGCGGTGGAATAGGTATTCTCCTGTTCCGAGCGCGTGCCGCCCCAATAATCGACGGCCGAATTGCCCATGGGCAGATAGACCATGCCGAGCTCGTCGTCGCCCGAGGCAATGGTCCACATATTGGGCGTGCCGGGCGAATAGATTTCACCTTCCGGCGGCAGGCCATTGTCGCCTGGGCGGTTCATATCCCATGCCCATTCCAGCTCGCCGGTGACGGCGTTGTAGCCGCGGATGACGCCGGACGGGGCAGTCCGCTGCTGGTTGTCGCTGACCTGGCTGCCCACCACCAGCACGTCGCGCACCAGGGTTGGGGGAGACGTCGGCGCATAAAAGCCCGGCGCGGTATCACCAATGCCTTCAAGCAGGTTCACCATGCCACCATTACCGAAATCGGGGCACAACTGGCCGGTCTCGGTGTCGAGCGCGATCATGCGCGCATCGTGGGTGAGGTTCACCGTACGGGTGGCACAGATTTCGTCACGCGCGGCGGTCGGGTCCTCGAAATAAACAAGGCCCCGGCATGAGGCGTTATAGCCCACATTGTCGGTCGAAACTTCTGGATCGTAGGTCCAGAATTCGGCGCCTGTGGCCGCATCAAGAGCGCTGATATGGTTGGTCGCCGAGCACAAATAGAGCCGATCACCCACCTTCACCGGCGTATTCTGGTTGCCGAAGGGTTCATCGCCTTCCGGCATGTCGCCGGTACGGAATTCCCAAATCTTTTCAAGCTGCCCCACATTGTCCGGCGTGATCTGGTCAAGCGGCGAATAGCGCATGGCGCGGTGCGTGCCGCCATAGGCCGGCCAGTCGACGCCGGTCTCCAGCGCAACATAGGTGGGGCCGGTTTCCTCAGGCTGAGAAGCCTCGGTATCGGCCAGCTCTTCTTCGCCAGCCTCAAGTGGTGCGCCTTCCGCTGTTCGATCTGTGTTCGCAGGAGCGACCGGCGCCGGCTCCTCGGCCGGTGTGATGGGGGGCAGTTCAGTCGGCTCTGTCTCGACAGGCGCTTCGGGAGTGTCGGGCTGAGCCACTGGCTCATCGACCTCCTGGGCGATTGTGCTTTCTATGCCCTGATTGGCTATGCCGATGGCGCCTACCGCGCCGGCAAAGGTCACGATGGCGGCCATGGCGCCAGTGCCGAAGCGGCGCACCGACCCGCGGAGCACGGGCAGGGTGGTCAGGACCAGGATGAGAACTATGGTTGGGGCCAGAAGGCGCGGCACCTGGGCCCACCCATCAAACCCGGCTTCCCACAGTGCCCAGATCAGCGTGCCCAGCCAGGTCAGTAGATAAATACCTATGGCGGTGATATCGCGGCGGAACAGGAACCAGGCCGTTAGCAGCAGACCGATGCCTGCTGGCAGGTAATACCAGGACCCGCCCAGGGTGATCAGCCAGAGGCCGCCTGCCGCTATGGGCAGGCCAAAGACAAGCAACACAACCCCGACAAACATGGTCCACCAGAAGCCAAGTCCCTTGTGGTCGTGGCGCGGCAATGCTTGCTCGGTCATGCTTCCCTCCAATAGCGTGCTATGTCATGCAACGCCCTGATCCAGCCACAGTTCCGAACTGATTTCGCCCTTAACGCCCGGTGCGCCTCAAGAATGCCGCGGTTTCAATCTCGTCTTCGTCGAGCCCTTCAATCGGCTTCAGCCTTCCTGAGCGGCGGAGACCGTCCTCTTGCCAAGCTAGGGCGATGGCGGGATGGACGTAGCATTGCCGGCACACTGTGCGGGTGTTTCCCAGGCGCGCCGCCACCTGATCCAGAACCTGATTGATGGTGCGCGTCCGCGCGCTCTTGCTCTCCGGCACCTCGGTGTCCGAAAAAATCCCGAAGGCACGGACAGTCGCTGCCCAGGTTCGAAAGTGCTTGGAGGTGAACGCCGGGCCGGCGAAGGCAGCAATGTAATCGTTGACGTCACGCGAGGTGATCGCACAATTTCCGTTCTCAGCCTGATACTGGAATAGGTGCTGACCAGGCATGTCCTGCAGCGACCGGACGAGTTTTGCGATCCTGCGATCCGTCAGTTGCAGACGCCACTGCTTTCCGGATTTACCCTTGAAGTGGAAATGCAGCGTAGCGCCGGTGATGTCGACGTGCCGATTGCGCAATGTGGTCAACCCGAAGCTTTTGTTCTGCCGCACATAGGCAGGATTGCCGATACGGATCAGGCTGTGATCCAGCAACCAGACCACAGAGGCCACGACCCGTTCATAGTTGAAGCTGCGACGGCGCAAATCAACCTGAACCTGCTGGCGTAGCCCTGGCAAGGCCTTGGAAAAGTCGAGCAGCGTGTCAAATTTGGTGGTGCTGCGATGCTCGGTCCATTGGGCGTGATAGCGATACTGCTTGCGACCCTTTTCGTCTCGTCCCGTGGCCTGGATGTGGCCGCTGGCGTCCCTGCATATCCAGACGTCGGTCCAGGCCGGCGGAATGGCCAGCGCGCTGATACGCTTGAGTTCGGAAGGCTCGGGCCGGGTACCGTCGTCGTCGACGTAGATGAAGCCGCTGCCCCGCTTCAGCCGGCGCCAGCCTGGTTCCGCATCGGAGGAATAAGCGAGCGTTGGGGCTGGTCCAATTTCATCGGTCCTTGCGCGGTCGAGCACCTGTCTTGCCATTCTCATGATTGCCTCTGGGTCGCGCTGAAAATGGCGGGAGGTACCAAAGCGTTCCCTCAGCGACCTCGGTTGGCCGGAACGGCGAGCCAATTGCGGCGTTGAGTGGACAACAAATCTGTCATCAGGACCAAGCCATGCCCGCCTCACGTCCGGTCTGGAAAGGCCAGTTACGCCTGTCGTTGGTTGCCATTCCCGTGGAACTGTTCAGTGCCGCGCGCTCGGGCGCCAAGCCAAGCTTCCGGCAAATTCACGAGCCCACCGGCAAGCCCATTCACTACGAAAAAGTCGTGGCGGGGGTCGGGCCGGTAGACAAGGACGAGATCATCAAGGGGTTCGAATATGAGAAGGGCGACTATGTTCTGCTCACGAACGAAGAGATCGATGCCGTCAGGCTCGAAACCCGCAAGACGCTCGAACTCACCCAGTTCGTCGGCGCCTGCGAGATCGACCCGATCTATTATGACAAGACCTATTTCGTGGTGCCCTCCGACGAACTGGCAGAGGACGCTTTTCGCGTCATCCGTGATGCGTTGCGCCAGACCGAGAAGGTCGGACTTGGTCAGCTTTCGATGCGCGGCAAGGAGTATCTGGCAGCCATCAAGCCCTCAGGGACTGGGTTGATGCTGGAGACGTTGCACTACGAGGATGAGATCCGCAAAGCCGATCCCTTCTTCGCACAAGTTTCCGGCAAAAAAGCAGAGGCTGATCTTCTGGAGGTTGCAACCGCGCTGATTGAAAAGAAGACGGCTCCATTCGATGCCGGGGCCTTCAAGGACCACTATCAGAGCGCATTGCGCGACCTGATCAAGCGCAAGATGAAATCGAAGGGTCGCAAGATCACCGCTAATGAAGAGGAGGCACCAGATAGGCCGAGCGGGGAAAACGTGGTCGACCTGATGGCCGCGCTGAAGGAAAGCCTGGAGGGCGGCAGCAAGAAGAGCGCTTCGTCCACCAGCAAGTCCTCCGCGAGCAAGGCGGGCGCGGGCCGGAAGCCCTCATCCTCTTCATCATCGCGCAAGAAGGTGAGTTGATCGTGGCCACCAAGGCGCAGGACTTGCTGAAAGACTACAAGGCCAAGCGTGATTTTGCCAAGACGCAGGAGCCGGCGGGCGCGGCTCCAATACGAAGCGAAGGCGGGCGGGGCAAGTTTGTGGTCCAGAAACACGATGCAACGCGACTGCACTACGACTTCCGCATCGAACTCGACGGAGTGCTCAAGAGTTGGGCCGTCACCAAGGGGCCGTCCAATAATCCAGCCGACAAACGATTGGCGGTGCGGGTGGAGGACCATCCTCTCGAATATGGAGGCTTCGAAGGCACCATTCCCGAGGGGGAGTATGGCGGCGGCACGGTCATGTTGTGGGATCGAGGGACCTGGGAGCCGGTCGGCGACCCCCACGAGGGCCTTGCGAACGGCGACCTGAAGGTTCGTCTCTATGGCGAGCGCATGAAGGGCGAGTATGTGCTGGTGCACATGAAGGGGCGCGACACCAAGCGCCGGGGTGCGCCCGACCGCGAGAACTGGCTGCTGATCAAGCATCGCGATGGCTATGCCCGCGACAAGAACACGCTGACCACACGGTTCACGCGCTCGGTAGAGACGGGCCGTGACTTCAAGGCCATCGCGGCGGGCGCAAAACCGGCAAAAAACAGCAGCATGCCGGCTGAGAACGTATGGCACTCTGATCCGGCTGAAGCCAAGAAAGCCAATCAGAAAACGCGGGTCAAGGCAAAGGCGACGGTTGCCGGTGCACCGGCTTTCCGCCCGGTACAACTTGCCACGCTGGTCGACACTGTCCCGGCGGGCGATGGCTGGCTGTTCGAGATGAAATATGACGGCTATCGCTGCCTTGCCGCCGTGGCGGGAGACCGTGTGCGGCTTTACACGCGTAACGGGCTGGATTGGACAGATCAGTTCGGTGCGCTTGTGGAACCACTGCAGAAGCTCAAGATCGGCTCAGCGCTTATCGATGGAGAAATCTGTGCCTTCGACAAAGGGGGACGAACCGATTTCACCAGGCTCAAGAACGTACTTTCCAATGGTGGGCGGCTGGAATACTTCGCCTTCGACCTGTTGGAGGCCAATGGGGAAGACCTGACGAAACTGCCACTATTGGAGCGCAAGGCGCGTCTCGAAAAGCTGCTCGCCAGGTCCACGAAAAAGGACCCGGTCCAATACTCGTCCCATGTCAAAGGGCACGGCCAGAAGGTGCTCGACGCACTCTGCCGCGATGGGCACGAGGGGGTGATCGCCAAGCGGGCAGACGCACCCTATCGGGGCGAGCGGACCAAGGGGTGGCTCAAGATCAAGTGTCTAAAGCGCCAGGAATTTGTCATAGGCGGCTGGTCGCCATCTGCCAAAAGGCGCGGCTTTGCCTCGCTGCTGTTGGGCACTTGGGAAGGCGACAGATTGCTCTATAGGGGACGCGTGGGCACCGGCTTCAGCCAGGACATGCTGGCCGAACTCGAGCAAAAGCTGCAAAAGCTCAGCCGCAAGACCAGTCCGTTCGATGCTGTTCCAAAGGAGCGGGCCCGCAGCGCCAAGTGGGTGACGCCGGACCTGGTCGCCGAGATTGCCTATACCGAGCTGACCGGCGACGATATTCTTCGCCATCCCAGCTTTATCGGCCTGCGCGGTGACAAGCCAGCCAGGGAGGTTCGCATGGAAAAGAACCAGAGCCTTGATGATGACGGCGAGGCCGTCGCCGAAAAATTGGGCGTTCGCCTGACTTCGCCGGATCGGGTGGTCTATCCCGGCCAGGGGATCACCAAGTCGCAACTCGTCGCCTATTACGAGGACGTGGCCAAGGCCATGCTGCCCCACATCATGGAGCGACCACTCAGCCTGGTGCGATGCCCGCAGGGGCGCACCAAACACTGCTTTTTCCAGAAGCACGATACGGGCGGGTTCCCTGAACAGTTGCGATCCCGGCCTGTGGTGGAAAAGGATGGAGACAGGCAGGACTATTTTTATGTCGACGATCTGGCAGGGCTGGTCGCCGGGACACAGATGAACGTCCTTGAATGGCACATCTGGGGGGCGCGGTTCGACGAGATCGAGCGGCCAGACCGATTGGTGTTCGACATCGACCCCGATGAAGGGCTGGCCTTTTCGTCCATCGTCAACGCCGCAGGCGATATCCGCGACCGGCTCCAGGATCTGAGTTTGACCAGCTTTCCGATGGTCTCGGGCGGCAAGGGCATTCATGTCATCGTGCCGTTGCAGCCGAAGGCCGAGTGGCCGGAGGTCAAGGCCTTTTGCAAGGCGCTGGCCCAGTCCCTGGCCGACGATGAACCAGAGCGATATACGGCAAGCCTATCCAAGGCGCGGCGCAAGGGACGTGTGTTCATTGACTATCTGCGCAATGAACGCGGCTCGACGGCAATCTGTCCTTTTTCGGTTCGCTCACGCCAAGGAGCACCGGTGGCCGTGCCTCTGGCCTGGGACGAATTGCCCAAGCTCAAGGCCGCCAACAGCGTCTCGCTTGCCGCAGCGATCGAGCGTGCCAGGAGCGACCCCTGGCCGAACTACTTCAAACAGAGGCAAGCCCTGACGCCCGACATCGCCGCATCCTTGAGCAATTGAGCAAGCCAGGGTGATGAGAACCTCTAGGACGAGGGCCCCTATGCTTTGGAATGTGCGATGTCGCCGCCACCATGGGGCGTTCAAGCCTCCACCCAGAGAACACCTTGGAGCTCCCGTGTTCAGCAGTGAGCACCCAGCAAACCGGGCGATTCATGGCCGGTAGCGCCACCAGCGAAGTCTCCAGGCATTTCGCGATGACGGGGGCAAACCGGGAAGCTTCCAAGGCACGGTACAGATTGCCTTGCAACGCAGCGTACCATCCAAATTACTCAACCCCTGAAAATCGGGAGTCTCAGCAATATCAATGAGATGGAATGGTGCTGCCGGACAGGATTGAATTGTGTGAAATATAATGAAATCAATGTCTTAAAAGGCGATTTGTAACGGCGTAACGGACGCAAAACTGTTGCTAGACTCCTGCTGCTTCGCAGCGCAAGCCAATTCTTGAGGCGCACCCTTGCAATATGTTCAAGACGCTCGCCGCTCGAGAGAGTTCGAGCTCTCTCTACTATTGATGAGCGATTGCGGTGCAGCATCTGCGGCAAGGAAGCTCTGCTGTTTGCCGAACTGTTCATGGCCGAAGATTCGATCAATGCATGCTTGCGCGCGACGAAACTCAAACGGGCAGCGCGCCCTGCGGATTCCAAATGCCACGTGAAGATTGGGACCGCCATATGCAGTCGAATTCGGTCCTCCGGTCAGGCACATGCCCACAGTATCCGCGGTGCTTGACCAAGGCGGGGTGACGTTGCCCCCTGTCCTTGTGAAACTGACAGGCGCTTGAGGCTGCGTCCCGGAGTAAGACCTGCGCTTGTTGAGAGCAGCTCTTGACGCCACTGTCGGCTGCACCCCAATGTCGCTTGGCCGCCAGCAGGACACATGCCCAGATGACCGTCAAGCAATCGCAACAGCCAGCATTCAACCCTGCGCTGCACTTAGTTCGCGGCCTGTGTGCCGTTGGCGTGGCCGCCTACCACTATTTGGATTGGGAATACGGAATTTCCATAGAAAGCGCCGGAGCGTTTTTGGTCTATGTGTTCTTTACGTTGTCGGCACTCACAATGATGATTGCTCACGCCGAGCACTTCGAGAATTCAATCACATTCCCCCAGCTCATGGCATTCTACCGCAAAAGAGCGGCGAGAATCCTGCCTCTACTGGCTTTTGTAGCGATCTTGGCTCCCGGCTATGGCGTGATTCTATCCGGGGCCACAGTAAGTCCCGAAATGTTGGCGCGCACTTACCTGACAGCATCCACGCTGATGGGCCTTCAGATGCCTGGATTTACGTCCGGCGTGGTTGCGGCTTGGTCACTCGGTATCGAGGCTGTGTTTTACCTCGTGTTTCCGGTCTTGGCGCTGATGGCCAAGAACGTCAGCCTTCGTGTGCTTCTTGTGGCGACAGCTCTGCTCGTTATTGGCCAGCAATGTGCCATCGTGCTGATTGCCGGGGATGAGGGATCTGCATTTTGGTTTCGATATGCCAACCCGCTGGTATTTGCGCCCTTTTTCGCGATCGGAATCATTATCTTTCTCAAACCCCTCCCCGAGCGGTCTGGAGGCAATTTTTGGCTTTCCATGATGGCCCTTGCAGCAATCGCGGGATTTTCTTTGGCGATCCCGGTGGACGTTTACCGCAACCCTGTAGCCTACTTGCTGCTGACCGCATTAACTGCCGGTGCCGTCCTTGCGGCCTATTCGGCCCGGGTACCTTCCCGGGCGACAAAGGGCGGGGTGATCCTCGGCAATATCAGCTATGCCCTCTACCTGACCCATTGGTTCGCGTATAAGGGCAGCAACTGGCTCGCGCCAAAACTGGGCCTTGAGAACCTGCAACCGATCCTCTACGCAGGTCTGGCGGCCATTCTTGCGTACTCGCTCTACCGCTTCTTGGAGGTGCCCGCCCGCAACTACCTGCGGGGCCAGCTTCCCTCGGCGCAGTCTTCAGCAGTCCCGCTTCAGAGCTCTTCCAGCTAAGGATTTCATTGAGCTGCTGAAGTTTAGGGCCGGTCAGATGACGATATATGGAAATCCCGGATTGGAAGCTTCCGGTGTGTGGCGCATATTCGTATGGTCGCTGGCGGATGGTTGGAACAAGCAATTGGGAACCAATTTACATGTCATCGGCTGAACTTTCGTTAGCCCTATTTCCAATAGCCAGAAATATAGACAACTAGATCAACCTGAGCGTACCCTAAGATCGTAATTTCCCGGTATATTTCGAGGCGACCGTCAGTCCCTATGGAAACGTCCACAGAGACATGATTTAGATCCTCTGTTGTGAGCGTTCCATTGTTGGGCCCAGGAAGGCCGTCCGCCTTGACCGTATAGGCATGGATAACTTCGTTCTTGTCACGCTCATCACCATGCGGCCTAATTTTCACTTGGATATCGCCAAGAGAATCTCCTGTAGCCCAAGTTACTGATTTGGCCTTCGCCTTAAGATGAAGGCGTACTGCCGTTGCGTCTACTGGTATCCCGTAGGTTCGAAGATTTTCAGTCACCATCCACTTGGGGCTTGGCGGAGGCTCCGCATCGTATCCCCACTGCAGCCAATCCACGTAGTCACCGGCGTTATTGGTCTGTCGTAAAAAAACGGCCGTCTCTCCAGCTTCTGCCGCGTAGTATCTACCGTATTCAACGAAACCCTCAGGCGGAGGTGCGGCGCATGCGAAGACAGAAAGTATCGCTACCGTGGCCAAAATGCGGGAAGAAAACACTATCAGTTTAAAACAGCCATTCTCGAAATCAAACGATCAGACCCAAACACTAGGAGCGGTATAAGTCCCATCACGAGGATAGAATATCCGAACAAACCGCCAACCATCGCCAACATGATGGACAGATGAATCAAATTCTGACCCGGTGACGATGTCTGCACCATGTGAACGGGTCGCCAGCCAAAGCGCCGAGCAACCACCGCTCCTACAACAGCTGCAATCCACCAGTACTGAAGAACCGCTCCCAACATCCCTCCGGAGACCGGGGTGTCATCTTGTTCTACCAAGTTGCCCAGCCCGACCGACTTGGCAATGTCGCCACCTGCCCCATGGCCAAGCATGCGGACAACCGCAGCTTCATCGCCGCCATAAAATGTAAGGTTCTTGCCAAGCCCGATTAGGGCATAGCCAACAAACAGCGCCAAGATGGCGGCAATAGATACAGCTGCAATTGGATTGTTCTTGAGGAGTTTGGCGTCCATCGAGGCGGCGACCAAGACAATACCTGCTGAAAGGGCCATCGCGGCCAATAGTGTGCCGGAGCTCACTCCTGCAAGAAGGCATCCGAGCAGTACCGAGATGGCGTTGACCGACTTCCATTCTCTCCGTTTGAACCAGTCAACTCCAGCAAAGATTATCAGCAGGTAGCCACAGAATGCCAGCAGAAGGCGTCCATTCATCAACATGGACATAACGAACATGCTCAAGATCACGAGATCTCGACGCCAAACATGTCCCTGTGTGCCCCATACATCGACATCAATCTGGGCGACAAGCACGCTCATGAAGAGCAAAACCGCAGCGCTTCCGCAGCTGAACACGAGGTCTGGCGGCAGGTTCGAAAACTCGGCCACAGCGAATACTGGATAGTAGACCAGGTATCGAAGCCCATGCGGATGTCCACTTAGCAACACCCCAAAGGGGTTGTGCCCAGCCGACTGCCACATGTGCCATGCTTGGGAATTGAGAGTGAATGACTTCCACCCGACAAGCACCATCAGCAAGAGCGCAAATGTCGCTAGGAGGGCCGCAAGGCTGATTCGTTCAATCTTCATGGGCCGCACTCGATCAGTTGTGCGGTCCTGTTACCGCCCGAACGGTAATGATGCAATCAGGTCTGCGTGGTCAGCGTGCCGCTGATCATCAGGTGTTGCTACCATGCACCGCTTTTGCAGTGAACTCCGTGAAGTTGAAGTTGCCCACAACACGTAGCCAACTGCAGCAGCGCTGGGTCAGGCGACGGGCGGCGAGGCCTGAAGTTGCTCGTCAGGGACACTCGCCGCAAATCCCGACAGCTTTGGACGTCTCCTATTGACCAAACTTGCCAATCGTGACAGGCGACCTAATCAACTGTCCAGACCGGTGATCTGTCATTCATGATACGTGAACTCGCGGCCCGCATCCTCGGTATTCCCCGGCGATGGAAACGTGTTGTCCTAGTTGCTAGCGACGTATTTATTGTTGTTTTTGCGGTCTGGGCCAGCTTGGCGATCCGGCTCGACACCTTTGGCCTGCCCGGGACTTGGGACGTGTGGTTCGCGATCCTCTCCGCGCCAGTCGTGGCAATTCCGGTCTTCGCGGGTATGGGCCTCTACCGCCCAGTTGTGCGCTACCTTCCAGAGCGGGCCATGTGGACGATCTTCCAAGCCACCGCCTTGTCTGTGATGGCTTGGGTGCTAGTTGCCTTTATGGCACAGCTCCTGTGGCGCGGCTCGTTGCCCCGGTCTGTTCCGATCATCTACTTCGCGATCGCTTGCGTGTTGCTGATCGGCAGCCGGTTTCTGGCCAAGTGGTTGATTTCGCACCTGGGCCGAGACGTTCTTGCTCAACGACCAACCGTTGTCATTTATGGCGCAGGCGCCGCCGGAACGCAGTTGGCCCAATCCTTGAAAGCCACGCACGACGTTGTCGCGTTTGTTGACGATGATCCGGCACTGCATCGACGCGAAATCGCAAATGTTCGGGTACATCCCCCCAGTGCCCTACCGGCGCTACTGGCCAACTACAGTGTCCAGCAGATCATATTATCGATGCCATCCATTTCGGCAGGCCGTCGAAAGGCCGTCGTTGCGGACGTGTCCCGTCACGGCGTAAAGGTCCAGTCGCTACCCGACATTTCGGACCTGGTGACGGGGAAATACCTCGTCAGCCAAGTGCGGGAGATTGAAATTGATGATCTCTTAGGGCGTTCTGCGGTGCCGCCCGACCTTGACCTCATTCGGCAAATGGTCGCTGGCAAGACGATCATGGTAACCGGGGCTGGCGGTTCGATCGGGTCTGAGCTCTGCCGGAAGATTTCGCAGTGGCGACCACAGCGCCTGGTCTTGTTCGAGGCCAATGAGTTCGCGCTATACAATATTGACCGCGAGTTGGCTCGGAGCAGGGAGGCGGCTGTCGTGCCGGTCCTGGGGTCTGTCACGGATGAAGCGCTAGTTCGCCGGACGATGGAACATTATGCGGTGGACGCGGTCTTCCATGCGGCCGCTCACAAGCATGTTCCTTTGGTCGAGGCCAACACGCTTGAGGGCATTCAGAACAATGTCTTTGGCACCAAGACTGTTGTAGACGTAGCGTTTGCCACCGGTGTTAAGAACTTCGTGCTCATTTCGACGGACAAGGCCGTTCGTCCAACTAACGTGATGGGCGCCACCAAGCGCTGGGCCGAGCTTATTGTGCGCGAGAAGGCTGCCAAAGCCGCGGCGGCGAATACCGGGCAGCAATTCTGCGCAGTGCGCTTTGGCAATGTCCTGGGGTCGAATGGTTCGGTTGTGCCCTTGTTCAAGGAGCAGATCGCGCACGGGGGGCCAATTACCCTGACCGATCCAGCCATGACGCGGTATTTCATGTCTATCAAGGAGGCCGCAGAACTGATCGTCCAAGCCGGTGCGCTTTCGAGGGGGGGAGACGTATTCCTTCTCGACATGGGTGAACCTATGCTGATTTCAGAGTTGGCAGAAAACATGGTCCGATTGGCTGGATTGTCCGTCAGGAACGTCCAAAATCCACATGGTGACATCGAGATCGTGGCGGTTGGCAAGCGGCCCGGAGAAAAGCTCTATGAAGAGCTGTTCTACGATGATGCGGCAGCTGAGCGGACCAGGCACCCCAAGATTCTCCGGGCTGCCGCGGCTCTGGACGATTTGCAAATGCAGCACAAGCTTGACCTGTTGCGCTCGGCTTTGCACGAAGCGGACGAGTCGCTGGCACGCAGTCTTCTATTTGGCCTGGTCGTAGAGACGGACGTCAACGTCGCCGGTCGCCTCGACAAGGCGACAGCGGGATAGTGTGCCAGAGCGGCCCTGCGATAGCGGGGTCCCTCCTCGTTTGACAAAGTGGAAGACGTCGATATGCGGTTAATTTTCATCACCAATGTACCCGAGCTGGCCGCCTACGTGTCCGACCGCGGGGTTGAGCGGGTGATGGTCGATCTCGAATTGCTCGGCAAGGTCGAAAGGCAGGGACACCTGTCCACCGTAATCAGCCGCCACACTTTTGATGATGTTGGACGGATTCGCAGGGCTATTCCCGACACGAATCTGATGGTTCGCCTTAACCCGCTGAACCTAGGTAGCCGTGACGAAGTCGAGCGTGCGATCGACCTCGGGGCAGATGTTCTGATGCTTCCCATGTTCCGAACGGCACAGGAAGTTGAGCAGTTTTGCGCCCTTGTTGCCGGCAGGGTCCGGATCTGCCTGCTTCTTGAAACCGCCGGGGCGGTCGCCAATGTCGCCGAAATCGTGCGCGTCCAAGGTGTGGATGAGATCCATATCGGCCTCAATGACCTGCATCTGGATCTAGGACGCACGTTCATGTTCGAACCTCTTGCGGATGGCGTGATCGACCAACTCGCAGGCGCGATCACCGGCGCTGGCCTTGACTTGGGCATTGGCGGTCTGGCGCGGGCCGGCGAAGGGCTCCTGCCTGCCGAAATGCTGGTCGCCGAACACGTGCGCCTCGGATCCACTGCGGCGATTCTCTCGCGCACGTTCCACCGCAACAGACTGACGGTTCAGGACCTTGAAGCCGAGATGGATTTCGCGGACGAAGTGGCCAAGCTGCAGGACGCCTATCGCGCATTCGGACAGTCCTCTCCAGACGAGTTGCTGGCCATCCATCACGAAGTGGCCCTGCGCGTCGCAGCTATTGTGCGCGACAAAGCGGCGGGTGGCCAGGCGTCGTGAAGAGCCTTGTCTCCGCGAGCGTAGTGCTAAGCCTGACGCTGCTCCTGGGGCGCTTGTCTGGCTTCGTGCGCGAGATTCAATTGGGCGCCATATTCGGCCTGTCTCGCGAAGGCGACTTCGCGATTGTCATGCTGACTACCCCCGACCTGCTCGTAAATCTTCTGCTGGCGGGCGGACTTAGCGCAGCGCTTGTTCCCGAATTCGCCCGTCTCGATGCTTGCGGACGAGCACGCGTCTTCGGGGTAACAAGTCTTCTTGTGCTTGCTCTCTTCGGGACGATCGGGATCGTGCTCGCGTTCTTTCCCTCTTTGCTGCTCTTGGCCTTTGCTCCCGGCTATGCCGGCACGCCGCCGAGTGCCTACGCGCTGCCTTATGCCATAGCGGCTATGGCCATTCCGTTGGCCGGGCTCACTGGCGTCACTTCGGCACTTCTCAATTCGCAGCACCGTTTTTTTGTTGCCGGCACCGGGACACTGGTCTTCAATTTGACAATCATCCTGGTGCTCTTGTTGATGCCCTCAGGGCAGCAGTCCTTGCTCGTCCTGGGCATCGGACTCGCCCTTGCGGCTTCTCTGCGCTACATGAGCCAAGTGGTCGCGGCCCTGCCGCATATGAACTGGGCTGGCGCCGCCAATCGTGACACCGACTACCGCCGACTGGCATTTCGCTTCATCCAGGCTCTTGGCGCTGCCACAATTGTTCTGTTTATCCCAGTCATTCTAAGGGCCCTCATCTCGCTGAATGGCGAAGGCAATATTGCTGCCTTCAACTTCGCTACCAAGCTGGTGGAGCTCCCCCTCGGCATAGCCATCACGACGATCAGCACCGTGGCTTTCCCGGCGTTGAGCAGGGCCTTCGGCGCCAATAATGGACCCGAGCAATTGCGCATTTATGAGAGCGGCATCCAGCGCGCGCTGCTTCTGGCACTCTGTATTACAATTCCGGGTATCTGGTTCTCCTACCCGCTGGTTGAACTGGTTTTTGGCCGGGGACGCATCGGTCCCTCCGATCTGTCCCTAATCAGCGACTTGGCTCGCTTGGGCTTCCTGACCTTGCCATTGATCTCGGTCAGTTCGATGGCCACGGTTCTTCTTAATGCAAGGGGGCAAACTGGCTTGCTGCTCAAGGTGACCCTCGCCAGTGTGTGTGTCGTTCCGCTGGCCGCGTTGCCAGGCATATGGAACGCGGACGCGCGCTTTGTGATGGCGGCACTGCCGGTTTTCCACTTCGTGTACGCGATTGCGCTGGTGCTGTCGGCTCAGCAGCCGGTCTTTGCCGGCTGGTATGGGGCATGGAGAGGCCTCTTCCGCCCGGCGCTCGCCGCTGTCACTGCGACCACCGTTTGTGCAATGCTTGCCAGCGTTGCCGGAACGGATTCTGCTATTGTCGGCGCGAGTCTAGCCTTGGCCGCGATGCTCGCGGCCGTGGTGGCCTCCGACGGCAATCCGCTACGAACGAGGACCCCATAGAGCTGCCATGCTGAAACGAGGCTTCGATATCCTGAGCGCTGCGTCTGTTCTGATCGTCAGTTCGCCGGTCTGGTTGATAATTGCCATTTTGATCAAGGCCCACGATGGAGGACCGGTCTTTTACCGGCAGATCCGAACTGGCTTGGGCGGTCGTACATTCGGCATCCTTAAGTTCCGGTCCATGGTGCAGAATGCAGACAGGATTGGCGGCTACTCGACCGCAGACAACGATTCTCGCATCACACCAATTGGAAGATTCATACGCCGCACCAGCCTTGATGAACTGCCCCAGCTTTTCAATGTTCTGCGTGGCGACATGAGTGTCGTGGGACCCCGTCCCGATGTGCCTGAGCAGCGCTCTCTCTATAGCGCTGAAGAGTTTGACAAGCGCAATCGCGTTCGTCCTGGTATCACAGGCCTGGCCCAGGCGACCATGCGATCCACCGCGACACCCGAAGAACGGAAGCGCCTGGATTTGGAATATGTTGATCAGGCAAGCCTTCTCCTTGACATGAAAATACTCGCGCTGACGGTACGTCAGGTTTTGACAAAAGGTGGCAACTAGCGATGTGCGGCATATTCGGCTATTTTGACCGGCAGGGACGGGGGCTGTCCGAGCGGACCCTTGCGGCCATGGCCAGTGCCATTCGGCATCGCGGTCCCGACGAGCAGGGCGTCTTCGCCGAACCGGGCATTGCCTTGGGCAATCAGCGCCTGTCGATCATTGATGTTGACGGGGGGAGCCAGCCATTTGTCTCCGACGACGGCAATATCGTCGTCGTACAAAATGGCGAGATATTCAACCACGTCGAACTGGCTGCGGAACTAAAAGGCTCGCGATTTGCCTGCCGGACCCACTCGGATACCGAAGTGCTGCTGCGCCTCTATGAACGTGACGGTATCGATTTCGTGCCGCGCCTCAACGGCATGTTCGCGATCGCTATATTCGACCGTCGCACGCAGAGCGTCTATCTCATCCGCGACCGCATTGGCGTAAAGCCGCTCTACATTGTCGACGATGGCGACCGAGCGGTGTTTGCCTCAGAAATCAAGGCCATCCTTCCCGCTACCGGCAGCCTGGGGATGGACGAGGAGGCGCTGCATCACTTCCTAACCTACAACTACGTGCCGCGCCCATTCACCATGTTCAGTGGGGTCCGCCATGTGTTGCCCGGCCACTGGCTAAAGATCGACCGGACCGGGACCCAACTGCGCCGTTGGTGGGACTTGGCGTCGGTCGAACCGGTGGAGCAGAGCGAGGCGGCCTGGATCGAAGAGATCAATGCAACGCTGGAGGATGCGGTGCGTATCAGGTTACGCGCCGATGTGCCCTTCGGTGCCTTCCTCTCTGGCGGGGTAGATTCATCCACCGTCGTAGGATTGATGTCCCGACACATGGCCAGCCCAGTAAAGACCTTCTCTATCGGGTTTGACGATCCACGCTACGACGAGACCGCTTTTGCCCAGGAAGCGGCAGACATGTTTGGCACCGAGCATTCGTCGCAAAGGGTCGCACCCAACATGCTCGATCTCTGGCCTATGGCGACCTATCACTGCGACCAGCCTCATGGCGATGTGTCTTTCCTGCCAACTTTCAAAGTCTCAGAAATGGCAGCCAAGCACGTCAAGATGGTGCTAACCGGGGACGGCGGTGACGAATTATTTGCCGGCTACGATAAGTACAAGGACTTCTTTACGCCTGCCATCGACGAGCTCGATGAGGCCGCATTCCGCACCGCCTACTATCGCAACATCAGTCTCTTCCAGGATGAGCAGAAGGCACGGCTCCTTGGAAATGCCCGCACGCAAAGGCCGAACTCCTTTGCTCTTGTATCCGAGCTCTTTGATCGCGTCCCGCACTGGGATCGCATCAATCAGGCGCTCTATATCGACATGGAACTGCTGCTCTCTGGCAACAACCTTGTCAAACCTGATCGCATGGGCATGGCGGTTTCGCTTGAAGCGCGCACGCCCTTCCTGGACTATCGGATGATGGAACTGGCCTTCCGTATGCCGGGTAACATGAAGCTGCGCGACGGTGTGACCAAATATATACTGAAGAAGGCCGTATCCCCGATGATCGGGCACAACCTTGCCTATCGCGAGAAGCAGATGTTCACAGTGCCGGTCGGTGGCTGGTTCCGTAGCGAGCTCCGCGAATATTGCCGGCAAATGCTGGGTGACCAGTCCTTCGGGCGCCGCACCGGTCTGTTCACAGATGAAGTTTCAGCACTGCTGGAGAACCATATCCAAGGGTCGCAGAACAACACGCGCGAAATCCGCGCCCTGATCGCCATCGAGCACTGGGCTAAGGCATTCAGCGCATGAGAAAGCTGCCAGAGGGCCAGATCGATGTACTGTTCGCGTCCTACGGTGGCGGGCACGTGACCATGCTGCGCCCTGTGGCACAGGCTCTGATACGCGAGGGTGTTTCAGTTGGTTTCCTGGGTCTCACCACGGCCCAGGCCGACCTCGAACGCCACGGGCTCGATTACTTTGGATTTGCCGAGCTTGAAGGCGCAGATAGCGCTGCCGTTCAGGCATGGGGTCGCGAATTCGCGGGACCGGAAGTGTCCGACTCACCTGTGCCGTATCATGAGAGCGTAGCCTATCACGGTCTCAATTTCCGCGATCAGGTTGCCTTGTGGGGGGCAACGCAGGCGCGGACGCACTACGCCACACACGGGAGGCAAGGGTTTCTCCCGGTGCAGACGATGGAGACGTTGCTTACACAGCTCAAGCCAAGGCTGGTCGTCGCCACCAATTCCCCCCGCGCTGAAAAAGCACTTTTCATCGCGGCACGTAATCTCGGCATCCCCGCCCTTTGTCTCGTCGACCTCTTTGCTATCCAGGAAGTCAAGTGGATCGCCCAGCCAGCCTACGCATCGCGGATTTGCGTCCTCAACCAGCAGATCGCAGACTTCTTCGTGGCCAATGGCTGCAAGCCTGAAACTGTCGTCATTACGGGGAACCCGGCCTTCGACACGCTCTCTGCGCCGCACACGCAAGCCGCAGGCCGAGCGCTGCGAACGGAGCGTGGCTTCGGCGACGACGACAAAGTCATCCTCTGGGCCTCCAATGTCGAGCCCGATCGCCACCCGTTCACGGGTACTGCAGGCGATCCGACATTGCCACGACGCGTTGAGGCAGAATTGAGAGACATAGTGGCGACGGAACCAGGCTGGCATCTGGTTGTTCGATATCATCCGAGCGAGAACGTGGAATTCGTACCCCAGGCGAACGTGGTTCAGAGCACGCGTAAGGAAAATCTTCATGCATTGGTCAATGCCGTTGATGCAGTCGTAGTCATTGCGTCGACAGTCGGACTCGAGGCTCATTTGGCCGGAAAACCCGTCGTGTCCATCGATATGTCCGTGTTTACGAACGACGCCCCCTATTCACGCATGGGGATTTCCAGAGGCGTCAACGCGCTAGACGACCTGCGCGGGACCTTGCGGGCAGCATTGGCCTCCAGCGGAAATGCGATCCCTTCTGGCAGCGGAGTAGCCTGCCGAGCCGTCGCTGACCAGATCAAGTCTTTGCTTTCAGAGGCGCGCTATGATGGCACCCGCTTACATGCCCGCCGAACCAATTGATATGAGCGGGCGGTTAACGTATGTCAGTTTTTCGCGATCATTCAGGCTGCCGCTGGCCGGCCAAATCCGTGGTTGAACTCCACCAGAAATCAACATGCAAATAACTTGGGGCACAGATTGAGGCCCTGAAAGAGGAACGACCTGATGACCTTCATTAGTTACCCCGCCAGCATCGACAAGTCGCAATTCGCGCCGGACGCAACTAATCTGCCCACCAAATACGGCCTGCCGCAGGAGGTTAAGTTCTGCAAGCGGTGTGTCATTTCCAACCAGCGGCCCAATTCAGCGGTGGAATACAGCCACACCAAGGCTTCGGTGAAAAAGACCATCCATTTCGATGAGGAGGGTATCTGCGACGCCTGCCGCTTCGCGGAGCGCAAACAGGGAGCAATTGACTGGGCCGAGCGCGACAAGCAGCTTCGTGACCTCTGCGACCGTCACCGCAGCACCGACGGTAGCTATGATTGCATCGTGCCGGGTTCGGGCGGCAAGGATAGCTTCTATGCTTCCCATATCCTTCGCACCAAGTACGGTATGCATCCGCTCACCGTGACATGGGCACCGCACATCTACACCGAATGGGGCTGGCGCAATTTCCAGAGCTGGATACATGCTGGCCATGATAACCTTCTGATGACCCCGAACGGTCGTGTGCATCGCTTGCTGACTCGCCTGGCGGTGGATCTTCTGTTCCACCCCTTCCAGGCCTTCATGTTCGGACAAAAGGCGCTGGCCCCCAAGATGGCGCTGCTGCACAAGATCCCGCTGGTCTTCTACGGCGAGAACGAGGCTGAATACGGCAACCCTATCGGCGACACCGATACAGCCAAGCGTGATTGGTCTTATTTCACCGCCAAGGATCAGTCCCAAGTCTATTTGGGGGGCGTGTCTGTGCCTGAGTTGAAGGAAGAGTTTGGCGTCGAGCATCAGGATCTGCTGCCCTACCTGCCAGCCAATCCGGAACAGATCGACGATCTGGGTGTCGAGGTGCACTACCTGGGGTACTACCTTAAGTGGCACCCGCAGAGTGCCTACTACTATGCCGTTGAGCACGGTGGTTTCGAGGCATCGCCCGAACGAACACCAGGCACCTATAGCAAGTACAACAGCATCGACGACCGTATCGATGACTTCCACTACTACACGACTGGCGCCAAGTTCGGTCTCGGTCGCGCCAGCTATGACGCGGCGCAGGAAATTCGTTCGGGAGACATCGATCGAGATGAAGGCGTTGCCTTGGTTAAGCGCTTCGACCATGAGTTCCCATCTCGTTTTGCCGAAGAAATCTTCCGCTATCTCAGCATTCCGGAAAAGGAATTCCCCGAGGCCAGCAAGAAGTTCGAGCAGCCGATCATGGATCGTGAATATTTCGACAAGCTGGGCGACACGTTCCGTTCGCCGCACCTCTGGAAGTGGCAGGACGATAGGTGGCAGCTGCGTCACGCCGTGTGGCAGGACTAGTGCTGCTCTATGAGTAATCTCCGGATCATTCCGCGCTTGGACATTAAGGGCAAGAATCTCATAAAGGGGATTCGCCTCGAAGGATTGCGGGTCATGGGCGATCCGCATGAATTCGCCATTCGCTATTATCACGCCGGCGCGGACGAGCTGATTTATATGGATATTGTTGCCAGCCTCTATGGCCGCAACAATCTGTCGGACATCATCTCGCGTGCCGCGGATCAGGTCTTCATTCCGATCACGGTCGGCGGAGGCATTCGGTCTGTAGATGACGTCCGGCACATCCTGCGATCGGGTGCTGACAAAGTTGCCATCAACACGGCGGCTATTGCCCGGCCCGAGCTCATATCCGAAGTGGCCCGACGCTTCGGGTCGCAGGCCATGGTTCTGTCAATCGAGGCAAAACAGGTCGCTCCCGGCAAGTGGGAAGCCTATACAGACAACGGCCGGGAGCGCACGGGGCTCGACGTGATCGAATGGGCCAAGCGTGGCGCCGAAATGGGCGCGGGTGAACTGATGGTCACCGCCGTGGATCGTGAGGGCACGCGCAAGGGATTTGACATTGACCTAATTCAGCAAGTCCGTTCCGCCGTCAGCATACCCGTCATTGCCAGCGGCGGCATGGGTACAATGGGGCATTTTCTGGAAGCGGCCCAAGAAGGCGGGGCAGATGGCGTTGCCATGGCCGATGTTCTCCACTACGGGCGCATGTCCTTGGCGGATATTCGGGCTGCAGCGCTCGACGCCAAACTCGAGGTGCGCGAGATATGATTACTTCCAGAAAGGTGACGTTGCTCGACTATGGTATGTGCAACATGCTCAATGTTGCGCGCGCTTTCGAGCATGCCGGTGCTGAACTGACGGTGACCGAAGATCCGCGCGATGCCCTGTCCGCTGAGCGGCTAGTGGTGCCAGGCGTTGGCGCCTTTTCGGACAGCATGAAGGAAGTGCGGACGCGTGGGCATGACGACGCCATCCGACGCTTCGTCGAGACCGGCCGTCCCATGCTGGGCATCTGCGTCGGCATGCAAATTCTTTTCGAAGGCAGCGACGAGTTCGGCCAAGCGGCTGGCCTGGGCATCATCGGCGGCTGGATCAAGGCCGTGCCCTCTCAGAGCCTTGAGGGTCAGCCCCAGCGCGTGCCACATATCGGCTGGAACCAGCTCGTACAGCCACGCGAGACCAATCGCGGCTGGCAAGACACAATGCTGGAGGGCACCGAGCCGGACAAGGCTGCGGTCTATTTCGTTCATTCCTTCGCGGCGGTGCCCGCCAATCCTGCAGACCGCCTTGCCGACTTCATTTATGGTGGTCACCACCTCAGTGCCGCTATCAAGCGCGACAACGTGACAGCCACCCAGTTCCACCCAGAACGCAGCGGGGCCTTGGGCATTGAAATGCTGCGGCGGTTTATGGACTCCTGAAGGAATGTCGACACTGGCCATCATACCCGCGAGAGGCGGTTCCAAGAGATTGCCAGGCAAGAACATCAGGCCCTTTGCCGGCACCCCCCTGATCGCTTGGTCGATCCAGTTTGCGCAGGCTTATCCGGGATTTGACCGCGTCGCAGTTTCCACGGACTCGACCGAAATTGCTGCGGTGAGTGCTGCCGCAGGGACCGAAGTCACGCGCTTGCGTCCGGTTCATCTTGCGACTGACACCGCGACGACCATATCGGTGGTTCTCGATGTGCTAACGCACGAGGCCTCTGAAGGTCGTCGCTACGATACGGTTGCGCTGCTTCAGCCGACATCGCCCATGCGTCTGGCCAGACGTTGGGACGAAGCCTTCGCGCTGCTCGAAGACCCAGGCTTGGATGCTGTGATTGGCGTTTCTCCGGTGCGCACGCACCCATTTCATACCTTTACTTTTGGCTCGGGTGCACTCGTACCGCTTCACGATCGTGAGACTCTGAAGCAGCGCAGTCAGGACCTGCCCATGGTCGTGGCGGTAGCTGGCAATCTTTACTTGGCGCGCACATCCGCCTTGGAGAGCTACCAGACGTTCTTCCCGGAAAGCACCGCAGGGGTCCTCTGCGACGAGCCGTTCGAGACGATCGACATCGACGATGAACTGGATTGGATTGTCGCCGAAACCATCGCCAACAGATATGGAATTGAACCGTGAGCACATTCATCATAGCCGAAGCCGGGGTCAATCATAACGGTGACGCTGCGCTCGCGCGGCGGCTGGTCGAAGTGGCGGCCGAGAGCGGCGCAGATGCAGTCAAGTTCCAGACCTTTTCGGCGGACAAGCTGACGACCAAGGGGGCTGCCAAGGCGGAGTACCAGAAGCGTGCGACCGGCGACGGCGACCAGTATGACATGCTTAAGGCGCTTGAGATGTCCGAGGTCCTACACAAGGAGTTGGTGGCACTGTCGAGCGAGTTGGGCATTGAGTTCATGTCCACCGCCTTTGATGAGGACTCGCTCGATCTCTTGGTCGCCTTGGGCATTAGACGCATAAAGGTGCCCTCTGGCGAGGTTACCAACCATCCCTTCTTGCGGTACATGGCAGGCAAGAACTTGCCGCTTATTGTCTCGACCGGTATGGCCGACCTGGCCGAAGTCGAGGAAGCCATAGCCGTCATCGCAGCAGAACGGGAGGCTCGGGGCTTGTCCGGCGCCCTCAAGGAAATGGTCACCGTGCTGCACTGCACCTCGAACTATCCGGCCGCCGTCGAGGACGTCAATCTCAACGCCATGCTCACCATGGGCAAAGCCACTGGCATGCCGGTGGGCTATTCCGACCACACATTGGGCATAGCAGTATCCACTGCAGCGGTTGCCATGGGTGCGCGCGTCATCGAAAAACACTTCACGCTCGACAAAACCATGCCGGGACCTGATCACGCCGCCTCGCTTGATCCCGACGAACTCAAGGCCATGGTCGACGCGATAAGGGCCGTAGAGGGAGCTCTAGGCGACGGCATCAAGGCGCCGACCGCCTCCGAGGTCCCGGTGCGAGCACTGGTCCGGCGGAGCGTCACCACGGTTCGTCCGATCGCCGCCGGCTCGCTGATCGAGCCATCGGACCTGACCCTGATGCGGCCCGGCACCGGCATTGCGCCCAAGGATTTCGAGGCCGTCATCGGACGCAAGGCAGCCCATGACATCATGGCTGGCAAGACGCTTGACTGGGTCGATCTGCAATGAACCAGCGACGCAAGGTCGTCTATGTGTCGGGCACGCGGGCAGATTTCGGCCTGATGCAATCTACCCTGCAAGCTATTCATGCCAGCCCAGCTTTGGAGCTGGGCATTGTGGTGACCGGCATGCATCTGGACGAGCGCTACGGGGGTACCGTCAAGGAGATCGAGGATGCCGGCCTGCCTGTCGTGGCGCGAGTGCCGGTAAGTCATGTCCGGTCGCAGGGTGCCGATACCGCTCGCAACATCGCCACCATGCTCAGTGGTCTTGTTGATGCCTTTGCAGAGATAGGTCCGGATCTGGTTCTGATTCTCGGCGACCGAGGAGAAATGCTGGCTGCGGCAATCGCTGGCGGCCATATGTCGATACCAGTCGTCCACGTGCACGGGGGTGAGCGCTCGGGCACGATAGACGAACCGGTACGCCATGCGATCTCCAAACTCTCGCATGTCCATCTCGTAGCGACTGAGGAGAGCGCCGAACGACTCGTCAAGATGGGGGAGGCCCCAGAGACTGTGCATATCATCGGTGCGCCCGGTCTTGACGGGTTGATCGACCTAGCCTCATTCGAAAAGGAGGCGCTGTTCGCGGCGCTCGAACTCGGGCTGGGCAAACAAACGGCGCTCTTGCTCTACCACCCCGTATTGCAGGAAGCCGAGAAGGCCGGCGAACAGGTTGAAGCCGCGATCCGATCCCTGCTTGCCGAGAACTTTGCGGTGCTCGCACTCAAGCCAAACTCGGATGCCGGTAGTGCAAAGGTTCTCGATGCCTTGGAACGCCGTTCTGAACAAGGTGATATTCGACTTCTTACCCATCTCAGGCGCGACCAGTTTGTGTCCCTGCTCAAGCATGTGGACCTGCTGGTTGGCAATTCGAGCAGCGGTATCATTGAAGCAGCCTCTTTTGGCACCCCTGTGGTCAATATCGGCTCGCGCCAGCACCTGCGCCAACGAAACCGCAATGTCATCGATGTTGCCGCCGAAGAAAGCGCAATTGCTCATGGCCTGGCCTTGGCGCAGCGAATGGGGCGCCAGTATCCTGCCAATATTTACGGTGACGGCAATGCCGGCCGCCGACTCGTATCCATCTTGGAATCGCTCGACCTTTCGGGCCAACTTATGAACAAGGTCAATGCCTACTGACGCCCTGAATTTGATCGGTGCGGGTGGCCACGCAGCCGTGGTGGCTGATGCCGCTATGCTGTCCGGAGAGGGGAGGCTGCTCGTGTACTCCCAGGATCACGCGCAGGCGGGACATGATGTGCTTGGTTATGCGGTCCAGCTTCTCGACGACGGCGTTGTGCATGGTCGCATTCATGTGGCTATCGGCAACAATGCAGTTCGGTCGCGACTCCAGCGGCAGTTCTCGGGCAGAGGCGCCGGCTCGACGACGATAATTCACCCTCAGGCGATCATTGCGGCCACATCGGTTGCCGGGGCGGGGAGCTTTGTGGCGGCGGGTGCCATCCTTGCGCCGCGGAGTCGCATTGGAGAGGGGGTCATCGTCAACCACCGCGCCATCGTGGACCATGACGTTTCTGTGGGCGAATTCAGCCATATTGCACCGGGAGCCGTTCTGGGTGGGGGCGTGAAGGTCGGAGTCGGTGTGCTGGTGGGGGCGGGCGCCACCGTATTGCCCGGAGTCACGGTTGGAGATGGCGCCACGATTGGCGCTGGCGCGACGGTGCTGGCCGATGTATCCGCTGGCGCAACAGTCGTCGGTGTGCCAGCCCACGAAACGAGAAGGGATGCATGATGGACATTTCGGAATTGAGCATCCTGCGGCAAGCGACCCTGCGCGAGGCGCTCGCGCAGCTCGATCGTACCGCGCAGGGCATCATCCTGCTCAATGACGAATCAGGCCGTTTCGAACGCACGATCACCGACGGCGACCTTCGACGACTGATGCTGCAGGGTGCCAGCCTTGACGACCGGCTGGCCGAATTGGCCCCCGCCGAGTCGGTCACTTTGACTCCGGGGTTCACGCGCCGCCAGGCTCTCGAGAAAATGCAGAAGCACGGTATCAATCAGGTGCCTGTCGTCGACGCATCTGGGCGCGCCGTGGACTTGGTACTTCGGGCCGAGATCGATGAACAGATTCTCCTATCCACACCCCATATGGGAAGCGCTGAACTCGATTTTGTCGGTGAGGCCTTTCGAACCAATTGGATTGCCCCACTCGGTCCCAATGTCGACGCCTTCGAGCGTGAAATGGCCGACGCGGTAGGCGCTAGCCATGCAGTTGCATTGAGCTCGGGTACAGCTGCTATACACATTGCGTTGATCTTGCTCGGTGTTGGGCATGGCGACACGGTGTTTTGCTCATCGCTAACTTTTGCCGCAAGCGTTAACCCCATCGTCTATCAGGGGGCGGAGCCAGTCTTGATTGATGCCGAACCCGACAGCTGGAACATGTCGCCGGTCGCGCTTGAGCGTGCACTAGCGGCTGCGGCTCGGGCCAATCGCCTGCCCAAGGCGGTGATCATCGTCTCTCTTTATGGCCAGAGTGCCGACATGGATCCGCTATTGGCGCTGTGCGACCAATATAGTGTGCCAGTTGTCGAGGACGCCGCTGAGTCACTGGGCGCCACCTATAAGGGGAAGTCTTCGGGCACCTTCGGCAAGCTGGGCATCTATTCTTTCAACGGGAACAAGATTATCACGACGTCCGGTGGCGGCATGCTCGTAACCGAAGACAAGGCGCTGGCGGACCGCGCGCGGTTCCTGGCCACTCAGGCTCGTGATCCGGCGCCGCACTACCAGCACTCGGTCATTGGCTATAACTACCGCATGAGCAACATCCTTGCCGGCGTAGGTCGTGGTCAGCTCAGCGTCCTTGGCGAACGCGTCGCCGCCCGCCGAGCCATATTTGATCTCTACAAGTCAGAACTCAGCGACCTCGGCTGGCTTGAATGGATGCCGGAGCCGGAGTGGAGCCATTCGACCCACTGGCTCTCAGTCTGCACAATTGCCAAGGACAGCACTCATATCCGCAGCGCGGATGTCATCGCTGCCCTCGCCGCGGACCTGATTGAGGCGCGTCCGGTTTGGAAACCTATGCACATGCAGCCAGTTTTCTCGGATTGCGACTACTACGAGCATGGCAATGCGTCGGTTTCTGACGATCTGTTCGCGCGGGGCATATGCCTGCCGTCTGGTTCGAATATGAGCGAAGGCCAAGTTCTGCGGGTTATCGAGCGTCTTCGCGCGTACCCCACGATTTAGAACGCTCACTTAAGTTGACGACGGGAAGCTGAGGCGCTCAGTTTTTCGAAAGGGATGGTTGTAGAGCGCCTCCGCAAGTCAGCGGACCATCCCTGTTCGAAAGCAGAACCTGACGTTGCCCCCAACTTCTATCCAGCGTGATGTAGACTCGAGCGGTTGTTGACCTGCCCGCGAAGTTTGGACCACCCGAACGGGCAATTTTCGCAATTTTGACTGACGTGCTCCCCGATTTTGGGCCATCCGGCTGGGGGATTTCCCGGGGGTAGCACTCACGGCGGACAGGATGCGCCGTAGGCATTTCATGAGCGATATCGGTGGTTTGTTGCCGATGGCGCTGTGAGGTCGGACACACACACTCCTTCGTGTTAGCAGCCCCTTCATTGCGCTAGCTATGTGCTAGCACATGCTGTGCTGCGCGAGCTAAGTCATTGAAAAATATGAAGCAGTCACAAGCTTTGAGAATGCTGTGCTAAGCTAGCACACGGTAGTGCAGCTCTCAGCGCATGAAGCACGTGGTCGTTTTGTTGAGAAAATGGTGCTGCCGGACAGGATTGAACTGTCGGCCTCTCCCTTACCAAGGGAGTGCTCTACCACTGAGCTACGGCAGCTTGTTTGTCATGCGCGGTGATCCGGCGCGGCGACGGGGGCTCCTTTGCCATAGTGCCTGTCTCGACGCAAGACCAAAAACAGCCTATCAACCGAACCAATGGAATCGAGGTGCCGAAAGGCCATGGGCAAATCGGAACAAACTGCACTGCGCGAGCAAAGATTGGCCGCAAAGCTGCGGGAGAACCTCAAGCGTCGGAAGGAACAGGCAAAGGCGCGCGCTTCAAGCGATGCGAACGAGCAGGTTTCAACGACACCCGGAACGGACACGCACAAGAAACCGTAAACCATTTTCGGGCGATTCTAATCGCAACATTTTCGAGAACGGCTGGTCTGGCTCACGTGGCAACGAAGACTCTGCCTTGCCTCCCAACAGGTAGCAGGCCTATCGGGCCATTTCTGAGGACTTCTTATGGATCGTATTCGTTTGGTTGGCGGCAATGAATTGCGGGGAGAAATCTCCATCTCGGGCGCCAAGAACGCCGCCTTGCCGCTGATGATCGCCTCTTTGCTGACGGACGAGCCGCTGGTGCTGCACAATGTGCCGCGCCTGGCAGACGTCAAACAGCTTGAGCGTATTCTGGAAAATCATGGCGTCGATATCGCCGTTCACGGCCGCCGCAGGGGCGAGGAGGAAGGCGTGGGCCAGCGCATGACCTTCCACGCCGCCGACATTGTCGACACCACCGCGCCCTATGATCTGGTCTCCAAGATGCGTGCCAGCTTCTGGGTCATCGGTCCGCTGCTGGCCCGTTGCCATGAGGCCCGCGTGTCGCTGCCCGGTGGCTGCGCCATCGGCACCCGGCCGGTGGATCTCTTTCTTTATGGTCTCAAGCAATTGGGCGCAGAGATCGATATCGATGAAGGCTATGTCGTGGCCAAGGCGCCCAAGGGCGGGCTGGTTGGCGCCACTGTCAGCTTCCCCAAGGTCTCGGTAGGCGCGACGCACACCATCCTGATGGCAGCGTCTCTGGCGCGTGGCACGACGGTCATCGAAAATGCCGCCCAGGAACCTGAAATCACCAATGTCGCCGAATGCCTCGTCGCCATGGGCGCCAAGATCTCCGGCATCGGCACCCGCACGCTGACTGTCGAAGGCGTTGAAGAACTGCATGGCGCCACTGTCGAAGTCATTCCCGACCGGATCGAAACCGGCACCTTCGCCATGGCAGCGGCCATGACCGGTGGCGACGTCTTGCTCAAGGGTGCGCGGCCCGAACACTTGCAGGCGGCTCTCGATATTCTGAGCCAGACGGGGGCAGAGCTCTCAAACGAGGCCAATGGCATTCGCGTGCGCCGCAACGGCAATGGCATTCAGCCCGTCGATGTCGATACCGACCCGTTTCCGGGTTTTCCAACCGATCTGCAGGCCCAGTTCATGGCGCTGATGACCATGAGTTCTGGCGTCAGCCAGATCCGCGAGACCATCTTCGAAAACCGCTACATGCATGTGGCCGAACTCGCCCGCTTCGGTGCCGACATCGCCGTCAACGGCCAGGTCGCGACCATCACCGGCCGTCCGCAGTTGAAGGGGGCCCAGGTCATGGCCACCGACCTGCGCGCTTCGGTGTCGCTGGTCATTGCCGGCCTCGCTGCCAAGGGCGAGACCGTGGTCAACCGCATCTACCACCTCGACCGCGGCTTCGAACGCCTGGAAGACAAGCTTTCCCGCTGCGGCGCCGAGATTGAAAGGGTGGCTGGCTAGCACGCGTGCCTTCGGCAAAATCGCCCCAGTGGGGCGATTTTAGCGTGCTAGGCCCGCAGAGCTACGCTCGCAGGGCGGGTTCAGTGCCTTCGGCAAAATCGCCCCAGTGGGGCGATTTTAGCGTGCTAGGCCCGTAGAGCTACGCTTAGGGAGCAGCGGCGACGCGTATCATGGCGAACAACGAACGTGTGCTTGCGGCAGACCCGCAATGGTCTGCCGCATTGCCCCGCGCCGCACAAACTTGTAGATCGGACAGGGCGTGACCAGATAGGGTCATCGTTACCCCAACAGGGCCTTGCACATGACCGATCTCAAGCTGATTGCGCTTGATACCGAAGACCTCGAAGTTGTCTCCGCCCATGCGCAGGACGCCGTCGTCCGCGTCGCGGATATGGGCTTTGCGCGCCGGGACCGGCGTTTCGCCCTGCTGATGAACCGCTTTGCCTGGGAAAGCGACGAGCCGCGTGGCAAGGGCATGCGCAAGCGCGCGGCGCTCGATTTCAGCGGCGTCACCCACGCGGCCTATGCCGGGTTCGATCCGGCATCGCCCGATGGTGTGCTCAATCTCCTGGCCGTCAGTTTCGAAGTGACTGATGCCCCCTCCGGCATTGTCGAATTGCGTTTTGCCGGTGGCGGCACGGTGCGATTGACGGTTGAATTTCTCGAAGCCCGGCTGACCGACCTCGGCGCAGCCTGGGCCGCCTCGGCCAAGCCCGCTCACGCCATCGACTAGAAAGTCCTTCATGCCCCTTCGTCTCGACAGCGCCCAGTCCGATTTCGAACAGCGCTTTTCCGATCTGCTTGGCGCCAAGCGCGAATCCAGCAAGGACGTCAACGATACGGTTGCTGCCATCATCGCCGAGGTGCGGGCGCGTGGAGATGAGGCTGTGGCCGAACTCACCAACCGCTTCGACAAGGCCAATGTCACGTCCGCCACGCTGGCTTTCTCGACCGAGGAAATCTCCGCAGCCGCTGCCAAGGTTCCCGCCAATGTGACTGCGGCGCTGCAGACCGCGCATGACCGCATCAAGGCCCACCACGAAAAGCAGAAGCCTGAGGACCATATCTATACCGATGCCTTGGGCGTCACCTTGGGTTCGCGCTGGACCGCCGTTGATGCCGTGGGCATCTATGTGCCGGGCGGCCTCGCCTCCTATCCCTCCTCGGTGCTGATGAACGCCGTGCCGGCCCATGTGGCCGGGGTCAAGCGCATCGCCATGGTGGTGCCGACCCCCAATGGTGAAATCAACCCCACAGTCCTGGCTGCCGCCCAGATTGCCGGTATCAGTGAGATCTACCGCATCGGTGGCGCCCAGGCTGTTGCCGCTCTGGCCTATGGCACACAGACGATTGCCCGTGTGGACAAAGTCACCGGCCCCGGCAATGCCTTCGTCGCCGCCGCCAAGCGCCAGGTCTTCGGCCAGGTGGGCATCGACATGATCGCAGGCCCCTCCGAAGTCCTCGTCATTGCCGACAGCTCAGCCAATCCCGCCTGGGTCGCTGCCGACCTGATTGCCCAGGCCGAGCACGGGGCAGGGGCCCAGTCGATCCTCGTCACCACTGATGCAAAACTCGCCGACGCCGTAGCCGCGGAAGTCGATCGCCAGCTTTCACTTCTGCCCAAGCAGACCATTGCCCGCGAAGGTTGGGAGGAGTTCGGCGCCATCATCACTGTCGCTTCGCTCGACCAGGCAGCGGACCTTGCCAACCGCATCGCCTCCGAACACTTGGAAATCGCCACCGACGACCCGCAGGCGCTGGTGCCTAAAATCCGTCATGCCGGCGCGATCTTTCTCGGCCACCACACGCCCGAAGCCATTGGCGATTATGTCGGCGGCTCCAATCACGTGCTGCCCACCGCCCGCTCGGCGCGCTTTGCCTCCGGCCTGAGCGTGCTCGACTTCATGAAGCGCACATCTCTGTTGGGCTGCACGCCATCCTCGCTCGCGGCCCTGGCCGAACCTGCCATCACCATTGCCGGCGTCGAAGATCTCGACGGCCACGGCCGTTCCATTTCCATAAGGCTCAATCGGTGAGCATTTCGATGGGCACAGAGCAGGCGGCGACCAGCAAGGACAGGCTGGTCACCGTCACGCTCGACCCCAATACCATCACCTCGATCAATCCTGACGAGGTGCATGAGTGGCGCATCGCCATTTACGATCTGCTCGAGGACAATGCGTTCAAGCCCGCCCGCGTCAGCGCCGAAGGGCCTTATGCGCTGCATATGTCGATCGTCGGCAATTACATCCTGCTCGATGTGCGCCATCCCGAGACGTTCCAGCCCATCGCCGCGCACTATCTCTCGCTGACCCCGTTCCGGCGTCTTATCCGCGACTATTTCCGCATCCGCGACGCCTATTACGAGGCCATCCGTTCCGCTCAGCCCTTCCAGATCGAAACCGTCGACATGGCCCGGCGCGGCATGCACAACGAGGCGGCCGAGCTGCTGCGCACCCGCCTCACCAACAAGATCAACCTTGATCTTAACACGGCGCGTCGTCTGTTTACTCTCATCTGCGCGGTTCAGCCCTACGCTTCCCGAATCGATGAGGCCACCAGCGAACTCCCCACCGTGCTCTTTGTCTGCTCGATGAATTCGGTGCGCTCACCCATCGCCGCCGCGCTCGCCCGCCAGGCCTTTCCGGGCCGCCTCATTGCCCGCTCGGTCGGCGTCAATGGCGGCAAGGCCGATCAGTTCGTGCACGAGGTTATGGAAGAGATCGGCATTGATATGAGCGTGCATACGCCCCATATCCTGGACGAACTGGTCGCCAACCATTTCGATCTCGTCATCACCCTCTCCGACGACGCCCCCGATGCGGTGGAGAAGAAGGGGCTGGAAGCCGGCGCCATCGAGCACTGGCAGGTGGATGATCCCTCGCTGGTCGAAGGCAATCGTAGCCTGGTTCTGGGCGCCTATCGCGATCTGCGCGATGGTTTGCGCCGGCGCGTAAAGGCGCGTTTGGAGCCCTTGATCACAAGTGGTTCACAAAACCTTTGAATTGAAGTAGGTTCCGCCCGATTTTGCGGCCCCGGCCAGCCAACAATGGCGCATGGGGCCTTCTCAGGAGAAAGTATGGCCAAGGAAGAAGTGCTCGAATTCCCGGGCGTGGTCACCGAATTGCTTCCCAACGCGACCTTTCGCGTGAAGCTTGAAAACGATCACGAAATTATCGCTCATACTGCCGGGCGCATGCGCAAGAACCGCATCCGCGTTCTCGCCGGCGACAAGGTGCTGTGCGAAATGACCCCCTACGACCTGACCAAGGGTCGCATCACCTACCGCTTCAAGTGATCTGACATGGCCGGCCGTCCCGACCTGATTCTGGCTTCGGCCTCACCGCGCCGGCTCGCTTTGCTCAACCAGATCGGCATCGAGCCCGAGCATCTGGTGCCGGCCCATGTCGATGAGACCCCCGAAAAAGGCGAATTGCCGCGCAAGCTGGCGCAGCGCCTCGCCGATCTCAAGGCCCTTACGGCCCAGCACAAGGCCTCCGTCGCCGGCTTCGGCGCCAACTCTATGGTGCTGGCAGCCGATACGGTGGTGGCGGTAGGTCGACGCATCCTGCCCAAGGCCGAGACCATGGAAGAGGCATCTGATTGCCTCCGCCTGCTCTCGGGTCGTGCCCATCGCGTCTATACCGGGGTGACGCTGATCACCCCGTCCGGCGCGCGCCGTCATCGCCTGGTCGAGACCCGCATCCGCTTCAAGCGCCTGTCCGCGCGGGAAATGGAAGCCTACCTCGCCAGTGCCGAATGGCGGGACAAGGCCGGCGGATACGCCATCCAGGGCATTGCCGGCGCCTTTGTGGTCAAGCTGGTCGGCTCCTATTCCGCCGTGGTTGGCCTGCCGTTGCACGAGACCACCCAGCTTTTGGCCGGCGAAGGCTATCCTGTGCATTTCAACTGGCTCAACCAGTCGAGCCTCTCAGGGGTCTGATGGCTGAAGCCCCCAAAAAGAAATGTCCCATCTGCGGCAAGCCGATGGTGGAAGAGTTCAAGCCCTTCTGCTCCCGGCGCTGCGCCGATATCGACCTCAATCGCTGGCTCACCGGGTCTTACGTCATCCCCGCCCGCGACGACGAGCCGATCGACGACGACGAGGACGGCGAGAAGTAGGATTTCCCGAGCCACGTTGCGGAGCGCAGCGTGGGTCTCGGCCTGTGGCGCCTTCAGGCCAGAGTGGTCATGCCTGCCCCAACAGTCGAACAAGAATCCCTTTATCCACACCGCCTTTTCCCGCTTGCGCGGCAAAAACCGTTCCCCTATAAGGCCCGTGGCTCGCGACACCAGTCGCTCGGGCCCGATGCCCAGATAGCTCAGTTGGTAGAGCAGCGGATTGAAAATCCGCGTGTCGCTGGTTCGATTCCGGCTCTGGGCACCACCATTTTCCCGCTGTTGATATGTCGAGCCGGTCGCCCTCGGTTACTCTGTCCTACTGGATATCGCACTCCTGGCTGCAGCCGATCGCTCGCCTGGCTCGGTTTACCGATTGCCCGTCAAATTTGTTAAAACTGAATACGTTCCCCAACACTCCCTTTACGGGCGGCTGCTAGCCTCTGGCTTGGAAACTGGGGGCCGGCAACGTGACGGGCAAAACCGAACTTTTGCTCCGTGTGCAGACGGAAGTTCTGGAAGCCGTTGCGCGGGGAGAAGAACTGGTCGAGGTGGGCAACATTCTGTGCCGTTGCGTCGAGCGGCAATTGCCCGATGTGATCTGCTCGATCTTGCTCGTTGAAGACGGCAAGATGCGTGCGCTCTCGGGGCCCAGCCTGCCCGCCAGCTACTGCGCGGCGATTGATGGTGTTGTCGTCGGCCCAAAGGCCGGCTCCTGTGGAACGGCGGCCTGGCGCGGCGAGCCCGTTATCGTCACCGACATCGAAGCCGACCCGCTTTGGGCCGACTTCAAGGTCCTGGCGTTGCCGCTGGGGCTGGAAGCCTGTTGGTCCAGCCCGATCCTGGACCAGGACGGGAATGTGGTCGCCACCTTCGCCTTCTACTATCACACCAAGCGCGCCCCGTCCGATTTCGAACGCGACATCGTTGCCACCTGCTTGCATCTGTGCGCCCTCGCCATCGCGCATGAACGCGTGCGCGCCAAAAATCACCGCCTGGCCTTTTTCGATGTGCTGACCGGCCTGCCCAACCGCGCGCATTTCAATGCCGCCCTGGCGGAACGGATTGTCACCGGTGAACGATTCGGGCTGATCCTGCTCGATATCGATCATCTCAAGCTGACCAATGACAGCATCGGACATGCCGCTGGCGATACCCTGATCCGGACTGTCGCCGAACGTCTCTCGACCTGTGGGGCTGATATACTGCCCTGCCGTCTGGGCGGCGACGAATTCGCGCTACTGGTCGCAGATTGCGCCGATCAAGCGAGCTTGGAAGCGGCCGCGACGCGCGTTCTGGCCGCCGCGTCCGGCATTGTCGAAGCGGGCGACCAGACTGTCGACGCTCATGTCACGCTCGGCGGCGCGGTTCATGGCCTTGATGGCACTGATTCCGAGACGCTCTGCCAGAATGCGGACTTTGCACTTTATCAGGCCAAGCAGACCCATCGCGGTGGCTATGTCGGCTTTCGCCAGGATCTGCGCACCACCATGGTCGAGCGGATCGCTACGGTTCGCCGGCTCGGCACCGCAATGAGCGAGGGGCGGCTGGTCCCGCACTATCAGCCCGTCGTTCGCCTCGACACGGCCGAGATTGTTGGCCTCGAAGCACTGGCCCGGCTGGTGTTGCCCGATGGTGACGTGGTTTCCGCCGGCGCCTTTCAATCCGCTCTGGACGATCCGCGCATCGCCTATGAACTGACCGGCCAAATGCTCAGCCAGGTGGCGCGCGACATCCGCACCTGGCTCGATGCCGGCATTCCCTTCCAGCATGTGGGGATCAACGTCACCACGGGCGACTTCCAGCGCGGGGACCTGGCCGAACGGGTGCAGGATATCTTTGCCGCCGAAGATGTCTCCCTCCGTCACGTGGTACTTGAGGTGAATGAAGCGGTGTTCATGGGCGGCAACGACCAGATCGTGCCGCGCGCCGTAGAATCGCTGCGCGAGCAGGGATTGCTCGTGGCGCTCGATGATTTCGGCACCGGCTATGCCTCGCTCACGCATTTGCTCTGCTTCCCCGTCGACATCATCAAGATCGACCGGTCCTTTGTCGAACAACTGGGCGCCGACCAGCCCAGTGGCGTCGTCACGCGCGCCATTCTCGACATCGCCCGCCAGCTTGATATGCGGGTGATCGCCGAGGGTATTGAAACCAGCGACCAGGCCGCCATATTGCGTCGCTATGGCTGCCAGATGGGGCAGGGCTATCTCTATTCCCGGCCTGTTCCGGCGGAGGATGCAACCAAGTTGCTGCAGCTCTTCGGGCAAAAGCTGCCCCGGCTCCGACGCGCTGCGGTTAACGCGTGATCTGTGTGCTAAAACAGCGCGCTCAGCACGGTTGCGCTAACGCCTACCATCGCGAACGCACAGATTGACGCTGCGATCAACATCAATCGCGCCCGTTGCGCTCGCGCGCCATGCCGCACGGTCCGCCTGAGACGGGCCAGTTCCGAGCCGGCGTGATTGAGATTTGCTTGGAACATCGGGCCGCCTCCACATCGGGCGCTCGGTTGGAACGCCATGTGCTTGCCGGGCAGCCGCCTTGTGGACTGTTTCTTACCCTCTGGACGCCAAGCATACGCTCCCCTTTCGCTCTTCCAAGACCGGTCTCGATTCGCGGTTAATTTGTTTCAAATGCCATTCGGCAGCATCTTGTATGGAAGATATTGAATCCGGCCGGGGAACGTGGCACAAACCCCGGCATGACCCAGCCAGCCCATTTGCATCCCGATCGTCTGTTTCCCGCCTCCGAGCCGGCCCGCGCCCTAGCGCGCGACCTCTACGCCGAGGTTAGCGACCTGCCGCTGATCAGCCCGCACGGTCATACTGACCCGTCCTGGTTCGCGCAGAACGGCCGCTTTGCCAGCCCCACTGCACTGTTTCTGACGCCCGACCATTATGTGCTGCGCATGCTCAGGAGCCGGGGTGTCAGCTACGATGCGCTGGGCATCCCCCGCAAAGATGGCAAGGCTATAGAGACCGATGGTCGCAAGGCCTGGCGCCTTTTCGCCGAAAACTACCATCTGTTCGCCGGCACCCCTTCCAAGACCTGGGTCGATCATTCCCTGCACGCGGTCTTTGGCATCACCGAGGAGCTGTCCGCATCAACTGCTGACAGCATCTACGATGCCATCGACGCGAAACTGGCGTCACCCGACCTGCTGCCCCGCGCCGTTCTCGATCGCTTCAAGGTCGAGGTCATCGCCACCACCGAATTCGCGCTTGATCCGCTGACCCATCACCAGTCCATGCTCGATCAGGGGCTGATCGGCCAGGTGCGCACCACCTATCGTCCCGACGACGTCACCGATCCCAGCCGCGCTGCCATTGTCGAGAACCTGCAGAAGTTCGGCGAACTGACCGGCGAGGACATTTCCAACTGGGATGGGCTGATCAACGCCCACCGCAAGCGTCGGGAGTATTTCCGCAAGTTCGGGGCCGTGGCCACCGACCATGGCGTCCCCACCGCCAATACGGCGGATCTTCCCCTTGATGAAAAGCAGGCCTTGCTCGACAAGGTGCTGGCCGGACGGCACGATGCCAATGATGCCGAACTGTTCCGCGCCCAGATGCTGACCGAAATGGCGCTTCTCTCGGTCGAAGATGGCATGGTCATGCAGATCCATGCCGGCTCGCGCCGCAACACCGATCCCCTTCTGTTCGCAGAGCGCGGGGCCGATCTCGGCGCCGATATACCTGGACCAACCGACTATGTCGGCGGCCTCAGGGCGCTGCTCAGCCGTTGCGGCAATGAGCCGAACCTGCAGATCATCATGTTCGTGCTCGACGAAACCACCTATGCGCGCGAACTGGCCCCCATGGCTGGCTATTGGCCCTCGCTGAGGATCGGTCCGCCCTGGTGGTTCCATGACAGCCCGCAGGGCATCCGCCGCTATCTCGACCAGGTCGTGGAAACCGCCGGCTTCTACAATCTCGCCGGCTTCAATGACGACACTCGCGCGCTGCTCTCCATCCCGGCCCGCCACGATGTATGGCGCCGCGAAGTCAGTGGCTTCCTCGCCAACTGGGTCGCCGAACACCGCTTGAGCAAATCTACGGCCACCGAAATCGCCAGGCATCTGAGCTATCAAGCAGCGAAGGACGCCTACAAGATCACGTAGGTCGACAGTCTCGATCGGTCCCTCCCCCTAAAAGGGGGGAGGTTAGGTGGGGGTATCCAACAAACACATCCCGCCCCACTTCCATCACCTTTCCGCGCGACTGCGTCAGAACCGTCGAATCATTTCCACGCTTCTGCTCTAATGGCGTCATGGTGAATCAGTCCCCCGTCGAAACGGCCCTGAGCCGTGCCATGATCCGTTGGTCCCTGACCAAATCCACCCCCGTGGCGGAAACGCCGCGCAGTTGGATTTTCCGCGTCGAACAGAATGGGCGCAACTTCGCGGCCCTTAAAATTCTCAAGCGCGCTGTGTCTGAAGAGGAGGGCAGGGGCGCGCGGCTACTGTCCTGGTATGGGGGCGATGGCGCCGCCACGGTCTTCGACATGCATGGCGATACTATCTTCATGGAATGGCTCGACGGCGGCACCCTGGGCGAGGCGGCCCGCAATGGCCGCGACGCCGAGGCCACCACGGCCCTCGCCACCGTTGTGTCCAATCTCCACCGCCATCGCGCCGATGCGCCGGCCGATTTGCTGCCGCTGCGACAACGCTTCCAGGCCCTGTTCGACACCGATGTGCGCGCCTGGCCCCATACCGCCCGCGATCTCTATGCCCGCTCCGCCGGTATTGCGCTGAAACTCTTCGACAAGCCCATGCCGGAGATTCCGCTGCATGGCGACCTGCACCACGACAATATCATCTCGTCTGATCGAGGCTGGCTGGCCATCGACCCAAAAGGCCTGGTTGGCGATCCGCATTATGAAGTCGCCAACGCGTTCCGCAACCCGTCCGGCGCCACCAAGCTGGCGGCTGATCCCAAGCGTATCAACGCCATGGCCGATGCTTTCGCTGCTCGGCTGGGGTTCAACCGCAAGCGCGTGCTCGGCTTTGCCGCCGCCCATTCGGGCCTTTCGGTCTGCTGGGATCTGGTCGATGGCAAGCCCGTCACTACCGATCTTGCCATTTTGCCCAATCTCTTGAGCGCATACGATCAGGCCTGACCCCATGTCTCGCTACACCCGCCGTGCCGTCCTGGTCCTGGCCGCCGCGTCCCTGCTCTCGGCCTGCGCTTCAACCATCCCACCCTTACCCGCCAAGGCATCCGACCGGCCAGAAGACCTCACGCGCGACCAGATCGTGGCCACGGTCAACGCCGTCCGCCGCGCCAATGGCGCGGGCAGCTGGAGCTATAATCCCCAGCTTGAAGCCGCCGCGCGCTCGCAGGCCCGCCTGATGGCCCAAAAGGACACCCTTAGCCACGATCTCGGCGTCACCCTGCGTCAGCGCGTATCGGAAGCCGGTTACCTCCTGGCCGTGGGGGAAAACGTCGCCAAGGGATACAAGACCCTGCCCGCCGCCATCGAAGGCTGGCTCGCCTCCCAGGGCCACCGCAACACCCTGCTCTCCAACCGCTTCACCGAGTTCGGCCTGGCCTTTGCCCGCACCAATTCGGGCAAGCTCTACTGGGCCCTCATCGCCGGCGGTCCCTACGAAGCCTGGGTGCAGGCTTAGAGCCGTCCCCCTGGGGCAAATCTATCCGGTGGAGAGATTTGAGGCGAGAAGGCCGCGAGAGCTATGCTCGAGTGGCAGCTCGAATGACGGGGGCAACGGTCGGGGAACCAATTGTTCATCGTCACCCTCCCCCTGGCGAAGGCCGGGTGCGAGGTGTCTTGATCGCCTGTTCAGCCCCGGCCGAACACCAGCACCGTCTCGACATTCCCGTCACCGCCGGCAATCGGCGAAACCACCTTTGCCCGCAACCCGAACCCTGCGCCCTGCACAAACGCCACCACCTCGGCCAGCGCCCTCTCGGTAGCAGCAACGTCGCTGACAATCCCGCCCTTGCCGACAAATTCCCGGCCCACCTCGAATTGCGGCTTGAACAGAATGACCGCATCGGCCTCCGGTCCACACAGGGCCAGCGGCGCCACCAGAACCTTGGTCAGCGACACAAAGCTGACATCTGAAACCAGAAGGTCAATTGGGTCGGCAATGTTCTCTTGGTCGAGATCACGGGCATTGGTGCCTTCCAGGCTCACCACGCGCGCATCATCCCGCAGGCTCTGGTGCAACTGGTCATGCCCGACATCGACGGCAAAGACCTTGGCCGCGCCGCGCTCGAGCAGCACTTGGGTAAACCCGCCCGTGGATGAACCGACATCAAGGCACGTCCTGCCGGCAACAGCGATCCCCCCGGCATCGAGACCGGCAATCAGCTTGAGCGCCGCCCGCGACACATAGCCTGCCGCCGGATCGTCCAGGGCCACCACATCATCTGGCCCCACCATCTGGTTGGGTTTTTTCGCCGCTGCGCCATTGACCGAGACCGTGCCACGCAAAATGGCATCGCGGGCACGCGCCCGGCTGGGCATCAGCCCGCGTTGTTCCAGCGCCAGGTCAAGCCGTATGCGGCTCACCCCTTGACCATGCGCTCGATCTTGCCAAGCGCGGTGTCGCTGGCTTCCTCATAGGCAATCGTGCCTTCAAAGGTACCATCCGCGTCGATCAGAAACGTCAGGGCGGTGTGATCGACCAGATAGAATTCGCTCTCCACATCGCCCGATTTCTCTGAGAACACACCGAAGGCCGCCTTGGCCTTCTCGGTCTGCTCGGGGGTTCCAACCAGCCCGATGACGCTGGGATCGAATCCTTCGACATAGGCCTTGACCATTTCGGGCGTGTCGCGCTCCGGATCGACCGTTACGAAGATGATCCGCAGTTCTTCCGCTGCCAGCCCGAGCTGTTCGCGCCAGGCTGTCGTTTCTGCAAGCGTCGTGGGGCACACATCGGGGCAGAACGTATAGCCAAAAAAGATCAGGCTCGGCGTGCCACGCAGATCAGCCTGGGTAAAGCTGCCGCCCTGTGTCGAGGCCAGCGCAAACTCCTGCCCTGTCACGCCCAGCGGCCGCTGCGGCGGGCGAAAAGCATAAAGCGCCGTCGCCCCGATCGCCGCCACGGCCACCAGCACCCACAGCACGATGCGGAAATTGCTAAGGGTGTTGTTGGTCGTCATGGGGCAATAAGTCTCGATCTGTCAGCAAACGCTATGGCGTCCCTCCCCCCTGTCAGAGGGGGTGGATGGGGTATTGGCGAAAGCGATCAACCAGCATCCAGCGGCTCTGTACCCACCGCCTTGCCTTCGCGATTGAGCGTGATCTTTTCGATCCGCGCCTCTGCCGTCTTGAGCAGGGTTTCGCAATGCGCCTTCAGCGCCTCGCCTCGCTCATAGATGGCGATCGACTCCGCCAGCGGCGCCTTGCCGCTTTCGAGCTTGGCAACGATCTGCTCGAGCTGTTCCAGCGCCGCCTCGAAGCTCAGCGATTTGACATCGTCATGTGCGGTCTCGGCCATCTCGTTCGCTCGCTCAATTGTCGTTCATCTTAATCCCCAGGAAGGTCGCAACATGCTGCTGCACACCCCCGCTGAGGCCCTCGAGGTCATAGCCACCTTCGAGCAGCGACACAATCCGGTTGCCGCAGCGCTTTTCGGCAACCGCCATCAACTTTGCCGTGACCCAGGCAAAATCCTCGTCCACCCATTCCAGCTGCGCCAGTGGGTCGCGGATATGGGCGTCAAATCCCGCTGAGATCAGCAGCAGGTCGGGCGCGAAATTATCCAGTGCCGGCAATATGACATCGTCATAGGCTGCCCGCATGGTCTCGCCGCCCGAATGAGCCGGCAGTGCCACGTTGACGATATTGCCCACCCCCGTTTCCTCCGGCCGCCCCGTGCCGGGATAGAGCGGCATCTGATGGCTCGAGGCGTAAAAGACGCTCGGATCGTCCTTGAAAATATCTTGCGTGCCATTGCCGTGATGCACGTCGAAATCGACGATCGCGACCCGCTCAGCCCCATATTTCCGCTGCGCCTCCCGCGCCACGATAGCAACGGTATTGATCAGGCAAAACCCCATGGGCGCGGCAATTTCTGCATGATGCCCAGGCGGCCTTATGGCGCAAAAGGCATTGTCCACCTCGCCTAGCAGCACGGCCTCAAGGCCCGCCAGCGCGCCACCCAGCCCCGTGGAGGCAACGCCCATCGACCCATCGGAAATAAAGGTATCGGCGTCCAGTTGCCCGATGCCCTCTGCCGGCCGCGCGTCGCGCAGACGGCTCAGATACGCAGCGTCATGCACCAGTTCGGCCAACATGATGTCGCCAAAGGGCGCGGTGCGGCGCTTGAGACTGGCAAATTGCGGCCCGGCCAGCGCCTTTTCCACCGCCCGAATGCGGTCTGCCCTCTCCGGGTGCCCCTGCGGGGTCTGATGATCGGCAAAATTGGGCTGGCTGACCAGGAGCGTCGTCACGGAGCTCTCCACATGTTCCATCTCGTCTTGACGCGGCAATATCCTGTTGTCAAACACCGCTCATGTCAGACCCGTTCCGCACAACCATTGAGGAAGCTGCCACCCTGCTGCGCGGGGGCAAGCTTTGCGCCTTCGCCACCGAAACGGTTTATGGTCTGGGCGCGGACGCCACCAACCCCGATGCGGTGCTTGCGATCTACGAAACCAAGGGCCGCCCGCGCTTCAACCCGCTGATCGTGCACTGCGCTGATCTGGCTATGGCGGAGCGGTTCGCGCAGTTCTCACCCCTGGCCCGCGAACTGGCTGAAAAATTCTGGCCAGGGCCGCTGAGCCTGGTGCTGCCCCTGCGAGACGGCAATGGCCTTGCCGATATCGCCACGGCTGGCCTCGACACGGTCGCCCTGCGGGTACCGGATCATCCGCTGGCCCTCGACCTCCTGCGCGCCACCGATCTGCCCCTGGCCGCGCCCTCGGCCAACCCCTCTGGAAAGCTCTCGCCCACCACGGCAGCTCAGGTCCACAAAGGTTTTGCGGGCCGCGTACCGGTGCTCGATGGCGGGCCGTGCAAGGCCGGCGTCGAATCCACCATCCTGGCCATCGCAGACGACCGGCTGATCCAGCTCCGCGCCGGGGCGCTCTCGCGCGAGGCCATCGAGGCGGCCACCGGGCGGACGGTAGAGCAGGCGGAGGAGGGCGCGGCAATCTCGGCGCCCGGCATGTTGCTCAGCCATTATGCACCCAATGCCACGATGCGGCTCAACACCACGCCCATGCCAGGCGAGGCCTATCTCGCATACGGCGAGCTTGCGCCGCACAACAGCCTGGTGCGCAACCTGTCCGAGACCGCCGACCTGCACGAGGCCGCCCGCAACCTCTTCTCCATGCTGCATGAGCTCGATGCCATGGGAGCGCAGATGATCGCAGTCGCCCCCATTCCCGAAACCGGACTGGGCGAAGCGATCAATGACCGGCTGCGGCGCGCGGCCGCGCCGCGAACCTAGTCCCTGACCTTGTAGGGCTTTTGGTCGCGCATGAACCGCGCCAGCGCCTCAAGATCCGCGTCGCCACCCGGCGGCAGTACCACGCGAATATTCACATAGAGATCGCCATCGCCATAAAGGCCTTTGCCCTTGAGCCGCAGCGCCTTGGAGGTGTCCATGCCCGGGGGCAGGGTCAATTCCACTGAACCGTCCAGCGTCGGCACCCGTACCTTCGCGCCCAGCACGGCCTCATAGAGCGCCACCGGCACATCGGTGCGCACATCATGCCCGTCCTTGCGGAAGGTCTTGGACTTCTCGAAGCGCACGGTCACCAGCGCATCACCCGGCTCGCCATAAGGGCTGGGCGACCCCTGGCCCTTGAGCCGGATCTGCTGCCCTTCTTCGACCTTTTCGGGCAGCTTGACCGAAAGCACCTTGCCCGACGGCATGCGGACCGGCACCGATGCTGCCTTGTGCGCGTCCTCGAGAGACACGGTGACATTGACGATAACATCTTCGCCCTTGCCCATTCGCCCGCCGGCGCTGCCGGCGGTCGTGCCCGTAAACGGGTCCCACTGGGCGCCGCCGCGTGCCCCGGCTCCCGCGCCGCCACGCGGCTGGCCGCCAAAGCCGCTCATGAATTCTTTGAGGATGTCTTCGGCCGAAAAACCTCCGGCGCCGGCCCCGGCGCCGGGCCGGGCGCCCCGGCTCGCCCCGCCAAAACCGCCATTGCCAAAGCCGGCAAAGCGCGGATTGCCTTCGGCATCGATCTCGCCCCGGTCGAACTGGCCGCGCTTGGCGCTATCGCTGAGAAGGTCATAGGCATGGGTCGCCTCGGCAAACTTGGCGTGTGCCGTGGGGTCGTCGGGATTCTGGTCGGGGTGGTACTTCTTGGCCAGCTTGCGATAGGCGGACTTGATGTCCTTCTCGCTTGCGGACCGCGACACCCCGAGTACGGTGTAAGGATCGCGCATTTAGGTCCAATCTTTGCCATTGGGGCATTGTTCGCCCCGTCTTTGAGGTCCTATATGGCCACGCCCCCCGCCCTTGTCCAGTTGTGGCAAGGGCAACGCGCAGGAATATCGTGATGCTGCAGACCCTGACCGAACGCCTTTTCGACGATACCGACCGCACCGATCTCGATCCCTTTGCCATCTTCGAGGAATGGTTCGCCCTGGCCCAGGAGAGCGAACCCAATGATCCACATGCCATGGCCCTGGCCACGGCGGATCAATCGGGCCTGCCCGATGTGCGCATGGTGCTGCTCAACCGTCGCGACGCGCGCGGTTTTTGCTTCTTCACCAATTTCGAAAGCGCCAAGGGCGGGCAATTGCAGGCCAATCCGCAGGCCGCCATGGTCATGCACTGGAAAAGTATCCGGCGGCAGGTCCGTATGCGCGGGCCGGTCGAACGCGTTACCGAGGCCGAGGCCGACGAGTACTTTGCCTCACGCGCCAGGGGCAGCCGCATTGCCTCGGCCACCTCGAAACAGTCCCGCCCCCTCGCCAGCCGGCAACAGATGATGGACGAAGTGGCCGCACTGACCGCCATGATCGGGGACGGGGACGCTCCCCGTCCGGCACACTGGTCGGGCTACCGGCTGATCCCGACCGCCGTGGAGTTCTGGAAGGACGGCGAGTTCCGTCTGCATGACCGGGTCCGCTTCACCCGCGACCTGCCTGGCGCCACCTGGACCAGCACGCGCCTATATCCTTAGGCGCACGCAAGAATTTTGTTCAAACAAGCGAAAGTCCTTGCCGCTAATCTGCGCGCCGGATTGAGGAACGAGCCTACGTGCGGATACTGATCAGAACATCGAAATGGGCGCTCGCGGCGCGGCGGCTGGGAAGCCTGGCCTTACCCCTCGTCATCGTTCCTGTGTTCATGCACCGCGAACGGTTTCTCGATTCGAGCGTCTTTCTGATTGTGGCCGCTTTCGCCTGCGCTGTCGCGGCGCTGGCGGTTTTGACGGCCCTCATCGCGCTCGTGCGGTTGTGGCATACCGGTGACCAGGGCTGGGGCAAGGCCCTTTCCGGGCTGTTCTTCGGCCTGGTTTGTCTCGCACCCTTCGCCTATTATGGTGCCCAGGCGCTGCGCTATCCCATTGTCACCGACATTGCGACGGCACCACGGGGCGAGCTCCCGCTGATTTTCGAGCCCGACACGGTCAACATGCAGGCGCCACGTGTCCTGAGCGCCGAACAACAGCAACGCTTCTTTCCCAACGCAACGACAAGAGCCTATCCACTCGACGCGCTTCAGCTTTTTGCCATTGTCCAACACCTGGTCGAGGCCCAGGGCTGGGACATCCGCCAAAGCCGTGAACCGGGCCTGGGCGGCTCTCCCGGACGCATCAATGCCCGCATTGTCACGCCTGTCGGCTGGCGCGAAGAGGCCGTGTTACGCGTCCAGGCCACCCCGCAGGGCGCTAAAGTCGACATGCGCTCCGCCTCCATCGGTGCCTTGCACGACCTGGGCTCGAACGGCCAGCGCATCAGCGCCTTTCTGGTGGCTCTGGACGGGGAGGTAACCGCCTTCATCCGCGACAATCCCAACATCAACCAGCCGCTGCCGCCCGAGCCCGAGGAACCGGGTGCCGAAGTCCAGACCGGCGAGGAAGGCTGATTTAGCGCGTCAGCGTGCGGCGCACCGCGTCATTCCAGCCGGCAATCTTGGTCTCTCGGACCGAAGCCTCCATCTGCGGCTCGAAGCGATGGTCCCGTGCCCAGCCTGCGGCGAAGTCAGCCATTCCCGGCCAGACCCCGGCCTTCATGCCGGCCAGCCATGCCGCGCCCAGCGCCGTGGTTTCGAGAATGGTCGGCCGGTCCACCGGTGCATCGAGAATGTCGGCCAGGAATTGCATGGTCCAGTCCGAGGCCACCATGCCGCCATCCACACGCAAAACCGTGTCCTTTGCGCCGCCTGTCCAGTCCTTGCGCATGGCGTCGAGCAGGTCGCGCGTCTGGTAGCTGACGGCTTCCAGCGCCGCCTTGGCAATCTCGGCCGGCCCGGTATTGCGGGTGATGCCATAGATCGCGCCGCGCGCATCCGCGTCCCACCAGGGAGCGCCAAGTCCCACAAAAGCCGGCACCATGAAGACGTTCTGGCTCGGGTCAGCGCTACGCGCCAGCGGTCCGGTCTCACTGGCATGGCTGACCAGCTTCAACCCGTCACGTATCCACTGCACCGCGGCTCCGGCAATGAAGATCGAGCCTTCCAGCGCGTAAGTCGTCGTGCCGTCGAGGCGATAGGCGATGGTCGTCAGCAGCCGATTGTGCGAGGGCACCATATCGGTGCCCGTATTGAGCAGCGCGAAGCACCCGGTCCCGTAAGTCGATTTGACCATGCCGGGCTCGAAACAGGCCTGACCGATTGTGGCCGCATGCTGGTCGCCGGCCACCCCCAGAATGGGGATCGCGGCCCCGAACAGAGACGCTTCGGCCGTGCCGAAATCATCCGCGCAGTCCTTCACTTCCGGCAGCATCGCCATGGGCACGTCCAGCAGCGCGCAGAGCTCCGCATCCCACTGGTTCTGGCCGATATCGAACAGCAAAGTGCGGCCCGCATTGGTCGCATCGGTTGCATGCACCTTGCCCCCGGTCAGGCGCCAGATCAGGAAGCTGTCAACGGTACCGAAGGCCAGTTCGCCCTTTTCGGCGCGCTGGCGTGCGCCTTCGACATTGTTGAGCAGCCACTTGACCTTGGTGCCGGAGAAATACGGGTCAAGCAGCAGGCCGGTCTTTGCCGTCACCATCGCTTCATGCCCGTCCTTTTTCAGCTCGGCGCAATGGGCCGCCGTGCGCCGGTCCTGCCAGACAATGGCCTTGTGGATTGGTTCACCCGTGGCCTTGTCCCAGATCACCACCGTTTCGCGTTGGTTGGTGATACCGATGGCGGCAATGTCGCTCGCGGTGACCGAGGCCTCCGCGAGCGCCTTCTTGACCGACCAGACCACGCTCTCCCAGATCTCCTCCGGGTCATGCTCCACCCATCCGTCCTGCGGAAAGTGCTGGGTAAACTCTTTCTGGCCGACGCCCACAATTTTGCGTGCCCCATCAAACACGATCGCCCGGCTCGAAGTGGTGCCCTGATCGATCGCCAGAATGAATTTGGTCATTGATATCTCCTCTTGGGGAGCTCTTTCGGCTCCTTGGCTACCCTCCCACTTGTGGGGAGGATATCTCAGCTAGGCCATGAGGCCGTAGCGAAGGCGGGGTTGGGGGGCTGTTGTTGTCACGCCAGTTATGCCCTCGACTCGTCTCGTGCCGCTAGATAATCCTCCAGCCGCGCCGCATCCTCGGCACTGACTTTCAGTCCGCGCTTGGTACGCCGCCACAGCACATCTTGTGCCGTCCTCGCCCATTCATTGGCAACGAGATAATCCACCTCCGCCCCATAGAGATCGGCGCCGAAATGCGTGCCCAGATCGGCCTCGCTCTTGGCCTCACCGAGCACAGTCCGCGCCCGGGTTCCATAAAGGCGCAGCAGGCGCCGCAGCAGACCGGCATTCATGCCGGGATAATCCATTGCCAGTCTGCGCAACTCCGCATCAAAACTCTTGGGGCCGAAGTCGCCGCCTGGCAGCGTGCCTTTGGCCGTCCAAGCGGGGCCCTTCTTGCCCAGAGCCTCTTCGATCTTTTCCAGCACCGACTCGGCCAGCCGCCGCGACGTGGTCAACTTGCCGCCGAACACATTGATCACGGCGCCGCTTTTTGCGTCGCCCTCGACCTTGAGTACATAGTCGCGAGTCGCCTCTTGCGCCGCGCTGGCGCCATCGTCGTAGAGTGGCCGGACGCCGGAATAGCTCCAGACAATGTCGTCCCGTGTAACGCCCTGCGCGAAATATTCGTTGGCTGCGTTGAGCAGATAGGCCGTTTCCTCCTCGGTGATCGCCACATCCTTGGGGTCGCCATGATAATCGCGATCCGTCGTGCCGATCAGCGTGAAGTCTTCTTCATAGGGGATAGCAAAGAAAATGCGGCCATCGCTGTTCTGGAAGAAGTAGCAGCGATCATGCTCGTAGAGCTTCTTCGTCACGATATGGCTGCCTTGGACTAGCCGTACATTGCGACCCCCGTTCTTGCCCAGGGACTGGTTGATGACCGCATCCACCCAGGGGCCAGCGGCATTGACCAGCATGCGTGCCCGCACGGTCTGCTTTCCGGCCTCGCCATCCAGTTCAATGGTCCAGCCGCCATCCTCGCGCCGTGCGGAGACGACCTTGGTCCGTACATGGATGGTCGCGCCACGATCCGCTGCGTCGCGCGCATTGAGCACCACGAAGCGTGCATCGTTGACCCAGCAGTCTGAATATTCGAACGCCAGCTTGTAGCCTGGCTTGAGCGGCTTGCCCGCTTCGTCCTTGGTGAGATCCAGCGTCTTGGTCGGCGGCAGCAGGCGTCGCCCGCCCATATAGTCATAGAGCGCAAGTCCCGCCCGCAGCACCGCCGCGGGGCGTAGCCCTTTGTGGTGCGGCAACACGAAACGCAACGGCCAGATGATATGTGGCGCCGAGGCCCAGAGCACCTCGCGTTCAGCGAGTGCTTCATGCACCAGGCGGAACTCGTAATGCTCGAGATAGCGCAATCCGCCGTGGATGAGCTTGGTGGCCGCCGAGCTTGTGCCCGATGCCAGGTCATTCATTTCAGCCAGCGCCACCGTGTAACCGCGGCCAACCGCATCACGCGCCACGCTGGCGCCGTTGATTCCGCCACCAACCACAAAGATGTCCAACATCGAGCATTCCCATCGCGATAATGGTTCGTTTGTACGTCATATGCTTTCGATTTGAAAGACAATCAGGTTCGCTTATTCTACCATACAAGGAGGTGATTGACCTGGGTTCCGTCCGTGGCTACGGCTTCTTGGTCTCTCCTCTGGCCCGGATCACTGGCCGATGCTTTCCATTCTTGCCGTCATCGCGCCCATATTCGCGCTCATTGCGCTGGGCTATGTCGCAGTCAACCGCGGCCTCTATCCCGCAGACGGCGTGAAGGCGTTGATCGGCTTCGTCAACAACTTCGCCACCCCCTGCCTGCTGTTCTATTCCATTGGCACCAGCGACTTCGGTGCGGCCTTCAACATCGGCATCATCGCCCCGTTCTATGCCGGTGCGCTCGTCTGTTTTGCGATCGGCATCGCCGCTGCCAGGTGGCTGTTCGGCAATCGTCCGGGGGAGGCCGTCTCTGCCGGATTTTCAGCCACCTTCACCAACACCGTGCTGGTCGGCCTGCCCATTATGAGTCGCGCCTATGGTGAAGGCGCGCTGCCGGTCACCCTCTCCATCATTGGCCTGCATGGCGCCATCCTGCTCACGCTGGGCATGGTGACCATGGAATTGACCCGCCGCGATGCACAGCCGCTCGGTCCGACCCTGGTGCTGGCCATCCGCCGCGTTGTGTCAAATCCCCTGATCTGGGGCATCGTGGGCGGCATCGTCCTATCGCTGACCGGCCTCGACCTCGCCGAGCCGGTTGCCGCCTTCTTTTCCATGCTTGGGCAGGCCGTGGTGCCTGCCGCGCTCTTCGGCATCGGCGGTGCGCTCAACGAATTCAAGCTCTCCGAGAACTGGCAGCAGGCCTTGGTCGCCTCGCTGATCAAGCTGATCGTCCACCCCGCCATCGCCTATGTGCTGATGATCTGGGTATTTCAGGTGCCGATGGACATCGCCCGCTATGGCATCCTGCTCTCGGCCATGCCCTCAGGCATCAACATCTATGTCTTCGCCACCTTCTACGACCGCGGCGTGAGCGTGGCTGCCAACACCATCCTGATCGCCACCGTCTTGTCGGCGCTCACAATATCGGGCTGGCTATACGTGCTGAGTTTGTGAGCCCGTCATAGCCGGGAAAGTTGCTTACGCTGCCTTCACGGCCGCCTTCTGCGCAATCTCCCCCGCCGGAGCGGCCCGCAAGGGCAGGGCCGTTTCCGCATCGAGCCCGACGCAAAGCCGCACATAGCGCTCTGTCGGGCATATCTGATGGCGTGGATCAAATCCGATCCAGCCCAGCCGATCGTCATAGGCCTCCGCCCAGGCGTGCAGCCCGCCTGCGTGCCCATCCCCGGCCGCGACATAGCCGCAGATATAGCGGGCCGGAATATCGAGCGCCCGCGCCGCGCCGATAAACAGATGCACATAATCGGCGTTGGGCGGCAGCTCCGGGTCCGGCTGCGTGCCTTGGTCCTGCGTCTGTTCGCCCGTCGCCTGCATCTGCGTCATCGGCTCGTCTTGCTCGGGCAGGCCCAGCGTTTCGCCGACTCGCGCCATTAACCCATGCAAAACATCCAGCCGGCTGTCCTTTGCCGAGCGATATTTCCCATAGAGCGTCACTGGTGCTCGGGTCAGCGCCGTCACCCGCTTGTACAATGACGGCACCGGCTCACCGGCAAGCTTACCCAGCACGCCATTGGTGTCCTGAGTCACAACCGTACCGCGGGCGCCGACGGTGATGTCGCCTTCCGGCCTCGTCTGGTTCACCAGATGCACCGCATTGCCATAGCTGTCGCGGAACCGCCCGGCATTGCCAATGCCGGCGGCTTCCACGCTCCAGCTCTCGACAGTCTGCGACGGTCCGCTCGGCGGGGTCAGCATCAGATGCATGACCAGCGCGGCCGCACCGGGTGGCAGCGAACAGGTCAGGGAATGGTCAATCTCGATGCGCATGGTTCAATAGAAGTTATAGGATTCCGACAAGGCATCGGTCACCCGGTTGTTGCGGGCGATGAACTCGTTGAGAAATTCGTGCAATCCATCGGTGAAGATGGCTTCCATGCTGGCGCCTTCTACCAGGGCAAGCAAGCTGTCCGCCGCTTCCTGGCATTTCTCCTTGCGACCATAGGCCTTGGCAAGGCCATCCAGGTTCTGCTGCACGAAATTGGCGCAATAGATCAGGCTACGCGGCATTTCGGGCCGCAGGATCAGGAAGTCGGCGATGTTATGGGCCTTGTAGCGGTCGTGATAGACATGCCGATAGGCCCTATGCGCCGAAGCCGCCCGCAGGATCAGCGTCCATTGCTGAATGTCGAGATCCCCGCCGACCTGTGTGGCACGGGGCAGCAGCACATAATATTTCATGTCGAGAATGCGCGCGGTATTGTCCGCCCGCTCGACGAAGTTGCCCGCCTGCAGGAAGTTGAAGCCGTCATCGCGCAGAATGGTGCCCAGCAGCGCGCCCCGGAATTCATGGCTGCGCTGCTTCACCCACTGCAACAGGCCCAGGAGCTTGGCGCCCCGCACATCGCGTGGCTTGATCTGGGAAAATTCCAGCCAGGCTCCGTTCATGCTTTCCCACATGTCCCCGGTCAGGGCGGTGCGCACCGAGCGCGCATTGGTCCGCGCGGCCAGCAGGCAAGAATAGACCGACGAAGAATTGTCCGGGTCGAACATCATGTAATGGGCAACCGTGTCGACATCGGCCAACTCATGCTTGGCGTCGAAACCTTCATCGACTTCGGCGGCTTGCATCATCGAAACCAGATGTTCGCTGGCCCCGCCTTCGCGGCGGCTGGTCAGCGACATGCGGTATCCCACTTCGAGCAGGCGGGCCATGTTCTCGGCCCGCTCCACATAGCGTGAAAGCCAGAACAGATTGGCAGCGGTACGTCCGAGCATTCTCAATCTTCCAGCACCCACGTATCTTTCGTCCCGCCACCCTGGGACGAATTCACCACCAGCGAACCTTTCTTCAGCGCCACGCGCGTCAGCCCGCCCGGGGTAATCCGCACTTCGTCGCCCACCAGCACATAGGGCCGGAGGTCGACATGGCGCGGCGCGACATCGCCCGAGATATGGGTGGGACAGGTGCTCAGGTTCAGCGTCGGCTGCACGATGTAATTGTCCGGCCGCGCCTCGATCTTTTTCCTGAACTCGGCATGCATGGCCTTGGTCGACGTCGGACCGACCATCATCCCATAGCCGCCCGAACCGTGGACCTCCTTGACCACGAGGTCGGCAATGTTCTCCAGCACCCAGGCGCGCTGGTCTTCATCGGTACAGTTATAGGTCGGCACATTCGAGAGCAGCGCCTTCTCCCCGAGATAGAACTCGATGATGTCCGGCACATAGGTATAGACCGCCTTGTCGTCGGCGACTCCTGTGCCCGGCGCATTGACCAGCGTCACATTGCCGGCCCGATAGGCGTCGAACAGGCCCGGCACGCCCAGCATGGAATCGGGGCGGAAAGTCAGCGGGTCGAGATAGTCATCATCGATCCGACGATAAATCACGTCCACCTGCTCGGGCCCGCACGTGGTGCGCATATAGACCTTGCCGCCATCCACAAACAGGTCAGGCCCTTCGCACAACTGCGCGCCCATCTGGTCGGCAAGGAACGAGTGCTCGAAATAGGCCGAATTGTAGATACCCGGCGTCAGCACTGCGATGTTGGGAGTGCCCCGCACACCCTCGGGCGCCACGCTTTCCAGCGTCCGTCGGAGGTTTTCGGGATAGGTCTCGACGGGCGCAACCTTGGATCGGTGGAACAGATCGGGCGCCAGAAGCATCATCGCCTCGCGGTCTTCCAGCATATAGCTGACCCCCGATGGCGTTCTGAGGTTGTCCTCCAGCACATAGAATTCGTCCGGTCCGACCCGTACGATGTCCACGCCGATGATGTGCGCGTAAACGCCCTTGGCCGGTTCCAGCCCCATCATCTGCGGGCAGAACGCCTCATTGTTGAGGATGAGCTTCTCCGGAATGCGCCCGGCCTTCAGGATTTCCTGCCGGTGATAGATGTCATAGAGAAAAGCGTTGAGCGCCTTGACCCGTTGCTCGATGCCTTTGGACAGCCGCCGCCATTCATTGGCGGCGATGATCCGGGGGATCACGTCGAACGGGATCACCTTTTCGGTGCCCTCGTCTGAGCCGTATACGGCGAAGGTAATGCCCAACCTGCGGAAGATCGCTTCCGCATCGGTCTGCATCAGCGCCAGGCCCTTATCCGGCAGTTCATCCAGCCATTCGGCAAGCGCACGGTAGGGTTCGCGGACTGACCCATCCGGATTGTACATTTCGTCAAATGGCGTTTTCTCGCCCATTCTGCTCCGCTTCTGAAATGCGGCTTCCCATTCGCCGTCCCATTGCTACACGTTTGAAATCTGCCGTCCAGACACTCAAGCACCGAGCACTGCCGCTTTTTCGCGCAGCTCAGGGTTGCGAAGCGGTGGCATAAAGTGCTCTCATTCGCGCGCATTCAACGCCATCGTTCCAAAGTCGAGCAGAGTGGGAGCGTCGGCGCCCATTTCGGACCATTTTGCATGACCATTGAAATCCTCCAGACCCATCCGCTTCTCGCCTCATGCGAAGAGGCTCTGGCGGCTCGCTATACCGTCCACAAGCTGCATGAAATGGCGAACAAGGATGCCTGGCTGAGCGAAAACGGCGCCCGCATCCGCGCCCATGCCGGCTCGGGCGTCCAGGCCGATCTGATGGACAGGCTCCCCAAGCTCGAAATCATCGCCAGCTTCGGCGTTGGCTATGACAATATCGACGTTGGCGCTGCAAAGGCCCGCAATATTCGTGTCACCAATACGCCGGACGTGCTTAACGACGCCGTGGCGGAGATGACCATCGGTCTGATGATCTCGCTGGCCCGCCGGATACCCCAGGCAGACCAGTTTGTGCGCAAGGGGAAGTGGCCTTCTGGCAACTATGGTCTGTTCTCCGAACTGACCGGCAAGACCGTGGGCATTCTGGGGCTCGGGCGCATCGGCAAGGAAATTGCGGTGCGGGCTCAGGCCATGAAGATGCGGGTGGTCTATCACGGTCGGCATCTGCAGCCGGCAGTGCCCTATATCTACTATGATGACCTTGAAGACATGGCCCGCGACAGCGATTGGCTCGTGGTCATCGCGCCAGGTGGCCAGGGCACCGAAGGCATTGTCAGTCGCAATGTGCTTGAAGCGCTCGGCCCCAAGGGATGTCTCGTCAATGTCGCCCGCGGTACCTTGGTTGATGAGCCGGCAATGGTCGATCTCCTGGTTAATGGCGGCCTCGGCGGCGCGGCGCTCGACGTGTTCGAGAATGAGCCGCAGGTTCCCGCCGAACTCCTCACCCTCGACAACGTGGTTCTTTCTCCCCACCAGGGCAGCGCCACGCATCAGACACGCGATGCCATGGGCGCCCTGCTCGTTGCCAACCTCGAAAAGCACTTCGCTGGCGAGCCGCTGATCAGCGCAGTGGTTTGACAGAGATTCCCGATCAGCTCGTCGCGGCGCAATAGATCGCGTGAGTCTGGCCGTCGAGTTCGACGGTCTCGATCCGCTGCCAGCCCTGGCTGCCGAATAGCTCGTGTGCAGTGGCCGTCAGGGCATAGAGCCGCTCATGCCCCAATAGTTGAGCTTCTTCGTTCGCCCGCGCCAGCAGCGCCGCGGCCAGACCCCTACGCCTGAGGCCCGGGTCAACGAGCAAGCCGCCGACCCATGGGGTGCGGTCGGTCACCAGTCCGCCACTGGATTGGGTGAGGGCACAGGCACCGGCGGCCAGGCCATTCGCGAACACCACCAGCCCCAATGGCAATCGCGACGTGTTCAGCCGCGATTGGAGATCGCGGCGAGCCTTTCTCAAGTCCTGATACCAATCCGGCCATTGCTGCTGCATGAGCCTTGCAAGAGATTCGATATCCTCGTCATGGTCGAAGAGCCGACCGGTGGTGATTTGCATAGCCAACTTTCCTGGGCCCACCGCAAAACTGCCCGATTAACAGCTCCAGCGGAACCCGTTAGCTTCAGGTCGAGATGGCCTTGGTCCAGGGAGCACAATGATGAGTGAATGGTGGCGTGGCGGCGTGATCTATCAGGTCTATCCCCGTTCCTTTCAGGATAGCAACGGCGATGGGATAGGGGACCTCCCTGGCATTATCGACCGGCTTGGCCATATCGCCAGTCTGGGTGTGGATTGCATCTGGCTCTCGCCAATTACCCAGTCGCCCCAGGCCGACATGGGCTATGACGTGTCAGAGTATACGCAGGTCGATCCGCTCTTCGGTTCGCTGCAGGATTTCGATCAGCTCATCGAACAGGCCCACGCGCTTGGGCTGAAGGTGATCATGGATCAGGTGGTCAGCCACACATCCGATCAGCATCCATGGTTCCGCGAATCCTGCTTCTCGCGTGAGAACGCGCGGAGCGACTGGTATGTCTGGGCCGACGCCAACCCGGATGGTTCGCCGCCAAACAACTGGCTCTCGGTTTTCGGCGGATCGGCCTGGGAATGGCACACATCGCGCAAGCAATACTACCTGCACAACTTCCTGGCCGCGCAGCCGGATCTCAACTTCCATAATCCTGACGTGCAGGACGCGGTGCTCGACGTAATGCGCTTCTGGCTTGATCGCGGGCTTGATGGCTTCAGGCTCGACACCGTGAACTATTATTTCCACGACGCCAAATTGCGTTCCAACCCGCCGCTCAAGTCATTGAAGGGTCTGCCGGCAACCAACCCCTATGACATGCAAAGCCACAAATTCTCCAAGAGCCAGCCGGAGAACGTCGCCTGGCTCAAGAAGCTGCGCAAATTGCTCGACCAATATCCCGGCACCACCACTGTGGGCGAGGTCGGCGATGACGAGCGCGGTCTGGAGCTGCTGAAGCTCTACACCTCCGGCAGCGACATGCTGCACCAGTGCTACTCTTTCGATTTTCTCGGCCCCAAATTCACCGCCAAGCACTTCCGCTCCAAGGTCGAGGCCTTCTTTGCGGATGGGGAAACCGGCTGGCCGTGCTGGAGCTTTTCCAATCACGACGTCATCCGCCACATGACGCGCTGGGCGCCCCACAGCGTGTCGCCCGCCGATCTGGCCCGGCAAGCCGCGGCACTGGTGCTGACGCTCAAGGGATCGGTTGGCCTCTATCAGGGCGAGGAGCTGGGCCTGCCCGAAGCCGATATCCTCTATGAAGAACTGACGGACCCGCGCGGCATTCGCTTCTGGCCCGAGGACAAGGGGCGCGATGGCTGCCGCACGCCCATGCCCTGGCAGCATGATCTGCCCCATGCCGGCTTTACCACCGGCAAGCCGTGGCTGCCGGTCAAGCAAGCACAATCCGCACTGAGCGTTGATGTTCAGGACCATGACCCCGCATCCACACTCAACGCTTACCGAGAATTGTTGACCTGGAGAAGGACCCACCCCGCACTGATCACGGGTGACATCAGCTTCTTCAAATGCGACGAGCCGGTGCTCGCCTATCGCCGATCGGGCGATGGCAAGGATCTGATCTGCGTTTTCAACCTTTCGGCAGACCCGCGCACGGTCAAGTTGTCCGAGGTCGATCTGGCGCTGGAACCGGTAAGCCACAATGCATCGCTGGATGGCGCCGCGCTCACGCTCGGACCCAATGGCTTTGCCATTCTCCCTGCCCCAGCAGGGGAGGGCAGGGTGAGCTTCAAGGCCCGCTAGCTATTCCCGCCAGAATGATGCCGTCAGCGCATTTCTACATATAAACCCGCTCGAAGGACTGGGGGTGGAAGAACTGCATTTCTTCCCCGTTGGGCGTGCGCACGAAGGCACGGATGCACCCGCCCCACATTTCGGCGCGGCTGGCATCCACCCCCATGCGGCGCAGCCGCATCAGGTTGAATTCGTTCTGGTCGCTTTCGCTGAACTTGTCTCCCAGGGTCACCCCGAAGGAAATGCTCACGCCCGGCCGGTTGGCCAGGCATTGCGCAGTGGATGCCTGGGCCGTGCCGCAAAAGGCGAGGACAAGAAGGACTGGCGCAACAAATCGGATCATCGCTGCAATCTCCTTTGCTCAACTTTCATGCCGCTCAATTGTGACCGTCTTGCGCCCGCCGTTCCGAGCGGCGCACCCAGATGGCCACGGCCGGAATGGCAAAGCTGAGCATCAGCAGGCGGATCACGTGATGGGCCGCAATGAAGGCCGTGTCATAGCCCAGCGCAATACCAAGCGCGCCCATGCCCTCAAGGGCGCCTGGCGACAGACCTAGCCAGATTTGCCCGAACGGCATGTCCACCAATTGCGCGACACCTAGCGCCATGATGGTCACGATGCTGACCGTCATCGCGGTGGCGATCAGCCCACCCTTGGCTGCCGCCATGAACTCCATGCGCGAAATTCCGACGAACCGCGAACCAATCAGCGCCCCCGTCAGCACGAAGGTTGCAACGACCAGCGGGGCGGGCACGGCCTCGGTGTAAAGCCCACCAAGCTTGGCTGCTGTTGCTGCCGCCATGGCGCCCAACACCATGCCCGCCGGGACTTTGAGCCCCATGAATACGAGGCCGGTGGCGACACAGGCCGCAGCGAGCAGGATAAGTTGCAGCGGGCTGAGGAAAGCGGACGCTGCTTGCGTCGCAAAATGGTCGATCGGTAGAAAGACCGCCCCGATCGGCACGGCGATAGTGAGCATCAGGATGCGGATCACCTGGATGATCACGATCTGCCGCGCATTGCCCACACCCGTCGCCGCAATGCCCATCACGAAGGACAAATGCCCCGGGAATGAGCTCAGATAGGCCGTGCCGGGGTCGAGCTTGAACACCCTGGTCAGCATCCAGCCGGTAGTTGCGATGATAACGACCAACTCAATCGCCAGGGCTGCCAGCGAGATCGGCCAACTACCAAGCAATTGCAGGCTGTCCGGGGCCACACTGGCCCCCATCGACATGCCAATCAGCACGAAGACAACATTGCGCAGCCAATCTGGAAACTGAATTGGCGCCTTCAGCATCGCCGCAATCGTCACCGCCAGCGCCCCGCCCATCAGCCATCCGGCGGGCAGGCCGAGCAGCATGGCGATACCGCCCCCTGCTGCGGAAACGGCAAGGGTCAGGAGAACACAAAAGATGGTTCGGGAAGACACGGAAAAGGCTGGCATGGTGCTGCCAGCCTTAGACGATCCCTCGTTTGCGCAAAAGGTTGATCTTTCCGGTCAACCCCTTGGCTCAGCCCACGGGCAGCGCCTTTTCCACCAGCCGCACCCAATAGCTGACGCCCACCGGAATGGCTTCGTCGTTGAAGTCATAGGTATCGGTATGCAGCTCGGTCGAATCCCCATTGCCCAGGAAAATATAGGCGCCGGGACGCTCGTTGAGCATGAAGGAAAAGTCCTCCCCGCCCATCGATGGCACGGCGTCGGCATCGACTTGGCCGGGCCCGACGATATCGCGCGCCACAGATGCCGCAAATTCGGTCTGCTCGGGGGCATTGACGGTCACCGGGTAACCCCGCGCATAGCGCACACTGGCCTCCGCGCCAAAGCTGCGGGCGAATTGCGGGACGAACTCGGCCAGCCGCGCTTCGATGAAGTCCTGCACCCCGCCATCGAGCGTCCGCACCGTGCCGGTGATCTTGGCCGTGCGCGAGATCACATTGTCGGCCTCGCCAGCCTCGACCATGGTAACGCTGAGCACTGCGCTGTCCAGCGGATCGAGATTGCGGGACACAATGGTCTGCAGCGCCGTCACCATCTGGGCTGCGACAATGATCGGGTCGATCGTGGCATGGGGCCGGGCCGCGTGCCCGCCCTTGCCGACAATGTCGACATAGAAGCGGTCGGTGGCCGCCATGATGCCGCCCGTGCGGATGCCGAATGTGCCCACCGGCATGCCCGGCCAATTGTGCATGCCATAGACTTCGGCTATGTCGAACCTGTCCAGCAGGCCGTCATCCAGCATCACCTTGCCACCGCCGCCGCCCTCTTCGGCCGGCTGGAAGATCAGCGCCACGCGCCCATCGAAATTGCGTGTTTCGGTCAGATATTTCGCCGCTCCCAGCAGCATGGCTGTGTGCCCGTCATGACCGCAGGCATGCATGCGGCCCTGATGGGTCGAGGCATGCGGCAGGCCGGTCTTTTCCGTCATCGGCAGTGCGTCCATATCGGC